>Ga0114129_10014800_pt1 | contig 11115 bp, 12 predicted proteins | sample RhiMetdeltSRZDD1_FD_80071 | JGI IMG/M metagenome (GOLD analysis project Ga0114129, IMG submission 80071) | Populus rhizosphere microbial communities from Tennessee, USA - Rhizosphere MetaG P. deltoides SRZDD1 (version 2) (version 2) | ecosystem: Host-associated > Plants > Roots > Rhizosphere >... | reverse complement strand
GGTGGAGCACCCGCTCCCGGAGCGCATCGGCCACCAGGTCACGCTCGAGGCGCGCCGGCGCGGCGCGATCATCCGCCCGCTCGGCGACGTGGTCGTCCTGATGCCGCCGCTGGCGATCGCCGTCGCGGAACTGCGCCGCCTGGTGGAGATCACGGGCGAGGCGATCGACGCGGCCACGTCCGCCGCCGCGCTGGCCGACGCGGCTTAGGCTGGGCCGCCCTGCGCGACCGTCCTGCCTAGGGCCGATACAGTCGGCCTAAAGCAGGACGGTCGACGAAAACCGGCCTTGTTGCCTCGCGCTAGTCTTCCCGCGCCGTGGAAGAGACACAGGCGCCCAGCATGCAGCAGTACATCTGTACGTCGTGCGGATTCATCTATGACCCGGCCGAGGGCGACCCCGATGGCGGGATTCCGCCCGGGACCGCCTTCGAGGACATTCCGACCGACTGGTTCTGCCCGGTCTGCGGCGCGCGCAAGAGGGACTTCGAGCTCTACGAGCCCTGAGGTGGTCCGGCCCCCTTCAGGCGAGGAGTTCAACCCCGGGGAGGTCACGGAGGCGCGTCAGGCCGCGTCGCTGATCCTGCTGCGGAACTCCTCCGACGGCCCCGAGGTGCTGCTGGTGCAGCGCAATCCCGAGCAGCGCTTCATGGGCGGCGCGTGGGTCTTCCCGGGCGGCGCCACCCACGCCGGCGAGGACGCCGACCACGCGGCCACCGCGATCCGCGAGCTCGAGGAGGAGGCCGGGATCGCCCTTCCGGGCGACGTGGAGCTGGTGCCCTTCTCGCGCTGGATCACGCCCGAGCAGGTGAAGGTGCGCTTCGATACCTGGTTCTTCGCCGCGCACGCGCCGCCGGGCACCGAGGCCACACCAGACGGAAGCGAGTGCGTGGACGCCCGCTGGCTGCGGCCGGCCGCGGCGCTCGCCGCCCACGCGCAGGACGAGCTGGCGCTCGTCTTCCCCACGATCAAGCACCTCGAGCTGCTCTCGGAGAGCACCTCCGTGGACGAGACGCTCGCCGCCGCGAGGGCGCGTCCGGTGGAGCCGATCATGCCGAAGGTCGCCATCCGCGACGGCCACGCGGAGGTCGTGCTCCCTGGCGAGCCGGGCTACGACGACGCGTAGCGCCGCAACCGCAGCCGCCTTACCTTGTTGATGCTGGTGTGAGGCGTGCGGTCTTCACATACGCGCTCGCGGCGACCCTGCTGTCGCTGCCTGGAGCTGTCGCCATGGCGGACACGCTCATCGGCACCGACGGCTCCGATCGGCTCCAGGGCACCCCGAGCCCCGACCAGCTCTACGGCGAGGTGGGCGACGACGTGCTGCTCGGATTCGGCGGGAACGACTACATCGAGGCCGGCCCCGGCAACGACGAGATCGACGGCGGCGGCGGGCTCGACCTGGCGATTGGCGGCACGGGCGACGACCACGTGGATGGCGGCGTCGGCGGCGACGTGGTCTACGCCGGCCCGGGCAACGACGAGGTCCTCGGCGGCCAAGGCGCCGACACGCTGTTCGGCCAGGACGGCAGCGACCGGCTGTTCGGCGGCAGCGGTCCGGACCGGATCTACGCGAGCCTCGGCGAGGACTTCGTGGACGCCGGCTCCGACGACGACACGATCTTCGCCGACGGCCCGGGGATCACGATCCTGGCGGGCGGCGGCGACGACACGGTGACCGCGTCCGGCGGGCCGACCACCGTCGAAGGCGGCGGCGGCTCGGATCGGATCCGGACCGGCTCGGGGAGGGACCGCGTCTCGGGCGGTCCGGGTGCGGACTCGATCGCCACCGGCCCCGGCAGCGACCGCATCGAGGCGCTCGACGGACGCCGCGACCGGGTCGACTGCGGCCGCGGCAGGAACGACTCGGTCACGAGCGACAGCTTCGACGTCCTCATCAGCTGCGAGCGCCGCGCGCACATCGCTCCCTGATCGGATAGAACCCCGCCATGGCGGCCGAGCGGCTCACGGTGGCGGTGACCGGGCCCACCGGCGATCTGGGGATCGCGATCGTCAACGCCCTGGAGCGCTCGCGGGCGGTGAAGAGCATCGTGGGCATGGCGCGGCGCCCGTTCGACCCCGACGAGCGCGGCTGGAAGAAGACGGAGTACCGCCAGGGGGACGTGACGGACGCGGCGAGCGTGCGCGAGCTCGTCAAGGGAGCGGACGTGGTGGTGCACCTCGCGTTCGCGATCCTCAGCGCCAGCGACGCCACCCGCGAGCTGAACGTGGACGGCTCAAAGCTCGTGTTCGAAGCCGCGGCGAAGGCCGGCGCCCAGCGCATCTGTTACGCGTCGAGCGTCGCGGCCTACGGCTTCCACGACGACAACCCGGACTGGCTCACCGAGGACATCCCGCCGCGCGGTTCGCCCGAGCATCCGTATTCGCATCAGAAGGCCGAGGTCGAGCGGGTGCTCGGCGAGGTGCTGCTGCGCCACCCGAACACGGTCGCGTACGCATTCCGGCCCTGCATCGTGGCGGGACCGGAGGCGCGCACGATGCTCGAGGAGATCCCCTACTACCGCCTCAGCGAGGCGATGCCCGAGCGGGTGGCGCGCCTGCTCGGCTCGCTGCCCGTGCTGAAGCCCGTGATCCCGGACCCGGGCATCCGCTTCCAGCTCGTGCACGAGGACGACGTGGCGAGCGCGTTCGCGGCGGCTGTGCGCGGACTCGGCGAGCCCGGCCCCTACAACCTGGCGGCGAGCGGCACGCTCACGATGTCGGACGTGGCCGACGCGCTGGGCTGGTACTCCGTGCCGGTCCCCAAGCCGCTCGTGGAAGCCACGGCCGAGGTGGCCACGCGCCTACCGCTCATGCCGGAGACGGTGGCGTGGATCCACTCGGTCAAAAAGCCGGTTCTGATGAAGACCGAGCGCGCGAAGAAGCAGCTGCGCTGGCGCCCCAAGCACACGGCCAGGGCGACACTGAAGGAGATGGCCGAGGCTCAGAGGGCCCTGCGGTACAGCTCCGCGTAGTCCTCCTCCGACATCTCGCGCGGGTTCAGGAGCGTGGTGCCATCGCCCATCGCGCCCTCCACGAGGGCCGGGATGCCGTCCTCCGGGACGCCGACCTGCGAGAGCCGCGTGGGAAGTCCGAGCCGGCCGGTCAGCTCGGTGATGTAGTCGGCCAGCGCATCGCCGATCTCGCGGTCGCTCACATCGAAGATCTCGCCGATGTCGCGGTAGCGGTCGGCGATGTCCGACGAGCCCTGCGCGTTGTGCCGGATCACGTGCGGCAGGTGGATGGCGTTCGCCACGCCGTGCGGCACGCCGAAGTGCGCGCCCGCCGGATGCGACATCGCGTGGACCGAGCCGAGCGCGATCGTGATCGCGAGGTTCGCCGCGATCAGCATGTTGCCGCGCGCCTCCTCGTCCTCCTCGCCTTGCCCGACCGCGCGCTCGAGGTTGTCGCGGATCATTCGGAGCGCGTGCAGGGAACGGGCGTCTTGATGGGGGCTCCAGTCCACCGAGACGTAGCCTTCGATCGCGTGCGTCATCGCGTCCATACCGGTGGCGGCCGCAATTGCCGGGGGCAGAGTGCGCGTGCTGTCCGGGTCGAGGATCGCAAGCCGCGGGAAGAGCGGGAAGTCGGCGATCTCGATCTTCACGTTCTCGTCCGGCACCTTGATCACGGCGGCCATGGAGACCTCGCTGCCGGTTCCCGCCGTGGTGGGGATGCAGGCCAGCGGGGCGATCTCGAGCGGGCGCCCCATGCCGTCGTCGGCGCGCGGCATGAGGAAGAAGCCCTCCTGGTCGCGCGCGTTGCCGCCGTGGGTGAAGACCGCGTCCGCGACCTTCGCGGTGTCCATTACGGAGCCGCCGCCCACCGCGAGGAACGAGTCCGCTCCCGCCTCCTTGGCCGCCGCGGCGCAGCGGTCGCAGACGTCGGCGGACGAGTCCTGGGGGACGTCGTCGAAGACGCCCGCCATCTCGAGGCCGCCGTCGGTGACGCCTGCCTCGACGCGCTCGACGAGGCCCGTGCCGCGGATCACGCCGTCGGTCACGATGAAGACGCGCCGGGCGCCCTCCTTCTGGAACTCGAAGCCGGTCGACTCGAGCAGGTTGCGACCCGAGATCACGCGGGTCGTGCTGGCGTACTGGTAGAAGTCCTTGAACCCGCGGAGCGGCGTCCGGTCGAGCGCGGAGCCGGCCTCCATCAGGCGGCCTCGAGCAGGTCCTCGCGCCCGTCCTGTTCGAGCAGCGCGCGGTAGCGCGGGAACACGGGCTTCACGAGCGGCACGAGCTTGAGGATCTTCGCCACCGGCCCCTTGGCCTTCATCTGACCGCGGGCGAGCGCCACGGTCACGTTCACATTGCCGAGCCAGAAGCGGTGGGCGGTGTCGGCCTCCATGGACATCACGACCTCGGGCTCCATGTTGGTCGGCCCGCAGTCCACCTGCCCGTCCTCGCCCTCGATCAGCTTGACGGTGATCTGGGACTCCGGATCGCGGTACTGGTATTGGACGATCGTGTTCGCCTTCTGGAACTTGGGCGACAGCTCCTCGTCCTCGGCGAGCTGCTCGAACAGCTTGCCGATGTACGCGTACACCTCGTCCGCGTCCTTGAAGTAGGCCACTATGCAGATTCCTCTCGATTAGTTGGGGCGGCGCGAAGTCTACGACCGCTGCCGCACGAGCAAGGTCTGTGCGGCGCGGCCGATGCGCCCGCGCTCGTCCCAGAGGGCCGTGTCGGTCATGCCGATCCCGTCCACGTGAGTGACCGCGTCGAGGCAGACCCACTCGCCCTCGGGCGGGCGCAGCAGATGCACGCTGAGGTCGGTGTTGATGAAGACGAAGCGGCTCCAGTCGAGCGGCGCGCTCACGCCGTTGCCGCCGTCGGCCGCCACGAGCACGCGCTGAAGCGGGGTGATCACCTCGCCCTCGACGAGCGCCACGCGCGGGCGCATCCACACCGTGGCGGGCCCGGGTGTGAGGAATTCGCCGCGGGAGAACACGATCTCCATCGCGGTGTGCCAGCCGACCTTCTCGCCGGTGGGGAAGAACTCCAGGGCCTTCGCGTCCTCCGGCCCGGGCGGCGGGCCGTCCTGCTCCCAGTCGGCGCCGACGTCGCCGGCGCTCAGGCGCCAGCCGCGCGCCCGCATCACCTCGCCGTCGGGCCCCTCGAGAGACGCTTCCAGCATCTCGACGCTGCGCCCGGGCCGGACCACCCGGGCGCTCACGGTGAGCGGCGCGATCGGGACCGGCGCAAGGATCTCGACCGTGATACGGCCCACACGCATGCCCTCGCGCGGCTCGCAGCGCTCGATCGCCCGGCCCAGCAGCGCCGACGGCGGGCCGGCGTGCTGCGAGTTCGGGTCCCAGGGCCCGCGGGTGAGCTCGCTCGGCAGCACGCGATCGCCGTCGAGCAAGTAGAACGCCTCGGTCACGGGCGCGCACGCTATAGCGTGCGGCAGGTATGCAAGCGGTGACTTTTCAGGCGCCCGGCGAGGTCCAGCTGGAGGAGCGCCCAGAGCCCGAGCTGCTCGAGCGCGACGACGCGGTGGTGCGCGTGGAGGCCACCGGCGTGTGCGGCTCGGATCTCCACATCTACCACGGCCGAGTCCTGATCGAGCCCGGCTTCACGCTCGGGCACGAGTTCGTGGGCACGGTCGTCGCCGCCGGCGACGGCGTGACGCAGGTGGGCGAGGGCGACCGCGTGCTCGGCTGCTACTGCTCGGCCTGCGGGAACTGCTTCTTCTGCCGGCGCGGTGACTTCCACAAGTGCGACGAGGGCCGCGTCTTCGGACACGGGAAGACGCTCGGGTCGCTCCAGGGGGCGCAGGCGGAGCAGGTGCTCGTGCCGCACGCCAACTTGACGCTGCGGCGCGTGCCGGAGGGCATGTCCGACGACATCGCACTGTTCGCCGGCGACGTGATGGGCACCGGCTGGCACGCCATCGATCAGGCGAACATCCGCCCGGGCGACACCGCCGCCGTGCTCGGGCTGGGCCCGGTCGGGCTCTGCGCCGTGCAGGCCGCCAAGGCGGCGGGCGCCGCACACGTGATCGCGATCGACAGCGTCGAGGAGCGCCTCGGCCTGGCGAAGTCCTTCGGAGCCGAGGCCGTGCACCTCACAGAGGGCAATCCGCGTGCGGCGGTGAAGGCCGCCACGGACGGGCGCGGCGTGGACGCGGCCATCGACGCGGTGGGCCATCCCGACGCGCTCGAACTCGCGTGCCGAGTCACGCGCAAGGCCGGGACCGTCTCCGCGATCGGCGTCTACGCGGAGCGGGTCGAGGTGCACATGGGGATCGTCTGGATCAAGGCGCTCACGCTCAAGACGGGGCACGCAAACGTGATCGGCCACGTGGACCGCGTGCTCGCGATGCTGAGCGGCGGAGTGCTCGACCCCGGGCCGCTCGTGACGCACCACATGAAGCTCGAGGACGCGGCCGAGGCATACGCGGTCTACGACCGCCGCGAGGCCCTGAAGATCGTGATGACGCCGTGAGCGTCGAGCGCGGCACCGCCGCCATGCTCACGCGCCGGCGCGAGATCCTGGCGCAGGGAGCGCAGCCGATCGGGTGGAAGGTCGGCTTCAACCTGCCGGAGATCCAGGAGAAGCTCGGCATCGACGCCCCGCTGGCGGGCTTCCTGACCACCGACAGCCTGGTCGAGGACGAATGGGACGAGCATCCGGTGCTCGTGGAGAGCGAGGTGGCAGTCGAGCTCGGCAGCGACGGCCGCTCGATCGCAGCACTGCTGCCCGCCCTCGAGCTCACAGACCCACCGGACCTCGACCTCGGTCTCGAGCAGATCCTCGCGGGGAACATCTTTCACCGTGCTGTGGCCTTCGGCCCCCGGGTCGAGACGCGCGAGCCGGGCGCGGGCCGCATCCTCGTGAACGGCGAGGAGCAGCACGCGCTGGGCGCGGAGCAGACTGCGGCGAACCTCGGCGCCATGGTTGAGGCGATACAGCGGCGCCTCGGAGACGCAGGCGAGCAGCTCGAGCGGGGTGACCGCATCATCACCGGCGTTTTGGTTCCTCCACACCGGGCGTCGCCCGGCGACACGGTCCGCCTCGAGCTCGACGCACTGGGGGGCGTGGAGCTCCGCTTCTCGTAGCATCCGGCGGCATGAGCACCGACGCCGCCACACTGCCCGACGCCCTCTCCGAAGCCGCGCGCTCCTTCGCCGCCGGCCCGCACCGGCTCGTGATCGGCGGGGAGCGCCTCGAGGCGGCCGACGGGCGCAGCTTCGAGACGTTCGACCCCGCCACCGGGCGCGTGATCACGGCGGTCCCCTACGCCGGCACCGAGGACGTGGACCGCGCCGTGGGCGCGGCGCGCGAGGCGTTCGAGGACGGGCGCTGGAGCGGCATCGCGGCAGCCGAGCGGACGCGAGCGATGCTCGCCTTGGCCGATGCCATCGACGCCAATGCCGACGAGCTGGCGCAGCTCGAGTCGCTCGACAACGGCAAGCCGGTGAAGATGGCGAGGCGCGTGGACGTGCCGCTCGCCTCCGCGCACCTGCGCTACTTCGCGGGCTGGCCCACGCGGATCACCGGCGAGGTGCTGCCGGTGGCCCAGCCGAACATGCACTGCTACACGCGCAAGGAGCCGGTCGGCGTGGCCGGGCAGATCATCCCGTGGAACTTTCCGCTGCTGATGGCGGCGTGGAAGGTCGCGCCGGCTCTGGCGGCGGGGTGCACGATCGTCCTGAAGCCGGCCGAGCAGACTCCCCTGACCGCACTGCGGCTCGGCGAGCTGGCACTGGAGGCTGGGCTCCCCGAGGGCGTGCTCAACGTGATCACGGGCGACGGCGAGACCGGCGCTGCGCTGGTGGACCACCCCGGGGTGGACAAGATCGCGTTCACCGGGTCGACAGCGGTGGGGCGTGAGATCGGCGCGAAGGCGGGCCGGGCCCTCAAGCGGGTCACCCTCGAGCTCGGAGGCAAGTCGCCGAACATCATCCTGCCCGACGCCGACCTTCAGGCGGCCGTCAAGGGCGCCTACCAGGCGATCTACTACAACACCGGCCAGGCCTGCAACGCGGGCTCGCGCCTGTTCGTGCACAAGGACCAGTACGACGACGTGCTCTCCCGCCTGGCCGAGGCGGCCGGCCGGGCGCGGCTGGGCGCGGGGCTCGACCCCGACACGCAGATGGGCCCACTGATCTCCGCCGAGCAGGAGGAGCGGGTGCGCGGCTACATCGAGTCCGGCAAGTCGGAGGGCGCCGAGCTCGTGACCGGCGGCAACGCGCGCGAGGGCGACGGCTGGTTCGTGGAGCCGACGTTGTTCAGCGCCACCGATGACGACCTCACGATCGCGCGCGAGGAGATCTTCGGCCCGGTCTTGGTGGCGCTGCCGTACGACAGCATCGAGGAGGTCGCGCGACGGGCGAATGACACCGAGTACGGGCTGGCCGCCGGCGTCTGGACGACCGATATCGCCGCCGCCCACAAGCTCGCGGCGCTCCTGCGCGCCGGCGATATCTGGATCAACACCTGGAGCGCGGGCGACCCCTCTGCCCCATTTGGCGGCTTCAATGCATCCGGAGTGGGACGCGAGCACGGCCGCGAGGGGCTCGAGGCCTACCTCGAGAACAAGACCGTCTGGGTGAACCTGGGCAGCTAGCCCGCTCGGCCGCTCAGCGGCGGCCGATGCGGTACACCGGCCCGTTCAGCGAGACCGCGTAGACGCGGCCGCGACCGTCCTCGCCGAAGGAGACGAGCGCCCCCACGCGAAGCCGGGTGGCGCGTGAGGGTGCGTTGGGACGGCGCAGGTGGGCCACGCGGATCGTGCCGTCGCAGTAGTCGCCGTACACGTAGCGGCCCGTCCAGCCGCGGCCGAGCGCGCGGTCGCGGATCACGTAGCCGCCGATGATCGAGCAGAAGCCCGCGTCCTGCGAATGCTGAAGCACGGGCGGGACGTGGCCGGGCGCGCTGCCGCTCTCGTAGCGGCTGCGGCCCTCGAAGACGTCCCAGCCGAAGTTGTAGCCGCCGCGGGGCGGGCGGTCCTCGGCGCGGCCCGGCACGAAGTCGATCTCCTCGATCGCGTCCTGGCCGACGTCGCCGATTACCAGGTGCCCGCGCCGGCGGTCGAACGAGAAGCGGTACGGGTTGCGCAGGCCGTACGCGTAGATCTCCGGGCGAGCACCCGAGCGGCCGCGGAACGGGTTGCCGGCGGGGATCGAGTAGCCGCCATCCGGGCGCGGGTCGATTCGGATCAGCTTCCCGAGGATGCGGCTGAGGTTCTGCGCGTTCTCGTCCGGGTCGCCGCCACCACCGCCGTCGCCGAAGCCCGCGTAGAGCATGCCGTCCGGGCCCACCTGCACCTGACCGCCCTTGTGGTTGCCGCGGTGATGCGCGACCCGGATCACCGATCGGCGCGATGACTCGTCGGCCCGGTTCGGCGCTCCGGCCGTGGCGCGGAACTGGTCGATCTGGAGAAAGCCCTGCTGGTCGGTGTAGTAGACGTAGAAGCGCCGCGAGCTCGCGTAGTCACGCGCGAACGCCATCGAGAGCAGACCGCTCTCGCCGCCCGACGTGACCCGGTCCGAGATGTCGAGGAACGGCCGCCCGAGCACCCGCCCGCGCTGGACGATCCGGATCGTGCCCTCGCGCTCCACCACGAAGCGGCGCCTGTCGCCGCGCGGGGCCGCGACATCGGTGGGCTGATTGAACGTCCCCAGCCGCAGGAGCCGCACCCGCGGCCGCTGCGCCGGCGCGGCCGGCTCCTCGCGCGGCGTGCTCACGGCCGGCTTCGTGGCCATCGTCTGCTCGTCTTCGCCCTCGGTGCACCCCGCGACGGCCAGCACGACCAGTGCAAGGACGGAGTACCGGCGCGCGCTCACGCCGCCTCAGTATGGCAACGCTAACCTTCAGGCCCGTCGGGCTGTGGCGCAGCTTGGTAGCGCGCTCCGTTCGGGTCGGAGAGGTCGCTGGTTCAAATCCAGTCAGCCCGATTTCCGGATTACTCCCGCACCGCTTCGCAGGGCCCCGCAGACCGCATTGTCAAGCGCCAGTTGCGCGGCCTTGCGGGGTGGTGCGGAGCACCTTTCCGACGCATTTCCGACGCACCTGGCGCCCGTGCGTCGGAATCCAGTGTTTCCTGGCCCCTGCCGGACGTCTGGGGCGGACCCGACCGGTCCCTACCCCGGTGCCTCGGGCGCCGCTGGCGGCGTCGACGCGCGGCGGTGGCGGATCCTGAGCAGCAACCCCGCCATGAGCGCCGCTAGCACGCCGCCGCCCAGCGCGACGATCCAAACGTTCGAGCCGTCGCTCGCCGGCGCCGGGGTGGCCGCGCTCGGGAACTCGACGACCTCATCGACGCGGGCGACCGGCAGCGCGTCCTCGCCCACGCTCGGAAGCGTCCTCGCCGGGCGGGGCGTAAGCCCGGCTGTGAGCTTCGCGTAGGCCGCTTTGCTCTCGCTGGGCAGGGTCACCCAGACCCCGTCGTTCACGCGCATCAGCCCGGCGGAGGGCACGACGGTGACGGGGACGCGGGCGGTGAACGCCTCGCCGCGGTCGTCCTTGGCGCGGATCGTGAGCGTGCTCTGGTACCAGGGCAGCCCGCGCGCAGGGCGGTCCGTGTCCGTACCCCGGGGGCGGGGGCGGGGGCCGACCGCGAGCGCCGTCGCCGCCTCGGAGACCTCCCTGCACTCGCTCGCCCCACAGACCTTCGCGGAGCTGATCTCCGTGGCCTCCAAAGCCAGCCTGTCCTCCAAACGCAGCAACTCCCAGGCCACCGCACTCGGCGGCACGAACAGGGGGAGCACGGCGACCGCCGCGAGGAGCCCAACCGCAACGAGCATCAGTCGCCTTGACCGCTTGGTCGCGATGGCGTCCCTCATGGTGGCGGGTCTCCTTTGAATAGTGCGCGCAGCATCAGCGCACTCAGGCCAGTCGGTCCACACTAGTCTCGATCGCAGGCGATAGCCAGGGAACCGGACGAATAGTGCTAGCGCGAGCGTGGCCGGATCGCGGCGGGCAGGAGTGCCGCATCGAGGCAAGCGCAGCAGTCGAGGCAGGCCGCTGCGGCAGTGCTGAGTTGGACGAAAAGCAGTAGCCGCGGGCCATGGCTCCTCGCGGTGGTCATCCGTACTTTTGACCCCCCGCTGCTCCTGCTTTTGCATGGAAAGCGCAAGCGGAGCCCACCACGACACGGCTGGCGCTGCTC
>Ga0114129_10014799_pt1 | contig 11115 bp, 11 predicted proteins | sample RhiMetdeltSRZDD1_FD_80071 | JGI IMG/M metagenome (GOLD analysis project Ga0114129, IMG submission 80071) | Populus rhizosphere microbial communities from Tennessee, USA - Rhizosphere MetaG P. deltoides SRZDD1 (version 2) (version 2) | ecosystem: Host-associated > Plants > Roots > Rhizosphere >... | reverse complement strand
GGCGGCGATCGTCTGCGTGATGAGCGCGCTGCGACCGTACTCGCGGAGCATCGACGCGAGGCCGATCATGAACTGCCGGAATCCCCGCTCCGACGAGGCGTGCTCGATCGACGAGATGCTGTCCATCACGATGAGCGACGGACTGTACTCTTCGATGCTGATTCGCAGGTTGACGAGGAGGTCTTCGAGGCTCGTCGACTCCGGATAGCGGCAGATGACCCGCAGGTTGCCGGTGTTGATCAGCGTCAGCATCGGCATGCCGATCGCCTCGAAATTGCGCAGCAGAATCGGTCGCGGCTCCTCGAAGCCGTAATAGATCACGCGCTCGCCGCGCAGCGCCCCCGCGCGCGCGTACAGGCCCGCGAGCATCGTCTTTCCGCTTCCCGTCGGGCCGCGGACGATGATGATCGAGTTGCGCAGCCAGCCGCCGCGCGTCATCTCGTCGAGTCCTGACACGCCGCTCGAGAAGCGCTCGACCGGGATCAGCTCGGGATGCTCGCGCGGGTTCTGCGGAAAGATCACCAGGCCGCGCGTCGTGATCGTGCAGGGATACTCGCCCTTGAAATGACCGCTGCGCCGGTATTTGTTCACTTCAATCGACCGGCGCCGGCGCTCGGCGTCGATGGTGTTCCGCATGACCACGACGAGATCGCAGACGTAGTCCTCGACGCCGAGCGTGGTGAGCTGGCTGCCGTCCTGCGGCGCTTCCGCGAGAATGATGCCGGTGACGTTCAGCCGGCGAAGGGCGTGCACGAGTTGAAAGAAGTGATTGCGCAGTTGGTCCTGCGGCGGACGGGGACTGAAGAGCGCCGTCGCCGAATCGATGACCACCGCCTTGACCTTCCGATCCTTGACCGCGGCTTCGAGCCGGTGAATCAATCCGTACAGGTCGTACTCGCCGCTGATCACCGTCGGACCTTCCATCGGCCTCGTCAGGTCGGCGAAGTGCAGCTTGCCGTCGCGTCGCAATTCGGTGAGCTCGAGGTTGAGGCCGTCGCCGGTGACGATCAGATCGTCGCTGCTCTCCTCGACGCCGACGACCAGCGTCGGGATGCCCTGGCCCGCGAAATGGGCGGCGAGCTGAAGGCCGAAGATCGTTTTGCCGGCGCCGCTGCGGCCGGCGACGAGCGTCGAGCGTCCCTCGGGAATGCCGCCGTGCGAGAGGATGTCAAATCCTTTGATGCCGGTCGTGAGCTTTGCGATGGCCATCTGACGGTTCGACTCCGTAGAACTCGAGCAGCTCGACGAGCGGCTCCGGGTGAGCGAGGTCGCCGAGGATCCACATCGGCGGCTCGGGCTGACGTTTGCACAGCGTCGGCGTGAACGCGATCTGATCCACATCCCCCTCTTCAGGATTCGCCGTCAGATCGCAAATCGAGCAGCGGATCCGATCGCTCTTGTATCGCTGGAGGATGCGGCGAAGATTCGCAACGGCGCGAACCGACGGCGGTGACGAAGCGCTCACGTACAAGACGAGCTCGATGCGTGACGTCTCGGCACGATCGGATTGAATGTGTTTCTCCAACGCGAGCAGGCGCCCGGGGAAAGCTGCATCAGCGTACACAGGGTCGGCGCGGATTTGCAATCCAGCTCGACCATGCGCGTCACTTGAGATGTCGTCCGCCGTCGACGCGAATCGTTTCGCCGGTGATGAAGTCGGAGTCCAGCAGCGCGAAGACGCCCGTCACGATCTCGATCTCGCCGCCCCACGTCCCGAGCGGCGTCGCCTGCTCGACGGCGAGCAGCTCCTCGTCGGTCGTACCGGGCGGTGCGAGGATCGGACCGGGCGCGATGGCGTTGACGAGAATCTTGTCGGCCGCGAGCTCCAGCGCGAGCGCTTCGGTCAGCGCGATCACGCCCGCCTTCGCGACGTAGTACGGCAGGTATCCCTGGTAGCGCGGACGTCCGCTGCGCGCGATCCAGTCGCTGAAGTTGATGATGCGCCCGCCGCCCTGCGCCCGCATGTGCGGCGCCGCCGCGTGCGCGCACAGAAACGCGGCGCGGAGATCGACATCGAGCGACGCGTTCCAGTCGGCGACGCGCAGATCGGCGAAGGGCCGCTGCAAGTACACCGACGCCATGTTGATCAGGATGTCGAGGCGGCCGAGCGCGTCGACGGCCGCACTGACGAGCGCCGCGCACGCCTCCGGCTGCGACAGGTCGGCCTGCAGGGCGACGCCTCGCCGCTTCGCCGCGCGAACGCTTTCCGCGGCCTGCTCCGCTTCCGTCCGCGATCGCGCGTAACTGAGCGCCACGTCGACGCCGCGCGCCGCGAGCTCGCGCGCGACGACCGCGCCGATGCGCTTGCCGCCGGTAATGAGGGCGACTTTGTTGGTGAGAACCACAAGGGCAGGAAGGGCAGGAAGGGCCGGATGGGCGGGAAGGGAGGCTGGATGGGAAGCCCCTCCTGCCTCTCCAGCCCCTCCTGCCGTTCCTGCCTAGTACGCGAACGTCCCGAAGAACGCGGAGCGCCGGTTCGGATCGCTCCACTTCGTGCCGAGGCCCGACCCGGTGAAGGTGTGTTCAGCCGCGAGACCCATGTCGGCCTTCTCGACCGACGCCAGCGGATGGAACCACTGCATCGCGCCACAGCTCGGGTCGTGAGTCATGTGCTTGCTGACGTCGAGCGACACCTGCGGCGCCGACACTTCGATCTCCCCGCCGCGATCGGTGAACTGAATCGGCGCCGGCGTCACGTTCACGATCGTCCCGACGAGTCCGTTGGAGAGCTCGTTCACCATCGCGACCAGCGCGATCTGCTGCGCGCGATTCGCGCGCTCGTCGACGAGCACCGCGGACTTCACCGTCGGCTTGCTCCCGCCGATCTCCTGGATGCCGAGATTGCGATCGCCCGACAAGGCGGCCACGACCGCGAGTCCGTCGAGCGACACACCGTTGAAGGTGCCGCGATCGATCTTCCAGGCGAGCACCGCCTGCTTGCCGACCGTTTCCGCTTCGCTGCCCATGATGCAGCCGCCTGTGAAGACTTCGGCGGTCCGCGCTTCGACGTAGGTGCCGCTGACCGTGCCGTTGCCGCCGGCAAAAAGAGGCGCAGTCGCAACAGCGATCAGCGCCGCCAGAAGCATCGCTCGTTTCATAGAAAACCTCGTTAGGATTATACGCTCGTACAACTCTTCCGAAAGGATCTACACGTGAGCGAAACGATCGGTTTTGTCGGGCTCGGGGTGATGGGCAAGCCCATGGCGAAGAACCTGATCAAGGCGGGACACACGTTGATCGTGCACAACCGCAGTCGCGGCGCGTCCGACGAAGTCGCGGCGGCGGGCGCGACCGCGGCGGCCTCTCCGGCCGACGTCGCGCGGCAGTCGACGGTGATCATCACGATGCTGCCGGATACGAGCGACGTGGAGCTCGTCCTCACCGGCGCCGACGGCATCCTGTCCGCGGTCCAGCGCGGCGCGGTGATCATCGACATGAGCAGCATCTCGCCGGTTGCGACGAAGCGCTTCGCAGCGCTCGCTGCAGAAAAAGGCGCGACGCTCGTCGACGCGCCGGTCAGCGGCGGCGAGATCGGCGCGATCAACGCGACGCTGTCGATCATGGTCGGCGGCGACGAGGCGGCGTTCACGCGCGTGCGGCCGATCCTCGAAGGCATGGGCAACGCCGAGCGCATCGTCTACATCGGCGAATCGGGCGCGGGTCAGGTCTGCAAGATCTGCAATCAGATCGCGATCGGCGGCGCGCTCGCCGGCGTGAGCGAAGCCTTCGCGCTCGCGAAGAAAGCGGGCGTCGACGCGGCGCGCGTGCGGCAGGCGCTCCTCGGCGGGTTCGCGGCGAGCCGCGTGCTCGAAGTCCACGGCGAGCGGATGCTCAACGGCAATTACAAGCCGGGCTTCCGCACGAAGCTGTATCAGAAGGATCTGCGGCTCGCGAACGAAGCGGCCGCCGCCAACGGCGTCGCCATGCCCGGGACCGCGATCGTGACGCAGATGGTCAATGCGCTGGTCGCCTCGGGCGGTGCGGATCTAGACTACGCAGCGATCGGCACGGTTCTCTTCGGGCTCGCGAAGACACAAGGCATGTGAGGTCGACATGAAGATGCGTTGGCCGCTGACTCTCGCCGTGACGTTGCTGACGGTCACGCCTGCCGCCGCGCAGTGGCTGCAGTACCCGACGCCGGGCGTTCCGCGTGATGCACGCGGCAAACCCAACCTCGCCGCGCCGGCGCCGCGAACCGCTGACGGAAAGCCGGATCTCTCCGGACTCTGGGTGCTGGACACGACCTGCCCGCCGGGCGGGTGTGAAGGGGTGAACCATGTCGGCGACTATCCGGTCGCGCCGGAGTTCCGGAATTTTGGCGCCAGGCTGCCCGGCGGGCTCCCGTATCAACCGTGGGCGGCCGCGCTCGTCAAGCAACGATCGGATCAGAACGGCAAAGACGATCCGGTCACGTTGTGCAAACCTGCGGATGTCGTGCGCATGCTCACGTTCCCGCCGCCGAGAAAACTGATTCAGATCCCTGGTCTCATCGTCATTCTCTCGGAGCGTGACGTCACGTTCCGCCAGATCTTCACCGACGGACGTCCGCTGCCCAAGGATCCCGAACCGTCGTTCAACGGGTACTCGACCGGCCGCTGGGTGAAGGACACCCTCGTCGTCGAGACCAACGGTTTGCGTGAAGGATGGATCGACCGGCGGGGCAGTCCGCTGACCGAGGCGGCCAGACTCACGGAGAAGTTCCATCGCGTGAACTACGGCAGCCTCGAGATCGAAGTCACCGTCGACGATCAGAAGGCGTACACGAAACCGTTCACCGTGACGCTGAACCAGAAGATCCTGCTCGACACGGATCTGCTCGAGTACCACTGCAACGACAACGAAAAGGATCGGTCGCGTCTGGTCGGCAAGTAACCGCGTTCGCGATGCCACTGACGCCAGGCACGCGCCTCGCCGCCTACGACGTCATTGAAGCCGTCGGCTCCGGCGGCATGGGCGTCGTGTACCGCGCGCGCGACACGCGACTCAATCGCGACGTCGCCCTCAAGATTCTCCCCGGCATCTTCGCCGCCGACATCGAACGGCTCGCACGCTGTACTCGCCTCGCTGAATCATCCGCACATCGGCGCGATCTACGGATTCGAGGAATCGGATGGGGTGCGCGCGCTGGTGCTCGAGCTCGTCGAGGGACCGACTCTGGCCGATCGCGTCGCGCAGGGATCGATTCCGCTCGACGAGGCGCTGGAGATTGCGCGCCAAATTGCGGACGCACTCGAAGCGGCGCACGAGCAGAACGTCGTCCATCGCGATCTGAAGCCGTCGAACATCAAGGTGCGTCACGACGGCACGGTGAAGGTCCTCGACTTCGGCCTCGCGAAGGCGCTCGAACCGGCCGGAGTCATGGCAGCAGATGTGACCGCGCCGGCCACGATCACGACACCGGCGATGACGCGTCTCGGTGTGATTCTCGGCACCGCCGCGTACATGAGTCCCGAGCAGGCGAAGGGACGGCCGGCGGACAAGCGCAGCGACATGTGGGCGTTCGGCTGCGTGCTGTACGAGATGCTCACCGGTGCGCGTGCGTTTCCCGGAGACGATGTGTCGGAAACGTTGGCGTCGGTCATCAAGAGCGAGCCGGACTGGGCAGATGGCCAGCGGTTTCTCATGCTCAACGCCGCCGACGAGCCGAACACAGCGCCGATCGCGCTGATCCTGAACTGGAAGGCGAAGGGATGACGCCAACATAGCTGGTATCATCGCGGCGTAGGAGTCCTCCAGATGATCAAGCGGTTTTTCCTCATCTCGATATTGTCATTGGCCGCGGCGTCGGCGCCGTTCGCGCAGGGCCGCGGCAATCAGCCGCAGCAGCCCGCGAACGAATCGGGGCCGCGGGAAGAGTACGCCGGTCCGGCCGAAGAAAAAGTTTCGCAGACATCGCACACGACTCGACTCGACGGGCGAGAGATCAAATACACCGCGACGGCAGGAACGCTGCCGATTCGACTCGACAACGGTCAGGTGGTCGCGCGCATGTTCTTCGTCGCGTACACGAAAGACGGCGAGGAGGTGAAGACGCGTCCGCTGTCGTTCCTCTACAACGGCGGTCCCGGCGCCGCGACGATCTGGCTGCACATGGGATCGTTCGCGCCGAAGCACGTGCAGATGACGGACGTCCGTACACGGCGATGTTCAAGGACTACGTGAGGAACGAACTGAAGTGGGAAAGCGATCTGCACTACCCGACGTCCGGCAACGTGCGCCCGTGGACCTACGATCAGAACCGCTACATGGACATGACCGAAGCGCTCCGCTCGGCGATGACGCACAATCCGTTTCTGAAAGTCTTCGTCGCGATCGGCTACTACGACATGGCGACGATCATGGGCGGCGCCGAATTCAACTTCACGCACCTCGCGTACGAGAAGCAGGTCACCGACCGCGTGTCGTACGGCTACTACGAAGCCGGGCACATGATTTACATCCGCCCGTCGGAGCACAAGAAACTGAAGAACGACATCGCCAGGTTCATCCAGGGCACGCGGACCAACCCGCGCCCGACCTCGACGTCGCAGCAGTGACGACGATGGTAGACTCGAGGTCGTGGCTCGAGCATCCAACGGCCGTTCAGGAAATCTGGACCATGCGATGGCCAGGCTGATTCAGAGTGAGGCCTCGCTCGTCGAAAACCAGTCCTCGTTTCTTTCTCACCTCACAGATCATCACCAGCGGGTGGAGAGGATTGAGCGGGACCTCGCCAGGATTGCGCGAGATGTCGATCAAATCAAAGCAGTTCTTGTGAGGCACGAGCAGATGCTGAATGACCTGCCCGAGGCAATCCGGCAGAAGATTGGTTTCACATCCGCGCCCGGTTCACCGGCACCACCGTCTTCGTAGAAGACCGTCCGTTCTCCGCAAAAAACAACGCTCCCCGCGGCGATCCCGTCTAACGGTTCCATGGACGCACTCCTCGGCGATGTCCGCTACGGCCTCCGGCTGTTTCGAAAATCACCGGTCTTCTCGCTCGTCGCGATCGCGACGCTCGCGCTCGGCATCGGCGCGAACACGGTCATCTTTTCGGTCGTGGATGCCGTCGTCATCCGCGCGCTGCCGTATGACGATCCCGATCGCGTCGTCGTCATCTGGGAGGATGCGAGCCGCGCGGGATTCGCGAAGAACACGCCGGCGCCGGCGAACTTCTTCGACTGGAAGCGCATGAACCGGTCGTTCGCCGACATGGCCGCGACGCGCGGCGCGACGGCGAGCGTGACGGGCGACGGTGTGCCGGAGCAGATCATCGGACGCGCGACGACCCCGAACTTCTTCCGCGTGCTCGGCGTGCGGCCGCTCCTCGGCCGGACGTTCACCGATGCGGAAGATCGCGACGGCACGCAGGTGACGGTGATCAGCTACGGCTTGTGGCAGCGGCGCTACGGCGGCGACGCCTCCATCGTCGGGCGCGCCGTGCTGTTGAACGACACGCGATACGAGGTGATCGGCGTGATGCCGAAGGCGTTCGCCTTCCGCAATCGCGAGGTCGATTACTGGATTCCGATCCACTTCTCGCCGGAGCGCGCCGCGGATCGCGGATCGCATTACCTGAACGTCGTCGGCCGGTTGAAGCCGGACGTGAGTCTGGCGGCGGCGCGCGACGAGATGCGCACCATCGCGCAGACACTCGAGCGTCAGTATCCCGGCAGCAACCGCGAGGGCATCGTCGTCGTCCCGGCGAAGGAAGAGATGCTCGGCAACACGCGGCTCGAGCTGCTGGTGCTCATGGGCGCCGCGGCAAGCGTGCTGCTGATCGCCTGCGCGAACCTCGCGAGCCTCCTGTTGACGCGCGCGGCGGGACGGCGCGGCGAGCTCGCGGTGCGCGCCGCGCTCGGCGCGAGCCGCGGCCGGTTGATGCGCCAGCTCGTTGTCGAAGGTCTTCTGCTGTCGGTGTGCGGCGGCGCACTCGGACTCGCGATTGTGCCGATCGGGAGCGATCTCCTCGCGAGCCTCACACCGATCGGCATCGCCACGATCGGCACATCGACGCTGAGCCTGCGGCTGCTCGCGTTCACGTTCATCGTGGCGATCGCGACCGGCGTGGTGTTCAGCTTCGCGCCGGCGCTTCAGGCCGGCCGCGTGTCGCTGCAGCAGGCGCTTCAGCAGCAGGCTCGCTCGGCGGTCGGCGCCGCCAGCCGCCTCACACGCGACGGCCTCGTCGTCCTGCAGATTGCCGCCGCGGTCGTGCTGCTCGCCGCGACGGGCCTGATGATCCGGACGCTGATGAATCTGCGCGCGATCGATCTCGGCTTCGAGCCGGCGCGGCTGCTCACGATGCGCACGACGCTGCCGCGCCCCAAGTACGCGGACGGACAGAAGCGGGTCGACTTCTACGAACGCGTGATTGCCGGCGTGAAAGCGCTGCCTGGCGTGGAGCGCGCAGCGTTCGCGTCGGATCTGCCGTTCACGACCCGCGGCAACACGACGTGGTTCAAGATCGAGGGCCAGCCAATCACGCCGGACCGCATCGACGATGCGCTCTACCGCGGCGTGACGACTGATTACCTGTCGACGATCGGCGCGCGTCTGATCGAAGGACGGCTGATCGACGAGCGTGACGGCCCCGCCGCACCGCGAGCGGTCGTGATCAACGAGACGCTGGCGCGCCAGTTCTTCCCGGGCGAATCGGCGATCGGACATCGGATGCAGTTCAGCGTCTCGTCGAATCCGTTTCACACGATCGTCGGCGTGGTCCACGACGTGCGCGAGCGCGGATACGAGGCGTCGCTGAAGCCGGGTGTGTACTTCTCGACCGCGCAGGCGCCGGAAGCGTGGGCGGTGCCTGAGTATCTCGTCGTCCGCGCGCGGCGCGACTCGACAGAGCTCGCCGAGTCGGTGCGCCGCGTCATCGCCGCCGTCGATCCGGCGCAGCCGGTCGCCGCGGTGCGATCGATGAACGACATCCTCGATCTCGAGGTCGCGGATCGTCATCAGCAGATGGTGCTGCTCGGCGCGTTCGCAACGCTCGCACTCGTCCTCGCGTCGCTTGGCCTCTACGGTCTGCTCGCGTATGCCGTCGCGCAGCGGAGCCGCGAAATCGGGCTGCGCATCGCGCTCGGCGCGACGCCGCAGACGGTCGTTACGATGATCGCCGCTCACGGCGTGGGTCTGGCGGCGCTCGGTCTGGCAATGGGCGTCGTCGCCGGCTGGGCGGCGACACGGACGATGAGCGGTGTGCTCTATGGCGTGCCGGCGAACGATCTGCCGACATTCGGCGCCGTCGTGCTTCTGCTGGGAACAGTCGCGCTCCTCGCGTGCGTGATCCCCGCCGCACGCGCATCCCGAGTCGATCCGATGATTGTGCTCAGGGAACAGTGAGCCCGATTCCCGGCAGTCCATCCATCGAGTATGCTGAGGCGAACGTGACACGCGACATGGAACGCGCCTACGTCAAGCAGTGGGCCGAGACGGGACGATTGCTCGAAGAGATCCGATGGCGTGAGCTGGCCACGTTGGATCCTGAGACGGCGCTCCATGCCTCCGACACCTTGATCGAGGCGGCCCTGCGCGTGCCGCTGCCACCCCATCGTCGCGAAGGGTCGGGACTCATCGAACAGCAAGCAATCTTGCATCGACGGACCTCTGAGTGAATGCGTTGTTTGCCGCAGCGGCAGATGTGCAGAACTTCTGCGCATCGCGCGGTTGGCGCTGTTCGGTCATCGACGGTCTCGCGGTGCAGAGGTGGGGCGAGCCTCGTCAAACACGCGACGTCGATATCACGTTGCTGACGGGTCTCGGCGGCGAAGAGACTTTCATCGATCCGCTTCTCGCTCAGTATCGTCCGCGGGTGGCAGATACGCGCCGGTTCGCGCTTGCCCATCGAGTCGTCCTCGTCGAGACGGCTTCGCGAGTTCCAATCGACATCTCGCTGGCCGGTCTTCCTTTCGAAGCTCGCGTGATTGATCGGTCGACGCCGTTCGACGTCGACCCGAACGCGACCCTGACTACGTGCTCGGCTGAAGATCTCGTCGTGCTGAAGGCATTCGCCGGGCGCATCCAGGACTGGCTCGACATCGAAGGCATTACGGTGAGACAGGGCCGACGACTCGATCGAGCACTAATCATCGGGGAACTGCGTCCGCTCCTGGATCTGAAAGAGGATCGCGAGACCGAAGTGAAACTGCAGGAGCTGTTCGCGAAGCATCCGGTCTAGCGGTTCCGACGGCCACTTCAAGCCGATATAATCCGGCCGCTCTCTCGAGTCAATGAGTTTCGCCACAGGCGTGACGCTCGGCCCGTACGCCATCGAAGCGCAATGCCGGCGTCAATGTCGGCAGCAGTCACGGTCTCCAGTGCAGCAGTCCGGCCGCGCCGGCTGACCATCCGGTCCGAACGCCTGCTGCGTCTCGACGCACCAGTACGCGGTCGCGTCGTACGAATCGTAGAACTGCGACTCTTCCGGATACGGCGTGGCGAGGACGTACATCCCTTTGTGCCGCAGGTTCAGACAGTGCACGCCCATCGTGATCTTTGGTGATGTGAGGTGATCCATCGTTACACCGTCTTCAATCCAGCGGCGTTCATGATTGCGCGCTTGACCGTGGTTCTCGTGATCTGAATCTTGTACGCGTTGCCGCTCATCGGCTTCGCTTCCTTCACGGCGGCTTCACCCGCGAGCGCCGCCGTCTCTTCGTTGAGCGGCTTGCCGGCGAGCGCCTCCTCCGCGGGCTTCGAGCGCCACGGCACCGGTGCGACGGCGCCGAGCACGACGCGCGACGAGCGGATCCTGTTCCCATTCATGACGAGCACCGTGGTCGCGAACACGAGCGGCCAGTCGTGCGACGCCTTGTAGCGGACCTCGTAGTGCCCGCTCTTCACGTTGCCCGGCGGCGGCAGGATGACGTGCGTCAGCAGCTCTTCGTCCGCGAGCACGTTCTCCTTCATCACGTTCTGCAGCGTCGGCATCGTGAAGTAGTCGGCCGCGGGAATCTCGCGCTCGCCGCCCGGACCCACGACGCGGAACTTCGCGCCATACGCCAGGAACGGTACGGCGAGGCTCGACGGATGCACGATGTGGCTCGGGCCGTCGTTGCCGAAGATCGCGTGATACTGGTTCTCGCCGTTGACCGCGAAGCAGCGTGAGCCGCCCTTCTTGTAGCAGACGAACTC
>Ga0114129_10014798_pt1 | contig 11115 bp, 15 predicted proteins | sample RhiMetdeltSRZDD1_FD_80071 | JGI IMG/M metagenome (GOLD analysis project Ga0114129, IMG submission 80071) | Populus rhizosphere microbial communities from Tennessee, USA - Rhizosphere MetaG P. deltoides SRZDD1 (version 2) (version 2) | ecosystem: Host-associated > Plants > Roots > Rhizosphere >... | reverse complement strand
TTCGCCGCCGGTCCGACAGGCTGGTAACATAGGGCACCTCCTGGTGATACGCGGGGTATACAGGAGGAGCCTACCGAGTGCCTATGCTCACGTCAAATATAGGTGTCGCTGTAGGGATAAAACGTGCCGTACTGACAGTAGGCGTGCGGGATCGTGGCCCACAGGTGCTCGGCACTCTTATGACTGCGATCGCCTACGTGAAACGCAATGACCTGGCGTGTCTTGGCATCCATGGCGATCCACACCCACTGCTTGTGCGCTTTCTTCTGCACAAAGCTGGCCAGTTCATCCGCTTCCACCTCCAGCCGTTGGATCAACACATCGCGGGTACAGGAGACGGGTTGGACATGCAGATGGTCAGGCAAGGACTCGAAGCACTGGATCAGAAAACCCAAGAGCCACTTGAGGGTGACACCGACTGCACGACAGATGCCGCGTAAGGAAATCCGTTCCATCAGTATGCGTTCGATGAGCCCACATTTGTCGTTGGAGATGAGGTATTGCTCGCAGCACTGGACGAATTGGCGCCCACAGTCGTGGCAGTGATGGTTCTGTTTGCTGTTATGAATGTGTTCGTTTTTTTTGTCCTTGGGCGACTGGCACTGCGGACATACCTCATAACACAAGGTCTTTATATCGACATCATAGTCCCTGGAAACGGACAGCATTTTTGTTTTTTTAGCGAGCTCCTGTGGGATGGATGGTTTTGGAATCTCATTTTTTAATGGACCTAATTGTGTATAATGAAAACTAATTTCACCGCTTGCAGTCTCCTTCGAACTTATATGCCATTGCATCCACTGTGTCAGCTCAGCAGGCTGCCTGTGCAGATCTTTTGTTACCAGCCAGTATTCGTGTTGCGGTATATCATTCTTCAATAACTGGTGTGCCACGATCACATCTTTGCCAATGAGCTTCTCGAATTGCTGTACCCTCAGGGGCGTGAATTCGCCATGGTGTGTGATCACTTTTACAGTAAGGTCAACGGCAGATATGCAGGCTTTGCACTGACAAATTTTACGATGATCATAGGCCACCAGGTATTGATGAAACGCACGAAACATCTTTTCGACCTGTGTGTACAAAGCACTCAATGCCACCGGCTCGCCAAATTTGTAAAAAAGAATGGCATCGCCTTCGATCTCCGATATCTGCAGGCCAGAGTCATTCGCCGTGATCAACACTTCTAATAATTGCTGGATGATGAAGCGACTATGCTCGAGCTCTACCGCATTCACAAACCGCGAAAACCCACTGATGTCCGGGATAAAAAGCAAGCCCCTGTTTTCCATGGCTTTTGTCCTAAAGTGAGCAACACATCAAGTTCGCTCAATTTCTCGCGGTTTGTAGCACCGCAAACTCGCAATCGTGAGCTGAGAATCTCCGATCCAGTTCTGAACCGAACGCGTGATCAGAGGAGAAGCTCAGCCATGGCGATTGTGTCGCATCCTCACCAACTCTTCAACGCCGAAACGTGTCAATCTTCTATCCATGCGGGCTCTTGTTGGATTCCAGGGTCGTGGTTTTGTCGATAGCGTACAACCCGAATTTTGTCATGCTCTCCTCCCTGAACCCCTTATTTTTCAATAGCCTTAAAAATGAGTTGTGCTTCTCGGACAACGCGGGAGTATAAGCCCCCGGAATCCAATAAGAGCGCCCGATTAAATCATCAGCTAGCAGCGTGTGAGGGATATCCGGACATGGTAGGGCGCCGCAGTATGCCATCTGCGCTTGCAATGCGGCCGCAAAGGCGAGAACGAGGAGCTGGAACTCGTCCACAACCACGCTGGTGGTCTCCAGAAACACGGACAGGCGGGACTGCAGACGAGTGCACGGTCCACCAGCCATCGCGGAGCCTCCTTGCCTTGGAGGCATCGTGTGCCGTAAATCGGGATAAACTCAACCGTATACAAGAACTGCCCTTTACCCACGCCGGAAGATCGCCTGTTCTTCATCCTCACGTACCTGAAGCGTACAGCCTCCAGGTGGTCCAGGGACGTCTGTTCGGCATGAGACAGAGCAAAGCCAATCAGTGGATTCACGTCCTCTTGCCCGCGCTGCTGGCGGCGTTGCACACCCTCGGCGATGCCCCGGCCCGCTCCCTCACCGCTCTGGCGCAGCGGCTCGGCATCTCGGAGGCCGATGCGGCGACTGTGGTCACGCCGTTGGAGGCGGAAGCAGCGACCACGGGCGCTAGACCAGCCGCGGCCTCGGGGTCCCCCCTTTTGCCCATGACGGCACCGAGCGACGCATCGTCCGCCCCCAGGACCCTGCTGAACAGAAAGCGAGTTATAGCGGCAAGAAAAAAGACCATACGGTGAAAAATGTCCTGCTGGTCAATGCCCTCCTCCTCATCCTTTTCCTGAGTGACACCTATGGAGATCACGTCCATGACAAGCGCATTGCTGACGCGACTCCCTATCCCTTACCCGTACGGAGCCGGTTGTTACAGGATCTGGGCTTCCTGTCGTTCACGCTCCCTGAGGTGGAGATCCTCATGCCAGCGTCAAGCGTTGTCGCATTGTGCAAGACCGGATCCGCCTGTGGAAGCAGGGGGTCCGCGATCTGGTGATGGAACTCTGTTGTGCCCTGTATAATTTTCGGGTGTGTCTCACACCCTGGCAACCAATGGTTTAATCGGGATAAACTCAATAGTCTTCTCCATTCCTAACTTTCCGTACTTTCTTACCATACGCGGCCTTAGGAAGAGGGGAGTAGCCAAGGGTTTTGAGAAAGACTTAGTATTCCTCAATGAATTAAACTCAATTTCATTGCACCTTATTCACACCTTCATCTTCCTGCGTTATTGTCTTTTCCGTCGTCAGTGACTGACCTTGTATGGTTGGTTGCGTCTCCCTTAAGTCCCGGTTCTCTGAGCCCTGGGGCCGGAGCGACATTGTGTCACCGTTGATGCGTTCTTTGACAGTGTCTCTGAGGTACGGAACCCTGATCGTCCAACGCGGTCAGGGTTTCTGCATTTCCATCCCTCTGCTCCGCCCTCAACATCCCCTCCATCACCTTCTCAGCAATGGCTTATTCACCACTACCACCATGTCCGGTATGCCATTCCGCAGCACTATTGCCTGGCGGGCAATTACTCCAACAACAGCCCGGAATGCACACCACGACAAGAAGCAGAATCAATCGTATCCAAAGCTTCTGCATGTAAGCCTCCTGCGATCCCGTTCCCCGTCCATGGTCGACTCCCTCCTGGGTGGAGGTGCAGATTTGGACTTTGAGTATATGTCCTCCTAGGATTTACAGGCAATTGCAGCCACTTACCGCCATATCTGCAACACTACCCCCACACTGATGGACGTGGTATGGCGCCGATTAGAATGCTTGCTCCCGCCGACACACCGGACAGGCCGACCCTGTGCGCATGAGCGCCGACTCGTGTTGGAAGCGATGGTTTAAGGATTAATACTTGTCTCCCGTTGCTGCCAGTGTCCCTGGGGGGAGGGGTCTTATGGAGAAGAAATGCGCGATGTGTGACATTCTCCTCGATGTTCCTTGTGCGCATCCGGGATGCGCAGGGCAGCGCAACGACTGTCGGGGAGACGTGTGTGTCTATTGTGCCACCAACGAGCGGGAGAATATGGACTATCTGCGAAAGTCTTCGAGCTTCTGAGTGTCAAGTTTACCAGATACAGGAAGCGACTGGACAGAACAGGAAGAACGGGCGATGCTGGAGATCTAATGATCCTTCCATGCCCTTTTGCCACGGGTGGCAAAGACTTCTCGCCATTCTCGTACGCGTTCAATGAGCAACTTGGCCGGCCTCGTCTGGCCTTTACAGACCTGGTGGACTGGTAAGCTCACACTATTTCACACCAAGTGTTAAAGAGCCCAATGACGACCCACGTGTGGAGACCATGGTGGAATTGGTCAAGCGCGCGCGTCATATGGCAGTAGGGCTTGTCACCACCACTGAGATTCAAGACGCCATGCCGGCTGCGATGTTTGCCCACACCCGCCGGGGGTCGGAATACCTGACCATTATGGATCAGTATCTGCATCCATCGCCGAGTGCTGATGTGATTATGGGCGGAGTTGCAGCCTCGTTGTTACCGCAGAGCACGGCCAGTTCGCGTCGGAAGGATAACCGTGATCTTTTCAAGGAATTCGCAACCAAAGGGTATCACGTCATCACCACGCGTGCTGAACCGCAAGCGGCTGGCGCCCCTGACAAGCTGCTGGGACTCTTCCATATGGTCGAAGGGGGGCTGATGGACAAACAGGTACACCCACTAGACTGGCCGCGTGCTGTCTGGGATACGATTGAGCTCGACAAAGCCGTGGGCGTCGCAAAAAAGTGGGCCGTGGCGCATTGGGATAACACGTTGATCATCGTCGTTGCTGATCATGTGCACAGTCTGAGCATCACGGGGACCTACTGGGAAGGCGACGGTAAGAAGGGCCGTGAGGCCGTTCGCGTTTACGGCGAGACCACATTTCTGGACTACGACGATGCCGATGGTGACGGCTTTCCAGAGCAAGTCGATGTGAGTCGTTCCCTGGCTATCCATTGGGCCAATCATCTGGACTACTATGAGCACGACAAAGTGCTCCAGGAGCCCTTTGCTCCAACCGTCAAAGAAGGCGAGAAGTGGGTCGCCAACAAGCAGTGTGCCGAAGATGGGGCGTTGCAGACCGGCAATCTGCCATCAAGTGAGAACAACGCGGTCCATACGGTAGAAGGCGTCCCGCTTACCGCCAGTGGCCCAGGGGCCGAGCAGTTCCATACGACGATGGACAACACCGAGGTGTTCTTCGCCATCGTGAATGCTTTGGGGCTCGATGCCCGCCAAGGGACATCACCGTTTGTTGCCACACGCTAAGACAGCGTGTATGAGGATAGGATGCAAGTCGCTATCGGCCTTGGCGTGGTGGCTCTTGTGCTAGCCCTGGCGGCCATGAGCATGCATCTACTGGGCATGGCTGTCGGTCACGCTCCTACCTTGCAGTTCGCTGCATTCTACCAGGGTGGAGGAGCGCAGGGCTTGACCCTGCGATACAAGCTCGTTGCTCTGCATGGCCAACGGGTCGTGATGGCGGGCTTTATGGCGCCACCCCTGATGCCCGGCGCTCGACTTCATTGTGCTCATGCGTGTCCCGCTGGCCCTGTGTCCCTTCTGTGCTTCTGATGCGCAGTGGCCGGAAGATATGGTGTTCGTACGCCTGCCTCCAGGGCAGACACTCACACCAACCTCAGCGCTCTTGCAAGTGGTGGGACGGTTAGATGTGGGCACACAAACGGACACTGCCACTGGGTTTGTCAGTCTCGTGCGCCTAGAGGCTGAGCGTGGGACCGTCTTACGCTAGGAGGTGGACGGCGTGCTATCAACTCCCGTCATCGTCGTCCGCAATCGCGTCAAAACGTTCTCCCTCCCTGGTACGACAGTCATGTCGGCGGTGCTGACGCTGCCCTAGCGAGAGATTGCCAGGGGAGAGCAGGTGGCGGTGGTAGGTCCGAGTGATTCTGGCAAGACCACGCTCTTCCACCTCATCGCCGGTCTCCTGCAGCCCTCGCAGGGAGAGGTGCGCGTCAATGACGTATCTCTCGGCATATTACGTGAGCGAGAGCGTGACCGCTTTCGCGCCAAGACCATCGGGTATGTCTTCCAGTCGTTCAATCTGTTGCCGGCCTTGAGTGCGCTCGATAATGTCCGTCGTCGGCGTTGTGCTTGGCGTCATGAGCGGGCATGTGATGGCATAGTACATCGCCTGGAAGGTGCATGCGGCGAGCGCGCTCGCCATCCGACCGGCTTTTGTCCCTCGCTCAATTTCTAGGAGTTTGTAGCGCATAAAATCTGGCGGGGGCGCGGTATATTTCCTCTCTGGTGCAGGGCGCATCGCCTGCAAAGACATAGGCCTCTGAGAGGCCTTCGCGTGCCCATGGCCACCATCTCCGACCTTCTACAAACTGCTAGAAATTGAGCGTCATTTTATTGCAACTTCACATCTTTGGCACCCCCAGGGTTCACGGGAGCACCTTCCCAGGCTCTGAGGAATTCCTGCGCTTGTGCCGAGGTGTGGAGATACGCAAAACGGGCTACTTGGCGCCCCACGTCCTTCAGGCGCTGCTCCAAGGCGTGATCGTGCACGGTCCCGGACTGGTCGAAGACCTTGTATGCTTCCGGAATCGACGCTTGCTCCGGGACCACCCACGCGTGCAGCGCGCGACCAACGGTACGCAAACTGTTGAGCGCATTGACGGCCCCCAGGGCGCCACCCGAGACCCCCACCAGGCCGATCATCTTGCCTTCGATTTCATCGAACCCCATGAGATCCAAGGCGTTTTTCAAGACGCCACTGAAGCTCCCATGATACTCGGGTGTTCCCAGAATGATCCCCTGGGCGTGGCTGACCTCGCTCCGCAGCCGAAAGACATCCGCAGGATAAGTACTTTCATCTTCCTTCCCATCGCACGACACAAGCTGGTACTCCTTCAAATCGATCAGGTGTGTCTGGGCACCGACCTCGTGGGCGCCTTGCAAGGCTATTTGGACCGCCATGCGGGTATAGCTCCCGCGTCTGAGACTGCCACAGATGCCCACGACAAAGACGCGGGAGCCAGCCTGATTATGGTGATTCATGGTGATTTCCCTCGTTAGCATGCACCGACCGCGCAAGGCCAAGAGGCCTCAACATGATGACTGCCGATGGAGCGGCTGACCTCCGGTGCCACCTCTGGTGCGCTTGCCACCCGCGGGTGCTCCTGAGGGCGCGGTGTGTTCAAACCACGTGCACCTCGATCCGGTGTATCGCATTTCTGTGTCCGCACTCCGGCTGGCGTGTGCCGTCGTGCGCGTAGGCCTTGGAGCACAGCACGACCGCACCAGGATCGGTGGCACGCCAGGAGAGCACGAACCGCTGCCAGGCTCGCTCCTCGCGGGGTTCCACCTGCACCTCCCTCGACGTCGCCCCGCCGTCGACGCTGACCTCGACCCGGTCGATGCCCTGGTCGGCCCAGGCCCATCCCCACACCTCGTGCAGCGTGTCGCGCTGGAGGGCTTGCCCGGGTGCCGGCGACACGATGACGGATTCCGGGGCAACTGACCAGACTGGGACTCTCTTTCCGGTGTCCCCTCCGGTGGTGTCGGGAACCGGGGTGGTGTACCAGCGCGTCGTAAAGGGCCCAGGCGCCCGTGCGGTGGCAACGGTCATCCGCGTCAGCCATTTGACGCTGTTGGTGCCATAGAAGCCGGGCACCACGAGGTGCGCCGGAAAGCCGTGCTCGGCCGGGAGCGGCGCACCGTTGAGCTCATAGGCGATCACGACGTCGGATGGCACGCGTGCGAGCGGCACGTCCTTGACATACGCCTGATGGTCCATCCCGCCGAACTCGCCGTAGTCCGCCCCATACGACCACAGGTAGTGCGCTTCGGGTGCCGGCCGGCAGTCGCGCAGAATGTCGGAGAGCCGTGCACCGCGCCAACGCACGTTGGCGATGCGTCGCGTGGGCTCGCGCGGTTGGAGTGGATTGCCGACGCATTGGTGGAAGCTCGTGATGGTGCACCTGGGGTAGGCAGTCAAGTCCGAGAAACTCAGGCACAGTGGCCGTGCTACGAGCCCGTCGACCATCAGCGACCAAGTGTCCGCCGCGAGCAGCGGCACCCCAAGATGGCAGAGGACGAAGACGTCTGGCGTCGGTGTGCAGCGCTCCTGCATCTGATGCGGTGCGAGCGAGATGCGGCGGAAAGCGCCGGCACGGTACCGCACACGGCTCTCGCCCTCGGCACCGCGATAGGGGGCATCCGGATAGGACATCAGCGACTCCTTTGCTGATCTGCTCGTCACACTGGCACGCGGGTCTTGGCTCGCCCGCACGAGGTTCACCGACATGCGTCGCGCCATGACCTCTGCGTACATCCCCTGTCAGCCCTGGGACACCAAGGCGTTGGCCACTCCATGCATCGTCCTCTCCTCATCCACCAGACGTTCCATCACACACAACGGGTGCCCCCCAGCATGTGCGCCATGCCGGGGGAGCCTCGCTACCGCGCTGGTGTGTGGTGCAGCACCCCACGCACGCAGGGCATCAGGCCATGACCGTTGAGCTTCCCGTCTCGGGCACGGTCATGACTTCCAGCAGGTGGCCGTAGGGGTCCTCGAAGTAGAAGCCCCGTCCACCCCGGCGGGTGTAGAGCTGGCCATCGGTGTGGGTGAATGGTCCGCTGCCGTAGGGGAGCCCCTTGGCCTGCACGCGGCCAAAAATCGCCTCGAACTCCGCCTCGCTGACATGGAAGGCGTAGTGATGGCTCTGGCCCGTCCGGGGGTCGAACCCCGGCCCGCCCCAGGGTTCGGGCGCGTCGGCGAAGTCCAAGGTCAGGCTCTCATTGACTTGCACTTGCGCGAAATGGCCTGAGCCCGGTGTGACCGACAAGCCGAAGATGTCGGCGAAGAATGTGGCGGAGGCGACTTTATCGGTCGCCGGTACGATGGTATGGTCTAAGCGAATCGTCATGGCGCACCTCCAGGTGGTGTGCTCGGGGTTCAGACGCTCTGTCGAGCTCGTCGTGGTCATGCCCACGTCTGGCCTACCTCATGCCCACGCAAGGCCTATGCCAGGCGCAGACAACTCAGCGAGACTCGTTACCGAAGCGCCGATTGCCCAGACACATTGCTGCTGCTTGGAAAAGTTGTGCTCCCCAGCGTTGCAATGATCGAGCATGGGGTCTGACGCGCTCGCCTGCCGGTCGGCCGCCAGAGTAGGTCCAGACGCTGATGCCGCGTATCGCCTGACGTCCGATCCACCGATCGCGTGTCCCAGGGCATCTTAGCGCTTCTCTCCTTCTGCGCCAACAGGAAGAGCAATGAAAGCGTACCAAAAAGGTTGCTAGCAAGCCACGGCCCCGCATGCGTACAGCGGGCCACGCCTTGCTGGGCCCCTCGCGATGACTATACACGACCCACGGTGCCACCTCTCCTCTGGGCACGTCCTGCATGCATAGGGGTATTGGAACAGGCATGTACAGCCACCTTGCGGTTGCGCTGCCAAGCCGTTTTGTGGTGATTGCCGGCAGCGAGATCCCTTCTCCGACTTGCAGCAGTGCTGCAAGGGTGAGGTCCGCCTACCCTGTGGCGCCTCAGTCCTGATGCGCTGCTACCCGCCGGCCATGGCCCCCACGATGAGCAACGGCTCGGCCCCTGTTACGACGGCGTCAGGCAATGGAGCATCCAGCGCGGCGTGGGACAGATCCTGCTCACAGGCGAAGAACCGCACAAACGCCCGGCGCCGTTGCGTCACATGGTCGCGGATCGTCCCGCACAACATCGGATAATGGGCTTCGAGGGCATCCAGGACCGCACGCTGCGTCACCGGACTCTCGACGTCCAGTTGTACCTCGCCCTCAACGCGCGCCAGTGTCCGCAAATGGGTGGGCAGCACGATGCGGATCATGGCAGTGTCTGGGCCTCCACGGATAACACAGGCGGCAGATCGCGGACAATGGGCGTCCAACTGTCCCCGGCATCGACTGAGCCGTAGATCTGCCCGCCAGTCGTACCGAAATACACACCACACGGATCGAGCGTATCGACAGCCATGGCGTCGCGCAGCACGTTGACGTAGCAATCACGTTGCGGCAGTCCCCTGGTGAGTGCTTCCCACTCGGTGCCGCCCATGCGGCTGCGGTACACGCGCAGCTTGCCCTCGGGCGGATAGTGGTACGCGTCACTCGTGATCGGGACCACGTAGATGGTGTCCGGCTCGTGCGCGTGTATCGCGATCGGAAAGCCGAAATCGGTCGGCAAGTCGCCGCTGACCTCATGCCACGACTCGCCGGCGTCGTCGCTGCGCATGACGTCCCAGTGCTTCTGCATAAACAGCACGTGCGGGCGCGACGGGTGCATGGCGATGCGGTGCACGCAATGGCCAACCTCGGCGGTCGGGTTGGGAATGCCTTCGGACCGCAGGCCGCGATTGATCGGCTGCCACGTCTGGCCGGCGTCGTCGCTCCGGAACGTGCCAGCGGCCGAGATGGCGAGGAAGATGCGTGATGGATGACTCGGGTCCAGCACAATGGTGTGCAGGCACATGCCACCAGCGCCCGGCTGCCAGAGGTGCCCCTGCACCCTGCGGAGCCCCGGCAGCTCCTGCCAGGTCTGTCCACCGTCGGTCGAGCGGAACAGGGCGGCGTCTTCTGCCCCGGCGTAGACCGTGTCAGGATCAGTCAACGATGGTTCGAGGTGCCAGATGCGCTTGAATTCCCAGGGGCGCGGCGTGCCGTCGTACCACTGATGCGTGCCAGGGTCGCCGTCGTACACGAACGCGTTCCCCACCGGCGCCCACGTCTGCCCTCCATCGTTGGAACGCTGGATCTGCTGCCCGAACCAGCCGCTCGACTGCGACGCATACAGCCGCTGCGGGTCAGCGGGAGCGCCCTGGAGATGATAGATCTCCCAGCCGCCAAAGAGGGGGCCACTGACCTCCCAGCGGGCGCGTTTGGCGTCCGACGTCAGGATGAAGGCGCCCTTGCGTGTCCCAACGAGTACCCGTACCATGCTCATCCCTTTCTCCTTTGTGTCATGGACACCGGTTGTGGCACGAAGCTCGTGTTTTAGCCCTGATGGATGGCGCTGGGATCCATGTAGAACACTTCCCACATGTGGCCATCGAGATCCTGAAAGCCATGCCCATACATAAACCCATGATCCTGTGGTTCACTGTAGGTCGTGCCACCGGCGGCAACGGCCTTGCGCACCATGTCATCAACGTTGGCGCGGCTCTCGGCGGACAACGCCACGAGCACTTCGGTGCTTTGTGTGGCATCACAAATGACTTTGGGCGTAAAGATCTTGAACTTGTCGTGTGTCAAGAGCATGACGTAGCTGTCCTCACCCACCACCATGCAAGCGGCCGTGTCGTCGGTAAAGTGCGGATTGAAGGTGAAACCGAGTTTCGCAAAGAATTCCATCGACTGCTTGAGATCGTGCACGGGTATATTCACAAACATTTTCGTAGCCATCTCTTGCCCTTTCTCGCTGTGCATGTAGGTTCACAGGTACGGCACCTGCGCTCTCCTTATCAGTCGCACGAGCGTCGGCGCAATCGACAGTGGGCACAATTTTTTTCGTCGCGCCGTTGCCTCAGGCACGCTCATCGGTCGG
>Ga0114129_10014797_pt1 | contig 11115 bp, 11 predicted proteins | sample RhiMetdeltSRZDD1_FD_80071 | JGI IMG/M metagenome (GOLD analysis project Ga0114129, IMG submission 80071) | Populus rhizosphere microbial communities from Tennessee, USA - Rhizosphere MetaG P. deltoides SRZDD1 (version 2) (version 2) | ecosystem: Host-associated > Plants > Roots > Rhizosphere >... | reverse complement strand
TGCCATCGCCGCGCCCGCTTCGGCGGGAATACCCGTCACGCACCGCGGCGTCGCCTCGGCGTTTCTCGTCGTGTCGGGTCACGACGAGGGGGCGTTTGCATCGGCGATCCACCAGCTTCAGTCGAACGGCGTGACGCTCGTCGTGCTGATGGGTCTGGGCCGCTCGTCGGCGATCGCCTGTCAGTTGATCGATCGCGGCTGGTCGCGCGGCACGCCGGCGGCCATCATCGTGGACGCGTCGCGGCCGCGTCAGCACGTGTGGCGAGGTACGCTGGACGAGCTGGCGCGCGACGCGGCGGAAGTCGAGGGCGACGGCGCTGGCACGCTGGTGATCGGTGACGTCGTCGCTCTCGGAATGCAGGTCGATCTGGAGACGGTTGAGCGAACCGCTGAATCGCGAAGAGTGAGAGGGTGACATGTCGGTCGTAGACGATCCCAAGACATACGGGCGGGCGCGCCTGTCATTCGCCAGCGCGGCGGACATCGACGAGTTCGTGACCACGCTCGAGCGGTACGAACGCGGAGAGCTGACGCCCGATCAATGGCGCGCCTTCCGGCTGGTCCGCGGCACGTACGGACAGCGGCAGGCCGAGGATGCGCAGATGCTCCGCGTCAAGATTCCTCAGGGGGCGCTCACCAGCGATCAGCTCGAGGCGCTGGCCGACGTCGCGGATCGGTATTCGCGCGGATTCGGACACATCACCACGCGTCAGAACGTCCAGTTTCATTTCGTCAAGCTGCACGACGTCGAGCCGGCGATGCGACGCCTCGCAGAAGCCGGATTGACGACCCGGGAGGCCTGCGGGAATTCCGTCCGGAACATCACCGCCTGCCCGTACGCAGGGGTCAGCGCCGAGGAGCGCTTCGACGTCACGCCGTATGCTGAAGCGTTGACGCGATATCTCCTGCGCCATCCGCTCAGCTCGACGCTGCCGCGCAAGTTCAAAACCGCGTTCGAAGGCTGCGAGACCGATCACGTGTACACCGGCATCAACGACCTCGGGTTCCGCGCGCTGCTTGGCCCCGACGGCGGTCGCGGATTCCGCGTCACCGCCGGCGGCGGAACCGCGATCATGGTGACGTCGGCCGGCCTCCTGCACGAATTCCTTCCAGCTTCCGAAGTGTTTCGCGTCGCGGAAGCGGTGCTGCGCGTGTTCAAGCGGTTCGGCGACTACCAGCACAAACAGCGGAACCGGATGAAGTTCATGATCCGAGAGCTGGGCTGGGCGCGGTGGCGGGAGGAATACGAGCGAGAGCTGACGGCGTGCCGGCTGCGCGGCGAAGTGCCCACGCTCGAGATCGATCCGCCGGGCAGCGAAGCCAAGCCCGAATGGGTCAAGGAGTCGTCGCCGTCGGTCGGCTACATCGCATCGCGCGTGTCTGCAGGCCGCGTGTCTGGCCCGGGGCTGACCCCGACGATCGTCCCGGTGTATCAGGCGGGTGACGAGGCGTACGCGCGGGGGCGCGTCACGAACGTGCTGCCGCAGAAGCAGCTTGGCTTCGTGATGGCGATTGCGAGCGTACCACTGGGCGACCTGACCAGCGAGCAGATGCGCGTGCTCGGCGAACTGGCCCGTGCCTTTGGCGATGGATCCGTGCGCGTGACGCCCGATCAGGACCTCGTGCTTCGCTGGGTGAACTCGAGCGACGTGCGGCAACTGTACCGGCGCTTCGCGGCGGCCGGGCTTGGTTTGGCTGAGGCGAGCACGGTGGCGGACGTGGCGAGCTGCCCGGGCGCGGAAACGTGCCGGCTCGCGGTCACGCAGTCTCGCGGTCTGGGACGGCTGCTCGAGGATCACCTGCGCGCGCGTCCGGACCTCATCGCCGCGGCGGACGGCGCGCGGATCAAGATCAGCGGTTGCCCGAATGGCTGCGGTCAGCATCACATCGCGACGATCGGGTTTCAGGGTAGCGTCCGCCGGCTAGGATCCCGGGCCGTGCCCCAGTACTTCGTGATGGTCGGGGGCGGCGCGCATGACCGCGGCGCGACGTTCGCGCGGCTGGCCGCGAAGGTGCCGGCGCGCCGCATCCCTCAGGTCGTCGAACGCCTGATCGACCTGTACGCCCGCGAGCGCCATCCGGAGGAATCAGCAACCGCCTACTTCGGCCGCGTGGAGCTCGACGTCGTCAAGCAGACGCTGGGCGACCTCGAGCGCCTGCAGCCCGGCGACGCCGTGCCGGCCGACTACATCGACCTCGGCGAAGCCGAGGAATTCGCACCGGAAGTGATGGAAGGGGAGTGCGCTACATAAAGCGGGTGCTGAGTGCTGGGTGCTCGTGCCGAGTGCTGGGTGTCGAGTGTCGGGTGCCGTACCGGGCGCCAAAGGAACAAGCACAGCCATGGCACCAAGCACAAGCCCAAGCACTCAGCACCAAGCACTCATCTACTCAGCACCAAGCACTCATCTACCTATGTGGATATGTAGATAGGTAGTTGTTGCTTTCCCCGCATCCCGTTTGGTATAGTCCGCAGGACAACCGAATACGCGCTTCATCGAGAGTGGCTGAGGGACAGGCCCTGTGACGCCACGGCAACCACGCTGGCGCACCCTTTATAAAACGAGCGTCGCGGTTCAGGTGCCAATTCCTTCCCCGTAACTCCGGCGCAGCCGGACCTCACGAACGAGGGCGGGGGGAGATGAGGGAGTAGTGACCCGCGCCAGCAAGATCGCTTTACTTGGGTTCGGCACCGTTGGTTCAGCCGTCGCTCGCCGCCTGATGGCCCCGGATCGTGTCCGCAACCTCGAGCTCACCCACATCGTCGATCGCCGCGCGGACCACAAACGTGCCCAGTTTGGCCACAACGGCGTCGTCTGGGCATCGACGATCGACGACATCCTGCACAGCGACATCGACATCGTCGTCGAGGCGATCGGCGGCCTCGACACCGCGACCGAGTGGATTCGCCGTGCGCTGGAGGCGGGCAAGTCGGTTGTGACGGCCAACAAACAGGTGATTGCGCGCCACGGTCCGGTGCTGTGGGCGCTCGCTGCGCGACAGGGGCGCCAACTGCGATTCGAGGCGGCCGTCGGCGGGGCCATGCCGATCGTCCGCGCCGTCTGTGACGGCCTTGCCGGCGATCGCATCACGCGGATCGTCGGCATCCTCAACGGCACGACCAACGCGGTGCTATCTCGGATGGAGGCGCTCGGGTGCTCGCTCGAAGAGGCGTTGTCCGACGCTCGCGCCCGGGGGTACGCGGAAGCTGATCCCTCGGCCGATCTCGATGGAGACGATGCTCGGGCCAAGCTCGCCATTCTCTGCGCCGTGGCGTTCGGGCTCCGCGTGGATCCCACGGCGATCGCCGCGCACTCCACCGCCGGCACCACCGCTCTCGACTTCGATCGAGCGCGGCGCGGTGGACGCACGATTCGCCAGCTCGCGCATGCGGCGTACGACCGCGCGACGTCGACGCTCACGGCCTGGGTGGTGCCGATCGCCGTGCCGCGCGGCTCAATCTTCGGTCGCGCAGTCGGCGCGCAGAATGTGGCGGTCGTCACCGGCGTCCACGCGGGTGACGTCGGCGTGTTTGGCGCGGGCGCGGGAGGCGATGCGACAGCGGTCGCCATCCTCAGCGACGTGGCCGCCATTGCCAGGGATCGTGCGGCAATCGTGACGCCGCCCGTCCTGATTTCGCCGCGAAACATCAAGGGGTTCACCACGTTGAACGCAGAACCCGCAGAATCCGCAGAAGCTTCTTTTTTCTGCGATTTCAGCGGTCTCTGCGTTGATCGTCGGGTAGAAGCGGAGGCCGTGTGAGTGCGTTGATTGGACTGCAATGTCATCTGTGTCAGACAGCGTTTCCCGCGGAGGCGGTCTACGTCTGCGACCGCTGTCTGGGGCCGCTCGAACCGGTCTATGACTACAAGGCTGTGCGGCTGACGCGAGAAACCATCGCGTCTCGGCCGAAGAATCTGTGGCGCTATCGCGAGCTGCTACCCATCACGGGAGAGCCTCGAACCGGATTCAACTCGGGTTTCACGCCGCTCGTGCGCTGCGATCGCCTGGCAAGTCGACTTGGGGTCAGCGAGTTGTACGTGAAGGACGATTCGGTGAACCACCCAACCCTTTCTTACAAGGACCGCGTCGTCTCAGTTGCGGCGACGCGCGCGGTGGAGCTCGGGTTCGACGTGCTCGCCTGCGCGTCGACCGGTAATCTGGCGAACAGCGTATCGGCGCACGCCGCGCGTCTCGGCATCGACTGCTGCGTGGTCATTCCCGATAACCTCGAGGCTGGCAAGCTTCTCGGGTCGGCGATCTTCAACCCCACCATCCTCGCCATCGCCGGCAACTACGACGATGTGAACCGACTCTGCACGCAGGTGGCGGACCGCTACGGCTGGGGGTTCGTGAACATCAATCTCCGGTCGTACTACGCCGAAGGCGCGAAGACGATGGGATTCGAGATCGTCGAACAGCTCGGTTGGCGCTATCCGAAACATCTCGTCTCGCCGGTGGCAGGCGGCACTCTTCTGCCGCGAATCGTGCGCGGCCTCCGTGAACTGCGCGAGATCGGTCTGGTGTCCGGCGACCTGCCACGCGTGTACGCGGCTCAGGCGGCAGGGTGCGCACCCGTCGTGCGGGCCATCGAAGCCGGACTCGAATACCCCGAGCCGGTCCGACCCGACACGATTGCGAAGTCGATCGCGATCGGCAATCCAGCCGACGGCTATCAAGTGATCCAGAGCATTCGCGCTACCGGAGGCACCGGCGCGGCCGTGTCCGATACGCAGATCGTGGACGCGATCCACCTGCTCGCCGAGACGGAAGGGATCTTCACGGAGCCCGCGGGTGGCACGACGCTCGCCGCAACCATTGATCTCGTCAACCGCGGCGTCATTCCGCGCGACGAATCGATTGTGGTGTGCGTGACGGGTAATGGCTACAAGACGACGGAAGCCGTGAATAGCACGCTGACGGCCCCGGTGCGTCTCAGCCGCGCATTCAAGGATTTCGAGGCGTGGTGGGAATCGGCGCGCGGGCCTCAAAGGGTCGCGCTGCAAGTCTAGATCGCGACCCTGAAAGCGTCGCGCTACGCACCGGCCCGCTAGCGTGATCGCGCGCGCGAGCTCGAGACGATCGGCAGCTTGAACTCCATCGTCCGTCCGTTGCGCAGCACCTTCACCATCGCCGTCGACCCGATCTTCGAGTCTGAGACGAGGCGCAGAAACTGTGAGGGATCGTTGATCGGCTGGCCGTTGAACGCGACGATCACGTCTCCTGGTTCGATGCCTGCCTTGAACGCCTCGCTGTCGCGACGCATCTTCGCCACGAGCGCGCCGTGGGTGTTGGGCGCACCGAATTCTTCCGCGAGCTGCGGCGTCAATCCCTCGATGCCGATGTAGCCCACCGACCCCCGTCGTACGTCGCCATACTTCATCAGGTCGTCGACGATCCGTCGCGCCAGATTGCTCGGCACGGCGAAGCCGATTCCCTGATACCCACCGCTTTCGCTGTAAATGCCGGTATTGATGCCGATTAGCTCTCCGCGCGTGTTGACGAGGGCACCGCCCGAATTCCCAGGGTTGATAGCGGCATCGGTCTGAATGAAATCCTCGTATTGCGCGAAGCCCATGTTCGCGCGTCCCGTGGCGCTGACTATGCCGGCTGTCACCGTCTGGCTCAACTGAAAGGGACTGCCAATCGCCAGCACCCACTCACCGACTTTGAGCTGGTTGGAGTCGCCCCAGGGCACGACGGGCAGGCCGGAAACGGGAATCTTCAGGAGCGCGATGTCCGTCGTCGGATCGGTCCCGATGACCTTCCCTTTGACGTCGCGCTTGTCCGGCAGCGCGATGGTGATCTCGCGCACGTTCTCGCCGACGACGTGGTTGTTCGTCACGACGTAGCCGTCGGCCGAGATGATGACGCCGGACCCGAGGCTCATCGATCGGCGATCGCGGGACCCGAACGCATCGTCGTCGCCGAAGAAGTAGCGGAAGAACGGATCGTTGGCGAAGGGGGAATTGGGCCGACGGACGACCTGCAGCGACGAAATGTTTGCGACGCCTTTGACGGTCTGACCGGCGACGCGTGTGAAATCCGGCCCCGAGCTGCCGGCATATGCCAGCGGCGCAGCGGGCTGCGCGACTGCGGGTCGTTGTTCGGCCGCTGTGCTGAGTGCCGGGCGAGAGGGCTCGGCCGCGCGAAACTCCTCCGCGGCACGCACGAAACCCGTTACGACCAGGCCGCCGACGAATCCGGCGGCAACGAGCACGATGGAAAGAATCAGCCGTCGCATCACGTCATCGACTGTGTTCGTGGGGTCCGGCTTGCGCCGAGCCTACGACAATCCGGCGTGCCGCGCGGTCGCCCGCCTTTGGAATAGTGACCGTCAGGACGCCGTCCTTCAGATCAGCCGTCACGCGGGCGACGTCGATTGGCTCGGGGAGCCCGAAGGCCCGCGAGAACCGGCCGTGGCCGCGTTCGACGCGGTGATACTGCTCGCAGGGAATATCTCGATCGGGCGTCGAGACGCGGGCGCCGCGAATCGTGATGCGGCTCTCCTCGGCCTGGATGTCAATCTGGTCGCGCGTCAGACCCGGCAGCTCCGCGGTCAGCACGAACTCGTTCGCTGTTTCGTAGAGATCGACGGGTGGCGTCCAACCCGGCGCGTCGGTGCCGACAAGCTGACCGAGCTGCTCGTGAAGCGCGAGCAGGTCGCGCAGCGGATCCCACCGCGTGAAGGCCACGTCTCGCATCGTAGCATATGTGCTACGATCTCAAGGATATACAGGTGACGAATGGCCTCCTCTGTTCAGGCAACGCGACTGCGTAAGGGCATGCTCATCAAGGTCGGCAGCGACCTCTTCCGGATTCTCGAGCTGCACCACCTTACGCCGGGAAACAAGCGGGCGCACATCCAGGTCCGCATGCGGAACATTCGCACCTCGACGCTCGCCGATCACAAATTCCGAGCGGAGGAGGATGTGGAGCGCGCGATCCTCGACGAGCGCGAGATGCAATATCTCTACAGCGACGGCGACGCGTTCTACTTCATGGACACCTCGACCTACGAGCAGATCCACATCTCGGCAGAGGCGCTCGCCGATTCGAAGGATTTCCTGATCGCCGAAATGCTGATCCGGGTCGAGTTCTACGATGTCGAGCCCGTAGGCATCGAGCTGCCGCCGACCGTGGATCTCGTCGTGAAGGAGACCGTGCCTGGCATCAAGGGCGCGACGGCCAGCGCGCAGATCAAACCGGCGACGCTCGAAACGGGCCTCGTCATCAACGTACCATCGTTCGTCAACGAAGGCGACAAGGTGCGCGTCAACACCGAGACTGGGGAATACCAGTCGCGAGTCTGAGATGGCTCTCGCCAATTCGCCAGATCACCAACTCACCAATTCACGGCTTCGTCACTCGGGCTGGATAGAAGTCGTGACCGGCAGCATGTTCAGCGGCAAGAGCGAGGAGCTGATCCGGCGGCTGCGGCGGGCGCAGATCGCGAAACAAAAGGTACAGATCTTCAAGCCGCTCATCGACAACCGGTACAGCGAAGATCACATCGTGTCGCACAGCGACATGCGCATCCCGTCCCAGAACGTCCGCAACTCGGATGAACTTCTGGAGCACGTGGACGAGGACACCGAGGTCGTCGGGATCGACGAAGGGCAGTTCTTCGACGCGAACCTGCCGGCGGCGTGCACGACGCTGGCCGACCGCGGCAAGCGCGTGATTGTCGCGGGTCTGGATCAGGACTACCTCGGCCGCCCGTTCGAGCCGATGCCGCAGCTGCTGGCCATTGCGGAGTACATCACCAAGACCCTCGCCATCTGCGTCGTGTGCGGCGATCCGGCGAACCACACGCAGCGCCTGGTGGCGAGCAGCGATCGCGTGCTGGTGGGGGCGACCGGACTGTACGAAGCACGCTGCCGCCACTGTTTCGATCCTCATCTCGCCACCGCCGAAAAGGTTTAGGAGGGTCGGCCCGTGCAGCAGGCACAGCCGATCATTACGTGGACGCTGCTGTTGCTTGGCGCGGGGTTCCTCGTCGCCAACGCGAAGCTCCTCTTCGAGTACGTCCAGTTCATGAAGCGCAGGGGGAGCGCGCTGCTCACCTGGCAGCCGCCCAAACCGCCGTACTACGGCATGGCGATCGCCATCGGCGTATCGCTGGGCATCCTCGTGGTCGCCAAGGTGCTTGTCCACCGGCAGATGTTCGGCGAGATGATGATGTTCGTGTATTACGCGTGTTTGACACCCCTCAGCCGGCGGATCGGCCGCGGGTTTTACGAGGACGGCATCTGGGCCGACTCGTCGTTCATTCCGTTCAACGAAATCGGCGGCCTCACCTGGCGGGAGTCCGAGCATGAGGTTTCGCTGGTCATCATCTCGCGGTTGCGCAATCTTGCACGCGTTCTCAAGGTGCCCATCGACAAGTACAGTGCAGCGCGCCGGCTGCTGCGTGACAAAATCGGCGAGCACGCGATCCACTTCGCAGGTACAGGCTTGGACCTCGGGGCGTACGATGAGAGAGACGAGGCGTAGTCGTCGGTCGCCGGTCGTCAGTCCCCAGTCGAGAATCGTCGGTCGTCTATCAGAGTCTTCAGTCTGAGCTCCGATTGGCCGATATAGAGGAACTGACGCGCGGGGGAACGGGTAACGATTGGAGACTCACGGGCTGGAGACCGACGACTCCGACCGATGACCGACGACTGACGACTGGAGACTGTTGTCAATGGCAGCACGAGCGACCTGGAAAGGCTTCCTCAAGATCAGCCTGGTGAACATCCCCATCAAGGTGTTCCCGGCGACCGAGTCGAGCGGGACGATCTCGTTCAACCAGCTGCACGGCGAGTGTCAGACGCGCATCCAGCAGAAGCGCTGGTGTTCGCACTGCAATCGCGAAGTGCCGAACTCCGAAATCGTCAAGGGCTATGAATTCGAAAAAGGACGCTACGTGGTCCTGTCGGAGGACGACTTCGACAAGGTGCGGCCGGAGTCGACGCGTGTGATCGACCTGGTCCAGTTCGCCGACGAGTCATCGATCGATCCGATGTATGTGGACCGCACCTACTACCTGGCGCCCGACGGCGGGATGGCGGCCGACGCCTTCGCCGTGATGCGCGATGGGATGAAGGGCAAGGTCGGCGTCGGCAAACTGGCGCTCTACGGTCGCGAATACCTGGTCGCGGTCCGGCCGCATCAGCGCGGGATTGCCATGTACACGCTGCACCACGCGGCCGAGATCCGCAGCATCGAGGCCGTCGAGGAACTGACCTCGGTGCCGCAAACGGTCAAGCCTGAAGAGATGAAGCTTGCGCGCCAGGTGATCCAGACGTTCGAAGGGCCCCTCAACCTCGCCGACTACAAGGACGAGTATCGCGAGGGACTGCAGCGGATCATCGACGCGAAGATCGCGGGCGAAGAGATCGTCGCCCCGCGCGTCGAGACGCCGCCCAAGGTCGTCAACCTCATGGAAGCGCTCAAGAAGAGCCTCGATGCGGTGAGCGGTCAGAAGAAAAAGCCGGCCAAGGTCGCCGTAAAGGCCGCGCCCAAACGCAAACGCGCCTAGCGTCCCATCCAGCCCTTCGGCGGCCGGCTCATGTGCAGCCGGACAGCGTAGACGCCGTCCGCGGACGCCGTCCGCTCGTCCTTCAACGCCTGCAGACGACGAGTGATCTCCGGCGCTTTTTTCGTGTGGGTCGCCGCTCGTAACGGCGTGACGACCATGAACGTCGGGGCATCGTTCGCCTCGTAGAGCAGCCACGGTGCGGCGCGGCCCGACGCGCCGCGGGCCGCGTTCACGAACCGCCCTTCGTGCCCGGCATTGATCGCGAACACCGTCAACCGCAGCGCGCGCATCGTCTGCAGATCGACACCCGTGAGGCTGAACGGAATCTCGTCCCGTCGCGTGGTGAGCGTGCTCGTGCTGTGGTCGATGAACGTGGCCAGGCGAGCGGACATCCTCTCCAGCTCGGGGTGCGCGGCGACGGCCTTTCGGTACCGCGCGGGCATATCTTCCCACTCCTCGAGCGAGGTCGCCACATTCAGATACACGATGTCGGTCGCGTCTGTGCGCGACTGCAGCATGATCCAGAACAGCGGCACGTGCGCCTGCTCGAAGGCGGTGACGATGGCCGTCTCGAGCGCTTCATAGCTGTGTGAGGTCCCTGCCTTCAGCTTCTGGCGGACGATGTTGAGGATCCTGGGCGGGTCGGCTACTACGTGCGCCGGCCGCCGTGCGGCGGGGGCCGGGAGGCCGCTGGCCAGCCAGGCGAACAGCACGCTTGCGGTCAGCGCGGCCACGTCAGAGCCTGGACGTCAGGAGGCCGATGAGCCCGGGACCGCTCGCGGTCGGGTCACCCAGCCAGTCCGGCGGCGTGAGCCAGACAAACGACAAGATCGCGAGCACCCAGGCGTCGTAGGGGATCGTCGCCCGCTCGTCGGTCCAGAACAACGCGCGGTTGAAGATCCCGGCAACCCCGTCGCGCGACGGCATCGGTAGGCGGTTGAGCGCGAGGTACGTGTAATAGATCCGGTTGGCGACGGCGAGAATCGAGAGCGCCAGAATCACCCACAGCACCGCCGCCATCCGGTTCGTCACGGCGCCGATCATGAAGAGGACGATCCGCTCGGGACGCTCCATGAACCCAACCTTGCATTTCTGGACCAACGACTCGGCGCGCGCCCGGGCATAGCTTGTCATGATCGAGAAGATGAGTGCCAGCGCCGCCACCATCACGTAATCGCTTCGGCCGAGCTTCGAGTACAGGAAGATCAGGCCGGTCAAGAGCGCAAGATCGGAGAAACGGTCGAGGGTCGAGTCCCAGAAGGCGCCGAATTCCGACTGCAACTGGAGGAGGTGCGCGACCTTGCCGTCGATGAAGTCGAAGATGTTGGCGACGAGCATGATCACGAACGCCAGCATGAAGCGTCCGAAGCCCAGCGCCCACGCCGCGGCGACATTGACGATGACGCCGATGAGCGTCAGCGTATTGGGATGAATCCGCCACCTGACACACAAATTGATGATGGCGCGCAGCGGATACATGCAGATCGCGCCAACCGCGCCCGTGAAGGTCGTCTTCATTTATAATGGAGGGTTCAGGCGTCGCTCGAAAACGCGCCATAGTAGCGTATGCCCATCCACGAACTCAAGGAACAGAT
>Ga0114129_10014796_pt1 | contig 11116 bp, 5 predicted proteins | sample RhiMetdeltSRZDD1_FD_80071 | JGI IMG/M metagenome (GOLD analysis project Ga0114129, IMG submission 80071) | Populus rhizosphere microbial communities from Tennessee, USA - Rhizosphere MetaG P. deltoides SRZDD1 (version 2) (version 2) | ecosystem: Host-associated > Plants > Roots > Rhizosphere >... | reverse complement strand
GGGGAACTCCTTGCCCACCGTAGCGCGAAGCGCGAAGGTGGGCTGTCGTGATCATCACGAGCGGCCGCTCCCCCAGTAAGACACCGGTATGCTGCGCAGGTTCCTGCCTGCCCTCACCGCGCGATCGTGCCCCCCAGCAGCGCGGCGCCGAACGACAGCATCATCATCGTGCCCCAGAACACGAGATACACGACGAACCCGATCAGCACCACGATCACGGCCTTGAAGGTGTCCGTGTAATCCAGCACCTGCCGCGCGGCGATCACCATCGCGGCCATCGACCAGAGCCAGATGATGGGCATCAACAGAAACGCGATGATCGACCCGATGAAGGGAATGATGCTGACCACGCCGAGCAGCCCGGGCGACGCGGCGAACGCGATCACGCGAAAGGTCTCGGCGAAGTCCGCGCTCGTCGCCGGATCGGGCATCAGCTTGGTGCCGACGAGCCAGACGATCAGCGCCCATAGCAGATAGCCGCAGATGGCGATGAGGATGGCGAAGATGATGCGGCCGAAGCCCAGCGTCCAGATACTGCCGAGACTGCTGGCGGCGGCCGCGAGCGCGATGATGCCGACGGACTGTCCCATGGCGGTGGTATCGCGCTCGATGTCCTCGAAGGTGTGTGCGTCCAGCTTCAGGGCCCCGACCACGCGCTCGGGAAAAGTCATGCGGCCTCCAATCAGTGACGTTGCGGGGGCTCAGTCTACTCTCAGTCACGTGCTACGTGCTACGTGCTACGTGCTGCGTGCTGCGTGGCGGGGCTACGTGCCACGTGCTATGTGCTCGTCCTACGTGCTCCGTGCTGAGTTCAACGTCGGCCAGGAGCCAGGGACCGAGCACGTAGCACGTAGCACGGAGCACGTAGTCCGTGACCTCCAACATGTGATAATCCCCTCATGCCGTCGCCGCGTCTGCGCCAGCCCGAAACCTGGGGCCACTCCACGGTCCGCACCGCCTGTCCGCTCGACTGTCCCGACTCCTGCGGCGTCGACGTCACCGTCGCGCAAGGCCGGGTCGTCAAGATCGATGGCGCCCGGGACAACCCGGTGACGCGCGGGTTCATCTGCGGGAAGGTCCGGCGCTTCGCGGAGCGGGTCTATGGCGAGGATCGGCTGCTCCACCCCGCGGTCCGTCAGGGGGCAAAAGGGCACGGCACGTTCGTCCGCGTCACGTGGGACGAGGCGCTCGACCTCATCGCCGCCAGGATGCAGGAGATCCGCGACACCAAAGGCGCCGAAGCCATCCTGCCGTTCTACTACGGCGGATCGAACGGGCTGCTGACGCAGGACACCAACGACGCCCTCCTGTTCAGGCGATTCGGCACCTCCCGTCTCGCCCGCACGGTCTGCGCCGCTCCGACCGGCGCGGCGAACATGGGCCTCTACGGCAAGATGCCCGGCGTCACCTACCACGACTACGCGCACGCGCGGCTCATCGTGCTCTGGGGCGTGAATCCGGCGGCGTCGGGGATCCATCTGGTCCCGTTCCTGCGCGAGGCGCAGAAATCCGGCGCGCAGGTGATCGTCATCGATCCGCGCGCGACATCGCTGGCGCGTCAGGCCGATCTCCATCTCGCGGTGCGGCCAGGCACCGATCTGCCGATCGCGCTGTCCATCCATCGGTTCCTCTTCGAGGAAGGCCATGCCGACGAGGCTTTCCTCGCCGAACAGACGACCGGCGCCGAGACGCTGCGGGAGCGGGCCCGTGAATGGACGTTCGAACGTGCCGCCTCGGAGGCCGGCATCGACGCCGCTGACCTCCGGCGCTTCGCCGAGCTCTACGCCTCCTCATCGCCGGCGCTCGTCCGCTGCGGATGGGGCCTCGAGCGCAACCGCAACGGCGGCGGCGCGGCGGCGGCCGTGCTCGCGCTCCCGGCGGTGGCCGGCAAGTTCGGCGTTCGCGGCGGCGGATACTCGATGAGCAATTCCACCACGCTCGGCATCGAGGCCGCCGCCTGGATGAACGACGCCCCGGAGCCGTCGACGCGCGTCGTCAACATGAACCATCTCGGCCGCGCGCTGCTCGAATACGACAGCCCGTCGGTCGACATGCTCTTCGTCTACAACTGCAATCCGCTGGTGACGATGCCCGATCAGAACCGGGTGAGGAAAGGCCTGGAACGCCAGAACCTGTTCACGGTGGTGTTCGATCAGGTGTTCACCGACACCGCCCGCTTCGCCGACGTCCTTCTGCCCGCGACGACGTTCCTGGAGAACTACGACATCGCGAAGGCCTACGGATCGATAGCTCTCCAGCTGGTGCGGCCGGCGATCGAGCCGGTCGGCGAATCGCGATCGAATCCCGAAGTCTTCTCGGATCTCGCGGAACGTGTCGGCGTCGGCGCGGCCGAAGAGGAGATCGACACGCTGATGCGCGTCGCCGGGAGGCTGCCCGCCGCACTGGGATCGGAGCTCATGGAGCGCGGCGAGATCACGCCGCCTTTCGGGGGCGCGCCGGTGCAGTTCGTGGACGTCTTCCCGCGGACCGGCGATGGCAAGGTCCACCTGTGCCCGCCCGAGCTCGAAGCGCAGGCGCCCGGCGGCTTCTACACCTATCGCGGCGATCCGGGCACCGATCGCTATCCGCTCGCGCTGATCTCGCCCGCCAGTGAGAAGACGGTGACGTCGATGCTCGGCGAGCTGCGCGAGCGTGCGGCCATGCTGCAGATGAACCCCGCCGACGCAGCCGAACGCGGCCTCTCCCAGGACGACCCGGTGCGCGTGTTCAACGATCTGGGTGAAGTGCAGGTGCCGGTGGCGCTCAACAAGGACATCCGTCAGGGGACGGTGTCACTGCCCAAAGGTCTGTGGCGGAAGAGCACCTACAACGGTTCGACCGCGACCGCACTGGTGCCCGACTCGTTGACCGACGTCGCCGGCGGTGCCTGTTTCAACGACGCGAGGGTCGAAGTCGCGTTGTTGGGCAGGCACTGACGCGCGTCAGTAACTGAAGAAGAAGATCAAATCAATCCCCGCCCGCTCGATGCGGCGCTGGCCGATCCGGTTGGCGGAGCCCGAGGTTTCGGGGGCGGCGGTGGTCTGGACGCGCAGGAAGCGGGCCAGCTGATATTCCAGCAGGAACTCGGTGATATTGCGGTCGCCGAACTGCTGGCGCATCTTGAGGAACGCCTTGTCGGCAATCTGCTGACCGACCGTGAAGCCGGCGCCGAGATCGCCCTCCTCGGTGGTGGTATTGATCTCGAACAGGTCGAGGTCGAGCGCCCGGCCGATCGATTCTCCGAGCGGCGCGGCGAGGAAGCCGGTGGCAATGCCGCCGGCCGTCGCGGCCAGCGACGAGCGCTCGCCGCTGCCGAGCTCGTTGACCGAACGATTGAAAACGATCAGCGAGAGGATGTCGGACTCTTCGAGCGGCGGGTTGCTGCTGAGCGACAGCTGCGGCGCCTTCACCGTGCCCTGTACGCGGACGCGGGCCTCGACCCCGGTATTCGGGATCAGCCGCGTCGCGGTGATATCGAGTGCGGGATTCGGCTGCGGCTCGCCCATGAACCGCAGCGTGCCGCCGCGCACCAGGTCGAACCGCCGTCCCTGGAACTCATAAGTCCCGCGCACGGTCTCGACCGTGCCGAGCAGGAGCACCTGCCCGTTGGCCGGCTTCACGATCTGCATGTCGCCGCCGACCGTGATGTTCATATCGCCGAGTGAGGCGCCGGTCGGACCGCCGGGCCGGAGCTTCTTGCCGCGCAGCACCAGGTTGTCGGGCACCTGGAGCCGCAGATCCAGTTCCGTCGCCCCGAAAATGCCGCCGGGCGTCGGCGCGGTGCCGGCCTCGGCCTGCGCCTTGGTCCCTGGCACCGCCGGCGTGGTTTCTGCCTTCCGCAGCGCGTTCGTCGTCGCTTCCTGCGCGCTCGTGGTCCCCTCGATCGTGCGCTCCGCGGACATGACCGGCGGCAGCTCCTCGACCGAGTACGGGTCGTAGAACAGCTGCAGGATGCGATCGACTTCGAGCCGCGCCGCCTCCAGACGAACCGTGCCGTGAATCACCGGACGGCGCAGCTCGCCGGTGACGGTCAGCTTGCTGTCGACGCCGACGTCGCCGAGCTCGTTGTCGATCACCTCGAAGTTGTCGGAATCGATGGTGAGGTTGACCGCGCCGATCTCCCGGGCGTGGACGGCGAGCTCACCGGCCACGTTGAGCGGCTCCCCGTGCTCGTCCAGGATCGCGAACTTCTGCAGACGGATCCGGTCCGGCTCGAATTCGACCCTCGTGTTCAGCCCGGTGTAGGAAACGCCGCCGGCCGGCACGCCGAACGCCCCGCCCTTGATGTCGACATGACCCTGGAGATGGGGGTCCTGGCCCGACCCCGTGACGCGAACGTCGGCTTCGAGCGTTCCCGCGACGTTGGTCACCTGATTCGTGAACGCCTGCACGATCCCGAGGTTCAGGGCCGTCGACGTGATCCGGAGATCGATGCTGTCCTTCGCGGTTTCCTCGATGTGCCCGCCCGGACTCGGCTTGAACAGCGTCGTCGGCACCGAGCCCTTCGCGGTGATCGACTCGGTCGGAGACTGCTGCAGGGCGGCATCGAGTTGAAGACGGTCGGCGGCGTAGTCGACGTCCGCCTTCAGCGATTGATACTTGTAGCTCTGGAAGGCGCCGTTGACGACGTCGACGTGGCCGTCGACGAGGGGATTCTGCAGCGTTCCGGAGATGGTCGCATCGGCGGAGAGGCGACCCGCGAGGCCGCGATTCATCAGCAGCAGCCTCTCCAGCTGCTGCAGATCGACATTGGCGGCCTGGACCTTGATGTCTCCCGCGGGCGACTCGCCTTTCAGCGCGAGCGTCCCGTTGACGGTCAGCGACTGATCGGCGCTCTGGAGCCGCACGTTCTCGAGCTCGAGGCGATCGCGCCCGTACTTCACGGTGGCCTCGGATCCCGGCGCCATGCGCCACTCCACGCCCTGCGTGCGGACCGCCAGCTGCGGAAGATGCACCTCATGGTGGTCGGGATGCAGGATGAGCGCACCGGTGGCATCGAGCTCGCGCTTCGGCTCCTTGATGGTGGTCGTGAACTCCAGCCGATCGCCCGCGTACGTCGTTTTCGCGGTCACCGAGTTCAGCTGCAGAGCGCCGGCCTTGACGAAGGTCGCGGAGGTGTCGGCTTCGACCCGCACCTTCTGGACGTCGAGATCCGGCAACGTCACCGAATACTTGCTGTTGGCGTCCAGCGCGCGATTCTCTCCGTAGCCGAGATTGCTGCCGTCGAGCGTGCCCGTGGTCTGCAGCGACGACGCGTTGCCGGTGACGGCGCCATCGAGCACCGCGGAGCCGCCGAGATCCTTCTGGCCGGCCAGCCGTCCCAGCGCGCCGAGATCGATCGCCTCGACGTGGTACTCGAGATTCGACGCCGATGCGCGATCGAGCGCGACGCGGCCTGAGGCCTCGACCTTCAGATCCGGTCCGTTCACCTGCAGCGCCTGGAGGTCCGCCACCTCCGCTTCGTACTTGCCGTTGACGTTCGCGCTGTCGACGATCAAGCCGCCAATCGCGGACTTCTCGAGCGCGACGGTCCCCTGCGCATTCACGGCGGCCGGCGTGATCGGGGCCGACACGTCCGCGATCTGAACGTCGACTCTCGTGGTGCCGGTGATATTGCCGTCGAGTGCGGGCCGGTTCAGCAGGGTTGCGGGATTGAAGTCCTCGAACCGGCCGTCGGCCGTGACCGAGAGCGCGCCGTTGACGAGCCGGGTCGTGTACGCGAGCTGCGGAAGCCGGCCGCCCATGATCGTCGAGTCGCGCAGGGTGCCCCGCGCGTCGAGCGTGATCTCGCGGGTCCTCTCGGTCTTCGAGCCCGGCGTGGCGCGCGGCACCGATCCGGTGACGTCGAACTCGCCGTTCAGACGGCCGTCGTAAGCGGGTTTGTCGAGCGCCGCGATCTGCATCGCGCGGCCGACGCGCCGGACATCGAGGTCGGCGACGGTGCCGCGCGCCGAGTACGTGACCCCGTCCGGACCGGTCTTGAACTCCGCGGTGCTGCCATCGGCGAGCGTCGCCCCTTCGACCGTGGACTGACCGAGGACCGCGTTCCCGGAGACATTGGTGCCGGTTCCGGCGACGTGGTACTCGGACGCGGCAATGTCCGTCGCCAGCTTCGGCACGCCGAGCCGCGCCGGCAGGTTCCGGAGATCCACGTGATCGGCGCGGCCGCGCAGATCGAACGCCACCGGACGGCCGGCCGCAGGCAGCACGACGAGGCCCTTGGCGGTGCCGCTGCCGCCATAGGCGGCGGCTGAGGCGTCGAGGTTGAGACGGCCCTTTGCGAACGTGCCGGTGGCCTTGACGTCCCGCGCGTTGTAGCCGGCGGCCGCGACCGCCGGGCCGCGGAACACGAACGACCCGCCGATCCGATCGACCACTGGCTCCGACGCCGGCGCACCGGCGAAACGCAGGTCGATCTGCGCACGGCCGGTGATGTCGCTGCGCTGCGCCGGGTTCTTCAGCAGCGGCGCGAGATCGAGACGCTCGACATCGACGTCGCCACGAGCGGCGAAATCGGGCGCCTTCACATCGGTCGTCAGCTGACCGCGCACATTGCCGGCTTCGGACTGCACATCGAGATCGAGCAGCAGCCGATCGGCCGGCCCCGAGGCCTTCACGTTGAACTTGGGATGGAGCCCGTACCCGCCGGCGGCCGGCACCACCCGCCCGATCTCCGGCAGCGACGCCGTCCCGGTCGTCGTCACCTTGAGCACGGGCGTCTCGAGGTAGTTCTCGACCACGCCGTCGACGGTCAGCGAGCTCTCGGCGGTCCTGATCGTCATCCCTTCGACGTAGAGGTTGTCGTCGCGCACCGCGAGCTTTCCGGTGAGCTCCGTCAGCGCCAGCTGCGGCGACGATGCGCGAAGGCTGGCGCGATCGATGACGAGCGAGTAGTGCACGGGAGCGTAGGCGTAGGAGGCCTTCAGGTCGAGATTGTCGATGACTTTCGGCAGGGCATATCCGTCCGCGCCGACGTGGTCGGCGATGGTCACGTGCCCGTCGGCGATCTCGATCGACTGCAGCTCGATCGGCTTGCGCGGTCCCTGACGGTCCGCTTCCTGCTCCTGCCGCTTGACCAGCCGCCGCACGTTCCAGCCGCTGCGATCGCGCTCGAGATTGATGACCGGCTCGACCAGTTTGATCTCGTTGAGCACGACACCGGTCGAGACGATCTGGAAGACGTTGTAGTCGACCTCGACGCCCTTGGCCGCCACCACCCGCTCGCCGGACACGTCGACCGCGATATCGCTGACCGTGACCCCGAACAGCAGGTTGCCGCCGATCCGCCCGATCGACAGCTCGCCGTTCAGATACTGCTTCGATTCGCGCACGATGTAGCGCCGCAGCCAGTCGCGGAACCACGGCGTCTGCGACACGATCAGCGCAAGGGCCACGATGCCGATCATCAGCGTCCCGACCAGCGCGACCGCCTGCAGAAACCTACGCAGCGCCTTCACACTCACCCCACAGCACGCAGCACGCAGCACGCAGCACGTAGCACGTCAGAACGCCTGTCCGATCGAGAAGTGGAACCGGAAGTGCCGCCCCTCGGGCTTGCCGTTGACCAGCAGTCCTGGAATCGGGTTCAGCTGGTAGCCGAAGTCGGCGCGGATCGGACCGATTCGGGTGTTGTAGCGGAGCCCCGGTCCGACGTCGTACCGGAGATCGTTCAGGTCGAAGTTCCACGGATCGGTCCAGACGTTTCCGCCGTCGAGGAACAGCACGCCCCCGAGGTTGCCCCAGATCGGCACGCGCAGCTCGGTCGAGAAGCTGGCGAACGACTGACCGCCGATCGGCAGGCCGAAGCCGCTCAGCGGCGCGACGTCGAAGCGGCCCCAGCCGCGCAGGTTGGTGGCGCCGCCGAGGAAGTACCGCTTGTAGAACGGGACGTTCAGGTCTTCCGCCGTGTCGCCGATGCCGTCTATCGAGCCGGCCCGGGCGCGCACGGCGATCACCACCCGGTTGGCGACCGCCAGGTAGTGCCGCAGCTCTCCGGTGATCTCGTTGTAGTTGTAGTCGCCGCCGAGGAATGTGCCGGCGCGCTCCAGGTGCAGCGCCGCGACGTAGCCGCGCTTCGCATCGAGCACGTTGTCGGTGGTGTTGCGGCCGCCGTCCAGGCTGAGCGACATGCGCTGGCCGCGGCCCTCGCCCGTCCTCGGATCGATGCCGAGCGCGATCAGCTCGTCGCGCTGCGACAGGTCCGCAAGCGTGGCCGCCGAGACCGAGTAGTCCTCCCACTCGTTGGCGTAGGTGAACGAGATCGACGTCGCCGGGCGCGATCCGAGCACCGAACTGCCGGCCCGGCCCAACTCGCGGGTCACGGAAACCTTGCCGCCGACGTTGTCGAGCGTGAAGGCGGGCTCGTCGTTGTGCCAGTACTGCCCCTGCGCTCCGAACGAGTACTGCGGGGTGAAGAGATACGGCTGCTTGAAGTTCAGGCGCACGCCGCGATCCAGCGCCGAATAGCGCGCGCGCACGCCCGCGGTTCTCGCGCCGCCGAAGAAGTTCACGTGCCGCCAGTCCGCTTCGACCCGCCCTTTCTCCTCGGTGCCGTAGCCGACGCTGAAGTTCACCTTCCGGTGCTTGCCTTCGGTGACGGTGACGCGGCTGGGAATTTCGAGCGGCTTCTCTCCTTCCGCCCGGACCGGCTGGACGTTCGCGAACTGGAACACCTCCAGTCCATAGAGCTTGCGCTGGCTCTCGAGCATCTTGCTCTGCCGGAAGACGTCGCCGCGCTTGAACGTGAGCTGCCGCTCGATCACGCGATCGCTCACGCTGGAGTTGCCCTGAATCTCGGTCGGACCGTGATGCGCGAGCGGCCCCGGATCGGCGGTCAGCGTGAGGACATGCTTCCGATCGCCGCTGCCCGCCGCTTCAGTCGTGCGCACCGCTGCATAGGGGTAGCCGTGATCCTTGAGCTCGTCGAGCGCCGCTTCGTGGCTTGCCTGAATCAGCGCCCGATCCATCGGCTGCCCCGCCTTGAGGGGTATCCGCTCCTCGAGGCCGCTGAAATGATCCGGGGGCAGCGCCTCGAAGCCGCGCAGCTCGATCCGCTCGGCCACGATCGGCTCGCCTTCAGAGATGTTCAGCGTGATCGCGACCGAGCTCTGATCAGAGCTGAGCTTGACGTCGAACGACGAGACCCGCGCGTCCGGATATCCGCGATCGTGATAGAAGGCGGCAATGCGTTTGAGATCCGCCTCGAACTGCTCGCGCGAGAAGTAGCGCTTCTCACCCCACGGCAGCTTCGAGCTCGGGCCGGTCGCCAGCACGGATTTCAACTGGCCGGCCTTCACCGCCTTCAGCCCGTTGAAGGTCATGCGGGTGACCTTCACGCCGCCTTCCTCCTTGCACGCCGACACCCCGAGCAGGGTAATCAGCAACGTACAAATGGCGGCGAGACGGCCGGGTTTGCGGACGGACATGTTCGAGGTCGTCCGTACTCACAGGCTGTGCCAGCGAATCAGCTCAGACTTTCGGGGCTCGGGACTCGGGGCTCGGGACTCAATGGCCCGGGTTTGACGACACTCTGTAAAGTCGCTGTGAGCAGCAACCGGCCGGAGGCCGGTCTTCGCGTGGGGGTGCCCGCCTCCGCTGGCCGCTTGAGTCTGGCGGCCAGCTCCGGCGAGGTCTCGCCGTAGCGCGCCAGCACGTGAGAGCGCGCGGAGGCGGAGGGCCCCAGGCGAGTTCGCGGGGGGTGGGGCCCCGCGAACAACCAAGAAATGCTGATCGAGTCCGTCGAGTCACCCCACTGACCGACTGCGAGCCCGCGAGCCCCCGAACCGCGAACCCGCGAGCGTACATGAAAAACGCCGCCGACCCCGAAGGTGCGGCGGCGTTCTTCTCCCTGAAGTGCCCTACTCGCGTGTGATCTCAGGCTTTCCGGCAGAGACGGCCAGCATGATCCCGAGACCGACGGCGATCATCAAACCGATCAGCACCCACATGGCCGAGATGTGCCGGAGCGCGCCGCCGTACCAGAGCGCCGCCACGGCGCCCAGCACCAGAACGAAGTAGCCGATCAGATAGATGTTGACGAAACGCATGGTCTCCCCTTATTGCACCCGAACGAGCAGCGCCGCCCGGCGATTCAGCCGGCGGGTCTCCTCACGGGCGTTGTCATGCTTCGGACGCTCTTCACCGTAGCTCACGGTGCGGAGCCGATCGGCGCCGATGCCGCGTCCCGCCAGGTACTCGCGGACCGCCGCCGCACGCCGCTCGCCGAGCGCGAGGTTGTATTCGGCCGTGCCGATGTTGCAGGTGTGGCCCTCGATCTCGATCCGGAGATCCGGGTTCTCCTGCAGCGTCCTGACCGCCTCGTCCAGGGCCCGCGTCGCTTCGGGCCGCAGCGAGTAGCGGTCGAAGTCGAAGTGGACGTCCTCGAAGATGATCTCCTTGCGGGCCGGGCGAATCACCTGGATGGTGACCGTGTCGCTCGCGGTGCCGCCCTTGCCGTCGGCCACCGCGACCGTGACCTGCACCGGACCCTCCTGCATCGGTGCCGTCCACGGCGTCTGCCGATCGCCGGGCGCGGTGAACTTGCCGGCCGGCGCGCTCCATTTGTAGGTGAGCGGATCGCCGTCCGGATCGCTCGCGTCCGCGGTCACCGTCGACGTCCGGCCGACTTCCACCGTGCACGGTTCGCAGCGGGCCCGCACCGTCGGCGGACGGTTGACCACCTGCGGCGTCGGTGGCGGCGGCGGAGGCGGCGGCGGGGGCGGCGGCACATAGATCCGCACGCCGGGGTGATACCCGAGCCGCATCTGGAAGCCGAGCGAGTCGCCGGTCTCGTCCTCGAACGATCCGAACTCGGAGCGGCCGTCCATCTTCACGCGATAGTTGAGGCCCGCGCCGGCAAAGACGCCCTTCGCGCTCTGCCAGGTGAGGCCGACCGACGCGTTGAACGGCGAGTCGAGATTGGTGAGCGAGGGCGCCACCGATCCATCCTCCGCGACGAGCGTCCGCGTGAACGACAGCGAATCGTCCATGTAGGCCTCGCCGTGCAGTTCGGCAGTCAGCCGCAGGTTCTTCCTGCTCGGCAGACCGACACCGACGCCCCACCGGAACCCGTTCGACAAATCGACGTCGCTCGGCTTGCCGCGCACGATGAAGCCGC
>Ga0114129_10014794_pt1 | contig 11116 bp, 11 predicted proteins | sample RhiMetdeltSRZDD1_FD_80071 | JGI IMG/M metagenome (GOLD analysis project Ga0114129, IMG submission 80071) | Populus rhizosphere microbial communities from Tennessee, USA - Rhizosphere MetaG P. deltoides SRZDD1 (version 2) (version 2) | ecosystem: Host-associated > Plants > Roots > Rhizosphere >... | reverse complement strand
TGGCGGGAGAGAAGATGTCGAAGACCCGCGGCAACGTCGTCGACCCGCTCGTCGCGATCGACGAGTTCGGAGCGGATGCCCTGCGCTTCACCTATGCGAGCTCGGCCACCTCCGGCCCGACCGTAACTCTCGATCGGGAACGGCTCGCCGGCTCCCGGAGCTTCGCGACCAAGCTGTGGAACGCGGCGCGCTTCACGCTTTCGCAGCTGGAGGGCAAGGCCCGCGCCCGATCCCTCGAAGGTCGGGCCCTGTCGCTGCCCGACCGCTGGATCCTCTCGCGTCTCTCGACGACCGCATCGGACGTCAACCGGCACCTGGCCGCCTTTCGATACGACGAGGCCGCGCAGGCGCTCTACGGCTTTCTCTGGCACGAGTTGTGTGACGGGTACCTCGAGATGGTCAAGCCCGCGCTCTCCGGCCGCGACGGTGACGACGACGCACGGGAGATCGCCCGCGGCGTGCTCGAGCGGTGCCTGGCCGATTCGCTCGCGCTCTTGCACCCCTTCATGCCCTTCCTGACGGAAGAGATCTGGGAGAAGTTGACAGGCCGCCCGGGGACGCTGATCGTTTCCCCCTATCCCACGGGAGATCCGGCCTGGCGGGATCCCGCCGCCGAGAGGGCCGTCGAGCGGCTGCGCGCTCTCGTCACCCGGGTGCGCAACTTCCGCGGGGAGAGGCGCGTCTCTCCCACCGAGCCCGTCGTTCTCTCCGTCGAGGCGTCTGCCGAGGACTCCGAGGAAATCCGGGCCCTGGAGCCGCTCCTGCGCCACCTCGCTCGCCTCTCGGAGTTCCGCTTCGGACCTCCGGAGGACGGCGCCCAGCGCGACGTGGTCTCCGGGGTCGCGGTCGCGCTGGCGCTTCCCGCGGGGACGGCGGGGACCGACCGGGAGGGCGTCGCGCGCCGGCTCTCGCAGGTCGAGGACGAGATCGGCGAGCTCTCGGCGAAGCTCCAGAATCCCGCCTTCCTGGAGAGAGCTCCCGGCGAGATCGTGGAGAAGACGCGGCGGAGGCTGCGGGAGCTCGAGGAGAGGCGCGCGGCGCTCGGAACCGCGGCATTGGAATGAGCGTCGGGCACGGGAGCCGGCCCGGCGCATGATCGAGTTCGCGGGCGGCGTTCTCGAGCCGACGCGGTGGCGCGTCTTCGAGAACCTCGTCACGCTCGCCTCGATCCGATCGTCCAACGACCTCGCCCGGGAGGTGATCGACGTTTATTTCCAGGAGGAGCAGTCTCTGCCCGGCACGCTGTTCGTGGCGGAGGAACAGCCCGGGGCGCGCGGACGCTCCGGCCGGGAATGGAAGGCGCCCAGGGGCCGCGGAATCTACCTGACCTTCGTGCGACGGGTTCCCGGGGGCGAGCCGCTGTCGGTGGTCCCGATCGCGGTGGCCCGCTGGACGCGCGAAGCGCTGAAGGAGGCGTGCGGCCTCTCCGCCGAGCTCAAGTGGCCGAACGACCTCTACGTGGGCAGGCGGAAACTCGCGGGGGTGCTCGCGGAGGCGCGGACGCAGGGGAACGAGGTCTATCTCGCGGTCGGCATCGGCATCAACGTTCTGGGCCGGGCGGCGGACGTCGGTGTGCCGAACGCGACCACGATCGAGGAGGAAACGAGACGCCGCGTCTCCGTCGCCGCCCTTCTCCACGCCCTGATCGACCGGCTCGACTTCGAGCTCGCGCAACCCGATTGGTCGCGGGAAGTCGAGGAGTGGGAGCGGGTCTCGCTCCACCGGCCCGGCGATCGCATGAAGGTCCGCGGAGACGGAAAAGAGCTCACGGGACAGTACATGGGTCTCGATCCGTCCGGCTTCCTGCGCCTGAAGACGGCGGCCGGGGAGGCCGTCGTCGCGAGCGGAGAGCTGGACGAATGGTGAAGGAGAACGCCGCCGCAGCCCTCCTTGCCGTGGACGTGGGAAACACGAACACCGTCCTCGGCCTTTTCGAGGGCCAGACGCTCGCGCGACACTGGCGGCTCACGTCGCGGCGCGACGCGACGTCCGACGAGATCGTGCTCTCGGTCCAGGGCCTTCTGTCGTCGGCCGGCCGGGAGAACGATCCGCCGCGCGAAGTGATCGTGGCGAGCGTCGTTCCATCGCTCCGGTTTCCGCTCCGGCAGGCTCTTCGCCAGATCACGGGCCGCGAGCCGGTCTTCGTCGAGCCCGGCATTCGCACCGGGATGCCGATCCTCTACGACGCCCCGCAGGAGGTCGGCGCCGACCGTATCGTCAACGCGGTCGCCGCGTACGATCGGCTGGGCGGACCGTGCGTCGTCGTCGATTTCGGTACGGCGACGACGTTCGACGTCGTCACCGCGCGGGGCGAATATGCCGGCGGCGTCATCGTGCCGGGAATCTCGATCTCGGCGGAAGCGCTTTTCGAGCGCGCCGCCCGGCTCTGGCGCGTCGAGATCCGGCGGCCCGAGAAAGTCGTGGGCAAGACGACCGCGGGCTCGATTCAGTCGGGCCTCTATTTCGGCTATCTCTCGCTCGTCGACGGCGTAATCGAGAGAATCGCCCGCGAGATCGGAGCAAAGCCGCGCGTGATCGCGACGGGAGGCCTCGCGGAGCTCTATGGAGGCGGTTCGGAGAGGATCGAGGAGGTCGACCCGCTGCTGACCCTGACCGGGCTCCGCTTGATCCATGAGCGAAACCGAGGGGGATAGGGGCTACTACGCGGCGGCGGAGGCGGCCTTCATCGCGCGCCGCGGGACCCCGTTTCTCCTCTCACCGAAGGACTTCACGCTCCTGAAGGAGTGGCGAGCGCTCGGAATCCCGCTCGAGGCGATCGAGGCGGGAATCGACGATGCCTTCACAAAGCGGGAGGAGCGCGGGGCGACCGGCCGCGTCAACTCGCTCTCTTACTGCCGCGACGCGATCTTGTCGGTGTGGGAACGCCGCGCCGAAACGGCCGTCGGCCGCGGCGCGGGCCGCGCGGGAGGCGAGTCGCTCGACCCTTCCGCCGCCCTCGCCCGGCTTTCCGAGCGGCTGGACTCCGTGGCCCGCGTCCATCCGGAGCTGACGGAACAGATCGAGTCGGCCCTGCGCTCGCTCGAGCGGCTCGCGCGTTCTCGGAAACCCGCCGGAGAGATCGAAGCGTCGCTCGCGCGGCTCGACCGGCGGCTGTCCAATGAGCTCGCCCTCGCGCTCTTCCCCGAGCGGCGCCTCCGGATCGACTCCCGCGTGGACGAGCTCCTCGCGAAAGCACGGGTGATGATGGATCGCGAGACCGAGGAGAAGACGAGACGGGCGTTGATGCGCCGGACCCTCCGGGAGGAGCTGGCCCTTCCCCGCCTGACGCTGCTCGCAGAATGAGTCGCTTCGACTTCGGCTCCCGACAATAGAGAGAGAGGTCTCTCCGATCACCGCGCTCCGCCGGGTCCGCATCTCCCGACTCGCTCCGACCGGCGAGGGTATCTCGCGCGGCGAAGGAGGAGTGGGCTTCGTCGCGGGAGCGCTGCCGGGCGAAGAAGTGGACGCCGAGGTCCACGAGGTCCGGCGCAGCTTCTGGCGCGGTCGGACCGTGGCGGTGCTCGCGCCTTCTCGCGAGCGGGTCCTCGCTCCTTCGCAGGAATGCCCCGGATGCGACTGGGGACACTTCGAGCCCGCCGCGGCCCGGGAGGCCAAGCGGTCCCTCTTCCTCGAGACCATGCGGAGAATCGGAAAGCTCCCGGCGGAAATCTTCGGCGAGCTGCCGATCGCCGAGTCGCCGCTCGCCTACCGCATCCGGAACCGGTTTCATCTCGAGGGCCGCGGCGGGGAGCTCGTGCTCGGCCAGTTCGCTGCCCGAACGCATCGGGTCGAGCCGATCGTGGACTGCCGCGCGGTGACCCCGCAGACGGCTGCGCTCCTGCCTTCGATCCGCGACGCGCTCGCCGCGACCGGCGCCGCCGTTTCGGAGCTCGCGACGCTCGAAGCCTTCTCCGGCGAGCGCCGGCTCGCGCGGGCGACTCTGGGCGAAACGGGAAAGCGACAGACCCGGACGGAAGCGGACGCGGTCCTCCGCGCGCTCGAGCCGTTTTTCGAGGGGGTGAAGGTCGTGAACGGCGAGGGAGTTCTTCTGCGGGAAACGGGGGAGAAGCGGCTCGAGCTGGAGGTCGCCGGCCGGTCCTTTCTCGTCTCCGTGGACACGTTCTTTCAGGGCAACCGTCATCTTGCCCGCCGGTTGATGACGGAAGTGGCGGACGCGAGCGGCAAGACCGCGGGGGACGCTCTCGACGCATTCGGAGGGGTCGGGTTCTTCGCGGCCGGACTGCTCGAGGCCGGGCACTCGACGACATCGGTCGAAGGCAGCGCCTCGGCGGCTCGCGACGCCGCGAAGACGCGCCTGCGCTGGCCCGACGCCGACCGCTGGAAGATCGTGCCGTCCTCGGTCGGAGGGTTCCTGTCGTCGTCGCCGAAGAGGTTCGATCTCGTCGTCGCGGACCCGCCGCGCACGGGCCTCGCGCGGCTCGCGGCTCCGCTCGGCCATCGCGCCCGACGCCGGTTCGTTTACATCTCCTGCGAGCCTGCGACCCTCGCCCGGGACCTGGCCGAGCTTTCCGACGAGGGGTTCCAGGTCGCGGACGCTCGCCTCTTCGACCTCTTTCCGCTCACGCACCGCGTCGAGTCGGTCGTGACCCTCGACCGGGAAGCCGGCGCCGCCTGATCGGGCCGATCGCGAGATCCGGCGAGGCGCCGGCCATCGGAGCGGCCGTGGCGCTCGTCGCGGGCATTCTTCTCGGAGCGCGGTCGCGCCAGGGCGAGGTGGAAGCGCTCTTCGTCGCCGCGCTGTCGCTCGCCCTCGTCTTCCTGCGCGGCCGGCGAGGGGACCAGGCGACCCCGGCGGTCCTTCTCTTCTGGATGTCGGTCGGATTCTTCGAGGGTCGCAGCGTGATCGCGGTCGCCGAGACGGCGGCGCACGACGCGTTCGCCCGACTTCCGTCCGCCGCCGATCGCGTCGACCGGGTCGAAGGAGTGCTGGCGGATTTCTGGAGCGGCGCTTCGCCCCGGGCGCGAGGACTTCTCAAGGCCGAGCGATTGCGCGTCGCCGGCCGTTGGCGCCCGTTTCCCGCGGAGATCTTCCTCTTCGTATCGGGAGCGTCGTCGGTCGAGCAGGCGGCGGACCGCGGCGACCGCGTCTCGCTCGTCGGGCATCTTCGTCGGGAAGACCTTCCCGCGTCGTCGCGCGACCTCGCCCTTCCGTGGACGCGATATCGCCTCTCGGTCAAGAGCGCGCTGCAGATCCGACGGACGTCGAGGACCGCGCTCTCGCATCTCTCGCTGCCGAACCTCCTCTTCCACCGCGCGCTCCCGCCGCCCGGCTCCCGAGGGGAATCGTTCGACCGGAACGTCCGCGGCCCACTCGCCGCGCTCCTCCTCGGAAGAACGTCGGAGCTCGACCGCGGGATGGTGGCGCGGTACCGGCGCGGCGGGCTTTACCATCTCCTCGTGGTCTCCGGGCTTCACGTCGCCCTCGCGGCGGGACTGGTGCTGGCCGGACTTCGTCGCGCGCGCGTCGGCGGAAAGCGCCGCGACGCGATCCTCCTCGCAGCGGTCTTTCTCTTCGTTCTCGTCGGGGGCGCGAATCCGCCCGCCGTTCGAGCGGGCGTCGTGATCGCCATCTTCCTGGCAGCCCGCCTTTTCGAGCGGCCGATCCCGGCAGCTCAGGCGCTCGGCCTTTCCGCGCTCGCGCTTTTCGTGGCGGCTCCCCGGCAGGTCTATTCGATCGGGACGGTCCTCACGTTCGCGGCGGTGGGCGGAATCGCGTTCCTGGAGGAGCCGGTCCGCGGCCGCCTCCCGGCGCGACCGAACGGCCTGTTCTCCGGTCTCGCGACCGCGATCGCGGCGCAGTGCGCGACGGCGCCCGTCGTCTTCTGGCGCTTCAACTTCGTGGCGGTCGGCGCGTGGCTGACCGCGCCGCTGGCGATTCCGTTATCGGCCGCCCTGATTGCGCTGGGAGGAGCGCTCCTCGTCGTTTTCGCGATCGGGCTTCCGGCGGGACTCCTCTCCACGCTCTTCGGCCTGGGGTCGCGGCTGCTCGAGACGATCGCGGACCGCGCGGCCGGCCTGGCGTTCTTGCGGCCGACGCCGCCTCTCGCCGGCGTGCTCGCCGTCGGAGCGCTGACGCTTGCGGCAGCGAAGGGACCGCCGCGCCTTCGAGCCGCCGCGGCGGTCCTGGCGGGAGGACTCTTCCTGTCGCTCGCGTTCTCGCCGGGACGCAAGGGACCGGCGACCGGCTTTTCGGTCGAAGCGCTCGACGTCGGACAGGGCGATTCGATTCTCGTTCGATGGGCCCGGCACGCTTTCCTCGTCGATGGCGGCGGACCCTTCGATCTCGAAGCCGAGGACTTCGGACGCACGCGTCTTCTACCCAAGCTGCTCGACCGCGGAATCACCCGCTTGGACGCCGTGCTCGCGACGCATCCGCATCCCGACGACGCGCTGGGCCTCTTCACCATTCTCGAGGAGCTCCCGGTGGATAACCTGTGGCTGTCCGCGGGCGACGACGAGTCCGACCTCTTCGCGCGTCTCCGCGTGGATGCCCGAGCGGCCGGTGTGCCCGTCGAGGTCCTCCCCGCGGGCCGGACCATCGCGTGGCGCGGTGCCCGATTGACGGTGCTCCACTCCGGCGGCCCGGGGCGCAAAGTGGACTCGGTCAACAACCAGTCGGTCGTCGCGCTCTTCGAGCGGGAGGGAAAGCGCGTCCTCCTGACCGGCGACGCCGGAGCGCCGACCGAGCAGGCACTGATCGACCGGCATCGGGTCGTTCCCGCGGACCTCCTCAAGGTCGGTCATCACGGAAGCCGCACGTCGACCTCGCCCCGCTTCATCGCTTTCCTGCGTCCGCGGCTGGCTCTCCTTTCGTGCGGACGGGAGAACCGCTTCGGCCATCCCGCGCCCGAGACGCTCTCGACGCTCGCGGCGTTCCGCATCCCGGTCTTCCGGACCGACCGGCTCTCCGACGTCCGCGTCGAGCTCTCGCCCGGTGGCACTCACGTGGAATGGAGAGGCCTCGAGTGAGCGCCGCAGCCGGAGAGAGCCCGACGCTTCTCGTCATCATGGGCCCGACCGGGGCCGGCAAAACCGGGATTGCCGAGGAGATCGCGCGCCGTCGCTCGGGGGAGATCGTCTCGGCCGACGCCTTTGCGGTCTATCGCGGTTTCGACGTCGGGACGGCGAAGCCTTCCCGCGAACGTCGCGCGGAAATCGCGTATCACCTGATCGACGTCGCCGATCCCCGGGAAGTGTTTTCCGCCGGCCGCTGGGCCGCGGACGCGCGCCGCGCGATCGAGGAGATCGTCCTGCGCGGCCGTCTTCCGATCGTGTGCGGCGGAAGCGGCTTCTACGTGTCGTCCCTGCTCGATGGGCTGCCGCCCGGCGAGGCGAGGGATTCCGGCCTGCGAGAAGCTCTCGTTTCCTGGGCGGACGCGCGCGGAGCAGAAGCGGCACATCGCCTCCTCGAGAGGAACGATCCGGTCGCCGCTTCGCGCATTTCCGTCCGCAATCTGCGCTACACGCTCCGCGCTCTGGAGATCGTGCTGACGACGGGCGCGCGCGCGTCCGATCGCGTGGCCGGCAACGACGACCGATGGAGCGCGCCGTGGCAGGCGATCAAAGTCGTCGTCGAACCATCGCGCCGCGACCTCTATGCTAAGATCGAAAATCGAGTCCGCCGAATGCTGGATGCGGGGTGGGGTGACGAGGTCCGGCAGCTGGTGCGAGGTGGACTTCCCCTCGAAGCAAACGCATTTGGCGCCATCGGATATCGCGAGGTGGCCGACTGGGTCTCGGGACGCGTGGGAAGGGAGGAGACGGAACGGGAGATCGCGACAGCCACGAAGCGCCTCGCCAAGCGCCAGATGACGTGGCTCGCGCGCGACCGGGACGCGATCCGGCTGACACCGGAGGACGCCGTCCCGAAAATCCTCCAGCTGCTCGGCCGCCACGGCCAGACGGAGAAAAGCGGATGAACAAGGCCCCGATCAACGTCCAGGACTCCTTCTTCTACAACCTTCGGAAGGACAATACGGAGATCACGGTTCGGCTCACGTCCGGAGAGGAGCGCATGGGTCGGCTGCGCCGGTTCGACAAGTTCGCACTCGTCCTCGAGGTCGAAGGCCACGAAGAGATGATCTACAAGCACGCGATCGCGTCGATTCGGGCGGAGACTCTCCCTCCGACCTCGTGAGATTTTCCCGGAGACCGGCGGCGGCCTCGGCCTCCGGACTCCCTTCGCGGCGCGCTCGCAGAGAAATCGTCGCGCCCCTTCTCGCGGCGGTCTCGCTCCTCCTCGCAGTGGCCTGCGCAAGCTCACACCCGGGCCGCGTCGTCCGGCGAAGCGAGAAGTTCCCGCTCGACCCGCGGGAGGATCTCGCCGGGCCTTTCCCCGAAGGGGTGGAATCCGGCTGGATTGCGCTCTCCGGCGGCGACCCGGCTTCCGCGGAGAGAGAGTTCCTCCGCTCACGGGGCGCGCGCCCCCACCTCGCGGCCGAGATCGGATTGATCGAGAGCCGTGTCCTGCTCGGCAGGACGGAGGAGGCGCTCGCGGCCTGCCGGGAGGCGCTTGGGGGGGTTCCCGTGACGACGCCGCTCCTCGTCGCCTGCGGAGAGGCCCGGGCGCGGGCCGGACAGATCTTCGAGGCGCACGAGCTCTACGCGCGTGCCGCGGCGCGGTCGGGAAGCCGCCCGCGCATCCGGGAGCGCGCGGACGAATTGAAGAAGCAGGCCGTGGAATCGCTCGTGCACTCCGCCTCTTCCGGGGCGAAGAGTCAGAACTATCCCGACGCGCGAGGGAGGATCGGCCGGGCGATCGAGCTGAATCCGGGCGAGGCGAACCTGCATGCGCTGGCCGGCGACATCGAGCTCGCCGCGGGTCAGCGCGAAAAGGCCTTCGAAAGGTACCGCGAGGCCTACCGGCTCGACCCGAAGAGCGTGGCCATTTCCGAGAAGCTCGCGGATCTTGCCGTCGAAGAGGACCCGGCGCTCGCGGTGTCGGTTCTCGATTCGCTCGCCCGTCGCGAGCCGCGCTATCGGGAGAAAGCCGCGCAGGCCCGCGTCGCTTTTCGGGTGTCGAACTGGCCCGCCCCCGAGCGGGAGGCGGCGCAATCGGAGAGGCTGACGCGGGCGGGAGCGGTCTCTCTCGTCTGGTGGATGTTCCCGGAGATCCGGGAGGCGAAAGTCGGCTCGAGCGTGATCGCAAGCGACGCCGTTTCGCGCCGGGACAGCCGGGCCATCCTGCGGGCCGTCTCGCTCGGCCTGCTCGACGTCGACCGCGAGACCCATCGCGCGCGTCCCGACGCGGGACTGACCCGCCGGACCGGAGCGAGAATGCTGCTGCGGCTCCTTCGAATCGTGAGTCCGGGCTCGAAACCGCGCTGCCTCGAGGGCTCTCCCGAGTCGGGGCGGTCCGGCGTCGAGGCAATCCGGGCGGCAGCCGGGTGCGGTCTCGTCGGAGACGCGGAGGGAACCTGGATTGGCGGACGGGAGTTCACGCGCGGTCTGGATCGCGTGCGGGTTCTCGCGACGGGAAAGGAAGAAGCCGAATGATCGATTCCACCCTCTTTGCAAAGGTCGCGATCTTCTCCGAGCTCGACCCGCCTCACCTCGACGCCCTTTCGCGCGTGGCGTCGACCCGCAACTATGCCGCGGGGGAGGCGATCCTCCGCGAGGACGAGCCGGGAGACCTCTTTTTCGTGATCGTCCGCGGTCAGGTGAAGGTTTTCGTCGACTCGGAACATGGCCGCGAAGTCGTGCTCACGCATTTGAAAGCGGGAGATTTCTTCGGAGAGATGGCCCTCTTCGACAACGAAGCTCGCAGCGCCTCGGTATCGGCCCTCGTCCCCTCGGAGCTCGTGGTGCTGCGCCGCAAGGATTTTCTCGACGTCCTGGCCGACGACTTCACGATTGCGCGGAGGATTCTGTCGACCCTCTCCGGCCGCCTGCGCCGGGCCAACGACATGATCGAATCGCTCGTCCTGCTCGACGTCGGCGGCCGTCTCGCCCGCTACCTCCTGCGTCTCGCCGTCGACTCGGGTACACGGGGAGAGGACGGGTGGTACACCGTCTCGCGGCCGACGCATCAGGTCATCGCGAACTCGATCGGCGCTTCCCGCGAAACGGTGACGAGGTTGCTTCGACAGTTCGCGGAGCGCGGCCTGATCCGGATGCGCGGCTCGACCGTGTGGATCCGCGACGAGCCGCTGCGGACGACCCCGTCGGGAACGCATAAATCGGCCGGCGAGGTCAAGATGCCTTCGGCCCGGCCGACGGGCAAGGGGGAGGGCCCCCGCCGCCGGTGAAAGGTCTCTGGACGCTCCCGAACTTCATCACCCTCGTCCGCCTGGCGACGCTCCCGTTTTTTCTGCTTTCGATCGCGGAAGGTCGATTCGGCATCGCGCTCACCCTTTTCGTCGCGGCGGGAATCTCCGACGGAGTGGACGGTTATCTCGCTCGGCGGCTTCAGATGAATTCGGCTCTCGGGGCGTACCTGGATCCGATCGCGGACAAGCTCCTGCTGATGAGCTCCTACCTGTTTCTCGCGGTCCCGTCGTACCCGGCGAGGGCCAAAATGCCCGTCTGGCTCGCTGTCCTCGTGATTTCTCGGGACGTCCTGCTGCTTCTCGTCGCGCTACTTCTGATTCTCTCCTCGAACAAGCGGCGTTTTCCCCCCACCTGGCTGGGCAAGGTCGCCACCGTGACCCTGATCGTGACGGTGCTCTTCGTGCTCTGTGCGAACGTCTGGAACTGGCCGCGGCCAATTCTCCTCATCGCGTTCGGAGCGGCGGCGACGGCAACCATCCTCTCCGGATTCGATTATGTCCTTCGCGTGGCGCGCGCGCCCCAGGCGCCTCCGGAGCCGGCGTGATCCGGCTGACGCTTCTGTCGCGCCCGGGCTGCCACCTCTGCGACGAGATGCGGCGGGAGGTCGACGCTCTCCTCTCGGACCGGCCACACGAATGGAACGTCGTCGACGTCGACTCCGACGAAGATCTCGCGCGCCGGTACGGCGACTCGATTCCCGTCCTCTTCGTGAATGGACATCTCTTCGCGAAGATCCGTCTGCCTCGGCTGTCCTCGAAGTTCCGGCTGCTCCGGGTCGCGACTCCGTCGGTCTCGCTCTGACCCGCCGGTTCGACAAATTGCCTCA
>Ga0114129_10014793_pt1 | contig 11116 bp, 10 predicted proteins | sample RhiMetdeltSRZDD1_FD_80071 | JGI IMG/M metagenome (GOLD analysis project Ga0114129, IMG submission 80071) | Populus rhizosphere microbial communities from Tennessee, USA - Rhizosphere MetaG P. deltoides SRZDD1 (version 2) (version 2) | ecosystem: Host-associated > Plants > Roots > Rhizosphere >... | reverse complement strand
TATCTGTTCCGCACCTCGATCTCGGCCTATCAGCTCAGCACGCCGATGGCGAACTGGGTCTACGACAATCTCGGCAAGGAGATCGTCACCACCGCCTCCGATTACGCCGGCGGGCGCGACGTGATCGCGCAGTTCAAGGGGCCCTATGTCGCGCGCGGCGGCAAGGTGCTCAAGGAGATCTGGCCGCCGCTCGGCACCACCGATTTCAGCCCCTACCTGATCGACATCAAGTCGATCAATCCGCCGGTCACCTACGACTTCATGCCGGGCGCCGACGCCATCCGCTTCATCCAGCAATACACCGAGTTCGGCTTGAAGGAGAAAATGCCGCTCACCGGCTTCACCATCATCGACTCCCTTACCATCAGCGCGCTCGGCAAGGCCGCGCTCGGGGTGATCTCCGCCACCACCTATACCGACACCGTCGACAATCCGCAGAGCCGGCAGTTCGTGACCGACTACCAGGGCAAGTACAAGGCGCTGCCGGACATCTTCTCCGACTACGGCTATGTCGCCGCGCGCGCGGTCTACGAAGCGCTCAAGGCGATCGACGGCGACGCCTCGAACAAGGACAAGCTCGCCGAGGCGATGACCAAGGTGAAATTCGACGCGCCGCGCGGTCCGTTCCGCATGGACCCGGTCACCCACAATCCGATCGAGGACATCCACATCTGCCAGGTGGTGGAAAAGGACGGCAAGGTCACCAGCAAAGTCATCACCACGTTCAAGGACGTGCAGGACCCGGGCAAGAAGATTTATTGATCGTGCGGACGGTGAAGCGTTTGCGCCAGTTTTTGGTCGCCGGTTTTGCAGCGGATGCGGTGGGCTCCCTCTCCCCAAATGGGGAGAGAGAGCCCACCGAGTTTGTGGCGTCAGCCGCGAGCCGCTCTGGCGATTCATGCCGACGGTCAAACCGTTCTCGCATGATGGCGGGCTGAGGGGGGCATGGAGTTCGTTGTCGCCCAGCTCCTGAACGGGCTGGTCTACGGCATGCTGCTGTTCCTGATGGCGGCCGGCCTTTCGCTCATCTTCGGCTTGATGAACGTGGTGAGCCTCGCGCACGGCTCGTTCTTCATGCTGGGCGCGTTCTTCGGGTTTTCGATCTACCAGTTCACCGGCAGCTTCTGGCTCGCGCTCGTGCTGGCGCCTCTCCCGGTCGCCGCGATCGGGATCGTGATGGAGCTCGTTTTCATGCGGCCGCTCTATCGCCGCGGCCACATGGACCAGGTGCTGCTGACCTTCGGCTTCACCTTCGTATTCTTCGATCTCGTCCAGGCGGTGTGGGGCCGGGTGATCGTGCGGCTGCCGGCGCCGGAGATCCTGCAGGGCGCGACCCAGATCGGGCTCGGCGTGTTCTCGACCTACCGGCTGTTCCTGATCGGGCTCGGCTTTGCGATGGCGCTGCTGCTGTGGCTGTTCCTCGACCGCAGCCGCATCGGCGCCATGGTGCGGGCCGGCGTCGATGACGCCGCCATGGCGGCGGGGCTCGGCGCCAATATCCCGCTCCTCTTCACCGGCATCTTCGGCGCCGGCGTGGCCTTGGCCGCGCTCGGCGGCGTCGCCGCCGGACCCGTGCTCGGCCTCTATCCCGGCATGGATACCGAAATTCTCATCCCCGCCTTCATCGTCATCGTGATCGGCGGCATGGGCAGCCTGCGCGGCGCCTTCATCGGCAGCCTGCTGATCGGCGAGGCCGACACCTTCGGCAAGGCCTATTTCCCGAGCCTCGCGCTGTTTCTGATCTATCTGGTCATGGCGGTGGTGCTGCTGGTGCGGCCGCAGGGCCTGTTCGGCATCAAGTATACCGGCGTGTCCGCCGCGCCCGCCGTCACCACCGTGAGCACGCCGGCGACGACGCAGACGCGCGCGGTCGGGCTGCTCGCGATCCTGGCGATGCTCGCTTACCCGTTCCTGGTGACGGATTATCCCCGCGCGCTGATCGCCGAGATCTACATCTTCGCGATCTTCGCCATGAGCCTCGACCTCCTGCTCGGCTTCACCGGGCTGATGTCGCTCGGCCACGCCGCGTTCTTTGGCCTCGGCGCTTACGCGGTGGCAATCCTGGGAACGCTGTTCGGCGTCAACGCCTGGCTCGGGCTCGCGGCCGGGGTCGCCGCGGCGGCGGCCGGCGCCGCGCTGATCGGCTTCTTCTGCGTGCGCACCAGCGGCATTCCCTTTCTCATGCTGACGCTGGCCTTCTCCCAGCTCGTGTTCTCGGTCGCGCTGAAATGGCGCGACGTGACCGGCGGCAGCGACGGCATGGCGATCGCGGAGAAGCCCGCGCTGTTCGGCTTCGAGCTCTCCGATTCGCTCGCGATGTATTTCATGACGCTCGCTTTCTTCCTGCTGTCGTATTGGGGGCTGCGGCGGCTGCTCAACGCGCCGCTGGGCCACGTCTTCGTCGGCATTCGCGAGAACGAGCCGCGCATGCTGGCGATCGGCTACCCCACGCGCGGCTACAAGCTCCTCTCCTTCACCATCGCCGGCGCCTTCGCGGGGCTGGCCGGCGGGCTCTATGCCATCTTCAACAGCTTCATCTCGCCCGACGCGATCTACTGGACCGCGTCCGGCGACATTCTGATCATGACCATGCTCGGTGGCGCCGGCACCTTGATCGGCCCGGCCATCGGCGCCGGCGTCTTCCTCCTGATGAAGAACGTGGTGAGCTCCTACAGCGACCATTGGCTCGCCATCATCGGCATCATCTTCATCTGCTGCGTGATGTTCTTCCCCGGCGGCATCTGGGGCACGCTGCGGCAGATCCGGCTGCGGAGGCGCAAGCCATGAGCATGCTGCGCACCGATCATCTCTGCCGCTCGTTCGGCAGCCTGGTCGTCACCAACGACGTCAACCTCACGGTCGAGGCGGGCGAGCGCCACGTCATCATCGGCCCGAACGGCGCCGGCAAGACCAGCCTGATCAACCAGATCGGCGGCCAGCTCGAGCCCAGCGCCGGTCGGATTCTGGTCAAGGGCACGGACATCACCGGCTGGTCGCCGAGCCGCATCAGCCGCCTGGGGGTCGCGCGCACGTTTCAGCGCAACAACCTGTTCCAGAATCTCAGCGTGATCGAGAACCTGCGGCTGGCGGTGCAGGCACGCCGCGGCAGCGCGCTCAACTTCTTCACGCCGGTCGGGCGCCTGCCTGATCTGATCGCGCGTGCCGAGCAATTGATGCAGCAGGTCCATCTCGGCGGCGACGGCGCCCGCCTCGCACGCAACCTGTCCTACGGCGAGCAGCGGCAGCTCGAGATCGGCATTGCGCTGGCGGGCGAGCCCGATCTTCTCCTGCTGGACGAGCCGACCTCGGGCATGTCGCCGGGCGAGACCGGCCGTATGATCGACCTGATCGCGAGCCTGCCGCGCACGTTCTCGATTCTGATGATCGAGCACGACATGAAGGTGGTGTTCTCGGTCGCCGACCGCATCACCGTGCTCTATTATGGCGAGGTGCTCGCCACCGGGACGCCGGCGGACATCCAGGCCAACGCACGCGTGCGCGAGGTCTATCTCGGGGTGGCGCACTGATGCTCGATCTCGACAACGTCAACGCCTATTACGGCGACAGCCACATCCTGCACGGCGTCTCGCTCGCCGTGAAGGAAGGCGAGGTGGTCTGCCTGCTCGGCCGCAACGGCGCCGGCAAGACCACGACCATCCTCACCATCATGGGCTATCTCAAGCCGCGGCCGGGCCGCATCCTCTACCGCGGCCGGGACATCGCGGCGCTGCCGCCCTATGCGGTGGCGCGGCTCGGGTTCGGCTTCGTGCCGCAGGAGCGCGGCATCTTTCCGAGCCTGACCGTGCGCGAGAACCTCACCGTGTTTGCGCGCGGGACGGCCGGCGGCCGCTGGACCCTCGAGCGCATCCTGGAGCTCTTTCCCAGCCTGCGCGCGCGCGAGCGCAATCTCGGATTCCAGCTTTCCGGGGGCGAGCAGCAGATGCTCTCCATCGCGCGCGCGCTCATGCTCAATCCTGCGCTGCTGCTGCTCGACGAGCCGTCGGAAGGACTGGCGCCGATGATCGTGCAAGGCATCGTCGAGGTGCTCAAGAACCTCAAGCGTGAAGGGCTCGCCATTCTCTTGGTTGAGCAGAACCTGCGCACCGCCTTGGCGGTCGCGGATCGCCACCACGTCATGAACAAGGGGGAGATCTGTTTCACCGGCAGCTCGAGCGAGCTCGAGGGCAACGAATTCGTGCTTCGTAATTATCTTAGCGTATAGTGTCGTGACACTGACGGGGGCCCATGTTTGATCTCATTCTACGCGGCGGCCACCTCGTTGATGCCTCGCAGGGGATCGACGCCAGATGCGACGTCGCTTTTTCCGGCGGGAAAGTCGCCGCGATCCGCGAGCGCATCGATGGCGTTGCCCGCGACACGCGCGACATCACTGGCCTGTTCGTCGCGCCCGGACTGATCGATCTGCACACCCACGTCTATTGGGGCGGCACCTCGATCGGGGTCGATGCTGCCGCGGTCGCAAGGCGCGGCGGCACCACCACCCTGGTCGATGCCGGCAGCGCCGGCCCCGGCAACTTTCCCGGATTCCGTCGCCACGTGATCGAGCCATCGACGGTCCGCATCCTGGCTTATCTGAACATCTCCTTTCCCGGCATCTTCGCCTTCAGCAAGCCGGTCATGGTCGGGGAATGCGTGGATATCCGGCTGCTCGATCCGGCCGAATGCGTGCGCGTGATCAACGAGAATCGCGACCTGATCGTCGGCGTGAAGGTGCGCGTCGGCCGCGTCGCCAGTGGCGCAAACGGCGTTGCACCGCTCGACATGGCGGTCGAGGTCGCCGAGGAAACCGGCCTTCCGGTCATGGCGCATCTCGATCACCCGCCGCCCAGCCGCAAGGAGGTGCTCTCGCGGCTGCGGCCGGGCGACGTGCTAACCCATTGCTTCAAACCGTTTCCCAATGCGCCGCTGCGATCGGACGGCGAAGTCTGGGAAGAGGTCAATCTCGCGCGTGAGCGCGGGGTCGTTTTCGATCTCGGCCACGGCGCCGCGTCGTTCGGCTTCGGCGTGGCAAAGGGCATGCTCGCGAAAGGCTTTGTGCCCGACGTCATCTCGAGCGATGTGCATGCCCTCAATATCGATGGCCCGGTGTTCGATCTGATGGCCACGCTGTCGAAGTTCTATTGCCTCGGGCTCGATCTCGCGACCCTGATACGGACGGCGACCAGCGCCCCGGCGGCGGCGCTGCGCCGCCCCGATCTCGGCAGCCTCCGTGTCGGCGCGACCGGCGACGCCACGGTGTTCGCGATCGAGGAGGGACAATTCGATTTCACCGATGCGCTGGGTGAAGTCCTGCGCGGGCGAAACCGGCTGGCCTGCCGCGGGAGCGTGCAAAACGGTACTTGGTGGCACGGCTGACCGTGCAAATGAATTGAAGGGGAAAACGATGTCCGAATCCAATCTCGTCGGCGGTTCGCAGCAAGACCGCGAGCGGATTCTCAAGCTGCACGCCGACTACATCGACGCCAATGCCCGCTTCGATCGGCAGATGCTCGATCCGATCTGGAGCAACGCGCCGGAAGCGCTGTTCTTCAATCTCAACGGCCACACTTATAAAGGCCGCGACCACTGGTTCCGTCTGTGGGAGTTCTACGGACGGAATGTGCAATCGAGCTACTGGACGCCGTTCGATATCGGCGGCGTCGTGTCCGACGACATGGCGGTGGTCTGGTGCCATCGTCGCACCAAACGCAACTGGACCGGCAAGGAGCCGCCGCCGAAGGATATCCATTACGGCGGCGACGAATTCATCACGCGCTCGACGATGGTATTCCGCAAGGAAGCGGGCGAGTGGCGCGTCGTGCACGCGCATTTTTCCGAGGCGAGCGCGGGCGAGCGGCCGGGCGGCGTCTAGGCCCGGGCCGCCATTCGGCACGGCAACGGCTTGTTCGAGAGGCGAATGTGACCGATCTGCCGAAACTGAGCGTGCGCCTGCACGGCGGGATCGAGCCGAGCCGATGCATCGCGCTCGCCAAAGCGGCCGATGCTCAGGGGTTTCATTCGATCTGGTTTGCCGAGAACGCGTTCAATCGCGGCGTACTGCCGGCGGCGTCGGCATGCGCGGCGGCCACGAGCAGGCTGGGTATCGGCATCGGCGTGTTCAATCCCTACAACCGCCATCCGACGCTGATGGCGATGGAGATCGGCGCGCTCGACGAACTGGCGCAGGGTCGGGCGCGGCTCGGCATCGGCTCGGGCATCGCGGCGGCGACCGAGCGCATGGGATTGAGCACCGATCGCCCGCTCGCGGCGGTGCGCGATGCGATCACCATCGTGCGCGCAATGCTCAAAGGGGAAGAGGTGAACTATACCGGGCGGGTGTTCTCCGCGCACAAGGTCAAGCTTGAATATCGGCCGCTGCGACCGGATATGCCGCTGCTCATGGCGGCCAGAGGCGAGCAGGCGCTGGCGCTGTGCGGGACGATCGCCGACGGGCTGATGATCTCCAACATGTGTCCCCCGGGCTTTACGCGCGAGGCCGTTGGCGCGGTGCGCCAGGCGGCGCGTGCCGCGCGGCGGGATGCGCCCGCCGAGGTCGTGCAATACGTCCCCTGCGCGGTTCGACCCGATCGCGGCGAAGCGCACGCACTGGCCAAGGCGACAATCGCGGACATGCTGCCGGGATTCTGGTCGCTCGGCCAACGGGTCCCGGCGGCGAAGACGGCACTGCTGCGGGCAGGGGACTTGTCGGAGTCCGACTTCGTCACCGCGGTCGATCGTCTGCGCGCCGGTGAAGCGCCGACGGACGTGCTGGACGAGCGCTTCGTCGCGACGTTTGCGATCGCCGGCACCGCGGAAGAGACGCTCGCCCAGGCGCAGCGCTACCGCGAGGCCGGAACAACCGAACTCGTGCTGACCTTCGTTGGAGCTCAGCCGGAAACGGACATGGCCGATCTCGCCGGTGCCGCCGCGTTGTGAGAAGGCGGCCCGTGATGATCACGAGCGAGGGCGGCGATACGAACCCCTGCTCACACGCCGCCGAACCAGTTGTATCCGCGATCTTCCCAGAATCCGCCGGGAAAGCGATTGGTCACGTACATCGCCGTGATCCATTTCGGGTTCTTAAAGCCGAGCTTGGTCGGGATGCGCAGCTTGAGCGGATAGCCGTAGCGCGGGGCGAGAATCTCGTCGGAAATCTTGAAAGTGAGAAAGGTCTGTGGATGTAGCGCCGAGGCCATGTCGATGCTGGAATAGTATCCGTCGGCGCATTCGAAGCCGACATATTTCGCGGTGGTGTCGGCGCCGATGCGCTGCAGGAACGTGCGGAACGGGACGCCGGTCCACTTGCCGATCATGCTCCAGCCTTCGACGCAGACGTGGCGGGTCACCTGGGATTCCTGCGGCAGCGCGTAAAGCTCGTCCAGCATCCAGGGTTTTCGGCTATCGACCAGGCCGGACAGGTTGAGCCTGTAGCTTGCGCCGTCGATCTTGGGGATCTGGCTCTGACCGAAATAGGCGTTGTAGCGGAAGTCCTTGACCGCCGCGCTTTCCGGATAAGTCGGCATCAGGCGCCGCGGATTGAAGATCGCCGCCTGCGTGCGGTCGTTCCAATCCGAGATGCCGTTGAGCACGCGCTGCACGCTCGTGGTGTCGGTCACGTCGCAGCCGGTGAGCAATGTGAGCGCGCCGAGGCTGAGACTTTGTTTGAGAAAGAGCCGGCGCTCGATCTGGCGTGCGGCGCCGCTCGCGCGGACGATCTCTTTGGACGCGCTGATCCTGTCGCGCCCGGGGATGACGCTGCTCAGTGTCTGCGGCATGGCTCAATGCTCCCCGTGCGCTTCGTGGGCGGGCGCGCGCCCGGTAATCATGGGCGGCAAGGTCTTCGGCACGATCACGACGAGGGCGACGTGCACGATCAGAAACGCCACGATCGCGGCCATGCCGAGGAAATGGATCACCCGCGCCACATCGAACCCGCCGAACAACCAGGTCAGCTCCTGGAACTGCCCTGGCTTCCAGATCGCAAGGCCGGAGAGCACCATGACCACGCCGGCGGTCAGCACGCCGAGGTAGAGCGTTTTCTGCACAGCATTGTAAGCGCCGAGCCGGTGGGGAAGGCGGAACTGCAGCGCGGCGAGGGTGTCGCGCAGCACGGCGGCGGGACCCACCGGAAAGAATGCGCGGTGGAAATGGCCGGACAGGAGCCCATAGGCGAGATAAATCGTTCCGTTGATGGCGAGCAGCCACATGCCGGCGAAATGCCATTGCAACGCGCCGGCCAGACCATCCTCGTTGTGAATGTCCACCGATCCTTCGTAGCTGCCGCCGAGCGTCAGCCAAACCGGAAACGAGAACGGAAGGATCGGATCGGAGTTGTAGATGCGCCACCCGCTCATGATCATGATGATCATCGCCAGCGCGTTGAGCCAATGCGTGACCCGAACGGTCAAGGGATGGACGATGACGTTCGAGATGCGGTTCAGATGTCCGGCCGTAATGTCAGTCACCGTCGCCTCCCAGCGGGGTTCTTGCGCATAGGGTGCTAGTCGTCGAGCGGGATCAATCCCGCCGATTTGAACGCCGTCTTCGCCTCCGGCGACTTCAGGAACGCCATGAACGGCTGCGTGTCCGCTTCGGGGTCGCGGGCCCGCGCGACGATATAGTCGATCGGAGCTCGCTCCAGCGCCGGCAGGGGCAGCGCGAGCTTGAAGCCGCTCGTCGCGTCGGTGGCATAGACGATGCCCAACCGCGCCTTGTTGGTGGAGAGCAGACTGAGCACTCCGGCCGAGCTTTCCGCGACGGTGACCGTCTCGTTATTGTTGTCGCCGACGATGATTCCGATCTTGCGCAGCAGGTCCAGCGCCTGGGCGCCGCCCACGTCGCGGTCCGGATTGGCGATCGCGAGGCGCTTGCCGCCAATCAGCTTTCCAAAGTCGGCCAGCGTGATGCCTGTGCCGGGCGGGGCGGCAGGCTCGTTGCCGACGAGAACCAGGCTGTTGCGCAAGGCGCGCGTGATGGAGTCGGCGTGGATGGTCTTGTCTCGCGCGGCCTCGTCCGTCGCCGCGCCGGCGAGCGCGAAGATGAGGTCGCAGCGCGCGCCGCGCTCGATCTGCGCAAGAGAAAGGTCGGTCGGCGCCACGAAGACGTTCACTCTGGTGCCGGTGCGGGCCTGCCAGAGCACGCCCACCGCCTTCAATGCCTTCTCCAGCGTGGGCTCGCCGTACACCACGAGATCCCGCGCCTGTGCGGAGGTGGCGCCAGGCAGCGAGGTGATCGATAGCAGCGCGGCGAAAAGCAGGGTGCGACGACGGCCGATGGGCCACCCATCAAGTCTCGATTTCCTATTGCAGCGAAGGGTGCGCAACGGCCGGCCCCGATGCCAGAGCTCCGCAGCAAACCATGAGGGCGATCGCGTCATGAGACAAACCACGTTGTGGAGATGCCGGCTTGATCAAGGTGAGTTTGAAAGCTCGCGTTGAAGGTCGCGTCGGCGCGATGAAAGATGCGGCGCGGTCTCCCGCGCAACGCGAACGAACGTCGCGATGATGCGCGCGCCAGCCCTGACAGTCCCCGACAGGCTTCCGGCGACCTTTGAACTGCCGCCGCTGCGCCGGCGGTAATCGACCGGAATTTCGAGAATGCGCAGTTGCGCTTTCGCCGCGCGCATTTGCATTTCGATGTTCCAACCGTAGGTCAGTTCGCGCATTCCGAGCTCCAGCAGTGCGTCGCGCCTGATGGCTCGGAACGCGCACATGTCGGTGTAGCGCACGCCGTAAACGAGCCGCATGCCCCAGCCGGCCAGACGGCCCGCCGCAAGCTGGTGCCAAGCGATGCTTCCTGGCTCGCGCCTGCCGCGCGCGCGCGAGCCGATGACGAAATCATAGCGGCCGGATCGGATCGGCTCGAGGAGCTTGGCGATCTCGCGCGGATCGTCCGCGCCGTCGCCGTCCATGAACACTAGGATATCTGCGTCGTGCGCGGCCATTGCCGCCGTCAGGCAAGCGCGGCCATAGCCGCGTCCGGCGTCGATCACCTCGGCGCCCGCCTCTTGCGCCCGCATCGCGGTGGCATCGCGGCTGCCGCCATCGGCGACGATGACGCGGTCAATCGGGGGACGTGGGACTTCGCGCACCACGGCCCCGATCGACCGCGCTTCGTCCAGCGTCGGTATGATGGCGACCGCGCAATCCTTCGCCGGCCGGTGCCCCGCATCGCCGTTGCTCGCAAGCTGCATCGGTCACAGGCTCCAGCGCAAACCGCAATGGGCACAAGCGGCCGGCGGCGTATCCGACAACAGGGCGTCGCGGAAGGAACCATAGGCGGCGCCGTTCCAAATTTCCTGCAGCGTCTGCTGGGTGGCGTCACCCAACGTATAGTTTTCATAGCCGCGCTGGGAGAACGGCGCGATGCAGCACGGGAGTGCGCGCCCATTGGCGGTGAAATACATCACCGTCCACGGTCGCCGGCACAGCGACCATGGCGAACCGTCGTCGTGGCGCTTGAGGCTCATGCCCGGCTCCGAGGCGGCGCCGGACGCGCTGAAAGTCATGCCATAGGAACGCGCCAGTGCGGTCGCGTCCTCGAGGTAAGCCGCCTCGTCGCGCGTCATTTGCTCGTAGAGCGCCTGATCGGGTCGGGCGAGACCGACGGAATCGTCTTCAAAGAAGACCAGGCGCTGCAGATAGACCTCGCGCACGCCGATGTCCGCGGCAACGCGCACGAAGGCCGGAAGCTCGGCGATAGTTTCCTTGAGTCCGGTAAGCCATGCCGAGACTCGCGGCCGATCCTTGCCTTCGCGCTCCTGTAGCGCACGGAAGGCGCGGACGTTCTTGAGGATGCGGTTGAAGTAATCCTTGCCGCGGACGGCCAGATAGGACTTCGCGTTCGATGCATCGAGCGAGACGCGAAGCTCGTCGAGGCCGGCGTCGATCAAGGCCCGGCCGTTGCGCTCGTTAAGAACGGTTCCGTTGGTATTGAACAACACGTAGGTACCGCGCGCCTTGAGATAGCGCACCATCTTCGGCAGGTTCTTGACCAGCATGGGTTCGCCGACCCCATGCATCACCGCGCGCTCGAGATGTGGGATCTGATCGACGATCGACGTGAACAGCGCCCAGCTCATGTCGGCCGGCGGCTCGAGCTCGGCGTAGGTGCGCGG
>Ga0114129_10014792_pt1 | contig 11117 bp, 7 predicted proteins | sample RhiMetdeltSRZDD1_FD_80071 | JGI IMG/M metagenome (GOLD analysis project Ga0114129, IMG submission 80071) | Populus rhizosphere microbial communities from Tennessee, USA - Rhizosphere MetaG P. deltoides SRZDD1 (version 2) (version 2) | ecosystem: Host-associated > Plants > Roots > Rhizosphere >... | reverse complement strand
CCGCCGACTCGATGAACGCGGCGCGCCGAACGCCGCTCATCGCCGCCGTGCCGAAGATGCTGTTCCCGTTCCTGGTGATCGTCCCCGGCATCACCGCGCTGGGCCTCACCCTGCATCCAAACGCGGGCGCGGCGCCGCTGTTGCCCAGGCTCGCTGACGGGACCTACACTACAACATGGCGCTGCCGCTGATGATGTCGCGCTACTACCCGGCGGGCTTGCTCGGCCTCGGCCTGACCGCATTGCTGGCGAGTTTCATGTCCGGAATGGCGGGTAACGTGACCGCGTTCAATACCGTGTGGACCTTCGACATCTATCAGAGCTACATCAGGCCGCGCCAGAGCGATGCTCACTATCTCTGGATGGGCCGGATGGCGACGGTGTTCGGCGTGCTCGTCAGCGTCGCGACCGCGTACGCCGCGATGCGCTTCAACAACATCATGGACATGCTGCAGCTGGTGTTCTCGTTCGTGAACGCACCGCTGTTTGCGACCTTTCTGCTCGGGATGTTCTGGAAGCGGACGACCGGACACGGTGCGTTCTGGGGGCTTGTCGCAGGAACAGGCGCCGCCGCGCTCCACTACGAGGTGACCGGCGTGATCGGGGCCATATCGCTGCTGCCGAAGATCGCGGTCGTGCACGCGTACCCGTCGGACATGGCGCAGAACTTCTGGGGCGCCATCGTTGCGTGGACGACCTGCTTCGTCGCCACCGCCACCCTCAGCCTCGCGACGACGCCGAAGGCCGATGGCGATCTGCGCGGCCTCGTCTTTGGACTCACGCCACGTTCGGCGAATCCGGAGGCGGCGTGGTACCAGCGCCCGGCAGTCCTTGCAGCCGTTGTGCTCACGCTCACGCTCGCCTTGAACATGGTCTTCTGGTGAGATATGCGTCTCGACCTTCGATATCCGATTGGCCTGCTGCTCACCTCCTACGGCGCGATCCTCGCGATCGAGGGCGCGGTCGTCCGGGCAACGGTGCTCGGTCTCAACGTGAATCTGTACTGGGGCGTCGTCATGATCGTCAGCGGTCTCGGCGCCCTCTATCTGGCCTGGCGGCGATCAGCGTCCGCGGCGCCGCGAGGTTCGGCATCTGGATAGCTAGCGTCCCTTCTCAATCACCGTCACCTGGACGGATCGGCGGCCGAATCGCCGCGCCGCCGCGCAGTCGGGGACATACAGGTCCACGCGCCGGTTGCGAATGCGAGCGCCGGTGTCGAGGACGCGGTATGTTCCGTCGTAAGACGCCGCTCCCGTGACGTGAATGACGGTCCCGAGAGGCAGCACCGCCGGATCGGCCGCCGCGACGCCCTTCGAAACCGGGACGCCAGATGCGGTCACGCCACCGAGGCAGTACGCGGTCGCCGTAAACGGTGACGATGCGGCGGCGCGGGCCGGAGCCCGCGGGGCCGGTGCCGGGTGAATTCGATGCGCGCACGCGGACAACGTCAGGAGCAGCGTCACGAGGCCCACCTGCCGTCTGCCGGTTTTCACGAGTGAATTCACCCCATTCGGGGGGGCAAACCGCGATCCGACGCTCTGATCCCTCGAAATCCGGTGGAATTGCGCGGTGCACGCTCACTGCCGGACGGCGCGGCGACAGATTTCGACAGCACGATCACGAAGTCAGTCCCTACCGCCGTTCGGCCCGTTCCAGCAGCGCACTCCCGGGGTCGATGATCGTTGTCCGCCGGGACTCACAATTAGCTGTGGGTGACGCATTCGGCCACCCACGCGTTTCACGATTTCTCGGCTGAGCTGGTGAATTCGGGGGGAGTATCGCTTGATCTGATCGTGTGACGGACCTACACTCCTGCGCGCGCTTCCCCTCGCAGCCACTTCGCGAACGAGAGTCCGCATGGCAGCGCAGCGCAGCGTCACACTCGACGATGTAAGACGATCCCGGATCGATACGACGCCACATCGTGTCCTGATCGTGGTGGTGTTGTGCGCGGCCATACCCGCCGGCGCGCAGACCATGGCCGTGCTGCAGGGGCGCGTGTTCGACGCGTCCTCGGCACTCCTTCCCGGCGCCGTCATTCATGTACAGAACGCGTCGACCGGGTTCGACGTCTCGGTGCGCGCCGATTCAGAGGGGCGCTATCACGTGGCGGCGATTCCGAGCGGCACGTACGTGGTCACGGCGGAGGCTCTCGGGTTCCGCACCGAGCGGATCGCCGCGCTGAACGTCGACGTCGGCCGCACGCTGGTGCGTGACTTCCACCTCGCAATCGGCGCGACGACCGAAACCGTGCTCGTGCACGCCGAGGTGCCGCTGGTCGATCCGGCCACCGCGACGGTCGGCCACGTCGTGACAGGCGAAACGATTCGGCAGATTCCGCTCAACGGCCGCCACTTCACCGATCTCGGTCTGCTCGTCCCGGGCTCGGTGGCGCCGTCGCAGGCCGGATTTTCGTCGCGGCCGATTCGCGGCATCGGCGCGCTCGCCTTCAACACCGGCGGCAATCGCGAGGAGACAGTCGCGTTCGTGGTCAACGGCGTCTCGACCAACAACCTGACGTTCGGGTCGCTGATGTTCGAGCCGCCGCTCACCAGCATCCGGGAGTTCAAGGTCGACAACTCCGCGTTCGGCGCCGAGCACGGTCACGTATCCGGCGCCATCGTCAACATCGTCACGCAATCCGGCAGCGACCAGTTCCGCGGAGAGATCTTCGAGTTCGTGCGCAACGACGCGTTCGACGCGCGGAACTTCTTCGAGTTCACCTCCGCGCACCCGCATCCGTTCAAGCGGAATCAGTTCGGCGGGTCGCTTGGCGGACCGCTGAAGCGCGGCCGGACGTTCTTCTTCGGATCCTACGAGGGACTCCGGCAGCGCCAGGGGATGGACATGAACAGCCTCGTCCTCAGCGACGAGCAGCGAGCCGCGGCGACCAATCCGGCCATACGCCGGCTGATCGCGTTCGTCCCTCGTGCGAATTTCTTCGATGCGGCCGGCACGCCGCGATTCGTCGGCTCGGCGCCGGCGATTGTCGATACGGATCGCCTGACCATCGACGTGCGCCACCGGGCCCGTGACAACGACCACGTACAGGCCTTCTACGGGCGCCAGCAGGTCAGGTCGCGCGAACCAGGCACGCAGGGCAACAGCATCCCGGGCTTCGGCAGCGTGTCCCGGCCGTTCATGAGCATCCTGACCGTCAACGAGATGCATATGTTCGGCGGGGCGACGCTGAACGAAGCGCGATTCGGCCGCAGCCGTTTGAAGGGCGGCACCTTTCCGGCGACGACGCTGAACCCCGCGGGCTTCGGCATCGCCAACGGCGTGACGGAGCCGATAGGGTTGCCGCAGATGATCGTCGCCGGCGACCTCAACTTCGGCGGGCCCGGGACGCTCCCACAGGGCCGCTTCGACACGTCATACGTCGTCGCCGATACGTTCAGCCGCGCGAGCGGGCGGCACTCGACGACATTCGGCGGCGAGTACCGGCACTTCATCAACGACAACTTCGCCGAAGGCACGGGCGTCTTCAATTTTCCGAGCGTGGAGGCGTTCCTGTCGGGGACGGCGAATGCGTTCAATACGACGCTCGGCCGCCGTGAAAGCACCGTCGACCAACGCGCCGCGGGGCTGTTCGTCCAGGATCGCATCACGATCCGCGACAGGGTGACCCTCGAGCTGGGCATGCGCTACGAGTGGCACGTCACGCCGACGGAGCGGGATCACCGGTTCGTGGTCTTCGATGCGGCGAGCGCCTCGTTGCAGCGCGCGGGCGTCGGCCGCGGCGGGATCTATCACCAGAACAATCGGAACGTCGAACCGCGGATCGGGCTGGCGTGGAATCTCTCATCGGACCGTCGCACGGTGATGCGGGCGGCATATGCGCGCGCCGTTGATGAACCCGGCACGACCGCGGTGCGGGACACCGCGGGCAATCCGCCGTACGCAGTGCCGTTGACCGCATCCGGCCCGGTTCCCGTGGGCAGCGCGATCGAAACCGCGAGCCCCGCGGGTCTCGCGCCGGCGACGGTCGATCCAGGCTTCCGCAACGCCGCGATGCAGTCGTGGAACGTGAACGTGCAGCGGCAGCTCGCGGCGGACCTGGCCGTGACGATCGGGTATTCGGGCTCGCACGGGTCGAACCTGCGCCTCTCGCGTAATCTCAATCAGCCGGTGAACGGCGTTCGCCCGTATGCCGCCGTGTCGGCCTCGAGCCCGATTCGCCCCGGCGCCCTGCTCGGCAACATCACGCAGGTCGAAAGCAGCGGCTTTTCGGACTACAGCGCGGCATGGGTGTCTGTCACGAAGCGGCTCTCGCGCGGTCTGCAGTTCGACGGTTCGTACACCTGGTCGAAGTCGCTCGATACCAACTCTCTCAACTCTTCCGGCTTCGCTGTACAGGACAGCTACGACATCGCGAGGCAGTACGGCCTGTCCGACTTCGACGCGCGGCACCGCTTCGTTCTCAGCGCGACGTACGCACCGCCGTTCACGGGACATATCCTGACCCGCGGATGGCAGATTGCCGCCGTCATCCAGTCGCAGACCGGCAATCCGGTGAACATCGTCACCAGCAACAGCAGCCTGAACGGTGTGCCGAACAGCGTCCGGCCCGATGTCACCGGGCCCATCCGAATCATCGGCGCGGTCGACCAGTGGTTCGACCCATCGGTGTTCATCGCCGCCAATCATTTCGGCAACCTGGGTCGAAACGTCGTCATCGGCCCGCCATTCCACAACGCGGATCTCTCGCTCGTCAGGAATGTGCAACCGGGGCCACGCCTCCACCTTCAGTTTCGAGCGGATGTCTTCGATGTGTTCAACCATCCAAACTTTGGCCAGCCGGGCAACATCGTCGGCAGCCCGTCGTTCGGCCGGATCACGAGAACGCGGCTGCCGACCGGCGAGGCCGGCTCCTCGCGCCAGATTCAGCTGGCGACGCGACTGTCGTTCTGAGATGAACGCGCATACGGGTGCACGCCTCGCGTTCGCACTGACGGCGACGCTGACCGCCTGGACGGTCCCGGCGAACGCCGCGGCGCAATCGCTCGTGCCGAAGACCGTGCTGACCATTCATTCCGGCGCGGAGAACCACCCCGCGAACCCCCCGCTCGACGCCGGAATCCGCGAGGCGCTCGAGTCGCGCTCCGACCTCCCAATCGATTACTTCGCCGAGTACCTCGAGGCCGACCTGTTTCCGGGCGACAGCGCGCTGCTGGCGTTTCGCGATTACATCCGTCGGAAGTACGAAGGCCGTCGGATAGACGTGGTGATCGCCATCACCGCTACCGCGCTGGAGTTCGTGCTCGATCATCGTGACGAGCTCTTTCCCGGCGCGCCCGTCGTCTTCGCGGGGCTGGTCCCGGACGAGATGCTTCGCCGCGGGAATGTCACCGGGTTGCGCGTGCGAGCCGCGTACGCCGAAACGCTCAGGCTCGCGCTGTCGCTGCACCCGGCGACGGAGCGAGCATTCGTCATCGCCAACGCGACTGAGGACCAGGTCGAGCAGGTTCGAAAGGAGCTCGCCACATTCTCGTCGCGAGTCAGCCTCAGCTACATCGACGAAGCGACGCTGTCCGGCCTGCTCACGGTCGTCAGGGCCGTCCCGCCGAACAGCGTGATTCTCTATGTCTGGCACACCCAGTATCAGGCCGGACAGATCCGCTATCCGGACGAGATCGCGTTGCTCGTCGCTCGAGCGGCACCGGTCCCCGTCTACGGTTCGAGCGATCTCTACGTGGGTTCCGGTGTCGTCGGCGGCGTCGTTCGTGGACAGCATGAGACAGGCACCCGTCTGGGACAGATCGCGGTGCGGATTCTGGAGGGAACGAGGGCCGAGGACATTCCGATCGAAACGCCGCGGCTCGTACCCATCGTCGACTGGCGCCAGGTACGGCGATGGCAGATCGATCCGTCGCGGCTTCCCCCGGGGACCGACGTCCGGTTCAGGGTACCAACGATCTGGGAATCGTACAGGTGGTACATTGTCGGCACCATTGTCGTTGTCACGGGGCAACTCCTCCTCATCGCAGCGCTGCTCACGGAGCGTGCCATGCGGCGCCGCGCCGAGAGCATGCTCCGAACACGCGAGGCGAGGCTTCAAACCAGTTACGACCGCATCCGGCAATTGAACGTGCGACTGATCAACGCGCAGGAGATCGCGCGCGCCGAGATTGCGAGCGAGCTGCACGACGACGTGTGCCAGGAGCTCGTCGGGGCGTCGATTGTGGTCGGAGACCTCAAACGGTCGTCGGGCCGCCTCCAGGACGCGCCGGCTCAGAACGCGCTGTCGAAGCTCCACGACACCGTGCTCGGAATGGCCGACGGCGTCCGCCGGCTGTCGCACGATTTGCACCCCGCCACGCTGCAACTGGTCGGCCTTGCGGCGGCGTTGCGGTCCCATTGCATCGAGGTCGAGCAGCGGTACGATGTTCAGGTACGATTCCAGTCGGATGGCGGGCTGGGCGACCTCCACCCGGATGTCGCCCTGTCGATGTTTCGAATCGCCCAGGAAGCGCTCCGAAATGGAGCCGTGCACGGCGAGGCGCGCCGGCTCACGGTGTCGGTGACCAGATCGAACGACGACATCGAGATGACCATCACCGACGACGGGAAGGGGTTCGATCTCGAGGCCGTGCGTCGCGAGGGCAGCGGCCTCGGGCTCGTCACCATGGAGGAGCGCGCACGCGCGGTCGGCGGCAACTTCGTCGTCGCCAGCCAACCGGGCCGAGGAACCATGGTTCGCGCGCGAGTGTCGGCGACCGCGCACGTGAAGGCGGCCCACGACGTCATGTACGAGGGGGCATGAGTCTCCCGCGAGTCCTGATCGTCGACGATCATCGGGCGGTGGCCGAAGGCCTGGTGCAGATCCTCAGCGACCAGTTCGAGGTCGTGGCGACGATCGCGGACGGACGCTTCGTCCTCGAGGCGATTTCGAGGCTTCATCCCGGCATCGTCCTGCTGGATGTCTCGATGCCGAGCGTCAACGGACTGGAGGTGCTGCGGCAACTCAGGCAGCGCGCGCCCGGAGTCAAAGTCGTCGTCCTGACGATGCATGCAGACGCGAGCCTGGCGGTCGAAGCGCTCAGGACCGGCGCGTGCGGCTACGTGTTGAAATCAGGCGGAGAGGAGCTGCTCACCGCGCTGCAAGTCGTCCTTGCCGGCGACATTTATCTCGCCCGTGAGCTCAGGGCGAAAATCACCACCTTGATGGCGGGCGCCGCCGACCCGCGACAGATCGCGCTGACGCCGCAACAGCAGGAGGTGCTGCAGTTGATCGTTTTTGGACGGAGGGCCAGGGAGATCTCCGGGATACTGGGGGTACCCACCGGCGGCGTGGAGACCATCAAGCGCGACCTGATGCAGCTGCTGAACGTGCAGTCGACGGCGGAACTGGTTCAGTATGCGATCGACCATCGCCTCGTCACGTCTCCGTGATCGCGCACACGTCGCCGTGTGTCGAGGCCGCACACCTGTTTTTTGCGGCGATTCCGTATAACATCTCACCTTCGCGTCGCGTCGGCGCAACCCCGAGGACAGCACGTTGCATCTGCACCTTCCGCATATCGCGCGGGACTTACTACTCGCTTGTTATTACTTCGTGAAACCCGCCATTCCCGAGGGCATTCGTTTCCTGCTGCGCCATTGGTACGCGCTTCCGGTGAAGTGGCTGGCCGCGAGCTCGTGGCCCATCCGCAGCGCGTCTGCTCGTACACCGCAGGGTTGGCCGGGCTGGCCCGCCGGCAAGTCGTTCGCGTTCGTGCTCACGCACGATGTCGAGACGGCGAAGGGTCTCTCGCGGTGCCGTGCCCTCGCGGAGCTCGAGATGCGGCTCGGCTTCCGTTCGGCGTTCAACTTCGTTCCCGAAGGAGACTACGCGACGCCCGACGACCTTCGCACGTTTCTGACGGGGAACGGATTCGAAGTCGGCGTGCACGACCTGCATCACGACGGGACGCTGTATCGCTCCTTCAGGTCCTTCAAGAAGCGCGCGTCGAGAATCAACCACTATCTCAGGACGTGGAACGCGTCCGGGTTCCGCTCCGGGTTCATGCGCCACAACCTGGGCTGGCTCCAGCATCTCGACGTGGAGTACGACGCCTCCACCTTCGAGTTCGACCCGTTCGAGCCGCAGCCGGACGGGACCGGTACTATCTTTCCGTTCTGGGTGTATCGCGACGACGGGAGCGCGTACGTGGAGCTGCCGTACACGGTGCCGCAGGACTCGACGCTGTTCCTGGTGCTGCGGGAGACCGGCAACGACATCTGGAAGCGGAAGCTCGATTGGGTCGCCGCGCGTGGAGGGATGGCGCTGCTGATCGTGCATCCCGACTACATGTCGTTCGACGACCCGCAGGGGCCGCGCGAGTATCGGCAGGAGCTCTACGCGGACTTCCTGGAGTACGTGCGCAGCCGGTACGCCGACAAGGCGTGGTTCGCGCGGCCGCGCGACGTGGCGGCATTCGTGCGGGAGTCGATGCCGTGCGTGCCGCCCGCCGCCACAATGGCGACCGGCGCGCGGACAGAAGCGTAATGTGAATGTCTACACCTGCGACCCGCTGACGGACGACCGGTGGCCCGGCTTCGTGCGCACGCGCCCGGGCGCATCGGTGTTTCACACGCGCGGCTGGCTCGAATCGCTCCGCCGCACGTACGGCTACGCGCCCATCGTCTATTCGACCTCCACGCCCGCGGAACCTCTGAACAACGCCATCGTTTTCTGCGAGGTGAGGAGCTGGTTGACGGGACACCGGCTCGTCTCTCTCCCCTTCGCCGATCATTGCGAACCGCTGGTCGAGCAGCCAGCCGACCTGGTGGCACTCTGCGCGGAGCTGCAACGGGGCGTCGACGCCCGCCGCTGGCGCTCGATCGAGATCCGGCCGCTGACCGCGGGCCTCCACGAATCGGCTCGCGTGCGGCAGTCAGGTGCGTTCTGCTTTCATAGCCTGGACCTTCGCCGTCCACTCGACGATCTGTTTGGTCGATTTCACAAGGACTCGATCCAGAGAAAGATTCGCCGTGCGGAGCGCGAAGGACTGGCGTTCGACGCAGGAGCATCGGAAGACCACCTGCAGGCGTTTTACAGGCTCCTGCTGCTGACGAGGCGTCGTCATCGATTGCCGCCGCAGCCGATTGACTGGTTTCGAAACCTGATGGCGTGCCTCGGCGATCGAGTGGAGATCTGCGTGGCGTCGAAAGACCGCCGCGCCATCGCGGCCATCGTGCTCCTTCGCCATCTGGACACCGTCGTCTACAAGTACGGCGCCTCGGACGAGCGGTTCCACAATCTCGGCGGCATGCCGTTCCTGTTCTGGAACGCTATTCAGCGCGCCAGCAGCGACGGCGCGCGCTGCCTGGATCTGGGCCGCTCCGACCGTGATAACGAGGGGTTGATCACGTTCAAGGATCGCCTTGGCGCGGAACGGTCGGAGCTGCGGTACCTGCGGTACTCGGCCGGTTCAGCAGCGAGCCCGGAGGCGCGGTGGGGTGCGCGGATGGCCCAACGCGTGATCGCGAACGTTCCCGACCGTCTCTTCGTGTCGGCCGGCCGATTGCTCTACAGGCATTTCGGCTAGATGGGTTCCGAAGAGGAGCGCTGCTGGCGCGCCACGCTCCCTAGATCAGAATCGATACCGTAGCGACAGCTGCGCGGTGCGCGGCATGCGCGCGCTGTTGGCCCGGCCGAAGAGCGGCGAGGTGATCACGCCAACGTAGTTCGACGCGTTGACGCGGTCGAGGGCGTTGAACACATCGACGGTCAGCTCGAGGTTGTCAACCTGTTCACGCTTCAGCGACTCCGGATCCTGCGAGGGCGGCCTGGGCGCGCGGAAGACCACGGTGAACCGGAGATCGAGCTGCGCGAACGCCGGCCCGTTGCCGCTGTTGCGCGCCACACCAGCGGGGCGGTCGTTGGTGACGAGGTCGCCGTTGCTGTCGGCGCCCGTGAGGATGTTGAACGGCGCGCCGCTCGAGAGTGCCAGCACCGCGCCGAGGCGAAGGCGATCCCGTTTCCACCCGTACGCACCCGCGAAGTTGCCCCGGTGACGCCGATCGAAGTCGGCACGGCCGCGCTCTCCGCCGAGCGTGACGCTGTCGGCCGGCAGCTCGAACACACCAGACCCGTCATCGGTCGTTTTCGACAGGGTGTACTGGGCTGTGCCCTTGAAGCCGGCGAACCGTCCGCGAAGTGTCGCGGTCAACGCATCGGTGCGGGTGTCACCGGTTGACTCGATCTGGAAGACGTTCAACAGCGACGGATCCGGCCGCTGGAGCTGCCCTGGCTGTACCGCGTTGACGTCGCGCGACCGGAACGCGTGCTGCGTCCGCAGCCGAAGGTACTCGAGGGCAATCGAACTTCGACGGGCAATCGTCTGCTCGACGCCCGCACTCGCCTGAAGCGTCCGCGGCACCTCGAGCGAGGGTGCCAGCCTCCACCGCGCGCCGGGCGAGCGCTCGATCGCATCCATCGGCGGGTTCGGGAACGACGGGTTGGCGATCGACGTCTCGCCCTGACGGCCGTCGCCGAACAGCAGCGTGCGGGCGACCGCCTCCTGCGGCAGCGACTGGTAGAACATCCCTCCACCGCCACGGAACACCAGGCCGGTGTTCGCCGGCGCAAATGCGACCGAGACCCGTGGCGCCACGTTGTTCCAGTCGCTCAACTGGCTCTCGATGTCGTAGCGCACGCCCGCCGTCACGCCGACCGACGTCGCCGGCCTGAACGTCGTCTCCACGAACGCATCGGCATCCGTGTCGGTGAACGCCACGGCGCCTGCGCCGCTGCGGCGCGAGAAGACGAACGGCCGTCCAGCCGACAGGTCCGCAAGGCTCTGGAACCGGTAGGTGCCGCCCGCGTCGGTGCCGTCCGTGACGTGGCTGCGCCGCGCCTTGAGTCGTGCGCCAATGCGAACCGGATGCGCCGCCACCGTGAGCGATGCGGTGTCCTGCGCCTGGACGGTCGCGGAACGCGTCCGCGAGAAGACCTGCGACGGTCCACCTGCGAACGCGCCCTCGACCACGAGCGCCGGCGACAGCGGAGGCCGACCGTCGGCCTGGCGGCTCGATACCGCCTCGAAGCGCACATCGTTGAGCAGACCTCCGGCGACCCGGTGATCGTTCACCTGGACCCGCTGCCGCCGTTCGACGGTCGCGTACGCCTGT
>Ga0114129_10014789_pt1 | contig 11118 bp, 11 predicted proteins | sample RhiMetdeltSRZDD1_FD_80071 | JGI IMG/M metagenome (GOLD analysis project Ga0114129, IMG submission 80071) | Populus rhizosphere microbial communities from Tennessee, USA - Rhizosphere MetaG P. deltoides SRZDD1 (version 2) (version 2) | ecosystem: Host-associated > Plants > Roots > Rhizosphere >... | reverse complement strand
TTCGCGCATCCCTTCACGGGCGAACGCGTCGACGTCGAGTCGCAGCTTCCGGACGATCTCGCCGTGGCGCTGGCCCCTGCGCCCGGGCCCGACGAGCCCGGCCGCTAGAATGCCCCGCTAACCACGACCCGGCGGAGCACCTGGGTGGTGGTGCCGGCTTCAGACGGAGGTCGGTTCCAGCCAGGCCCGCCGGCCGTAACGCAAATCAACCAGGAAAGGGGACTTCATCCCGATGTCCGTCGTCTCTATGCGCGAGCTCTTGGAGGCCGGAGTCCATTTCGGCCACCAGACGCGACGCTGGAATCCAAAGATGCGCCGCTTCATCTTCACCGAGCGGGGCGGCATCTACATCATCGACCTGCAGCAGACGCTCCAGTTGCTGGAGGAGGCGCATGCGTTTGCGCGGAACCTCTCCGAGCGCGGCGGCTCGGTGCTCTTCGTCGGCACGAAGAAGCAGGCGCAGTCAGCCGTCGAGGATCAGGCCAAGCGGGTCGGCATGCCGTACGTCAACCACCGCTGGCTCGGTGGCCTGTTGACGAACTGGCGCACGATCTCCGACCGGATCGACCGGCTGCACGAGCTGCGCCGGCTGAAGGAGGAGGGACAGCTCGACCTGCTCCCGGCGAAGGAGCGCATCTCGATGCTCGGCGAGCTCGAGAAGCTGGAGGAGAACCTCGGCGGCGTCGCCGACATGAAGCGGCAGCCGGACGCCATCTTCATCATCGACCTCCGCAAGGAGCAGCTCGCCGTCCGTGAGGCACGGCGCCTCGGGCTGCCGGTGATCGCGGTCGTCGACACGAACTCCGACCCGGACGAAGCCGACTACGTCATCCCAGGCAACGACGACGCGATCCGTTCGTGCGACTTGATCGTGCGCGTTGTCGCCGACGGGATCGCCGCCGGTCAGCAGAAGGCGACGCCGGCCGACTTCACGCCTCCCGCCGAGCCGCAGCAGGAGCAGGAGCAGGAGCAGGAGGAGGAGCAGAAGCAGGAAACGGTTCCGGAAGGCGACTACGAGCAGGTCTCGCCGGGCGAGGAGCCGGTGGCGGAGGAGGTCACGACCAATGGCTGAGATTTCTGCGGCACTCGTCAAGGAGCTGCGTGACATGACGGGCGCGCCGATGATGGACTCGAAGCGTGCCTTGCAGGAGACGAACGGCGACATCGAGGCCGCCGTCCGCGTCCTCCGCGAGAAGGGAATGGCCGGTGCGGCGAAGCGTGCGGACCGCGCGACGCCGGAGGGCAAGGTTGGCTATCGCCTCGCTGAGGATGCGAAGCGCGGGACGATGGTCGCCGTGGGCTGCGAGACGGAGCCGGTGTCGAACAACGACGAGTTCCTCGCGTTCGCGAAGAAGGTGCTCGAGAGCGTCGAGACCAACGGCCCAGGTGCGGAGGCCGAGCTCGAGGAGGAGCGCGTGCAGCTCGCCGGCAAGCTTGGTGAGAACGTCGTCGTGACCGGCGCCGCACGGTTCGAGGCCGTCGACGGGGCGATGATCGCCGCGTACGCCCATCCGCCGCGCAACAAGATCGGTGTGCTGCTGCAGGTACGCGGCGGCTCCGACGACCTCGCGCGCAAGGTTGCGATGCACATCGCCGCGATGAAGCCAAGCTGGATCGGCCGGGACGACGTTCCCGAGGAGACGGTCGCGCAGGAGCGCGAGATCTACGCGAGCACGGACGAAGTGCTGTCGAAGCCCGAGCAGGCACGCGACAAGATCGTCGAGGGCATGCTGAACAAGCGGTTCTACGGTGCGAACGTCCTGCTCGACCAGGAGTGGATCCACGACTCCTCGAAGAAAGTCGGCGACGCGCTCCGCGACGAGGGCGCGGAGGTGCTGGAGTTCGAGCGCTTCGAGCTCAGCGGATGAGCGTCGCTCGCCTGCGGCTCGCTCCAGTAGGGGAAACCATGTTTCCCCTACTCGACCCATTCTTTAGGTCACGCCTCAGCACGCGCGCCGCTGAGATCGCCGCTCATCGGCCGAGGTTCGGCCGATGAGCGTCCAGTCCGACGAAGCAGCCTCCGCCACAAGTGAGCTCCGACCGGTTTTCCGCCGCGTCCTCCTGAAGCTGTCCGGCGAGTCGCTGATGGGCGACCTGGAGTACGGCATGGACCGGGCAACGATCGATGCGATCGCGGAGGAGATCGTCGAGGTGCAGAGCTCCGGCGTCGAGCTGGCGCTCGTCGTCGGCGCGGGGAACATCTACCGCGGCATGGCGGCCGCGGCGGAAGGGATGGACCGCGCGACCGCGGACTACGCGGGGATGCTCGCGACGGTGCTCAACTCGCTGGCATTGCAGGACGCTCTCGAAGACCGCGGGTCATACACACGCGTCCTCTCGGCGCTCGAGCTGAAGGAGGTCGCCGAGCCGTACATCCGCCGCCGCGCGATCCGGCATCTCGAGAAGGGGCGCGTCGTCATCTTCGCGGCGGGCACCGGCAACCCGTTCTTCACGACGGACACCGCGGCCGCGCTCCGCGCGCTGGAGATCAACGCCGACGCGATCCTGATGGCGAAGCACGGCACTGCCGGGGTCTACGACGACGATCCGCGTGTCGACCCCGACGCACGCTTCCTGCCCGAGCTCACGCATCGCGAGGCGATCGAGCGCGGCCTGAAGGTGATGGACACGACGGCGCTGTCACTGTGTATGGACAACAACCTGCCGATTTACGTGTTTGCGCTTGCGGACGGGAACATCCGGCGCGTGGTTGCGGGCGAGCGTGTCGGAACGATCATCTCGACGCCTGCGGAGGAGGAACGCTGATGGCTTCCGTCGACGAGCAGATTCAGGACGCGCAGAAGCGGATGGACGCGAGCGTCGAGCACACTCGCACCGAGTTCAACACGGTCCGCACGGGCCGGGCCTCGGCCGCACTGCTCGACCGGATCCAGATCGACTACTACGGCACGCCGACGCCGCTGAACCAGCTCGCCACGATCAACGTTCCCGAGCCACGCATGCTGACGATCCAGCCGTTCGACCCGAACTCGATCCGGCAGATCGAGAAGGCGATCCAGGAGTCGGACCTAGGGCTCACCCCGTCGAACGACGGCAAGCTGATCCGTCTGCCGATGCCGCAGCCGACAGAAGAGCGGCGCCAAGAGCTGGTCAAGGTCGTGCGCAAGATCGCGGAGGAAGGGAAGATCGCGGTGCGGAACGTGCGCCGTGACGCGGTGCACCATCTCAAAGAGCTCAAGGACGTCGGCACGGACGACGAGCGTCGCGCGGAAGAGCGCGTGCAGAAGCTGACGGACGACCACACAAAGAAGATCGACGACCTCTTGAAGCACAAAGAGTCCGAGATCATGGAAGTGTAAGCCGCGGAAGAAGCTGCGCATTTTCTGCGGGTAAGAGTTACTACCGTCGCTTCGCTCGGTAGACAGGAAGAAAAGACGAAGACCTGAGCATCCTCACGAAGATTCGAACTCTGCGCCACGTCCGTCCCGCGCGCGAGCCCGACCTACCGGATACCGCCCGTGCGGTCGCGATCATCATGGACGGCAACGCGCGTTGGGCGCGCAAGCGTGGCCTGCCAATTGCCGCGGGCCACCGCGCCGGCACGAAAGCGTTACGTCGCACCGTCGAGGCCGCCATCGACCTGCGTGTCGAGTCGCTAGCCGTGTACGCCTTCTCCACGGAGAACTGGAACCGGCCCGCCGAAGAGGTCGCGCTCCTGATGGAGATCTTCACCGAGACGATCGAGCGCGAGCTTCCCGACCTGGTCCGGCAGGGTGTGCGGACGCGCTTCATCGGCCGCCGCGACCGCGCGCCCGAGGCGCTGCAGCAGCGCATGGCGGCGCTCGAGCGCGAGACCGAGGACAACAAGACGCTCAATCTGTGGATCGCGTTCGACTACGGCGGCCGAGCCGAGATCGTCGAGGCGGCGAACCGCGCCGTGCGCGGCGGGCGCGAGGTCGACGAGGAGGCGTTCGGCTCGTACCTCAACGCGCCGGAGATGCCCGACCCCGATTTGCTGATCCGCACGTCGGGCGAGCTGAGGATCTCGAACTTCCTCCTGTGGCAGCTCGCCTACGCCGAGCTCGTGTTCGTGGACACCCTCTGGCCGGACTTCGGCGAGGAGCAGCTGCGGGCCGCGCTCGACGACTACGCCAGCCGCAGGCGCCGCTTCGGCGGAAGATGAGCCCGCTCGCCTCGCGGATCGCGGTCGCGGTCGTCGGCCTCCCGGTCGTGCTCGCGCTCGTGTGGGCCGGCGGATGGTGGCTGTTCGCACTCGCGGCGGTCGCAGCGATCCTTGCGCTGCACGAGTACTCGCTGATGACGCGGTCACTGCGGCCGGTCACGCTCGCGGCGTACGCCGGTGCGTTGTTGTCGCTTGTGGGCGCTGAGCTTGGCGGCCTGGACTGGACCGTCGGCGGGTTCCTCACGACGCTCGTGTTCGCATTCATCCTGCACTGGGTCGGGCAGACGCGGCAGTCGGCAACCGTGGCGATCGCTTCGACGGTTCTCGGCGCCGCGTGGATCGGGCTCTGTCTCGCGCACCTGCTCCTTCTGCGCGACATCCCCAAGGACGGCCGGCTCGCGACGTTCGCCGTGCTCCTCGCCGTGTGGGCGGGAGACATCGGCGCTTTCTTCGCGGGTCGGCTGATCGGGCGCCACAAGCTCGCGCCGGCGCTGTCGCCGGGGAAGACCTGGGAGGGGTTCGTCTTCGGGACGATGTGTACCGTCTTCGTCGCGTTCGTCGCGCTCTACAAGCAGCACTTCATCTCGATTGCCGACTCGATCTTCCTCGGGCTCGTCCTCGCCGTGGCCGGGCCGCTCGGAGATTTGTTCGAGTCCGGGATCAAGCGCGACATGCAGGTGAAGGATTCCGGCCGGCTGCTCGGCGGCCACGGCGGCGTGCTCGACCGGCTTGACGCGCCGCTGTTCGCGTTCGTCGCTTCGTACTACTTGCTGCGCGCGCTCGACGCGGTGTAGAGCAGCCGCGCGATCAGGCGTTGGCCTGCCGAGTTCGGATGGACGTGGTCCGCCGCGAGCAGGTTCGGCGTGAACGCGTGGAAGACATCGGCGCAGCGCGCGCCGTGCTGCTGCGCGACGTCGCAGATCGTGCGGGCGTAGTCGGCGACGATCTTCCGGTTGCCGTGGCCGTCGTCGTAGAAGTTCGCGACGCGGACGTCGGGCGCGTGCACGAGGTTCAGGATCGAATCGAGGTTGCGGCGTAGCGAGCCGTCCGGCCGAACCCAGGGCGTGTCGTTGTGCCCGATCATCACAAGTGCGACGTCGGCGTGGATTCCGCCCCGCTTACGGAGGAGCTCGAGCAGCTGCGAGCTGTTCGCACCGGGCACCGCGAGGTTCCGGACGCTCACGGGCTGCCTGAGCATGCGGGCATAGAGCGTCACGAATCCCGTGCTGCACTGACACTCACGAGGACGCGCTGCAGGGATCGAGTCACCGAGTGCAACAAGTGTCAGCTGACCTCGGGCGGCGGCGTCGAGTCGCTGCCGCATCCGCATCGAGCAGGCGGCATTCGTGTGATAGCCGCCGTCGACGAAGTCCGACTGAGGGCACGGGATCGAGCGAGCGTCGCGAAAGTCGAGCCAGCGGTAGCCGTAGCGCGCGAACAGCTTCGGCATCAGCCGCGCGAATTGGCGCCAGCGCGGGCCGATCACGGGGTTGGACGCGAAGAACCGGAGGTAGCGGTCGCCGTCCGGCGGGGTGAACCCGACAACGCGCCAGCCTCGCGACCGCGCAAGGGCGAGCACGTGCTCGAGATCACGGATGCGTGCCCGGTCGAGCTCCGTCCAGTCGTCGTAGTTGCCCGTACGCAGCTTGCTGAGGTCGGTCGTGAACGGGTCGATCGCCGGGTGGTAGGTCTTCGGGTCGAGTTCGAAGCTCCACACGCGAGAGCCGTCCAGCCGCCAGGCAAGCGCCGGCCGGGCGCGGCCGATCACGCAGGACGATCCGACTTCCTCTTTGTGCCAGCGATGCAGGAAGACGTACGGCGCCCTGCGGATCGTGCGAACGCTCTCGTCGAACGCCGAGCGACTCAGGAGGTAGCGCGCGCGTTGCTCGAAGCTGGGGGAGACGTCGAAGCCCTTGAAGCTCGGGTTCAGCCACCACGCCTCGACGCCGAGGTACATCGTCTCCTTGCGGCCGGCCGGGAGCGCGCGCAGCTCCTTCAGGACGATCTCCGGCGACATCACCGGCATGCCGAGGTTGGCGAACGTCCGCTCCCCTGGCCACGAGCCGATCTTCAGCACGCGGCTCGAGCCGGTCACGAACGTGTGCGTGGGCCGCGAGTGGAAGACGTCGAGCTTGAACGGCAGGTATTCGCCGCCGATGACCTCGTGCGACACGAGGCAGGGCGGTCGCGACGACTGCGCCTCGCGCACGGCGTTCGGCTTCCAGAACTCACCGAAAGGATCGACCCACCAGTTCAGCGCCGCGAGGGCTCCCAGCAGTGTTGCGGCGGTTCCGAGGAAGACAAGTAGGCGTCCCATCAGAAGCGGAAGTAGATGAACGGGTGGCTCGTGTAGATCGACGCGACTGCGACGGCGAGAACGACGCCGACGGTCGCGACGCGTGCGAAGCCGAAGCTGCGGACGTTCCACGTCCACTCTTCCGGGATGACCATCGTGTACGCCGTCGCAGCGACGATCAACAGCAGGAGGTGCCCCGGAAGCTGGCCGAGCCCGTTGAGTAGGAACATCGCGCCGACCGCGTCACCGATGGCCGACGCCGAGTGAAGCCGGAAGAAGACCCAGCCGAACATCACGACGACGAACGTGATCGCAACCGCGACCGCAGGCGGAACGCGCAGCCCGAGGCGGCGCAGGCGGTGCGTAGCGAGCAGGAGCACTCCCTGGTACAGCCCCCAGATGACGAAATTGAGCGAGGCGCCGTGCCAGAGCCCGCCGAGCCCCATCGTTGCGATCAGATTGGCGTCACGACGCCGCTCGCCCTTCCGGTTGCCGCCGAGCGGGATGTAGAGGTAGTCGCGGAGCCAGGTGGACAGGGTCACGTGCCACCGGCGCCAGAACTCCACCGGGCTCGTCGCGCGGTACGGCCGGTTGAAGTTCCAGGGCAGCTCGATCCCGAAAATCCGTGCCAGACCCAGAGCCATGTCCGAGTAGGCGCTGAAGTCGAAGTAGATCTGGAACCCGAAGCCGATGATCGCCGTCCACGCCTCGAACGCGTGCAACGAGGAGGGGTCGTCGAGGTAGCGGTTGACCCAGGTGGCGAAGCTGTCGGCGACGAGCGTCTTCTTTGCCAGCCCGAGCGCGAACAGGAGCAGCCCTTCGCGGACGCGGTCGACGTCGAACGGATGACGGCGCAAGAGCTGCGGCTGCAGGATCCCGTAGCGCACGATCGGCCCGGCGATCAGATGCGGGAAGAACGAGATGAAGAACGCGTACCGCAGTGGGTCGCGCTCGGCCTTCAGCTTGCCGCGGTACACGTCGACCGCATACGAGATCCCTTCGAACGTGTAGAAGCTGATCCCGATCGGCAGCACGATCCCGTTCAGGAACGCGTGCAGGCCCGGGAAACCCTGCGACGTGATCACGCCGACAAAGCTCGTCAGGTTCCCGCCGACGAACGCTGCGTACTTGAAGGCGCCGAGCAGCGCAAGGAGTGGCACCACGGTCGCCGCGACCGCGGCTTTGCTGCCTCTCCGCTCGATGAGCTGACCGCCGACGAATCCGACCAGCGTGGACGCCGCCATCAGTAGTGCGAACCACCACTCCGCGTACGCGTAGAACACGTAGCTTGCGATGACGATCAGGACGAGCCGGGCGCGATGCTGTGGCACTGCGAAATACGCGACCACGACGAGCGGCAGGAAGACGAACAGGAAGACGAAGCTGTTGAAGAGCACGCGTTAAAGCTGCTTGGCGTATCGGACCTCAGGGACGGTCTGACCCAGGATTTCGATCGGGCGGTGCTCGCCGTCTGCCGTCCAGCCGGCGCTCTCGTAGAACCGCCGTGCGCGGGGGTTCGTTTCGAGTACCCACAGGATCACGTGCCGGTGCCCGAGCTCCAGCAACCGCTCCTCGCCGGCGGCGATCAGTCGTCGGCCGATGCCCCTGCCCCAATGCTCGGGGAGGACGTAGATCGTGAACAGCTCGCCGTCGGCGTCCGAATCGCGACTCGCGCCGACCCCGACGAAGCCGACGATCTCGCCGTCGACCTCGGCGACGATCGGCGGGAAGTCGTGGTGGTACTGGACGCGCCGCTCGAACGAAGGGCCTTCCAGGTCATACGCCGCGTCCCACGACTTGACGTGCACGCGTGCGACCGCCTCCGCGTCCTCGGGCGTCCCGGGCCGGATCATCGGCCCGAACCTACACTTGAACCGTGAAACGGATCGCGCTCCTCGGGGCCACCGGCTCGATCGGCCGCCAGGCGCTCGAGATCATCCATGCCCATCCGGAGCTCGAGCTCTGCGCCGCCGCCTCAGGCTCACAGCCGGTCGAGGGCCTGGCACCACTGACCCAGGTCGCGGGCGATCCCGTGGAGCTCCTGGAGCGCGCCGAGCCGGATCTCGTCCTCAACGCCGTGGTGGGCTTTGCGGGGCTGTCGGCGACCCTTTGGGCGCTCGAGCGCGGCGTCGACCTGGCGCTCGCGAACAAGGAGAGCCTCGTCGCCGCCGGCGAGCTCGCGCTCGACGCGCAGCGACGCGGGGGAGGGCGGTTGATCCCCGTCGACAGCGAGCACTCGGCAGCGTTTCAGTGCCTCGAGGGTCGGAAGGCGGATCAGGTGCACTCCCTCGTGCTGACGGCGTCGGGCGGGCCGTTCCGCAACCGCACGCGCGACGAGCTCGCGGATGTGACGCCGGAGGACGCGCTGGCGCATCCGACGTGGACCATGGGGCCGAAGATCACCGTCGACTCGGCGACGCTTGCGAACAAGGGGCTCGAGCTGATCGAGGCGCACTTCCTCTTCCGGCTGCCGTACGACCAGATCGAGGTCGTGGTGCACCCGACGTCGATCGTGCACGCGCTCGTTCGTTTTCGGGACGGCGCGTCGCTCGCGCACCTCGGCTATCCGGACATGCGTGTGCCGATCTCGTTCGCGCTGACGTACCCTGACCGTTCGGCAACATCGATCGCGCCCCTCGACCTCGCATCGGGTCTGACGCTCGAGTTCCATGCCCCTGACTCGGACACCTTTCCGCTGCTGGCGCTGGCGCGCCGCGCAGGCGAGGAGGGAGGAACGGCGCCGTGCGTGTTCAACGCAGCGAACGAAGTGGCCGTTGCCGCGTTCCTCGAAGGCAGGTTGCCGTTCCTGGGAATCGCCGACGTCGTTGGCGAAACGCTCGCCGGTGCCGATACCACGGCTGCACGTGACCTCGACGATCTCATCACCGCCGACGCCGACGCACGCCGTCTCGCAGAAGGCACCCTGAAGGTCGCATCGTGAACATCACCATTGCGATCCTCGGGCTGGCCCTTCTGATCCTGGTGCACGAAGCCGGGCACTTCTTCGTCGCGCGCGCGGTTGGAATGAATCCGCGGAAGTTCTACCTCGGCTTCCCGCCGGCGCTCGTGAAGATGAAGCGCAAGGGGATCGAGTACGGCATCGGGGCGATTCCGCTCGGCGGCTACGTGAAGATCCCCGGGATGCACCGGCCGGCCGCGTCCGATGTGGACGTGCAGATGGGGCCGGCGCTCAAGGAGGACCCGCGTCTGTTTCCGAAGGCCGCGCGCGTGCAGCGCGCGCTCGAGACCGGCGATCTCGCAGACGCGCGTGCGAATCTGCCCGGCCTCGAGCAGGCGATCGCGGAGTCGGAGCTCAGCCCCGCAGCCGCGCGTTCGGCGGAGCGGTGTCTGAACGAGCTGCGTGACGCGGTGAGCGACGATGCCTACTGGCGCGCGCCGACATGGAAGCGAGTCGCCGTCATCTTCGCCGGACCCGCGACGAACATTCTCATTGCGATCGCGCTGCCGCTCGTCGCGTACCTGATCGGCGCGCCCGGCGACATCAACACAACGGTGAAGAACGTCGAGCCGAGCACGCCTGCCGCGGCCGCCGGACTCCAGTCCGGCGACAGGATCGTCGAGGTCGCGGGTCGCCCGACGCCGACGTTCGATGACGTCTCGAGCGCAATTCGCGGGTCGCACGGCGCCAAGATCACGGTGACGATCATCCGCGACGGCAAGGCGCAAATGCTCGGCCCCGTGCACACGACGCTGATCGGCGGCCGCTACGCGCTCGGCTTCGAGCCGGGCTGGGACACGCAGCGCTACGGCGTCGGCGGCGCCCTCGTCCACAGCCTCGACGACAACTGGCGCGCGACGAAGGCGACGATCACGTTCCTGCCGAGGCTCGTTACGAGCTCGGGTCGCAAGGAGGTGTCCGGCCCGATCGGCATCGGCGACGTCTCACAGCGCGTCGTCTCGATCAGCTTCACCTGGTACCTGCTCGTGCTCGGGCTCGTGAGCCTTTCGCTCGCGATCATGAACCTGCTGCCGCTACTGCCGCTCGACGGCGGTCACATCCTCTTCTCGATCGTGGAGGGCTTACGCCGGCGGGCCGTCGCCAGGGAGGTCTACGAACGCGTCTCGGCGGTGGGAATCGCGCTCTTCCTGGTGCTGATGTTCATCGGGCTTTCGAACGACATCAACCGTCTCGGAGGCGGCTAGACTCGGCTCGGGATGGCTTCCGAGCGCCAAATCAGCGTCCGCGGCGTGAAGATCGGCGGCGGCGCGCCCGTCGTCGTCCAGTCCATGACGCTGACGAAGACGCACGACGTCGAGGCGACGACGGCGCAGATCGCCGCGCTGGCGTCGGCCGGGTGCGAGGTCGTCCGCGTAGCCGTGCCGAAGACCGAAGACGCGGAGGCGCTCGGGCGCATCGTTCGGTTCTCGCCGATCCCGGTGATCGCCGACATCCATTTCAACGCGAGCCTTGCGCTGAAGGCGATCGAGCAGGGCGTCGCCGCCGTGCGTATCAACCCGGGCAACATCGGCGGCTCGGACAAGGTCGCGCAGGTCGTGCGCGCCGCGCAGAAGGCCGGCATGCCGATGCGAATCGGCGCGAACTCCGGCTCGCTGCCGAAGCATCTGGCCGAGCTGGCGCAGAAGGACCAGGCCGAGGCACTCGTCGAAGCCGCGCTCGAGGAAGTGCGGCTGCTCGAGAGCCTCGACTTCCGCGACT
>Ga0114129_10014788_pt1 | contig 11118 bp, 8 predicted proteins | sample RhiMetdeltSRZDD1_FD_80071 | JGI IMG/M metagenome (GOLD analysis project Ga0114129, IMG submission 80071) | Populus rhizosphere microbial communities from Tennessee, USA - Rhizosphere MetaG P. deltoides SRZDD1 (version 2) (version 2) | ecosystem: Host-associated > Plants > Roots > Rhizosphere >... | reverse complement strand
GAACGAGTCGAACAGCGTCACCGTGACCATGAAGTCCTTCACGAGCTCGTACGACACGCGAAGGTCGTTCTGCCAGCGCACGCGGCCCTTGATGGAAAAGCTCGGGAAGAGCTGGCTCGTCACCGACGCGTTGAGCTTCGGACTGTTGTAACGGAAGGCGTTGAACGCGACGGCAATCAATCCTTCGAGGCTCACCGACACCGAATCCGTCGAGAAGTAGCGCTCACGGGTGACGACGGGACCCGCAACAGCCCAGAACTCCGCGTGGTTGGATCGGGAGATCGTCCGGGCTCCGAAGGCGCCGACTCTCGTGCGTCCCGCGAGATCCAGCTCCTCGTTCCGCTCGTAACCAATGGCGAGACCGGCGCTCCAGAGGTTCCCGAACAGGTAGCGTTCGGTGAGATCGCCCGTGAGGCGCGTAGTCTGGGGCGCGTCCTCCCGATCCTCGCGAAAGGTGCTGATCTCGAGCGAGGTCTCCGAACGCGGCCCTCGATACAGCACTTTCGCCCCGCTCGTGAGCTGAAGGGTCTTGTTCGCCTTTTGAAAGGAGAAACCCAGGTCGACGTATCCGTCCATACGATCGAGCAGCCGTTGCCGGATCGGCGTGATGGCCACAATGTGGAACAGCGAAAGCGTGTCGGCGCCGATCGCCACCCAACCATTCGACGCCCGCCCGAGGGTCCCATAGTACTTCTCCCCGGTGTTGACCTGCACCTCGAACGTCGCCTTGCTGCTGATGCGCACAACTTTGTCCCACTCGATGTAGATGGTGCCAAGGTCGTCGGTGGAATACTTGAGCAGCGCACGGGAAAGCGACTTCACCTCTCCCGTGATCCGGTCTCCGTTCCGGATCCACACCGAATCGCTCTTCTGCGCGGGGGCCATGCGGGCCGACATCAGAATGAATACGAGCGCGATCCACAATGAGCATTGCGGCGAGGTCGAGCGTTGCATGCCCATCCCTACACGGATCGGGTTGCTCTCACAAGTAAACCTTCGTCGGGTGTATCCGCGGCCGTCGCCGCGTGAGCGCCGCGATCAAAGGTCCAATTGTGTCCCACCCGCCGGACGTCATGATCCGTTACAGGAACCGTCGCGACAGCACATGACCGATCAGCCACAACTCGGAGCGCGCCACACGTAGGCCGAGTCCATCGCCGAGCCGACTATGTCGTTCACGAGCGTGCTGCTCTCGTTGGTGCTCGCCCACTCGCTCGTCGCCCAGATCCCGGGCGTGGCGAGCCAGCCCTCGACCACACCGCAGCAGCAACCCAGCGATCCACTCGGACGCGCCACGCCGCGCGGCACCATCTCCGCGTTCATCCGGGCGGTGGAGCGCGAGGACTACGTGCTGGCCGCGAGATACCTCCAGGTCAACGAGAGCCAGCGTCGAAACACGGAAACGCTCGCCCGGGACTTGAAGTCCCTGGCGGACCGCTATTTCAGCGAGCCGATCACGAGCATCAGCGACTCGCCGGATGGGGCGCTCGATGACGGTCTCCCGATCGATCGCGAGCGCGTGGGGCCGCTCACCATCAACGACACGAAGACCGACATCACGCTCGTTCGCGTGACCGACCCGCAAGCCGGGAGGGTCTGGCTGATCTCCTCCGAAACACTGGCCCTGGTGCCGTCGCTCAAGCGGTTGGTCGCACGTACCTGGATCGAGCGTGTGATGCCGAGCGCGCTGTTGAATCGAGAGCTGCTGGGCATCTCGCTGGCGCACTGGATCGTGCTGCTGGCGATGCTCGTCGTTCCGTTCGCCGTGCTCACGCTCCTCGGCGCCGGTCTGGCGTTCGTCGTTAGGCGCCTCCTCGCCGACTCCGTGCGTCGGCAGAACCTGGACGCGTGGTACACTGCGACACGCTGGCCCGCCATCACGGTCGTCGTCCTTGCCATTCACTTATCTGCGCTGCGGTTCCTCGGCTACCCGCTGGCGTTCCGGATCACCTATGCGCACATCGGGCTCATCACCGCGGTCGTCGCGATGACGTGGCTCGTGCGGCGGATCCTGACGCTGGGGTTCGCCCGCGCTCGCAGCCTGGTGTGGGGGAAGGATCGTACGAGCACCCGGTCGCTCATGCTGCTTGGCGAACGCTTGATCAAGGCGCTGGTCGTGGTCGTGGCCATCCTGGCGATCCTGTCGATCATCGGCGTGAACACGAAGACCGCGCTCGCAGGCCTCGGCATCGGCGGCGTCGCCCTCGCGCTCGGCGCGCAGAAGACCGTGGAGAACGTGCTTGGCGGGGTTTTCCTCCTGAGCGACCGGGTGCTCGCCGTGGGTGACGTGTGCAACATCTCGAATCGTCTGGGTACCGTCGAGGACATCACGCTGCGCTCGGTGCGGCTGCGGACGCTGGACCAGACCCTCGTCTCCGTGCCGGCTGGCGTGCTCGCGCAGTCCGGGATCGAGAACTTCGCCACCCGCGAGAAGATCCTGGTGCAAACGATCCTTCGTTTGCGTTACGGCACGAGCGTGGAACAGCTCACGCGGATCCTCGACGGCGTTCGCCGTCTGCTCGCCAGCGGCCCCGAGATCGAGAAGGAATCGTCCAGGATCCGGCTGGTGAACTTTGGCGAGCGCGCCATCGAGCTCGAGATCTTCGCGTACATCCTCACCGCCGATTTCGCGGAATTCCTGGGCCTCCGCGAGGGACTGCTGCTCGAGATCGCGAAGATCGTGGAAGCGGCCGGCAGCGCCTTCGCTCAGCCCACGGAGTTCGTCTACCTGGATGGCAAGCCGGGGTCGGACGCGGCGGTCGCCCCGGGACTCCGCCGCGATTCTCCGGTTCCGGACGACGTGCCTCTGACGCCGGGGCGAAGGTGATAGTGTCAGGTCCCGCGCTGCGGCTCGCGCCGGCCCTGAGCGGCTTTCCGCTTCAGGGCCAGACCGCTGGCCCTTGGTTCAATGGCATGCCCTTCCGCTGCGACGTCATCATGGCATGGGCTCGTAGGCGCTCCTGCTGCGCCCGAACCGTACAATTCGAGCCCAGGGTCGAGGGCCAGGACTATGCCCGTTAGGCGTCTGTATTGGTTCGGGATCGTCGGCGCGGCGCTCGTCTGGACCAATGGGGCGGCGGCGCAGGATTCCGCCTCGGTCCAGAGCGCCGCGGGTCGCACCGCGGCGGAGTCTGCCGTCGAGCTGCCCACGGCGCCCGTAACTGTGGATGGCGTCGTGCTCTTCCGGGTCCGCGGGATCTCCTCCTACCCGGCCGAGCGACGCGCCGCCGAGATCGCCAACCGCATCGCCGACGTCGCGGCGGACCGCGCAGTTCCCGTCGAGTCGCTCACCGTCCAGGACACGCCTACGGCATCGATCGTCGTGGCAAAAGGCCATCGATTGTTCGGGGTGCTCGACCCCGACGCCGAGCTCGAGGGCCTAACGAGGCAGCTCGTGGCCCGGGCGTACCGGGATCGCGTGGCGGAAGCCATCACCGATTTCCGGCGTGACCGTGAAGCGTCCACCCTTTGGAAAGACTTCTACAGGGCAGCGATCGCGACCCTCGGCTTCCTCCTGCTCGTGGAGCTGGATCGGCGCACCCTGCGACGCGTCCGCGCAACGGCAGCCACGCGGTATCGGTCGAAGGTCCAGGACGTGCGTTTCAGCACGCTCGAGATCGTGCGTGGAGAGCAGCTCTGGAACGTCGCCCAGCATGCGGTGAGGATCGTGGCCGTGCTCGTCGCGCTGGTGGCTGGGTACGTGTACCTCAACTACGTCCTCGTGCTCTTCCCGTGGACGAGAGCCCTCGGTCGAAGCCTCACGAGCGTTCTCCTTCAGCCCCTGAAGACACTCGCCACCGGGTTTCTGGGGTTCATCCCCGATCTCGTCTTCCTGATCATTCTCGGGCTCATCACCCGCTGGGCTCTCCGACTCGTCAGGCTTTTCTTCGTGCGGGTGGCCGCGGGGGAGACGGAGGTTCGTGGTTTCGAAGCGGATTGGGCGAAGCCCACGGAGCGCATCGTCCGGTTCGCACTGATCGCCATGGCGCTCGTGATCGCGTACCCGTACATCCCCGGGTCCGGCTCGGAGGCGTTCAAGGGCATCGGGGTCGTGGTCGGTCTCATGTTCTCCCTCGGGTCCGCCTCCGTCATCGGCAACCTGGTGGCGGGCCTGGGCATCGCGTTTCGGCGCGCCTTCCGGGTGGGCGACCGCGTGCGCATTGGCGACACCATCGGCGAGGTCACTCAGGTCGAGCTGTTGACGACGTACCTCCGATCGCCGAAGAACGAGCAGATCGTGATCCCGAACTCGCTCATCCTCAACAACGAGGTGGTGAACTACAGCGCGCTCGTGCGCAGCGGTGCGGGGCTCATCGTACACACGACCGTCGGCATCGGCTACGAGACGCCGTGGCGGCAGGTCGAAGCCATGCTGACCCAGGCTGCGCGTCGTACGCCCGGCATTCGAGCCGAGCCCGAGCCGTTCGTGCTGCAGCGCTCGCTCGGCGATTTCGCGGTGAATTACGAGATCAACGCCTACACCGACGAGCCACGCGCGCTTCTCGCGACCTACACGAATCTGCATCGCAACATCCTCGATGTCTTCAACGAGTATGGCGTGCAGATCATGACGCCGGCGTACGAGGGTGATCCCGAACAACCGAAGCTCGTCCCGCGCGACCAGTGGTTCACCTCGCCAGCGGTATCTCCTGCGCCTGAGCGCGTGGTCGAGGCGTCCGTGGCGGCAGGCCCTGCGGATGTCGCCTTGGCGACACGTCGGGACGGTGAGAGCTCGACCGTGCCGCCTCGGCCGGCCAGGAAGGCGTGACGGCCGGCCGAGGCGGCCGCGCCTAACGCATCGTTGCCGCGCCGCCCTGGCGAACCGCGAACACACCTGACACCTTGGTAAAGTCGACGACGTCGGCCCCGACGTTGCGTCCAACGAACGACGGATAGTAGACTCGAAGGTCCAATGGCGGCGGCTCGAAGCGCTGTGGCAACGTCTGCAGTCTGGACCAACGGCGACCTGAGCCCCCAAGCGACGCGAGGCTGACGATGGAACGCGAGCGAGTCACCGACCTCGACCGTGCTCGCCGGTCACTCGAGATACAGAGCGACGGACACATCATCGAGCGCGAGGTGCCCGTGCCCGACGGGCAACTGTCGGCCGAGGAGGCGCTCGAGATCGCGATCGAAGCGTATGTGTACGCGTATCCGTTGGTCCTCATGGACATGACGCGCGCGGCGAGTACCAGTGCCGCCACGACCGACGGCATGCGGGCCCTCGCGCCGATCAACCAGTTCGCCCACGCCCCGGCGCTCCCCGACCCCCGGTTCACCGGTGCGGCGCGACCTAACGTGGACACGCTTCTGTCGTCGCTCTGGTTCGACGTTTCGGAGGAGCCGCTGATCCTGGGCGTCCCCGACTCCGGCGGGCGCTACTACGTGCTCTCGATGTTCGACCTGTGGAGCGACGTGTTTGCGGCGCCGGGCAAGCGAACCACGGGGACGGGGCCACAATGGTATGCCATCGTCGGCCCGCGCTGGACGGGAAGACTGCCGGACGGGGTGGAACCGCTTCGCTCGCCGACATCGTTAGGCTGGATCATCGGCCGGACGCAGACCAATGGCGGACCGGACCTGGGTGACGTGCACGCGTTTCAGGCGGGGTTGCGTGCGGCACCGCTGTCCGCATTCGGACGCGCAACGGCGGTACCCCCGGGCAGCGGTGACCCGGCAGTCTCCATCGTCCCGCCTGTCGCGCCGGTGAATCAGGTCGCGCGGATGGATGGCCCTGCCCTGTTCAACCGGTTCGCCGCCCTCACTGCCGACAACCCACCGCACCCTAACGATTACCCGCAGCTGCAGCGGATGCAGCGGCTCGGCGTCGTCCCGGGCACGCCCGTGACCAGGGAGCGGCTGTCCCACAACGCCTGGACGGCCCTGGACCGCGCGATTCCGTTCGCACAGCGGAAGATCCGTGATCACGCCACCCGGGCCGCCCGCATCATGAACGGGTGGGTCATGATGACGAGCCCGATCGGAACCTACGGTACCGATTATCTGAAGCGCGCGCTCATCGCGTTCATGGGGCTGGGCGCAACCACCGTCGAGGACGCGATCTTCCCCACCGCGTTCACGATGGCCGACGGCTCGCCGTTCGACTCCAACGCGAAGTACGAGGTCCGCTTCCCGAACAACGGCCTCCCGCCCGCGCGAGCGTTCTGGTCACTCACCATGTACAACGATCGGCAACTCTTTGCCGACAATCCCATCGGACGATACGCCATCGGTGACCGCGACCCGCTCCGCTACGACTCCGACGGGTCGCTCATGCTGTACATCCAGCGCGAGTCACCGGGGCGGGACAAGGAGACCAACTGGCTTCCGACGCCGAAGCAGGGCGCGTTCACGATGACGCTGCGCCTGTACTGGCCGGAGCCTGCGGCGCTTGACGGGACGTGGGCGCCACCGCTCGTGAAGCGCGTGGGCGACCCTCACCGCCCGCTGCGTCGGTGATGCCCTTTTTTCAGCCCAGTCCATCCGATCCGTTCTCGCCCGGCAAGGTATTCACGTTTCTGTTCGTGATGCTCGGCCCGCTCAAGGTCATCGGCCCGTTCGTGACGATGACGACGGGGTGGGATGGGAGCCTCAAGCGCCGGCTTGCGTTCCGGGCCATCGCGATCGCTGCCATTGGTTTGCTCGCTGCCGTGACGCTTGGCGCGAAGCTCCTGGAGAATTGGGGGGTCTCTCTCGGTGCGATTCTCCTGACGGCCGGGATCGTGCTGTTCCTGGTCGCGCTGCAGCTGGTGATGCAGCAGTATGCGCCACACCACGCCGACGCGAAGGACGCGGACCAGGCCACGAACCCGCCCACTGCGGCATCGCCTGCAGCCCTCGCGTTCGCTCCGCTCGCGTTTCCGACGATCGTCACGCCGTACGGCGTCGCGCTCCTGATCCTGCTGGTGACGATGCGCGCGGGCCGACCCGCGATCATTCTTGAAATCGTGGGCCTCGCAGCGCTCGTGCTGGCCCTCGACCTCGTTGCCATGTTGACCGCCGACCGCATTCTGACGACGCGGTTTGTCCGGCCGGCGCTCGTCATCCTCGGGTCCGTCCTGAGCGTGCTCCAGGTCGCGTTAGGCGTTCAGATCATCGTCGAGTCGATCCGTCTCCTGCGCCTCACGGGACCGGCCGGAGGTTGATCGCCATACCGGTTGTGCCCAGGCCCGAGCCCCGCGAGCCCTCGAGCGCGTCGGGACCAAAGTCCGATAGTCCTCTTCCCTGCCCTTGCAAAACATTCCTGAGCCCGTCGGGAGGGCGTGGGGTGATCTGGCACGTAACAGAATGTCAGCCAAGGAGTTGAAATGACGACGAAACAGAACAGAGCCGGCTCGCTCGAGCGGCCTCTGGTGTTCCTCACGACGCGGCCGGTTCGATGAGACAGACGACTGTCGGGTCCTTCGGATTTTCGCTTGACCGGCCGCTCCACTCGGAACCGGATCTCGAGACGGTTGCGGACGCCTATGTCTACCTGCTCGGGCGTGTGCTCGTGATCCGGCAGGAGCACTTGGATCTCGATCAGACCGGCGCAGACTACAACGTCATACGGTACGATCCGCTCGGCAGCACGGACGGCGCGAACCCGAACTTCGACATCGCGTCTCTCGAGGCGTGGCTCGCGGTGGATGACCGTACGCCAGCCGTGATCGAGGTACCGGAGATCATCAACCGGTACTACACGATCCAGGTCATCGACGAGTGGGGCGACGTCATTGCCAACATCAACCCGCGCACCTTCCCGTCGCATCCGCACGGAACGTTCGTGTTCGTGACGCCCAATGCCAAGGTCAAGGCGTCGCCTGACGCCGCGCGCATTGTGTTGCGCTCGAACAAGGCGAAGGTGCTCGCGCGGATCGAGGTCAGGCAGGACCGCGACGGCGTCGTTAGGCTGCAGCGGCGGCTGGCCGTCGCCTCGCACAACAATCCATCCATCATCCCTGCCCCGCCGTTGCCCACGTTCGGCAACCGCGAGCTGCTCGGGGTCGAGATCTTCGAGGGTGCCGAGCACGTTCTCGAGAGCGCGCTCGATACGTTGCCCGGCGCGGCGGCGCTCCAGCAGAAGGTGCGCGTGGTGGCGCGCTACGCCGAGTCGGGTCGCGCCGCGCGGCAGGAGCTCGAAGCGGTCCTGCGCGAGCACGTGATCCCGGACTTCCTCGCCTACGCGTCGAAAGAGTCCGTGGCGAGCCGCAACCACTGGCGGACCAGTTACTACCCGCTTCGCGCCAACACGACCACGGCGGACTATCGTCTTCGGACCGCGACGAACCTTGGCGCGATCTGGACCAACCTCCCCGATGAGCTGGTCACCTTCCAGACGACGCGCGACGCGACCGGCAGGCTGTTGAACGGCGGCAGCACGTACGTGATGCAGTTCGCGCCTAACGAGTGCCCGGGCTCCGTCGTCGGCGGGCCCTGGTCCATGACGCTCCTCACCGTGCCCGGGCACCGCGTGATCCCGAATCCCCTCGACCGGTTCCTGCTCAATAGCCATTCCGCGCTCGCGCAGGAGCGCGACGGGTCGTTGAGAATCTTCGTGGGCCCGCGACTTCCGGAGGGGGCCCCCGTGTCGAACTGGCTGCCGTCGTCGGACTGGAAGGCGTTTCAGTTGACGCTCCGGGCCTACATCCCCCACGACGTCGTGAAGCGAGGGGAGTGGTTCCCGCCGGCGCCCGCCGCCGTGATGTGATCGGCCGGCCATCCCGGTCTCGCGTCGAGACACAACAACCAGCTGTTGGTCGGCCTGCAGCTCTTCTAGCGCCCGATCATCACCGCGACGAAGGCCAGGAGCCCGAAGCCGGCGACTAGCGACGCGACGAACATCGCGTTCGAGTACGGCACGCTGTCAGGGTAGCGCGCGCGCAGGCGGCTCATCTCGCGGCGGTGCTGGACGGCGGCGAACGTCAATGCGACGAGCGCCACGGCGATCATGATGGACGCGAACGTGTGCGTGTCGAGGATCCAGGCACCGCGCGTGACGTCCCGGTCCGGAACGAGCTTGGCGATCGTGAACCCAAAGCTGATCATCGAGGTCGCCGTCCGCACCCAGGCCATGAGCGTCCGCTCGTGGGCGAGCCGGGTGCGGTCCACGGCCAGCAGCGTCGATTCCGACACGTTAGGCGTCGGTGACGCCGTCGTCGTGGACCGCGACTCGGCAGGGTACATCCCGCCCGTCACGACCCGTCCCGCCGGGTCGCTACGCCTTGGGCGGGAACTTCTCGAACATCTTGTGCACGGCTTCCTGGATTTTCGCCTCGTTCTCCTTCGGGTCGCCGGACACCGTGTCGGTCGCGTTGCCGCGCCAGAGCATCTTGTTCGCCTTCGTATCGACCATGTCGACGATGACCGTCCCGATGGTCACCGGCGTCACCGTCGTCGACGTCGTGCACCCGCCCCAGCACGAGTACGGGCCGCCGCTCTGGAACGACTGGACGTCCACCGACTTGTCGGCCGCGGCATGATAGGTCACGGTGATGTCGCCATCGCTTTCCACTTTCGTGAGCCCCTTCGCCTTGAGGTTCGCGTCGATGGCGTTCACGAGCCGTTCCGCATTGAGGGGATTCGGCAGCGGGGTTCCTGCGCGCCACGAGTACGTCTTGTACGTGGTGAAGTTCGCCGCGCGATCGTAATCGGTGGAGACCTTCATCGAGCTTGCGCAGCCCCCCAACGCGAGCGCCGCCACGACGGCCAGCAGGACCTCAGGTCGGCGAGCCAGGACTCGCGTGCTGTGTGCGTGTTGAATGAGCCGGGGCATCACGAACCTCCGATTGGGCAGTTGACGGGTGAGAGTGCAGTCGTCAGGCATGGGTCGTTTGCGTTGGGTTGATCGCTCTCGTTAGGGCTTCGGCTTCGGCGCCGCGGCGGCCGCCGATGGTGTCGGACCGCTCGCCTGATCCACGCGCAGCGGACGGAACGCGCCTCGGGTCGCCTGCATCTTCTTCCACTGTTCAACCGTGAGAACTTTCTGAAGCTCCGCATCGCGCGCGTCGACGGCGGGCTTGGCGGCATCGAGCAGCGCCTGATGCGTCGGCTTCGAGCCGCTCAGCGGCTTGTCAAGCGCCGCGACTAGCTTGTTCGCGCCGTCCATGTTGATCCGCTGCACGTCCAGGATCTGGTCGCGCGTCAGGTCGAGGTTGGAGGCCATGAGCTCCGTCTGCGCCAGCGCCAGCCGTTCCGACTTGTGCTGCTGATGCAGCGTCCACTGCGCCGGCGTCAGGATCTTCTTGAGCTCGGTCTGGTTCGTACGTATCGAGGAGACCAGTCCCCTGGTCAACGCCGAAGCCGCCTTGGCGCTGGTGTCCGCATCGTATTTGTGGAGCAGTTGCTGCATCTCCTTGGCGCTCGCGACGTTGACCTTCTGGACCTTCGGAATCTGGTCTGCCGTGAGGTTCAGCTCGGATTTGAGCTGGTCGGTGGTGTACTGCGCGACTTTCTCTACGCTCGACGTCCCGGTCGCCTGGGGAGTCGCCTGAGCAGTCGCGGAAGTCGACACCGCCGCCAGCGCGGCGGCGACAAGGGTCATGGCTGCCGTTCGCATCGTTCTCCTCCCTCCGGTCGATCGACGCGCGCGATGGCTTCAAACCGCTCGGCGCGTCGGGTTCTCCTGTGCTTGGTTACCGCGGCTCAGCATCGCGTCCAACGCGACCGGGAACCATTGGACTTTCGTAGATAAGCGGTACCGGGACCGGGACATCCGGGGCTCGGCCAGGCTCTGCCTGGCCCTCCGCGCGCTCCCCTGCGGAAGCCCAAAAACGCCCCCGGAGCGTGTCGCTCCGGCGCCTAACGCATTGGACGTCCCGCCGGCCGTATCGGATCCTGCTCCCTCATTGGGCGGGGCTGCGAGCTACGATACCAACACGGGCTCGATCTGGTCCGGCAACCTGGACGTCGGGGCTGACCTCCTACAATGGGGAGATTTCCGGTCACCGTGGGCGTGAAGTACCGGTGAACCCAGGCGACTGGCGGCTGGCGGCTGGCGACCGGTAGAAAGCTAAAACCCTCGCGATGCCTCTCTATTCGAGATGAACATCCCGAGGGTTTCCGCCAACACCCGTCGCGCCTCCCACCACCAGTCGCCAAGCCGGCAGCCGCCAGCCGCCAGCCGCCAGCCGCCACGCT
>Ga0114129_10014787_pt1 | contig 11118 bp, 8 predicted proteins | sample RhiMetdeltSRZDD1_FD_80071 | JGI IMG/M metagenome (GOLD analysis project Ga0114129, IMG submission 80071) | Populus rhizosphere microbial communities from Tennessee, USA - Rhizosphere MetaG P. deltoides SRZDD1 (version 2) (version 2) | ecosystem: Host-associated > Plants > Roots > Rhizosphere >... | reverse complement strand
GGTGGTGTCTTCCTTGCCCTGGGCGATGTAGCTGAAGGTCAACACCACCCCGCGTAGATGCAGTTCGTCCTGCTCGCGCCCGATCTCGCTCTGCGCCTGCAGCATCCAGTCCTGCTTGTCGCCCTTGAAGTGGCGATAGACGAGCTGCTCCGTACGCGGCGCCGAGGCAACGGCGGATGCGCTTGGCGTGGGGAGCGCCGGCGGCTGTTGGCGCAGCAGCCAGGCAACCGCCGCCCCCATGCCGACCACCAGCGCCAGTAGACCCGCGCGCAGCGCGCGCACGTCGGCCGGGCTCACTTGGCCTCGAGGCCGGAGACGATTGCGTAGGTGTCGCGCGCGATCAGCAGCTCTTCGTTGGTGGGCACGACGAACACGCGCGTGCGCGCGCCGGCCGGCGAGATCTCCGACTCGCGGCCGCGCGCCTCCTCGTTCGCGCCGCGGTCCAGGCAGAAGCCGAGCGCGTCCAGGCCCGCCAGCGAGCGCTCGCGGACGGCGGCCGCGTTCTCGCCGATGCCGCCCGCGAAGGCGAGCCCGTCGACCCCTCCGAGCACCCCCGCGTAGGCCGCGATGTACTTCTTCAGCCGGTAGCAGAAGACGTCGATGGCCAGACGCGCGCGCCCGTTGCCGGCGGCCTCCGCCTCCAGCAGCGTGCGCATGTCGTTGCTCAGCCCCGAGACGCCGATCAGGCCGCTGTGCTTGTTGAGCAGCGCGTTGGCCTCCCAGTGCCCCAGCTCCTCCTTCTGCATGACGTACAGCACGATGGCGGGATCGAGGTCGCCGCTCCGGCTGCCCATCACCAGCCCTTCCAGCGGCGTGAAGCCCATCGAGGTGTCGACCGAGCGGCCCCCGCGGATGGCCGCGATCGAGCAGCCGTTGCCGAGGTGGCAGGTGATGAGCCGCAGCCCCTCGTCGGCGGGCGACCGCCCGAGCAGCTCCGCCAGGCGGCGCGAGACGAAACGGTGGGACGTGCCATGGAAGCCGTAGCGGCGGACGCCGTGGCGCTGGTAGAGCACGTACGGCAGGCCGTAGAGGAAGGCCGCCGGCTCCATGGTCTGGTGGAATGCCGTGTCGAACACGGCCACGTGCGGCACCGTCGCCAGCAGCTCGCGCGCGGCGCGATAGCCCTTGACGTTCGGCGGGTTGTGCAGGGGCGCGAGGTCGAAGCAGGCCTCGATGCCGGAGAGCACGTCGTCGTCGATGCGGACCGAGGCCTTGAACCGCTCGCCGCCGTGCACGACGCGGTGCCCCACCGCCTCGATCTCGGAGCGGTCCCGCAGGACGCCGACGTCGGCATGCGAGAGCAGGGCGAGAGCCTTCTGCACGGCGATCTTGTGCTCGAGGATCTCCTCGGTCTCCGAGAGCGGCCGGGCCCCGGCGGTCTCGTATTTGACGATCGCGGGCCCGCCGATGTTCTCGATCAGGCCCTTCGCCAGCGCTCGGTCGCGGCCCGCCGCCGCGGCGTCGGCGTCGGTCTCCACCAGCTGGAACTTGAGCGACGAGCTGCCGCAGTTGAGGACCAGGACCTTCATCGGCGACATTCTAACGGGCTGGGGCGGTAAGGGTTATCGAATGGTGCTGCGCTGCATCTTGCCCACGGCGCGGCGGTAGCGCAGGGCCAGGTCGTCGTCGGGGGACAGCGGCTGGCCGGCGGCGCGCTTGTCCTCCGCGACGCGGGCCCGCTCCATCAGATCGCGCGTGGTCCGCGCCCGCGACTTCTGCTCGCCCAGGATCCGGCGGGTGACCTCCACGTAGGCGGCCAGGTCGCCCTCGTCCAGCTCGGGGAACTCGCGGCGCAGGCGCTCTGGATCAACGGGAAGGGCTTCGGCGCCCTTCATGGCCGTCCACCTTCGCGGTCCGCGTCGGGATACTCGAAGAACCCCTTGCCGGACTTCACGCCCAGGTGGCCGGCCCGGATCATCTTCCGGAGCAGCGGGCAGGGACGATACTTGACGTCGCCCAGCTCCACGAACAGGTGCTGCATCCAGCGCATCACCTCGTCGAGGCCCATGCGGTCGGCCAGGGCCAGCGGACCGGTGGGCAGCCCGTAGCCGAGCTTCATCGAGGTGTCCACCGCCTCGGCCGAGGCGACCCCCTCCATCACCACGTACATGGCCTCGTTGAGGAACGGAAGGATGACGCGGGTGGTGACGTAGCCCGGGTACTCGAAGACCTCGACGCCGGTCTTGCCGATGATCCGGACGAAGTCGAGGGCCGCCTGGAAGGTGGCGTCGGAGGTGGCGAGGCCGCGCACGACCTCGACCAGGGGCACCCGCGGCACGGGGTGGAGGAAGTGCAGCCCGATCACCCGGTCCGGCCGCTTCGTGCGCGCCGCGATCTCGGTCACCGAGAGGGCCGAGGTGTTGGTGGCCAGCAGGTCCTCGGGCGGACAGCAACGGTCCAGCTCCTGGAAGATCGCTGTCTTCAGCTCGAGGTCCTCGGGCACCGCCTCGATCACCAGCTCCGCCGCCTCCAGCGCCTCCGTCGAGTCGACCGCCTTCACGCGCGCCAGGACCGCCTTCTTCTCCGACTCGGTGCGCCGCCACTTCGCGATATCGGCGTCCAGCACCTCCCCGATCTCGCCGAGCGCGCGCTGCGCTTCGGCGAGCGACCGGTCGCGGAGGAGCACGTCCAGGCCGGCGGAGGCGCAGGTGATCGCGATGCCCTGCCCCATGGTCCCGCCGCCGACGATGCCGATGGTGCGGAAGCTCGGACGGGTACTCACCGCGTTCATTCCGTCCGCTCGACGTACTCCTTGCCGAGGCGCCCCATCCGCCGGAACTTCTCGTACCGCTGCTGCAGGAGGGTCTCGCGCGGCAGCACCGCCAGCTCGGCGAGCTGCGATTCCATGAGCGGCCCGAGGCTGCGGAAGAGCGCCTCGGGATCCGCCTGCGCGCCCTCGGGCGGCTCCGGAACGACCTCGTCGATGATGCCGAAGCCGAGCAGGTCCGGGGCGGTGATCTTCATCGCCATCGCCGCCTCCTCGGCGCGCGCCGGGTCACGCCAGAGGATCGACGCGCAGCCCTCGGGCGAGATCACCGAGTAGACCGCGTTCTCCAGCATGTTGATGCGGTCGCCGATCGCGATGGCCAGCGCGCCCCCGCTGCCGCCCTCGCCGGTGACGTTGACGACGATGGGGGTGGCCAGGTGCGCCAGCTCCCGCAGGTTGAAGGCGATCGCCTCCGCCTGGCCCCGCTCCTCGGCGTCGAGGCCCGGATAGGCGCCCGGTGTGTCGACGAAGGTGATGACGGGGAAGGCGAACTTCTCGGCGAGCTGCATCACCCGCAGCGCCTTGCGATAACCCTCGGGCTTGGGCATGCCGAAGTTGCGGAAGAGCTTCTGCCGCGTGTCGCGCCCCTTCTGGTGGCCCACGACCGCGACGGATCGGCCGTTGAAGGTGGCGAGACCGGCGACCATCGCGGGGTCGTCGCCGAAGCGGCGGTCCCCGTGCAGCTCCGTGAAATCGGTGAAGAGTGAGTGGATGTAGTCGAGGGTGTACGGGCGGGCCGGGTGGCGGGCCAGCAGCGTCCTCTGCCAGGGTGTGAGGTTGGCGAGCGGCCCCGGGCGGGGGGCGGCGTCCGCCTCGGTCACGCCGCCCCGTTCGTCCGCGCGAGCAGCAGGGTGCCGGAGCCGAGCAGCGACTCGATCTCGCCCTTCAGCACGGGGTCCGGACGCACGCGGTACGAAGCGCCCGCGGCCAGGGCCACCGTGTAGCCGCCGGGCCTGATCAGCTCGAGGGTGACCGGGCACTCGCCGCGGTGGGCGTCGAGGATCTCGCGCAGCCGCTCCCCCCGCGCGCGGTCCCAGCCGGCTGCGGGGACGCGGATGGTCACCCGGCGGGCCTCGACCATCTTCGCTTGCTCGAGCGGCAGCACCTCGGAGGCGAGGAGCCGCGCCTTGCCCTCGTCGAGCACCTCGATCCGGCCCTTCACCAGCACCACCTGGTCGTCGGCCAGCCGCGCCGCAACCTTCTTGTAGGTCTCCGGGAAGACCAGCGTGTCGACCTCGCCCTCGAGGTCCTCGAGCAGGAACGAGGCCATGCGATCGCCCTTCTTGGTCTTGATCAGCCGGAGGCCCACGATGATGCCGCCGACGGCGACCTCGGGGCCCTCGCCGATCTCGACCAGCCGGCCGGTGGTGGCGGTGGCCCATTCGGCCAGCTCGACCCGGAAGCGCTCCAGCGGGTGGCCGGTGATGAAGAAACCCAGGGATTCCTTCTCGAACGCGAGGCGCTCTCCTTCGGTCCACGCGGGGACGTCGCGGACGCGCTGCTCGCTCGCCGCGACCTCCCCGCCGCCCAGCATGCCGAGCAGGCTCGCCTGGCCCTCGGCCTCGTCTCGCTGGCGCTTCTGTCCGGACTCCGTCGCGCCGTCGATGGCCGCGAAGAGCGAGGAGCGGCGGGGCTCGAGCGAGTCGAAGGAGCCGCTCTTGATGAAGCTCTCCACTACCCGCCTGTTCACCGCCCGCATGTCGACGCGCTCGCAGAACTGGCAGAGCGACCGGAACGGCCCCCCGGCGCGCGCGCGCAGCACCGCCTCCACCGCCCCCTCGCCGACGTTCTTGATCGCCGCCAGGCCGAACCGGATCGAGTCTTCTTGAGCTGGGGGGTGCTGCGCCGCGCCCCCCAGACCCCCCGCTCGCTCCGCGGGAGTGAATCCCGCTTCGGTCCTCATCGAGCTGGGGGGCGCCGCCGCTGTTGCGCTGGCCGTGGTCTTCGAAGACTTGACAACCGTAAAGAACATCTGCGATTCGTTGACGTCGGGCGGGAGGACCTTGATCCCCATCTCCCGCGCCTCGCCCAGGTAGCTCACCATCTTCTCGGTGTTGGCCCGCTCCGAGGTGAGCAGGGCCGCCATGAAGTAGACGGGGTAGTTCGCCTTCAGGTAGGCAGTCTGGTAGGCGAGCAGCGCGTAGGCCGCGGAGTGAGACTTGTTGAACCCGTAGCCGGCGAACTGCTCCATCTGGTCCCAGATCTTCGCGGCCTTCTTCTCGTGGACCGCGCGCGCCACGCAGCCCTGCATGAACGTCTGCTCCTGGGTGGCCATGACGTCGGCCTTCTTCTTGCCCATGGCCTTGCGCAGGATGTCGGCCTCGCCCATCGTGAAGCCGGCCAGGGCGGAGGCGATCTGCATGACCTGCTCCTGGTAGACCATCACGCCGTAGGTCTCGGACAGGATCGGCTCCAGCGCCGGATGCTCGTAGGTGACCTTCGTCTGGCCGTGCCGGCGCTTCACGAAGTCCTCGATCATCTGCATCGGCCCCGGCCGGTAGAGCGCGTTCAGGGCCGTCAAGTGCTCGAGGCGGTCGGGCTTGAAGCGGCGCAGCACGTCGCGCATGCCGTCGGACTCGAACTGGAACAGGCCGCTCGTGCGGCCGGCGGTGAACCACTCATAGGTCTTCGCGTCGTCCAGCGGCAGCTTGTCCGGCTCGAGACACACGCCCGTCTGCGCCGCGATCATCTTCACGCAGTCGTCGATCAGCGTGAGCGTGCGCAGCCCGAGGAAGTCCATCTTCAGGAGGCCGATCCGCTCCACGCCGTGCATGTCGAACTGGGTGGTGATCTCCGCCGTGTTCCCCTTGAAGAGCGGCACGTACTCGGTGAGCGGCCTGGGCGCGATCACCACCCCCGCGGCATGGGTCGAGGCGTGGCGGGTGGTGCCCTCCAGGCGCCGGGAGATGTCGATCAGCTCCTTCACCTTCGCGTCCTTCTGGTAGGCCTCCTTGAGCGGCGGCGACTCCTCGAGCGCGCGGTCGAGCGTCATCTTCAGGTCGAAGGGGATCATCTTCGCGATCTTGTCGACCTCGGCGTAGCTCATGTCGAGCACGCGGCCCACGTCGCGCACCACGGCCTTGGCCTTCATGGTGCCGAAGGTGATGATCTGGGCCACGTTCTCGCGCCCGTACTTGCGGGTGACGTAGTCGATCACCTCGCCCCGGCGGTTCTCGCAGAAGTCGATGTCGATGTCGGGCGGGCTGATGCGCTCCTCGTTCAGGAAGCGCTCGAAGATGAGGCCGTGCTCCAGCGGGTCGATGTCCGTGATGCGCAGCGACCAGGCGACCAGGCTGCCGGCGGCCGAACCGCGGCCCGGACCCACGGGGATGCTGCGCTCTCGCGCGTGGCGGATGAAGTCCCACACGATCAGGAAGTACCCCGCGAAGCCGACGCGGCGGATGACGCCGATCTCGTTGTCCAGCCGCTGCTCGTAGGCGGCGAGGGGGTGGCGCAGCCGGCCCAGGGCGGCCAGGCCCTCGAGCCCCGCCCGCCGCTCGATGAAGCCGTCGCGGGTGACCTTTTCGAAGTACCGCTCGATGGTGAAACCCGCCGGCACGTCGAAGGCCGGCAGCGAGGCCGCCGACTTCAGCTTGAACTCGCACATCTCCGCGATGCGCACGGTGTTGGCCAGCGCCTCCGGCTGGTCCGGGAAGACCCGCGCCATCTCCTCGGGGCTCTTCAGGTAGAACTCGTCGGCGTAGTACCGCAGCCGGTTTTCCTCGTGGACCTTCTTGCCCGAGCCGATGGCGAGCAGGACGTCGTGGGCCTGGTGGTCTTCCTTCCTCAAATAGTGGGCGTCGTTCGTGGCCACCACCGGCAGGCCGGTCCGTTCGCGCAGGCGCAGCAGGGCGCGGTTGACCCGCCGCTGCTCCTCCATCCCGTGGTCCATCATCTCGAGGTAGAAGCGGTCCTTGCCGAAGATCTCGGCGAACTGGCCTGCGGTGTGCGCCGCCGCGTCGTCGAGCCCGGCCTGGATCTGGCTCGCGATTTCGCCCTTCAGGCAGCCGGACAGGCCGATGAGGCCGCGGCTGTGGCTGGCCAGGACCTCCTTGTCGATCCGCGGCCGGTGGTAGAAGCCCTCGGTGTAGCCGATCGAGACCAGCTTGACGAGGTTGTGGTAGCCCTCCTCGTCGGAGGCCAGGAGGGTCATGTGGTTGTAGACCTCCTGGATCCCGGACGACGTCTTGTCGAAGCGGCTGCCAGGCGCCACGTAGATCTCGCAGCCGACGATCGGCTTGATGCCCCCGGCCCGGCAGGCGTCGTGGAAGGCCACGGCCCCGAACATGTTGCCGTGGTCGGTCAGGGCGAGCGCGTTCATCCCCAGCGCGACCGCCTGCTCGACCAGCTCGTCGATGTGGCAGGCCCCGTCGAGGAGGCTGTACTCGCTATGAAGATGAAGGTGGACGAACTCGCTCACCGGCGGATCAGTCTAGCATCCGCGAACCCGGCCAGGGCCCGGGGCTCGGAGCCTTCTCCCTCGACGCGGAAGAACGGCTCGAGCGTGCCGGCGTGGTCGGTGACGCTGTAGTTGAAGAACCGGCTGCCCGGCCGGTTCCGGCGCCACTTGGGCGCCATCTCGGGCAGCGCATCCACCCCGATACCCGACCAGCCGAGGCGTTCCTCGAGGTGGTAGGTGTTGCTGTCGTCGATGGGATGCCCGCACCCGACGTCGAGGAAGAATCCGCCGCGGCGATCCTGCTTCCCGGTCGAGGCGATGTCGCGGTGCGGCTTCGCATGGGCGGCGCGTGTGGTAGTACCTCATTCCCACTCGATCGTCGACGGCGGCTTGCTGCTGACGTCGTAGACCACGCGGTTGATGCCGCGCACCTCGTTGACGATGCGGCTCGAGATGCGGGCCAGCAGGTCGTGGGGCAGGCGGGCCCAGTCGGCCGTCATGCCGTCGGCTGACTCCACCGCGCGGATGGCGATCGTGTACTGGTAGGTCCGGTCGTCCCCCATCACGCCCACCGAACGCACCGGCAGCAGCACGCCGAACGACTGCCAGAGGCTGCGGTAAAGACCCGCCGCCTTCACCTCTTTCACGATGATGTCGTCGGCCTCGCGCAACAGGTCCAGCCGTTCGCGCGTGACCGGGCCGAGCACCCGCACGGCCAGCCCGGGGCCGGGGAACGGCTGCCGATAGACGAAGTCCTCGTCCAGGCCGAGGCCCAGGCCCACGGCGCGCACCTCGTCCTTGAACAGCTCGCGCAGCGGCTCGACCAGCTTGAGGCGCATCCGCCGCGGCAGCCCGCCGACGTTGTGGTGGCTCTTGATCACCACCGAGGGCCCCTTCACCGAGGTCGACTCGATCACGTCGGGGTAGAGCGTGCCCTGGGCCAGGTAATCGACCTTGCCGACGCCGCGGATGGTGGATTCGAAGACGCGGATGAACTCGCGGCCGATGATCTTGCGCTTGCGCTCGGGGTCGGCCACGCCCGAAAGCCTCGACAGGAACTGCGCGCGCGCGTCGACGAAGCGCACCTTCAGGCGGAACCGGTCGGCGAAGCGCTGGCGGACCTGCTTCGCCTCGTCCTTGCGTAGCAGGCCGTTGTCCACGAACACGCAGGTGAGGCGGTCGCCGATCGCTCGGTGCACGAGCAGGGCGGTGACGCTCGAGTCGACGCCGCCCGAGAGGGCGCAGAGCACGCGAGACTTCTGGCCCACCGTCTCGCGAATGCGCGAGACCGCCTCGTCGATGAAGGAGGCCGCGTTCCAGTCGCGGCGGCAGCCGCAGATGTCGAGGAAGTTGGCGAGGACCGTCGTGCCGTGCTCGGTGTGGTGCACCTCCGGGTGGAACAGGATGCCGTAGAGCCCGCGCCCGCGGTCCTCGATGGCGGCCACGGGGTTCGTGCTGCTGGAGCCCGCCACCGAGAAGCCCGGCGGCGGGCGCAGGATGGAATCGCCGTGGCTCATCCAGACCCGGGCCGGCGCGTCGAACCCCCGCAACAGCGGCGAGTCGTCGCGGGGCTCGAAGGAGGCGTGACCGTATTCCCGCCGCCCCGCCGGCTTCACGTCGCCGCCCAGGACGTGGCTCATGAGCTGCATGCCGTAACAGATGCCCAGCACCGGCACGCCCAGGTCGAAGACGGCCTTGTCCACGCGGGGCGCGCCCCTGGCGTAGACGCTGTCCGGCCCGCCGGAGAGCACGATGCCCCTGGCCCCCCGTGCGCGCAGGTCCGCGGCGCGCGTGCCGGGCGGCAGGATCTCGGAGTAGACCTGGAGCTCGCGCAGGCGGCGGGCGATCAGCTGCGTGTACTGGGAGCCGAAATCCAGGATGGCGATGCGCTCGCGGGTCACCGTTTGGCGCGGCAGTATAGCAACCGGCCGGGCCGCCCTCGGCCCGCGGCCGGGCTAAAATCCGCTCGAATGCGGCTTGGCATCGACTTCGGGACCACGCACACCGTCGTCTCCCTGATCGACCGTGGCAACTACCCGGTGGTCCACTTCGAGGAGACGGGCGACGCGCTGCCGTCGATCGCCGCCCTCGGCCCCGACGGGGCGATTCGCTTCGGGGGCGACGCCGCGGAGGCGGCGCACGAGCCCGGCTGGACCATCCTGCGCTCGTTCAAGCGGTTGCTCGCGGAGGCCGGCCCGCTCACCGCGGTCCCCGCAACGGGCGGCACGGTCACGGTGTCGCAGCTGCTGGAGGGGTACTTCGCGCACGTCCGCGACCAGGTCGTGCACGCCTCCAACGCCCACGCGCGCCGCGGCGAGCGGCTGGAGGCCGCGGTGAGCGTGCCCGCCAACGCCTCGAACGACCAGCGCTTCCTCACCATCGACGCCTTCCGCCGGGCCGGCTTCGAGGTCCAGGCCCTCTTGAACGAGCCCTCGGCCGCCGGCGTCGAGTACGCGCACCGCTTCCGCAGCACGCTCACCAGCCGGCGCGAATACGTGGTCGTCTACGACCTCGGCGGCGGCACCTTCGACTGCTCGCTCATCCACATGGCCGGGCGCCGCAACGAGGTGGTGACCAGCGGCGGGATCCGCCGCCTGGGCGGCGACGACCTGGACGAGGCGATCCTGGACCTGGTGCTCGCGAAGGCCGGCCTGCGCGCGCCGGACGCGCTGGCGCGTGACGCGCTGCTCGAAGAGTGCCGCCGGCAGAAGGAGAACGTCGGCCCCAACTCGCGGCGGCTGGTGATCGACCTCGAGGTCGTGGGCCGGCCGCCCCTGCTGGTGCCCATGGACGAGGTGAACGAGGCCTGCGCGCCGCTCGTGGAGCGGACCATCGAGAGCGCGGAAGAGGTCATGCGCGACCCTCGCGGCGAGGACGACGAGCAGGTGAGCTGGAACGACGTGGCCGGCGTCTACGTGGTCGGCGGCGCCAGCGGCTTCCCGCTGGTCTATCGCCGGCTGCGGGAGCGGTTCGGCAACCACCGCGTGCGGCGCTCGCCGCATCCGTTCGCGGCGACCTCGATCGGCCTCGCGTGCTACCTGGACGGCGAGGCGGGCTACGAGCTGGCGGATCGGCTCACGCGGCACTTCGGGGTGTGGCGCGAGGCCGAGGCCGGCAGCGAGGTCTCGTTCGACCCGATCTTCCCCAAGGACACGCCGTTGCCGGCGCCCGGCCAGACCCCGGTGGAGGCGGTGCGCCGCTACCGCGCCGCCCACAACGTCGGCCACTTCCGGTTCGTGGAGTGCGGGCGGATGCGCGACGGCCACCCCGACGGCGCGCTCACCCCGTGGGAGGAGATCCGCTTCCCGTTCGAGCCGGAGCTGCGCGGGGCCGATCGCCTGGACGCCGTGCCGGTGGCGCGGCTGGGGCCGTCCGGTCCGGAGGTGGAAGAGCGCTACCGCTGCGGCTCCGACGGGAGGCTCGAGGTCACGCTCAGCATCCCCAAGGAGGGCTTCTCCCGTACCTACACGATCGTGCGCCGCGCAGAAGTCATGACCGAGGACCGGCCAGCGGGCCGGTGAGGCGACTCCCCGCATTCGCGGCGGCGCTGGCGCTGGTCGCCTGCAGTGGCGGCCGTCTGGCGCCCCCGCCGCCGCTGTTCCCCGCCGGCGCCATCTGGCGGGTCGCCGTCGCGCCAGGCCTCGACGCGCCGCCGGTGACCGACGGCACCCGGGTCTTCGTGGTCGCGCGCGACGGGGTGGTGCACGCCCTCGACCCGGAGACGGGCGCGGTGTTGTGGACCACGCAGCGACAGCCGGGCGTGCTGGCCGCCGATGCCGGCATCGTCGTTCTGCGACAGGCCGACGGCGGCGTCTTCGGCCTGAATCCGCGGACCGGCAACGCCCGCTGGAAGACCGAGTCCCGGATCGAGGGATCGCTGGAGCCGGCGATCGATGCGGATGCCGTCGTCGTGGCGGGAAAGGGCATCGCCGCGCTTTCGCGGGAGGACGGG
>Ga0114129_10014785_pt1 | contig 11119 bp, 8 predicted proteins | sample RhiMetdeltSRZDD1_FD_80071 | JGI IMG/M metagenome (GOLD analysis project Ga0114129, IMG submission 80071) | Populus rhizosphere microbial communities from Tennessee, USA - Rhizosphere MetaG P. deltoides SRZDD1 (version 2) (version 2) | ecosystem: Host-associated > Plants > Roots > Rhizosphere >... | reverse complement strand
GGCATGCGGATGTAGCCATACACGCCCCAAAGGCAGGTCAGTATTAGCAGCACCCACGCGACCTGACGCTTTTCGACGAAGAAGCGCGCCGTGTTGTGCTTGCCGTTGATGAGTTCTTGATCGCTCTTTCCGTGGGACATGATTGCTACTCCTCAGTTAGGGTTTCATTTTTCTCTGTGATCCTCTGCGTTCTCTGCGTTGAATGGCGTTGTTGACGCAGAGAACGCAGAGGACCGCAGAGCACCGCAGAGCACTTGCACATCATTCATGGCATCACGCGGACTTCTTCACCGTCCGCGACTTGCGTGACACCGGTCGTGATGACGGTCTCGCCTGGCTTGACGCCGCTGTTCACAGCGACTGAATTCCCGTATGACTCACCAAGCGTGACTGTCCTTAATCGTGCGACGTGCTTGCCGTTGACTTCCTCGACAATCACCACCGCATAAGCGTTTGGATCGACTTTCGATCGCGTCACCGCAGTTAAAGGAACAACCGGAAACTCTTTCGTGGCTCCTGCTTCGTTCACTGTCATCGACGCAATCATTCCGGGCTTCAGCAACCCTTGCGTGTTCGGAATCGTCACTTCGACGTCAAACACGCGGCTGCTCTGATCGGCCGCGGGCGAGATACGCGAAATGTGTCCGGTGAACTCAGTGCCAGGCACTGCGTCCGTGGTCATCGTGAGCGTCTCGCCCAACTTGAAATTCTGGAGCGTCAGATCCGGCACACCAAAAGCGGCCTTCACCGAGCTCAAATCAGCCAACACAAACGCCGGCGTACCAGTCGAAACAAGCTGACCAACCTCAATCTTTCTTTCGATCACGACCGCACTCAGGGGCGCTCGCAATTGCGCGTCACCGAGCGGAATGCTCGCCGTGTAAATCGTGGCTTCGGTCGTCTTCACTCGCGATTCGGCAGCGCCAATCTGGTATTTCGCCGTGTTTACTTTCGCTTCGGCGACGGCAAGCTGCGCCTTCGCGGCTTCAAGCTTTGCTTTACTGACGTCAAACCGTTCCTTCGCAGCGTCGAAATCAGGCTTCGTAATGCTCTGCGTCGCAAACAACGCTTCCGCTCGCTCGAAATCCAATCGCGCCCGGGTCGCTGCGGCTTCGGAATCCTTGAGCTGCGCCCTGCTTGTCTCGACGGCCGTTATCGCTTCCTTCAACTGCGCGCTGCTCGTCTCGAGCGAAGAACGCGCTTCACCTTGTTGCGACTTCGCTTCGTTGACCTTCGCGGCGTAATCACTCTGTCGCAACTGGGCCAACACCGCGCCTTTGTAAACGACGTCTCCGGCCTGTATGTGACGCCCGCCCGCCTGCTTGATCGCCTCGACGTAACCGCCAACTTTGAACGCAATCTCAACTTGCGAGCTCGGCAGGATGCTTGCCGAATAGCGCACGCTGCTGCTCCCGGAGTGTGTCTCGACTGACTTCACCTTGACCGGCTTTGCTGTTTTTTCCTGCGCCCTGGTTTTGCAGCCTATCGTCATAGCGATAAGCGCGACGGCCGTGATGATGATGAATGCGTGTTTGGTTTTCATTTGTCTTCTCCTATCGCTTTTTCGAAATCTGCTTTTGCGGTCCAGAACGCGAGTAAAGCTTTCTGGTAGTCATAGTCTGAATTCGCCAGCACTGTCTGCGCCTGCAGCACGTCTTTCAGCAGCACCGCATCCAGCCGGTATTTGTAAGTAACCAGTTGCACGTTCGCGCGCGCCTGGGTTTGGGCCAACTTCGCCACCTTCAACAACTGCCGGTTCTCCTGCATCTGCCGAAAGCGCATGTTCACTTCCATCAGCACCTGGCTTTGCATATCGAGCAGAGAGTTGTCGGCCTGGGCAATGCTCCTTTCCCTGTCCTTGATTTCGTTCTTCTTGCGCCCCCAGTCAAAAACTTCCCATTCCACTTGCACGCCAACGCCACTCACGCTGCGCGGGACAAAATTCGAATAGCTGAAGGTGGTGGCGTAGTTGACGGTCAAACTCACGTCCGGAATGAATTCCGACTTCTTGATTCGCTTGTCGAGTTTCGCCTGTTCGCTTCGCAACTTCGCTTCACGAATTTCAGGACGGTTCGCCAGCGCCCGTTCGCGCGCGGCGACTAAATCTGTTTCGCGCATGACCGCCAAAGCTGTTTCCTCACCACTGCTGACTGCGAATTCCGTACGTACGTCGCGTCCGAGTAGGTGGTTGAGCTGCTCTTTCTGCGAGATCAACTGGTTGTTGATGGCCATCACTTCGTACTCGGCTTTAGCGAGTCGCGTTTGGACATCCATGTGCTCAGTTTTCAGCACCACCTGTTGAATCACGTATTCACCGGTGACGCGATCGAGTTCGCGATAGAGCTTGATGTTGGCCTCGGCGGCCTGCGCGGCGCCTTGCGATTGCAGGATCGCGTAATAGGCGCGCTTGACTTCATTGACGAGCGTTTGTTCCGTCGTGCTCAATTGCGCACGCGAAATCTCACCCGCCGTTTCCTGCTGCTTGATCTGAAGTTTTATTCGGTGTAACTGCGACAGCGGCTGGCTGATTTGGCCCACGATGGCGGCAGTCGGGTTGGTCGAAGACGTGATAACGGTGTCTTCATTCGGGATTGGACCCGACGGCGTGGTGCCAAACACGCCCTTGTCAAACGTGGTGTCAAAAGTGGTCAGCGGTTTTGAAACGCCCCCGCTCAGTTTGAAACCCGGCAACATGTGCGTGCGGGCGGCGGCGGTGCGATCCTCGGCCTTTTCGGCTTCGAGTCGAGCGTTTTTGGCTGTGCGATTGTTGACGAGAGCGGCGTCAATGGCCTTGTCGAGGGTCAGAACTTCAACCCCGGCCGGAACGATCATCGGTTCCTGTGCTAACGCCGTTGATCCGGCAGCCAGAAGAATCGTGGCTAGCAGGAGAGCGATTTTTGTATGAATTAAGCCAGGCATTTTCGGCATCCTTTCTTTCGGACTGTTTGGTCCCGTTTTGGGCAGCGTCAAGATAAGAAATGGCCGGGTGTAGTCGCATATCCCGAAAGATACATTTTGAGGTGTATTTAAAATGGGCCACGGATAAACACGGATTGCATACACAGATTTAAATAAATCCGTATATGAAATCCGTGTTTATCTGTGGCTAAAAATGGAATAAACTGCGTGTCCCCATGAGTTCCCCAGCCCCTAGTTGGGTCGGTCAACGACTCTCGACCAAGCTCTACCTGCCGCCGGCGCGTCAGACACTCGTCGACCGCCCGGTTTTGCTCGATCAATTAACGGAAGGGCTAACGGGAAAACTGACGTTGGTCTCTGCTCCCGCCGGATTTGGCAAGACTTCGCTCGTAGCTGCCTGGCGTAAGCAGTGTGAAACGCCGCTGGCCTGGGTTTCACTCGATGAAGAAGACAATGAACCGCTCCGTTTCCTCGACTACCTGATCGGCGCGCTCCAGATGGTCGATAGTGATCTGGGTGATGAGAGTGCGGAGCTGCTCAAAAAATCAGCTTCCACGCCGCCGGTAAAGTTAGTTCTCACCTCGCTGCTCAACGAGATAAATGCTTACGACAAAGAGTTTGTGATGGCGTTTGACGATTACCACGTCATTCACGAAGCCGGCATTCACGACGCTCTGAGCTTCCTAATCGAGAGACTTGCGCCACATGCTCATTGCCTGATCGCAACGCGCAGCGATCCGCCGTTTCCACTCGGCCGTTTGCGCGCCCGCGGCGAGCTGAAGGAACTGCGCGCCACCGATTTGCGCTTTGACAAATCCGAGGCCGCCGCTTTCCTGAACGACGTGATGAATCTCGAATTAACGCCCGACGACGTCGCCGCGTTGGACGACCGCACCGAAGGTTGGATCGCCGGGCTGCAACTGTCAGCACTCACGCTTCAGGGCAGGGAAAACCGATCAGAGTTGGTGAAAGACTTTGCGGGCGACAATCGTTTCGTTCTCGATTATCTGTTGGAAGAAGTGTTGAATTGCCAGACTGAGAAGGTCCAGGACTTTCTTTTGCGCACGTCCGTTCTCACGCGCCTGAACGGCTCGCTCTGCGACGCGCTCACCGAGAACCAGACCAGCCATCAAACACTCGAGCAATTGGAACGTGCCAATCTGTTCCTGATCCGTTTGGACGGCCGCGGCGAGTGGTTTCGTTATCACCACCTGTTTGCCGATTTGTTGCGGTTGAAGTTGAAACAAAAGCAACCGGGCGCCATACGTGAGTTGCAACTAAAAGCGAGCCAGTGGTGCGAGGCGAACAACCTGACCGAAGAAGCAATTCATTACGCCCTCGCGGCACAGGACTGGGATCGCGCACTGGCTTTGATTGAACCCATCGCGTTTCATCAGATCAGCATCGGCGGCTTTCAGCGGCTGAGACACTGGGTCGAGCAGATTCCCGAAGCTGCTCTCAAAACGCGCCCAATGTTGTTTGTGTTCTATCTCCCAACGCTGCTTTACAACGAAGAGTACGACAAAACCGAAAAGTATCTTCAGCTCCTCGAGACGGTCCAACCCGAGGCTTTGCGAACGAAACTGATGTGCCTGGTTTGGACGACGCGATCCATCCTCGCGGCCGCGCGTTGTCAGCCGGAGAGGGCGGAAGAATGCAGTCACAAAGCGATGGAGACTCTGCTGCCCGACGATATCAAGCAGCGTGCTGTGGTGATGCAGTCGCGAGTTCGGTTTACTGGTTTGCACGGCGATACCCGCGCAATTGAAAAGGTCTTGTTGGAGGCGCTACCCGCGTACCGCGCGGCGGAACACCTGATTTTTCAAGTCTGGGCACAAATTCTTTCCGGACTCCTGCGCCTGCTTCAGGGGCGCCTGCGTGAAGCCGCGGAAGCGCTCGAGACCGCACAACAGTTTGCGCGGGAACATTTACAGACGCGGCCCGAGACACTGCTTTATACGTACATCTCTTTGTGCGATGTCTATCGCGAACAGAACGATCTGGAGACGGCAAAAACTCACCTCAACGATGCGATGACGCTCATTCGCCAAACGGGACGCGAGAGTTATTCCGGGTTTGTCTTAGAAAACATGAAGAGTCTGGCGTTGATGCTGGATTTGGTTAAGGACGAAGTTCAGGCAGATGTCCTGATCGACCAGTCGCTGCGACGCAATCGACGTCTTCGAAACGAGGCGGTGGAGAAACAACTGGAAGCTTTGAAAGCTTACATGGTGCTGCGGCGAGGCGAGGAAATGTCGCCGGCGAACCGCTGGGCGCAGAGCTCAGGCCTGAGTACCGACGACAAAGTCACTTACCTTGACGAGTTTAATCACCTCGTTTTTGCTCGCTGGCTGATTGCACGCGGACAAGCGAAGCAGGCGTTGCCGCTGTTGAGTCGTTTACTCAAGGCGGCGCAGGAAGGAAACCGGGGTCGCCCTGTTATCGAGGTCCTGGTACTGCAGACGCTTGGGCACGCCGCGCTGGGAGATGAAGCAGCGGCGCTAAAGGCGCTCGAAGGTGCGCTGGTGTTGGGGCAGCCGGAATCGTTCGTGCGGACGTTTGTTGACGAAGGTGAGCCGATCTCGAAACTGCTCCTGGAGTTGCTCAAACAGAAGGGTAAACGTTGGGAATCGGAGAAGCCCGAACTGCTGCATTACGTCGTCAAACTAAAAGAGCTGTTTGCACCCGCTGGTGCGGTGCCGGTGGCGCGAATGGCGGCAGTGGAAACGGAAGCATTGCCGTGGTGGTATGTGGAAGATCCGTTGAGCGAGCGTGAGCTGGAGGTGTTGCAGCACGTTGGACGTGGGCTCTCGAACCAGGAGATTGCCGACAAGCTTTTCCTCTCCGCGGGGACCGTGAAGCGCCACATGAGCAACATCTATCAAAAGCTCGACGTCCACAGCCGCACCCAGGCCCTCGAACGCGCCCGCACCTTGAAAGTCTTGATCTAGCCACAAAAAGGCACAAAAAACACAAAAGAGAAAACCAGTTTCCTGATTTCCTCTTTATGTGTCTTTTGTGCCTTTTTGTGGCTGGCTTAACTTTTCTTTGTAGTGTCTTTGATGTACTGCTTGATCAGCTTTTCCACGGACTTGCTGATCTTCTTTTCAACTCCTTTCATTTCAAGAGTACCGCTCGCGCGGCCACGCCAAATCACCTGGTTGGTTCTCGCATCGATGAAATCCACCATCAACGTGCCTTCCGAATACTGGTTCACCCGAATATCGCGGCCGCCGAACCACCGCGGTGGGCCATAGCCAAAATCCTGCACGTTGAGCTTGTTCTTTGTGGTCACGTAATACGCAATCACAAAATCAGGTCTTTCCGTTTCGATCTTGAAGCCACTGTCAATCAACTGTGACTCCAGACCATTCCGGATGCGACCGTCGTTCAACGAGTCCGTCGCCAGCGGGTCGTTAGCGCCTCGCCGCTGAATCGCGAAGCTGAACGTCTTCAACTCTGAAAACCTGAAGCTCCGGTCGTAATCCGATTGCACTGACTGCGCTGATGCTGAAACAACCAGCATGCCCAGCAGCATTCCCAAAATTCCCATCACCTTTATCGCGTTCATCTCTCTTCTCCTCTGTAGTTAAATTGTTTAATTGCCTGACAGGATTTGCATGTTGATCCTGTCCTCCATCGCCACATGTTCGTACTCAAAGTTTTCTATCGTCAGCGTCAGTCCTTCATCCGGGTAATCCAGCACTGAACGCGACATGTAAGTCGGACCATTCGCCAGGTCCTTGAATTCCGTCACGATCCGGACCGGCTTCGCGTCGAAAATCGAATTGATCTCGATCCGGCGTTGCCGGCGTGTGTTTGCATCAACCCAAACCACCATCGAGTCGCCGGATTGCAGCACGTTCGCACTCTCGAGCCGCAGCAACGGTTGTGGCGCCCTGGTTTCGAGCGTGACCGTCGCCTTCGTCATGAACTCCTGCATCTTCGCGGGCGGCAGTTCGCCGTAAGACTTCGCAAACCTCTGCAACGCCTCAATCAGCTCCATCGCCTCTGCTTTCTTCTTCTTGGCGACGAAACCACGAATGCCAAACTTGGGAAGCTTCGCCGAGCTTTCTTCGATCAGAAGCTGCACGAGTGTTCCGTCCGCCGCGTAGCGATTCATGAACACCTTGGTGCTCTTGACGTCGCCGTCCTTGCGAATTTCTGTTTGTGATTTCCACGTGTACTGGCGCAGTGCCAGCGCGTTTTGTTTCATTGCCTGGGCAAGTTTTTGATCCTGTTGACCCTGCTGGCCCTGTTGGCCATTAGCCATGGTCCACGCGGAAAGCATCAATGCCAGGCCGGCTATCTTCATCATGGTTGTTCTACCTCTATTAGTTTTCATTGCTTCTTTAGGCCACGGTTCGCAGGGCGAAACGATTGGCGTTCCTTTCATTTATTTGGTTAAGAATTAGATCGACTGCGTGGGTCGAGCCGTTCTCGGCCCGCACACGACTGCCGACTTCACGGGCGCGCCGCGAATAAGACGGGTTGCCCAAAAGTTCCTTCAATTCACTGGCTACGTGTTCGGCTTTGTAGTTATTGCGATAGACCGTGCGCGACACGCCGAGTCGCTCCACACGCGAGGCGTTGTCGTGCTGATCGTGTGCAAAGGGCACAACCATCGTCGGAACTCCCGCACGCATTGCTTGTCCGGTGGTGCCGACACCGCCTTGATGGACCACGGCCGCCGCGCGCGGCATAAGCTCACCGTGCGGTGCGTAGTTTAAGACTGCGATATCTTCGGGAAGCGGCTCTGTTGGTCTGTTTTGATCGCTGCCGACCAGCAATACGGCGCGCCGCTTCAGCATTTTGGCCGCCTTGATGCTCTCGCTATAGAAATCGCCCGCGACGTGAACCGCGGCGGAGCCGAGCGTGAACACAATCGGCGCCGGGCCTCTGCCGAGAAATCTCAACAGGTCAGTGTCTGGCGGCGCGTTGTCTTTCTTGTCGTAGAACGGAAAGCCGGTGATCACTGAGTTCTCGGGCCAATCCGACTGCGGCGTAGACAGCAGGTTGGAAAAGAGCGCGAGATTCAGATCCGGCGCAAACTGTCCGCCAAATAACGGATGCTGGCCTCGCGGAAGACCCAACTCGGCACGAAACTTATAGACTTCTCCGAGCCATGAGCTCGATAAAGCCTTGACGAACTTCAGGTAAAGCCATGCAGCCATCGGGCTGGCTTTGAGCACGTTATCGAGCCATGGCGCGTTTGGTGGTACCCACGGATCGAACGCCGACCACAACGAAGCCGGGGCGAGTACCGTAGAAACCCAGGGAATACCGGTCGTCTGTGCGAGCAGTGGACCAGCAAGCACGATGGGATGAGTGACGAGCAAGTCGGCGTCTTCAATGGCCCAACTCAGGTCGTCGTACATGTCGCGCACTGCCGGAACGAGCATGCGTTTGTAGAGATATTCCGCGCCGCGATTCGGATCGATGACGCTGTCCATCATCTTCAGATACTCGGGCGTTTCCGGCTCCGGCAGTGCCGGGCGAATCGGATAAAACTCGATATTGAGCGACTCGATTCGCTGTCTGTAGATCTCACTGGTGGCGATTACGGGCTCGATGTAGCGCTTTCGCATTTCCAGCGCGAGGGCGATGTAGGGATGCAGATCGCCGAGCGAGCCGATAGTCGCCATCACCACTCGATTTCTCCTGAAAGTATTCATTTATGATTCCTCCTGTTTTGGTGTAACTGTCTCAACGCGGTGTGAAGATAGAAGACAGGCGGGTGTAGTTACATATCCCGAAAGTCACAATTTTCTGATCTGCGTAATCCGCGTCATCTGCGGCTGAAATACATCTTTTGGGACATTACGGGAGGTGGGAACTGGAGTATTTTGAGTTCATGAAGACATTACAAACAGACGTAATCATCATTGGCGCAGGGCCGACGGGCCTTTCATTGGCTTGTCAGCTCATCCGTTACGGGATCGATTTTGTCCTCGTCGATAAGAACGAGACCGTCACACCTTTTTCCAAAGCGATCGGCGTCCAGGCGCGCACACTCGAGATTTACGACCAACTGGGGCTGGCGCAGCCGGCAATCCAGCGCGGCACGATTGCCAGCCGGGTCAGGTTGATTGAAGACGGCGAAGTGCGCGGTGAGATGCACCTCGAAAAGTTCGGCAAGGGCCTCAGCCAGTTTCCATACATGCTGATGCTCGAGCAAAGCAAGAACGAGGAGCTGCTCTACGAGTTCGTCAAGAGTCACGACCGCGACGTCATGTGGCAAACGGAGCTCGAGCATTTTTCGCAAGATGAAACAGGCGTGACAGCTCAAGTGAAGTCCGCTTCCGGCGAATCGCTAACAATCAAAGGAAAATTCCTTGCCGGTTGCGACGGCGCGAGCAGTCCCGTCAGGCGTGAACTAGGACTGACGTTCGGAGGCAGCACTTTCGAGCGCTTGTTCTACGTCGCAGACGCACGCGTTGACTGGAAATTCCCGCACGATGCACTCCACGTTTGTCTCGCGAAAGAAGTGTTCGTCGCATTCTTCCCGATGCCCGGCGAAGATCGCTATCGCATCGTCGGCACCTTTCCCGAAAGCAAGAACGAGGAACAAGGCGAAGTTGTGTACGAAGAGATCGAGCAGGAAATAAAAGAGCAAGCCAAACTGTCGCTCGAGATTTCTGACGTGAGATGGTTCTCGCTTTACAAGGTCCACTCGCGGCGCGTCAACAAGTTTTCGGAAGGAAGATGTTTTCTCGCTGGAGACTCAGCGCACATTCACAGTCCGGCAGGCGCGCAAGGGATGAACACGGGTATCCAGGATGCTTACAACCTCGCGTGGAAGTTGGCGATGGTTATCAAAGGCGAGGCCGGCGAAACGCTTTTGGACACCTACAACGAAGAACGACTCGCAAACGCGAAGCGGCTGCTCGAAACGACGGATCGCATGTTCGAGCTCGCCGCCGGGTCCAACTGGCTGATGAGTTTTATTCGCACCACGATCTTTCCGCCCGTAGCCGGCTTTATGGCGAGTTTGGAAACGGTGAGTAAGCGAGTGTTTCCGTTGATCTCGCAAATCGGAATCAACTATCGCGACGATTTGCTCAGTCAACACACTGACGACGAAGCGGAACACGTCCGGGCAGGCGATCGCCTTCCGTATTTCAACGTGGACGGGAAAACCATCTTCGACAAACTGAAGGCGCCGAAGTTTCACCTGCTGATTTTTTCAAACGAGAGCCACGCGGATGTGTGCAGCGACTTCGAGCGCAGCTTCGGACATTTGGCTGACTGCCAGGTGTTGCCGATTGATGAGCGTGTCAGCGAACTCTTTGAAAAGGAGAAAGAGTTTTGTGTGTTCTTAAGACCTGACAATCACATCGCATTCATATCGTCGGAGATTTCGCCGCATGACGTGGCGGATTATTTGAAGACAAGACATTTTTTGAGGGTTTGAGTCATGATTGAGAAAGCAATAGACAAGACGTTTTACGAGATCCAGGTCAAAGGTCACCTGGACGCGAGATGGAATGAGTTGTTTGAGGGGATGAATATCGCCGGGAACGACAACGTGACAACGATTTCGGGGATAGTGGCAGACCAGGCCGCGCTGCACGGTCTGCTGGCGCGCGTCCGCGATTACGGGCTCACGCTGATCTCGATCAAATCCGGCTAAAAACGGCGGAATTCATTCGGGCATCCATCTTGAATCAGCGTCAGGCCCACAGTCTTACCTTCCTCGACGTGGAAAGTGACCGATGCGTTATCAAATGCGATCGGTTTGAACGTCGTCTGGTCCAACGGCCACAGACTGATCGGTTGTTGTGCGCCGGGCGCCGCGAAGAGCCTGCCGTCCTTCATTGTTATCTCGAGTGGAGGACCGTGCTCACCTTTGTAACTGCCCACGTAAGACTGCAAGGTTTCAATATCAATCTCGGGCGGCGGCGTTGCTCCGCCCTCCTTCAATATCTGGACAATCTCATCGCTCTTGTTGTTAGCAAGTGCCGCGGCGAGTGCAACGTTGAGCGTCTCAGTTTGTAGTTTCCCGCTCGCGACCGCACTCCGCACGTGTTCGGGTTTGTCTTCACTGATGCCGCTAATCAGCATGCCAAAAATGCTTTCCTGACCGAACGTGATCCAGAACCGGTTGAAGTCGCGGATGATGACCTCGCGCATGCCGTAGAACGTGTTGTGTGGGCCCTCGACGACGTCGACACGATCCTTCAGGCGCGAGTAGATCTCG
>Ga0114129_10014783_pt1 | contig 11119 bp, 12 predicted proteins | sample RhiMetdeltSRZDD1_FD_80071 | JGI IMG/M metagenome (GOLD analysis project Ga0114129, IMG submission 80071) | Populus rhizosphere microbial communities from Tennessee, USA - Rhizosphere MetaG P. deltoides SRZDD1 (version 2) (version 2) | ecosystem: Host-associated > Plants > Roots > Rhizosphere >... | reverse complement strand
TTCTGGCGCCTGGCCGCGGGCACGCCGAGCTAGGTCCCGCATGGGGAGGGGAGATCGCGGCCACGGTCCGTCCCCGTGGCCGCGACACCCCTGCCGTTTCCGATGTTTCCGTTTCTGATGTTTCCGTTTCTGATGTTTCAGCCCGCCGGCGCGGCGCCGGGGCCGGTGGGCATGTCGCTCTTGTGCGCTGTTACCAGCGCCGCCATCACGACGGTGGCGACGGCCAGGAACATCGCACCCCAGAAGAACGCCACCGTGTAGCCGTGCACGGCAGCCTCCGCCGCGACGGTCCGCGGCTCGGCGCCGGGCCGCATGTTCTCCGTGAGGTAGGCCGTCACCGCGGTCGTGACCAACGTGTTCAGCAGCGCGGCCCCCAAGGACCCGCCGACCTGCTGGGTCGCGTTCAGCGTCGCGCTCGCCGCACCCGCATCATGATTGGGTACGCCCACCAGCGCGAGGTTGGACAGCGGCACGAAGATGAAACCGAGCCCGAGGCCCAGGAGTACCTCGGCCGGGAAGACATGGGTGGCGTAACTGGTATTCAGCCCGATCTGGGTCAGCAGAAGCAGCGCCGCCGTCGCCGCCACACCGCCGCCGACCATCAACGGCTTCGGCCCGGTACGCGGCAGAACCTGGCTCGCCGTACCGGCGGCGATGAAGACGCCCAGGGTCACCGGAAGCGTCGCCAGACCGGCCTTCATCGGCGAATAGCCCAGCGTTGCCTGGAAGTAGAACGTCAGGAACAGGAAGGCGCCGAACAGTCCGGCCCCGGTCAGCAGGCTCGCGATGTACGCACCACCACGGTTGCGATTCAACGGAATCCGCATCGGTAACAGCGGGTTGCTCGACCGCAGCTGGATGAGGACGAACAGCGCCAGCAGCAGTACGCCGCCGATGAGGAAGGTCAGCGTGGACGCGGCCGACCAGCCCGCGGTGGCCGCCTTCGTGAAGCCGTAGACCAGCGACACCAAGCCCAGCGTCACCACGATCGCACCCGGCACATCCAACCGCGTATTTCCCTTGGCCTTGCTCTCGGGCACGAGCGGGATGGCCGCGAAGACGGCGGCGGCCGCGATCGGGATGTTCACCAGCAGGCACCAGCGCCAGTCAGCCCACTCCGTCAGCACGCCACCGAGCAGCAGCCCGACCGCCGCACCGCCGCCCGCGATAGCACCGTAGACCGCGAACGCCTTCGCACGCTCGTGGACTTCGGTGAACAGCACGGTCAGCAACGCCAGGCTGGCCGGGGCCAGCAGGGCGCCGAACGCTCCCTGTAACGCCCGCGCGGCGAACAGCGTGCCGCCGGTTTGAGCAAGACCGCCGAGCGCAGACGCCAGCGCGAAGCCGATGGCTCCGGCGATGAAGGCGCGCTTGCGGCCCCAGTAGTCGGCGATGCGCCCGCCAAGCAGCAGGAAACCGCCGAACGTCAACGTGTACGCCGTCACGACCCACTGCCGGTCCGGGTCACTGATCCCCAGGTCGGCCTGGGCCTGCGGCAGCGCGATGTTCACGATGGTCGCATCCAGGATGACCATCAGCTGGGCCACGGCGATCACCGCCAGGGCCAGCCACCTTCTCGGGTACGCCGAGAGGGCCGGTTCGCCCCGCTCCCGCGCCAATGTGGTCGACATGATGGTCCCCCTCCACCAAATTCGTCCCGAACCCCCCATTTTCCTCGGACCGGCAGATCTCGGGTCTGATTCGCTTATCCCGGCTGAGATCGCGCTGGGGTAGTGGGCCAGATCACGGCGCGACCCGGATATCCGGGCCGAACCCGGTCATAGCCGCGATCCGGCCATCGGGCGGTCCTCGGATGATCCGCAGGTGGAAGAGCGGCGGTAATCGGGCGCAATGCTCGGAGCCGCCGCGCGGAGCGGCTCGTCGCGGCACCGCACGGATGCAGCGTCGGCCGCCTGAGTGCGCAGCCCTCTCGTTCGGGCTGCTTTGGCAGGTCGTAGTCGAGGGTCCGGTTAAGCGGTCGTGGGGGTCTCGGGCATGGCGAAGACGGCGGCACCCATGAGGAAGGCCACCACCGCGATGCCGAGAAAGACGTGCCCGGACGCCCGCGCCAGGTCGGGCAGGGCCAGGTTGGCCACGGCGCCGAAGAGGGCAACGCCGACCGCGCTGCCCATCGAGCGGGAGAACATGTTGGCCGCGGTCACCACCCCGCGGTCGGACCAGCCGACCGTGGTCTGCGCGGCGATGAGGGTCGGCGCCGCCGTCCAGCCCATGCCCAGACCCACGATGAAACACACCGCGCCGACGGCGTACACCGGTGAGGTGGGGCCGAGGAAGGCGGTCAGGGAGGTGCCGAGGATCGCCACCGCGCTGCCGATCAGCGCGGTGGTCCGGAACCCGAGCCGCATGTACGCCCGCCCCGACTGTGAGGCGGCGATCGGCCAGCCGAGCGTGAAAGTAGCCAACGCAAAGCCGGCGACGAGTGGGCCGGTGCCCAGAACCCCTTGCACGAACGTCGGAATGTACGACGTCAGTCCAATAAGGACAGCTCCGATCCCCAGCGAGGCCAGGCTGCTCGTCACGAGGATGCGCCTCCGCAGTATCCACAACGGCAGCACCGGCTCGGCGGCGTGACGTTCCAGCATCACGAAGACGACCAGCAGAGCCACACCGGCCGCCGGTACGCCGATCCCGGCCAACGACAGCCACGGCCACGCTTCGCCGCCTTCCAGCAGACCGAGGATCAGCAGCGTTACGCCGATCGTCAGTACCGCCGCCCCGCGGTAGTCGAGTTGGGGCTTGCGGCGTACGACGTCTTCGCGGAAGTTGCGCAGGAGCATGCCGGCGGCGAGCAGGCACAGCGGGATGTTGATAAAGAAGATCCACCGCCAGTTGACGAACTCGGAGAAGACGCCGCCGAGCGTCGGCCCGACCACCGCCGACATGGCCCATACGCTGGCGATGTAACCCTGAACCCGGCCGCGCTCGGCGGTGGTGTAGACATCGCCCACGATGGTCATGCTCATCGGCTGGACCGCGCCGGCACCGAGGCCCTGGACCGCGCGGAAGACGATGAGCGCGACCATCGACCAGGCCAGCCCGCACAGGATCGAGCCCACGAGGAAGAAGCCGATGCCGAGCAGCATCATGGGCTTGCGGCCGAACAGGTCGGCGAGCTTGCCGTAGATCGGAACGGTGACGGCCTGCGCGAGCAGGTAGACCGAGAACAGCCAGGGAAACTGGTGGAAACCGCCGAGGCTGGCGACAACGGACGGTACGGCGGTGGCGATGACGGTCGAATCGATCGCGACGAGCCCGATCGACAGCATGATGGAGATCAGGAGCGGGCCGCGTTCCGATCGGAATCCCACATCCGCACGGGTAACCGGTGCTGCCGCAGTCCGCTCGATACCGCTCACCGGTCGATCCTATGCCGGTGCCTGTTTCACGACCGCCCCGGCCGGTTTGCCGTCGTGCCGCCCGGCGGCGGATGCTGTAACAGCCCGTTCCACCAGGTCAGGCTCGAAGTCGCCGGAGGGAGCGAAGGGGCCGAAGTCCGGCCCCGCTGCACCGGTCAGTTTCATGGCGTACGCCAGCTGATCGCCGGCAGCGTGCTGAGCAACCTGCGCCACCGTCCACCCTTCACACGGCGTCGGCCGTCTCCACGCGTCGCCGGGCACGCCGTCCACGGCGATCCGCAGCGCGACGAGGGAATCGGCCAGATGCTGCGGCCAGTTCTGTTCGCTCGTGAGCGTCAGCCTCGCACAAGTCCCTCGTAGACGGTCAGGTAGTCGCGGACCATTCGGTGCGCGCCGAAACGCGCTGTTGCCGTTTCATGCACCGCACGACGATCGAGTGCCACGGCCTTCGCCACCGCCGCCACGGCTGCGTCCACATCGGACACCAGAAATCCGGTCCGTCCCTCGTCGACGACCTCCGGCATCGATCCCTTGTCGTACGCCACGACGGGCGTACCGCAGGCCATCGCCTCCACCACCGACAGCCCGAAGGGCTCAGCGAAGCCGATGGGGTGCAGCAGTGCCGCCGCGCCGCCCAGGAGCCGGGCGCGGTCGTGCGGCCCGACGTTGCCCAGGTGGCGTACGCGCTCGCCGTCCAGCTGCGGTTCGACGAGCGTACGGTGGTAGTCCGCGTCGTGGACCGGACCGCAGATGATCAGCGGCCGGCCGGCTCGCCGGGCGATCTCGATGGCCTCGACGGTGCCCTTGTCCGGATGGATCCGCCCGAACGCGATCAGATAGTCGCCCGGCGTCTCCCGCAACGGGAACAGCGACAGGTCGATTCCGTGGTGAACCGTTGCCACATAAGGCAATCCGGGCGCGCGGTCGGCGTCGGAGATGGCCACGTAACGGGCACCGAGCGAGGCCGCATGGTCGTATGCCGGTTTGATCCGGTCGGAGGAGAACCCGTGGACGGTGGTCAGCAGGGGAGCGCGGAACAGGCCGGCCATGGCCAGCGGTAGCCAGTCCAGGTGGTTGTGCACCAGGTCGAAGTCTGCGCTGCGTTCGGCACAGTACGCCACATGCAGCGACTCCCAGACGCGTCCGTCCATATCGGATTCGGGTCCGTAGGGCCGGGGGACGACGCCGTCGAGCCGCGCTGTCGTGACAGAGTCGAGCGTGGCGAACAGGGTCACGTCGACACCCGCGGCGACCAGGCCCTCGGCTAGCAGTGAAACAATCTGTTCCCACGGCCCGTAGGCGTCGGGCGGCGTACGCCACGTCACGGGGCCGAGCAGTGCGATCCTCATCGCGCCCAGTCCATGAACTCCCAGCCCGGATACTGGGCTCCGAGCACCTTGCGGACGGCGTTCCACCGCTCCGGGCCGATCGACGCCGGGCGCAGCGACGTCGGCCGGCCGTCGGTCAGCTCGTACCCCCACCGGAACGCGGCCAGCGGCATCAGCCGTCGCGTACGAGCGATGTCCGGCGATGTAACAAGGAACGTTTCCGCAACCCACAGCCCGTCGGGGTGATCCGGGTTGGCCGGAGCGTCGTACAGGCTGGGCAGGTGGCCGAAGGCGGCGAACGGGCTGTCGGTGTCGGCCAGGAACGGTGGCACATCCGCGTCCCGGCAGTTGATCACTTGAATCCAGCCGAAGGTCGCGCGATATCCGGTGCCCTCGTAGGCCACCGACACACGCATCGTGGGGAACCCGCGAAACCGTTCCGGATCGTCATAACCGACCGCTACCAGTTCGAATCCGATGACGTCCGGATCGCCCTCGGTTTCGTAGGCGACCTCGATGCGGCCGGCGTACCCATGGGCCTGGAAAGGAATGATCATAGAGTGACCCTACGACGCGGGAGCGAGCACGTCAGCGCACGTAAGGTATCAGCGCGTGCCGCTCCGCGGGGTAATCGGGGAATCGCTCGCGGTACCACTGGTGATTGGCCAGCGCGCGGGGCACGAGATTGGCCATCGTGTACGCGGCGAATGCCAGGCCGGCGAGGGACCACGTCGCGAGCGCCCAGCCCAGCCATTCGACGATCTCGCCCAGGTAGTTGGGGGAGGAGACCCACCGGTAGGCACCACCGCGCGGGATCTTGTACGCGGTCTCGCCGGGGGATCGCAGATTCCTCAGAACGTGGTCGGAATGATGATTGAGGAGCATGCCGCTGAAAAACAGTGTTACACCGGTGAGAAACCTCGGATCGGTGAGCCAGTCCGGCGCATACCGGCCGATCTGGCTGATCCAGACGGCGTTGACGTACGCGTTGAGGGTGTTGAACGCGATCGCCATGGCCGTGATCGCGATCGGCATGCGATTGCCGGCGCGCATGAGGAACGGGTAGACGAACGCCCGCTGCGCGTAGTGCAGCTGCCACAGTCCCAGGAAGACCAGCGGAACCAGCTCGGCCCGGTGATCGCCGGTGAGGTAAAACGCCAGAAACAATAGCGAAGCCGGGCTTTCCATGATCACCCAGCCGGCTCGGGCGGAGATCGTCGGGCCCCATCCCGAGCGGGTGTGCCGCCCGTAGGGCGCGACGATGAACCTCAGGCCGGCGGCGGTGAGGCCGGCGAGGACGAACTCGGCGGCCAGAAATACGGTGTACACCGCCGGAGTGTATTGGAATATCCTTCGTACGCCGCCCGCCCGCCTCCAGGGGGTTTCATGCAGCCGACTATCGCCATCGTGGGCGGCGCGGAGAGCCGCAGCGACTACCCCGATCCCGTTCGCGACCCGCAGACCGCGCTCGCGGCGGCCACCGAGATCGGGCATGAACTGGCCGCCCTCGGCTGCCCGATCGTGGTGTTCTCCGCCAAGGCCGACTTCATCGAGCAAGCGGTCGTCGCCGGCTACGTAGCCTCCGGCCGCGCAAAACCGCGTTCCATCGCGGTCGTCGGCCGCTACGGCAGCGACACGCAGTTCGCCGAGTACGCCGCCGACCCAGACCTGTTCGTCGTCCGTCCGGAATCGACAGACGACTGGGAGGTCTCCTTCTACCGCAGCCTGCTGGGCGTCGATGGCATCCTGCTCATCGGGGGCGGCCGGTCGACGTTCGCCGCGGGCATCATCGCGCTGTCCCGGCAGATCGCGGTCGCACCCGTGGCTGCGTTCGGTGGTGCCGCGGAACGGGTCTGGCACCGTTTCAACAGCAATCGCGGGCCTGTTTCCGAGGATGACGTGGCGGTGCTCGCCCGCTCCTGGCGCGCCGGCATGGCGTCCACTGTGGCCGGATCGCTGTTATCCCAGTACGGAGACTCGCTTCAGCGTAAGACCGCGGCCGAACGCGCCGGCCGTTCGGCTCGCCGCCGCACCGCCGCCGGGCTCGTCAGCGCGTTCGCCGTGCTCCTGCTTGCGCTGCTTACGATCCCGCTGGCGTACGCGGCCTCGGCCGGCACCTGGCGCGACATCTCCGTACTCGTCGCCGCGCCGCTGCTCGCGTCCACCTGCGGTGCCTTGGTACGCAACGCGTACGACGGATCGGGGCAGTGGCTGCGGGCGACGGTTCTGGGATGTGCGGCCGGGACCGTGGCGTTTCTGCTGTTCGTCGCCGCGCAGCTGACCACGAATCCCGAGCTGCTCGACGGCGGCGGGGTCCGGCGGCTGATCGTCTTCGTTCTGGCGATCGGCTTCGTGGGCGGGTTCACCTCTGAAACGGTGTATCACAAGCTCCGCGACCGCGATGTCGTCGACTCCGGCCTGGCCCGGCCGAGCGCTGGCGGATCCGCTAGCGAATGACCGGTCGGGACTGCTGAGCGGCCGCCGGCCGGCTGCGCTGATTCAGCTTGGTAACCGTGATCACGTGGTCATGGAGCCGGTCGATGGCGTCCGTACACTCGTTGACGGCGTCACGGTCCGCCAGCGGCCGGCCCGGCTGTGATGTCATGGACGCCATGTGTCCCTGTGGTTCCGGATCGTCCTATGTCCAATGCTGCGGTCGCTACCACAGCGGTGCCGCGTCCGCCCCGACCGCCGAGGCGCTCATGCGCTCGCGTTTCAGCGCGTACGCCCGCCGCGACGCGGACTACCTGCGCCGCACGTGGCACCCGACCACGCGGCCACGGCAGATCGAGTTCGAACCGGGGCTGCGGTGGACCCAGTTGGAGATCCGGTTCACGACCGGCGGAACCGTGTTCGACAGCGAGGGGACCGTCCTGTTCGAGGCGCACTACAGCGACAGCGGACGCGCCGGGTCGATGACCGAGAACAGCCGGTTCGTCCGGGAGGACGGAGAATGGCGCTATGTCGCCCCGATCACCGGTTGACGAGTCACTCCTCGGCCCGGCTGAGTCTCACTCCTTGGCCTTGGTACGTCACTCCTTGGCCTTGGTGATCAACGCTGCCGCCTCGTCGCCGCGGATCGGCTCGGCCGTCTGACCCCGCAGCGACACCAGCCGGTTGAGGAACGTCGCCAGCCCCGGGATCGCCAGCAGTTCCGGGTCGCGCAGGGCGTACGTGCGGACGTCCTGCTCCGGCTCGGCCAGCACGGTACGCCCGACGGCGTCCTTGGCCTCGTCCATGAACTCACCGGCCAGCGTCGCGTAGAGGCACGCGGTGTTGTAGAGGGTCCGCATCTGCATCGACTCCAGCGTCAGCGGCCGATCAGACAGCTCCTGCACCACCAGCGGGCGGCCCTCCGTACGGTTGGCCAGCACCTGGCACTTGAGGCGGCGTACGCGCAGCCGTTCGAGCGTGTCAGCAGGTGGATGCGCCCGGCCGGCCAGCAGCTTCTCGGCGCGCTGCCAAGCGTGCTGCGCCCGGCGGAACGCCGTCTCGGCGTCGTCGCGCCGTTCCCGGCGGGTGTAGTTGCGCCCCAGCTCCTCGTGGATCCCGGCGAGCATCTCCCACGGCCGGTAGTAGCCGCGCATGGCGTCGGCCGCCGACCGCAGCTCCGCACCCGCGTCCTCGGCGAACGTCGCGGCGTGGCTGTCGAAGTCGTCCATCGCGGTACGGCACAGGCCGCCGACGAGCAGCCGATGGAACGCCGTCGCCGTCTCGGCGGGTAGTTTCGCTGCTCCGCTTCCCGACCGCACCTCCGTACGCACAGCGATGAGGCGTACAGCGATCCAGCGGGCGGTGGGCTCGACCAGATCGAGCAGCCGTTCCTGCAGCGCCTCCGGCGGACCCGCCTCGGGTTCCCAGAACGTACGCGCAGCGATCGGCGGGCCGTCGAGCTCGGCCAGCTCGACCGACAGCCCGATACGGGGGTTCGGCTCGGCGCCACGAGCGATCGGCATCGTCCGGACGAGATAACCGTGGGGCCGCGGCAGCAGCGCCGACATCGCGCCGAGGAACCCTTCGGCCCTATCGGGCGCCATCGCTGTGAGCCCCTGCGTGAGGGTGGCGAGCGTGTCCTGCGCGGCACCGAAGATCGCCGCCTCACCCCGGGCGACGTTCAGCTCGACCGGCAGCGCCAACGCCGACGTGCCCGTCGCTGAGTCGCCGGCCAGCACCGCTTCGCTCAGATGCCGGGCATTGTGGCGTTGCTGCATCAACTCGTTGCGTACGCGCTGGCGCAGCCACGGCGAGAGGCTCGGCGCGGCGGAGTGAGCCTCGCCGCCGGGCATGACCAGTTCGCCGATGTCCGCGAGCACGATCTGCTCCCGACGGCGCGCCCGGTGGGCATTGACGATCGCGACGACGACCACCACGGCCGCCGATAGCACGAGAACGGCGATCGAGATCTTGGTGACGGCGTCGGCGAAGTCCGAGATTGTGGTCACTTCACCCTCCCCAGGGAAGTCGTGGGCAGGATAGCCGCAGCAGTCGCCGCCCGCCGATCGCCGTACCCCAAATGGACTAATTCCTAGCGTGCGCCGCGAGATAGTCGGCAAGCCGCTTGCCGACGGCCTCGATCTCCTCCTGCGGGACGGGCGTCAGCTGCTCCTCCCACACCGGCAGAAAGTAGCGCGTCGCCTCCAGCATCCCCAGTGGGCGCGGCATGAGCCAGACATGGAAATGGGCGCCGCCGTCGCCCCACCGGTATAGATGCACCCGGGCGACATCCTCCAGGCTCAGGACGGCGCGCTCCACGAGGGCCACCACCCGCCCGAAGTCCGCGAGCAGCTCGCTCGGCATGTCGCTGAAAGAATCGACGTGTACGCGCGACGCGAGCCACACGGTCCCCGGGATGCTGCACCCGACCGGGTTGTAGACGGCCCACTTGTCGTCACGCCAGATGTGGCTGTCGTTGTCGCACACCCCGCATGGCTCGCCGCCAGCCTCGCCCCGCCGCGGCGGCTCCGGGATCACCCGCGGCCCGGGTGCGATCGGTGTCAACGGTTGTGCGAAGGGAAACGTCATCGGACTCCTCCTCCGGTCTGCAACCTTGCCGGTTCCATCGTGCAACATGAACGTTGCAGATGCAATACTTGCGCTGCTTGGTTGCAACGTTTATGTTGCATGGTGTGCACGACGAGCTCGTTCCCGCCACCGTGGCCGTGTTGAGTGAGGTCGGCTGGGACGGCCTGACGCTGGAGAAGGTGGCCGAACGGGCCGGCCGGTCCCGAGTCACGTTGTGGCGCAACGGAGTCAGCCGGGAATCGCTGCTGGAGACCCTGCTGCACCGCCTGGCCTCCGACTACCGCGACGCGATGCTGCCGGTGCTCGTCGCCACCGGTACGCCCCGCGACCGCCTCGAACGCACCATGCACGCCCTGTGCGACGTCGTCGACGCACACGCCGACGTCCTCGTCGTCTCCGACGAGATGTTCCACCGCGCCGCCCATACCGCGAACTCGTCGCTGAACTTCCTCGACCCGTTCCTGCGCGTACTCGCAGACGCCCGAGCCGCCGGCGCGATCCGCACTCGCACCAAAGACATCGATATCGCCGACATCCTTTTCAACGGCACCGCCTGGCCCTACCTGCATTTCCGCGTACGCCATCAGTGGCCGGCCGCCCGAGCGCGCCGGCTGCTGATCGCGACGCTCCTGGACGGAGTACTCCAATGAACACCGACCACGATCGGCTGTGCTCCAGCCCCGAATGGGCCGAGTTCATCTCTGGCGAGATCGTGCCGTGGTGCCTGTCCGGCCTGACGGTCACCGGCAACCTCCTCGAAATCGGCGGCGGCTTCGGCGCGGCCACCGGCCGGCTCCTCAACCTGCCGGCCGCACTGACCGTCGTCGAGAAGGACCCCGACCTGGCCAAGGCGCTATTGGAGCGGTTCGCATCGATCACCGTGCACCATGCGGACGCCACAGCGACGGGACTGCCAGACGGAATCTTCGACGCGGCCGTGTGCTTCACGATGCTTCACCACGTGACCCCGGAAGCAGCGCAAGATCAGCTCTTCGCCGAGGTCGCCCGCCTCCTGCGCCCCGGCGCCTGGTACGCCGGCACCGACAGCCTCGGCTCGGACCTTCTACGAGACTTCCACGCCGGCGACGTCTACCAACCGGTTGATCCATCCGGGCTTCCTCAGCGGCTGGAAGCGGCCGGCTTCACCGGCGTCGAAATCGAACTCGGCGACCGGATCTTCCGGTTCCGGTGCTGCAAGATGTGAGACCTTGTCCGATTCCGGAACGGGCGAAACGGACAGGGCGTACCTGCGCGCAAGTTCGTTGCCGAGTGCGCTACGCTATACCGGCTGCCGCGCGGACGGATCCGGGCGGCAACGGGCTGTAGCGCAGTTTGGTAGCGCACTTGACTGGGGGTCAAGGGGTCGTCGGTTCAAATCCGGCCAGCCCGACA
>Ga0114129_10014782_pt1 | contig 11120 bp, 16 predicted proteins | sample RhiMetdeltSRZDD1_FD_80071 | JGI IMG/M metagenome (GOLD analysis project Ga0114129, IMG submission 80071) | Populus rhizosphere microbial communities from Tennessee, USA - Rhizosphere MetaG P. deltoides SRZDD1 (version 2) (version 2) | ecosystem: Host-associated > Plants > Roots > Rhizosphere >... | reverse complement strand
GTGATCACGGACATGACGATGCAAGGCCTCCCTAAATTTGCCGGCCTGGGCGCCGAGCATGCCCGCGGCTTGTTCGGGACTGAGCGCGCCCTCGGGATCCACCGGGCGCAGTTGCGGATACAGATACGGCAGCAGTTTGGTCAGCAAGTCCGCCTTCAGCGTCGTCTCGACTTCGGCGTCCAGCAGCAGGCCAGCGATTTGCTCCTCCGGGTGGCAGCCGTGGGCAGCCAACGCTTGGCGCAGGGCGAGACTCCGCTTGTTGGGCGTGCCCTTCGTGCGCCCACCACCTTTCCGGTGCCCGATGGTGCCGCCGCGTGGCATAGGTTCCCTTCCTACTATGTCCTACTACAGTAGAACAAGATAGTTAAAACTACAGCGGGGCCTCGGCTAGGAGGCCTGCCCTGCCCGCACCGGCGCGAGCCGGGTCGCCTCCCTGTCCCGCATGGCATCCCCCGACCCATGAGAGTGCCGGTAGGCGGCCATCCCGGTCCGTCCGCTTAAGTATACACTGTTCTATCCGGCGTGCCACCACGGTGGGAAGCCGCCGCTCGACAATCAGGGCTTCGAGGACCTCGATCACCACGGCGGGCGTACTGACCTGGTCGATCAGATGCGCCGCGGGCCCCAGCGCCGTCTCCGGGTAGAGCAGGAGGTGCTGGCGCCAGGCGCTGGGCAGGGAAAAGCGCGACTGCGCCAGGGCCGCCCAGCACCGCTTGGCCTGCTCGTCGTTCAACCGCCAGTAGCGGCAAAACGGTGCAAACGTCCGCGGGAGCTGCATGGCACCGTGCCTCCTCGCCGCCTTACGCCATGCGCGCATACCGTTTCTCCAGCTTTGCCCGCAGCGCCTCCTCGCCGCCGTCGCGGGGTTTGCACCGGCCACAAACCAGGGACGCCACCGAGTGGCCGCACGCCAGGTCCCAGACCCCAACCCATGTGGTAGAGGAACGGCGGTCCCCACAGTCCGTGCAGCTGCGAACGCGTTGGGTGAGCAGATCATCGTACGCGACCACCCACTCCACCGCGGCGCTCCTTGTCACTCCTCCGCGGTGGAGTGGCCATGGCAGTGGCGCTTAGACGCACGGAGTTGATCGGCATACGTCCGCTCGCTATCCTAGAGCCAGGGGGGCTTGTCTTCGCAGACCTCCTCCGCTGCTGGCCGCTCCGGGAGCGCGGGGTCGAAGGCCTCCATGGTGCGCTTGACGTCGACCTCCAATGCCCCCAGATTGGCACGAGAGGGGGCAAGCTCCTGCTCTCATGCTGCCGGCACCTGCTCCCGCGCCTCCTGATACCGCCCAGAGATGCTCGGCACCGCGTTGCGGATCGCGGCGAGCTGATCGCGCACGTCGGCCGTCTGCTCCCGCCAGCAGTCGGCCGCTGCCGCCTGGGCCTCCTCTGCCGTCTCGGCATACCGCGCCTCTAAGGTCGCATCCAGGTACGGCTCCAGCGCGGCCCGCACGATGGCCACCAATGTGCCAGGGGAGAGGGCCTCCAAGGCATCGAGCTCGACCGCGCCTTCGCCGTGGCGCTCTTCAAAGCCCGTTTTCCGCAGGTCACTGTCCTTCATGGGCACCCGAGGCAACTGGTGCTGCTGCACTTGCTCACGGATGAGCGCCAGGGGCGTCAGTTTCATAGCCGCATCGGGGGCATACTCCTTCAGCCAATACTCGATTTGCCGCGAGAGCGCAACGGGCATCCGGTCGCCTGCCGGGTCAAAATCCGAGATATAGAACAAGCGCGTCGGCTTGCCGGACCGTTTCACGCGCTGGGTTATGAGCTGCACGGCACTGGTCACACTTTGGAACCCCACGCTGGTCACCAGGACAGCCCCGTAGCGCCGCACAAGGGGCAGGAGCACGTCGTTCATCGTGGATTTTTCCACCCAGATCTCCAGGTGAGAGCCCTGGCGGGCCACGCTGTAGTCGTACCCAGTGAGACGGGGCTCCGGAAAGGCGAAGTCCAGGGATGCACCCAGGTCGGTGGGAATTGTCGGCAGGCTCCACTGTGGGAGGTCCGCGTCCCAGACGACCGTAGGATCCGCGACGTCGTCGTACCAACTCCAGGGCAAATGGGGCTCCGGGTTGCGGTGATCCTCCAGGGCACGCGGATCCACCAAGCCAAGATACCGGGCATAGGTACTGGCGGTCTGGAGGATCTGCCTATGCGCCTCCGTATTGAGGTACGGCGTGCCGTCCGCCTTGCGGGGGGCCGCCTGGCTCACCAGGAGGTAATGAATGCGGCGCAGATGGGCTCTGGCTGAAGTGACATACTGCTGCCAGATCCCATGGAACCACTGCGCCAGCTGCACCTGACCGGGCGTGCCGGCGCAAAAGGGATCGCGCTTCGTCGACAGGGCCACGAGGTCCTCGAGCCGCCGTTTGCGCCCCTGCGTGAGGACTTTGAATGCCGCATGCCCGCGGGGCGCAATCGTCAGCGTCGGGTCGACCACGCGCCCATGCGGTTCATCAAGGGTCGGAGGCATCACGAGATGGTCTTCCACACAGTCTCCTTCTTAGAGCGCCGTGTCCGCTGGCACCGCCTCACCGGTCAGCGCCACCCATTGCGCCTCCATGCGCTGTAAGTCCGTGCGCTCCTGGGCCGCCTGGCGCCGCTTCCGCGCCAGCCGCTTGGCGGACTCCGCCTCGTCGGCGGCGATATCACTCTCGGTCATAAACAGGGAGCGCCGCATCTCTGGGATGCCCGTGGCCAGCTGGCTCTTCCCATAGTGGCGCTGGTCGAGGACGGTCTGGATCTGTCGCCACCGCTTCTCCGCCTGGGCCACAGCGGCGGGTGGGACGGTGCTCCCTGGCTCCTGAGCCGCCCGCACCAGCAGCGGGACGGCGGGAATGTCCTGGGTGCTAGTCGGCATCGGTATTCGCCCCCTCGTTGTCCGCTGCGTTGACCGTCCGCCACCAGTTGAGCATGTAGGCGTCGATCTCCGCCTGAATCTGTGCTGCTTCCTCCGCATGCGCCGCAAACATCATCCCCGTCATAGCCTCATACATCACCTGCGTCATCGCATCTATAGCCTCGTCATCGAGCGGTGCAAAATCCGGCGTGCGGTCGAATTCCACCTCATCGCGAATGCTCCCTCGCAACGACCCATAGACATGCGCCATGAGCCGGCGCTGCTGATCAGAAAAGGTCGTAGGGGTTGACAGAGCGAGCGCCTCCTTTTCTATGCAGGACTGACAGAGCACCCGCTCTGGCATCTCGGCAAGATCCACCCGCACCGCGACCGCTCCACAGGTGTCACAGGGTATCCATGCTGCCATCGCTCTCCCCCCTAGTTCGTGAAAAATTGCGCCGGCAAGAGGCCTCGTGTCGCTACTTCGGTTAAGGCACTGACCGTCTGCGTCGTGAGGGCCTGAAAAACCCCGCGCAACCCTTCACGTGCCGTAAACCGATAGCGGCAATGCTCCGGGATGCCAAGCAGGGCGGCGGTTGCCAGGGCTTCCTCACCATCACCCAAAAACACGACCAGCACGCCGTTGGCCTGCGCTTGCGCGATGGCCTCAGCGCAGTCTGTCAGCGCGGTCACCGAGCAAACATCCTCGCCATCGGACAGGAGTACCACCATCTGGCGCTGCGGCGACGCCAACGGCAGCGTACCGAGCGTGGCACAGATCGCATCATAGAGCGCGGTATCGCCGTGTGGGATATAGGATTCCAAGCGCAGCTTATCCACCCGATGAATCGGCCGCTGGCGATAATGCGTCGTGACCTCTTCGGCAAATGTCGTGAGCGTGGCAAAGACCGGCCCTGGCGCCTGCGCACAGAGCGCTTTCACATAATGATTCAGACCGTCGACCACCTGCGAGGCATAGGGACTCATCGAACCAGTCCGATCCACTAATAGCATAATATGCGTTTGCATATGGGGCATTAGAAGGGCACCTCATTAAAGGCTTTAAACGTTTGAATCGCGTCATTGAGCGCTTGCATCGTCTCGACATCGCCCCCGACATCGGGATGGTGCAGACGGGCGAGCGCTTTATACGCTGCTTCCGCTACCTGCAACGGCGCGTCCGGCGTGATACAGAGCCATGTACAGGCATCCTGCAGAGATTGCGCTACTGCTGCGGGCGGTGGGACGGCCGGGCGCTTATCCACGACGGTCACCCCGATGTCTCTCAGGGCTTTCAGCACGACATCACCCCAATCGGGATCGATCCGCCACACTTTGGCCGGACCATCCCACTCCCGGTACCCGTAGGGCACGGCGTCTTTGAGCGCCTGGACCAAATCCGGGTTATAGGGCGATTTCAGCACCAGCCGATCATCTGCGCCGACAAGCAATACCGCCGCAACCGCCATCTGCACCTCCCTCCTATGCCTTGAGCACGGCTTTTCGTTGCTGGCCTCGTGCGGTCGTCGCCACCGATGCCGTGGGCTCATCCTCGCCAAACCATTCCTCGAGCGTAAAGGTGAGTCCCTGCCAGCTGGCGTAGACGTCATCTGTGGAGAGCCGCTTGTAATGGGCGTCCATCCAGGCGATGAGGTAGGGCCGCGGTGGTAACAGCCACCCTTGCTCCCGTGCCCAGCCTTCCACCGCACCACGCAGAGCCATCCAGGTCAGCGCTGCCCCAGGCCGTTGCACACAACGCTCAGCAATGAACCGTGTCATCAGCGTCTGGGCCATGGCCTCTTGCGCACGAATAGCACCAGGACAGACGGCCGAACCATCGAGGGTGCGATGGACCGCCACCCGGCGCGGCGCCGTGACCACAAAGGACGGTTGCTGGCATTCAGAACAGGTTTCTGTTTCAAAATATCCAGGCGCATCACCTAACACTTGATACGCTAGGGTTTCACGCAGGATGGCGAGCAGGTCGGCCTTATGAGCGCGCACCTGGGCTAAGAGTTCAGGATGCTGACGTGCGACCGGTGTTGGCCCCACCCGTAACACGTCACCCTCATGCAGGCTGATCCAGAGGCCCGCATCATGCAGCGTCTGGCAGACCGCCAACGCTTGTGCGTATTGTGTCATTACTAGCCTTTCTTCCTAAGGAATGGCGCACACGTAACTGCGTAACATCTTTCTAATAAAGGGGTTATATATATAGGTTACGTGTAGTTACGTGTACTCTTTCTTACACGTAATTTATATAACCCCTTCTTTATCCGTGGGTTGTAGCAACAGTTACGTGTGATTACGTGTAAATCATTACCTATAGGGATACGCGCGTATACACGTATGCGCGTCCGTCATCTGCGCGCGCATATCGCGCGCGCACATACTCTCTGGGTGCGCCATTACACGTAACATACGTAATTTTTCTTCTAACCGTCTCTATTTTTTAAAGTTATGTGGTTACTGGTCCCCCGTAACTGAGGCTATTTCCCAGTAACTTTTGTGGGATGTTGCACGTAACTGGTGCTCTCCTTTCAAATGGCAATGCCATGGTCGCTCTCGTGATCGTTATCGGTGGCAATGCTGGGATGCGCCTCTGGGTCATCGTCATCACAGTCAGGGCTATGCAGTGCACCCAGGGGGGTGCGTTTGATATGGAGCACCCGGATAGTCCGTCGCTGAATTGTTTTTCCCCAGACGCGTTCTGGCCATTTTTTGCCGGTTTTTATGGTTAACAGTTGTGCCTCATCCAGTTCGCGATACAGGGTTTTCGCATCAACATGCCAGGTCTGGTCCGCTGCCCGTGAGGCTTGCGCCAGGTATTCTTGCAGTGGTTCTGGAAGCAGGTAGAGATACTCGGCGTCGAGATACCCCAGCATTTTCGCTTGTCCGGGGTCATAGACGGTGTCCGTGCGCCCCTGCCATCCTTCAATGGTGCGTGTCGTCCACCCCCACGTCTCTGGACCATCCTGCACGGGCGGTTGATCATCGAGGGCGCGGAGATAAATGCGCTTCGCCGCAAAGCCACTCATGAGCAACCCGACAAAGCGCTGCACGGTCGTGTCGGTGTGTAACAAGGCTCCCTGCTCAATGGCGAGTGCCTGGAGATGTTTCCAGGTCTCCTGAAGGATTGCCTCGCGTTCTTCGGCTGTCAGCGCTCCGACATCAACGGCACAGGCAGTGAAGACACGCCAGCCGAGTTGGAGATGCGCGGCATGTCCTGGTTCACGGGCATGAGTCCCTAGTGCAGCGGCGGTGTCACGCAGGAGACGAAAGAGCAAGGGAAGCTCATGTGCCAGCCGGCTTCGATGCTGCGCAATCCATTGCAGAAAACACGCCATCGCTTCGCTGTAGCAGTCCTTGGTATCCTGGGCAGCGGTGAGATGCTTTTTGCAGGTGGCGAGGTCCTCTGGCGTGTCAATATGCTGTAAAAAGAGCCTGGCATTGGTCGAGAGTCCTGCCGGAAGATGCTCGCCCGTAGCAAGCGCCACACAGCGCGGGGGGAGATCCGGACGCAACGTTGTGTCAGCCTGCATACGTGACCGCCCAGTTTGATTGCCGATACTGCGTAGCAGACGTCCGGCGGCACGATCCATCGCGTCGCGGGTCTGGCGATCGGTTGCTGGGTAATAGTCATCAATGAGGAGCAAGGCATCTTTGGCGGCATGGCTGACGCGTTCCAGGCTATTCCCGGTGTCGATGAAGCTTGCTGGCACCGTGCGGCTGGTAAAGTCGGCACCAAAGTGTTGGAGCCCCAGGACGGCGTATTCGGTTTTAAAACGTCCTGAAGCGCCAGTAATCCATGTGACGAAATCTGGAGGATGTCCCCCGAGGAAGGCACGAAGCGGGGCCACATAGGTCGCACCGAGAATGGTCATCATGCCACCGCCAGGGGCCAGGGTCCGCAAAGCCAGACTGGCCCGGAATACTTCACGGCGTCTTGTGGGATCGGTGGGGGGAACTGGCAGGCGATAGGACGCCAGTGCGCCTGCCAGATCGACTGAGACGGTGGTACAGAACCCCTCTTTCGTAATAGAGCCGTCGCTATGCAGGTAATGCCACTGGTTATCAACCTCACGCCAGCCAGTATGGCGGAAGATGGTGCGTGTGGCGATGGCAGGAGAGCACGTTTGGATAGCCGAACGCAGATGCTTTTCGACAGAGGGGACGACATGGATTTTGGCCTCAGGCCCCAGGATTTCGATCGGCCATTCCATGCGACTGAAGTCACGAGCCGAGATGATATGCTGCGTGGTTCTGCCACGGACAGTGGCTTCGATCTCCATATGCTGCGTCAGCTTGCCGGTGCCATCGTCATAGGTGATCTTGGCGAGCATGGTCACGGGAAAGTCAGTCAGGGGCGTTCTGGTCCCGTCGTTATGGACGAGATACATCCCTTCTGCATCCATGGCATAGCGCTGATTGGGGTCACTATGGACATGGAGACTGTTGTGATACCGAATTTCAGTATCGACCATGTCGCCCATCGCCATGAACACGGCCCCCAGGGGGTCAGGAGGAAGGTGATATTTGGCCGCATACCGATCGACAACTTTTTGGCGTTGATCGGCGTCATCAAAGAGGACCGTATCGTTTTCGAGGAGCACGCCGTTATGGAGTTGGACGGTAAAGATGAGGCCGTCTTTGGGATGCTGCATCCCTTTGGGAGCATAGAGTGTATGCGAGGCGTCAATAGCCAGTTGTGGCGCCGGATCAAAGATGATCATGCCTGCCATGCGTCCCCCTCCTCTTGGCTGTGGGCACGCGCCTGCATGATGCCATACAGTTCTCGGATCGCTTCAAGCGGGGCATACTGGGTGTGGCGGACGACGCCCTGGAGGTCTACGATCTCAATGACGGCCAGGAGGCCCAGAGGCCCCATACAGACATCAGCAGCACGGACCTGCCATCCATTAGGGCAGGTGGCTGTAATGACAGGGTCAAAGAAATGCACTCTGGTCATACCTCACCGCCCTTCTCGTTTCCGTGTCCGCCACGAGGCTGCTCGTACCCGCAATCGGGCTCCATCATCAAGTCCATGCACAATCGGGCTTTGAACTTTCCCCCAGGCCGGACAGCCACTGCAGTAGGGTTCACCGCCTAACTCATAGCGAATCCGTCGGCAGGTGCGTGGGCCTGCTGCAGCGAGCGCGTGGGCGAGTTTGAGATGGGTTTCTTCCTGGTCATACTTGGGGTAGGGCTGGCTCCAGACATGCGCCTGGGCTTCGCCATCTTGACAGCGACCAACGATGCCCAGGGTGGCGTACCATTCGGGTTCGGACAAGCTGGCGGCATCGGTGTAACAGTGGCGGAGCCAGGCGCATCGGTCGAGAATGCGCTGCAGATCGCCAGGCGGGTAGAGCGACAGCTGGTGGGATATGGCTGCTGGCGTGTCGAGCGGCGCCAGCCAGGGCGCCTCTTCCAGGTCTGATGGGTTGTAGCGACGCGGATGCTCAGCCAGTATGGTCACTGGCAGCGGCGTGCCACTTTTATGGTTGAGCGTTCCTGGCAGCCGTAACACCCGGGCCAGATCGGCAGTCGTATCAATTTTCCAGCCGCGTGCTTCGGCGGCCAGTTGGACGGTGCGTTGTAAACGGCGCAACAGCGTCTGAGCACGTGCGCGTTCCTCTGCGGTCTCAAAAATCCAGGGTTCTTTGAGCAGCAGATGGACATGGATGCCGCCGGTCGAGTCAATCTGGAGCGACGGGACAAACGGGAGCGTGCGGAGAAACGCGGTCAACTGAAAGGGTGTTGGCAGATTACGCGCGCTATGCACACCAGCATTGTGATCACACTCGATCCATAGGGAGCCGATGGCGTAGACATCGTTACTCGTGCCGCGGCCGGTGGGTTGGCAGGCTGAATGGCGGAGCCCCATGCCCACGTAGGTGTCGGTTATCCGGGCTTTTCGGAGGAGCGTCGCGAGGAAAGCAGCCAGGTCTGCCACGCGAAACCACAGGGAGCAAAAGTCGCCCTGGTGTTTGTATGACAGGACGAGATAGGCATCCGCGGGCGCGTCGGGCCAGAACCAATCCACCCCCTGGCGTATTTGTGTGGTATCAGTCATACTCATAGAGGGACTTTCGCTGCTTGTGGGGGTAGGGCACTGGCAATGCCCTGCCCCGGATAAGTTTTAAATCGCTACACCGTCCTCATCTTCGCCTGCTTCTTCTGCTGTGCCTGTCTTGGTTGGGGGCGCGGCTTTCAGCGCAGCTTTTCCCGTCTTCGGCTTCGGTACCGGCAGGACATCCGTGATTTTTGCAAAGTCTTTTTCGTCGCGACGAATCACGACGATACAGTCACGGGGCAGCAGCTGGTCCGTATCGAATTCCTCTCCCATTTCTAGTTTGCGGCCCAACAACGCCTCAGCCCATAAGCGTGCTTTGGATTTCGGTCCAAATCGTAAAGAACTCGCCGCCGTCATCTCGACGCCTTCAGTGGAACCGTCATCGACAGCGAAGGTCCATTTTAGCCAGGGCTTATCACTTGGAGAGTTGGGAGTGGGATCGGTCTCTTCGATACCCAGCACAGTGGCTGGGTAAGTCCCATCATCGATTTCCACACCGCCACGACTTGCGGTGAGTTTTGGCATGCGGCGTCTCCTCTATGGGTATGCCAGTGCCTGAACGCGCCAATCGCTGCGGGCGCGCAACGCAGGGTCTGTTTATGTGGCGTTAATGTGTGTCAGCAGGCTCTTTCGCTGCTTCAACCAACTCGCGTTGTGCTGTCCGCTGTCGCTGGAACCGCTCGATGTCTTGTTTCACAAATAACCGCTGAAATTCTCCAGGACTGCGCTCGATCTTGATGGCCAGGATGTGACCTTCACGCTCATGATAACGAATGGCATCTGGGGTCAGGCCAAGCATGGCCGCGGCCATCTTGGTGGTAATTAAGTCCATGGCGGCATACTCCATGAAGACAATCTAATTTCGTATTAATTTGGATAATACAACCTTATTCAGTAAATGCAATGGAAATTTTTTTGACAGTGGGATATTGGCGAGTTATTCTTGTTTCCATGAAACGGAAACTGAGCCCCCATACAGCCCGTCGTTTGTCACACGCCCGGCGTCTGCGCTGGATCTTGGAGTTTGCCCAGAGAGATCTCACGCGACTGCGGCCGGGAGATTGGCTAAATCTGCGCGGGGATGTTCACGAGGTGTTGGTAGGGGCGGAGTATAGCCCTAACTTCGACTTCGGCTTCGACGCCGCCAAGATCCCTGCCCCTGATGGGTTCATGGCGTATCCCGTTGAGCCTCCCTATCCACAGGACTTTCCAGAAGAGGCGTTCCAACGGCTCCAAGAAGAAACATGGACGATCCTGCACGATATGGTGCTTGGGGCGCGGAAAAAGAGCGCACCAGCAGTACCGCCTGTTCCACTCCATGTCGCCCTCAGGGTGACGAACTTACTTGGCCTGGAGGCGAAGCCGGGGCTGCCGTTCTTGATCGCCGAGGGGCCGATGCGGGATGTGTTTTTGTGGCTCGTCTTTATGTTGCTCCAAGACGGGGCGGCGTTTCTGGCGCAGTGCCCGGAATGTAGCAGGGTCTTTTACCGCAATCGCAACCAGGATTACTGCTCGCGGCCTTGCACTAATCAGGTCTCGCAGCGGTTGTGGCACGAACGACATGCCGCTACTTCTGCGAGTACCTCCTAGCCTCCTGTCTTCCGATAGCCGCCATGCTCCGCTTGCTCCTTACACTGGTGTGCTGCATACTGCATCCGGTGTCGTGCACCCATCGTCTTTCGAAGCAAGGACGCCCACGTATGCGCACCTATGCGACGCCGCTGACGACCGCCGCCGAAGAGGGAAGCAGCGAGCGCATGCTCGCGCTCGCCGTCGTGCGCCAGCTCATGTTTGACGCGCGCTCGCGCTCGCCGGAGGTACGCCGTGACGCGTGGGCGTTCCTCGCGGACACTTCCGCCCTCACCTTCTGGGGCGACATTTTGGATCTGGATGCCAATACCCTTGGCGCATATATCCGCCAGACCCTGACGCAGTCGTAGCCGCTCGTGTCTCAGGCCCAGGCACACCCCTTTTCCATCTCTACCACGCGATGCCTTGCCACATGGCTATGACACAGACGACCACTACGAAACACCCGAGCACGAGGCCCACGAGCACGTCTGTCCAAAAGGCATACGGGGCAAACCCCGCCATGACCTCCGTTACCCCAGTGTGCACTTTAGCCGACCTTATCCCGTACGCACCGACTCGAACAGCACTAATTGCTGCGTGGCGACGGACTTGTGCCCCTGCCGCCGTCGC
>Ga0114129_10014780_pt1 | contig 11120 bp, 5 predicted proteins | sample RhiMetdeltSRZDD1_FD_80071 | JGI IMG/M metagenome (GOLD analysis project Ga0114129, IMG submission 80071) | Populus rhizosphere microbial communities from Tennessee, USA - Rhizosphere MetaG P. deltoides SRZDD1 (version 2) (version 2) | ecosystem: Host-associated > Plants > Roots > Rhizosphere >... | reverse complement strand
TCCCTTGGCATGTTCGCTAAGCGCCTCGTTGAAGAGTTCCCGCGACTGCTTGAGCTGCGGCGTCGGCGCAAACGGTTGAAGCGACGCTTACGTCTGGCAAGCAACTGCCAGGGATGGCCAGGCGCGGCAGAGTAGCTGGCCAGGTTCTGGGCGGTTGCTGTGCGTAGCACCTCATCCTTGGCGCCGCTTAGCCCCGCAGCCTGAGCCGGTCGAATTTCAGGATGCGCTTCATATGTGCAAACCGCGTCTCGACCTTCTTTCGTTCGCGGCGTGACTGCCGGAAGCCTCTGTGTTGGCGAGCCGCCCGGACGCGATCGCGACTGTATCTTCATGAAATTCGCTTCGGATCCTACGCGACAACGAACTCGCCGAGCCTCGGGAGCATCTTGCCGAAGCGCTGGAGCAGCAGACCGCGACCTCGGAGTCCTCGGTGTCCGCAACTGAGCGGGTGGTTTCGGATCGCAGTTGAGGAAATAGGCTGTGCCAGGTTGATTGCCGCCCTATTGATCCGGTTCGAGCGCCACGCCGCGATTTTCACAATCGCGCCGCGTTCGTAGCCTACTGGGGCTCCACGAAAACGTGCGGGGAAGGCCACATGCGCCTGATTTTCGGAATGATTATTGGCGTTTCGCTGACGGTCGGTGGCGCCTATATCGCCGATGTGGTGGGAGGCGCGGACGCAAAGCCGCTGGTGAACTGGGAGGTGGTCGGCAAGAACATCGACGCCGTGACCGCGCTCGCGCGTGCAGGCTGGAAGAGGATTGCCGGCTGATTCATCGGGGTTCGTCCACCAAACGAGCATCCCTTCCTCGGTGACCACAGGAAATGAAGCTGGAGCACACTATGCAGGTCATTCCTCCAAATTCAGCGCAGGATTAGATGGAGCAGGTGGCCTCGGGGGTTCTTGAGAATCGGAGCCACCGCCGCTGCGGGTGAGCACCGTTGCCACGCCCACGCCCCCTTTGTCATTAGATCGGCCGACCATGCTGCCGTCGGCGGACGCTGAGGGTGCGGTGCCAACCAGGTTCTTGTCGTGCGTCCGGTAATCGCCGCCGCGCGTGAACACCCACGCCGCGCCGACGCCTCCATTGTCGTTAGATCCGCCGACCATGACGATGTTGCCGTCGGCGGACAGCGCGACAGAGGGTGTGGACTTTCCCACAGCGCCGGGGCCAACCAGCTTCTTGTCCTGCGTCCAGTGACCGCCGCTGCGGGTGAACACCAAGGCCACACCCCCATCCTCGGCAAGCCCGCCCACGATAGCGACGTTGCCATCGGTGGACAGCGCCACGGACGTACCTTGGCGTGCAACAGCGCCGGTGCCAATCAGCTTGTTGCCTTGCTGCGTCCAGACACCGCCACTACGAGTGAACACCCACGCTGCCCCGGCGGCGCCAAGGCCGAAGGGCACCGATCGATCCCACGGGTTGTCGCCAGGTCCACCCACGATGGCGGTATTGCCGTCGGAGGACAATGCGACAGACGTGCCTTGGCGGGCGCTTCCCACAGCGTCGGTGCCCACGAGCTTGTTGCCTTGCTGCGTCCAGACACCGCCAATGCGGGTGAACACCCATGCCGCCCCGGTCTTGCTGTTGTCGGACCATCCGCCCACGATGGCAGTGTTTCCGTCGGCGGAAAGAGCCACCGACATGCCTTGGCGGGCCTTTCCCACAACACCGGTGCCGACAAGCTTTTTGCCTTGCTGCGTCCAGGAACCGCCGCTGCGGGTGAACACCCACGCCGCCTCGGCCCCCCAGCCTCCCACGATGGCGGTGTTGGCGTCGGCAGAGAGCGCCACTGACATTCCCTGGCCCAGCGGCAATGGCGGTTCACCCGCGCCGCTGCCAACCAGCTTAGTGCCTTGCTGCTTCCAGACACCGCCGCTGCGGGTGAACACCCACGCCGCCCCCGTCGTCCCATTATCGCTAGGTCCGCCAACGATGGCGGTGTTGCCGTCGGCGGACAGGGCGACAGATGCACCTTGGGACCACAATCCTCCCCCGTATTCGTTGGTGGTACCGACCAGCTTTCCGCCTTGCTGCCTCCAGCCACCACCGCTGCGCGTGAATACCCACGCCGCCCCGGCAGGGCCGACGAAGGACGACCGATCCCGATCCGCGTTGTTCGGGCCAGGTCCACCCACGATTGCGGTATTGCCGTCCGCGGACAGCGCGACGGACATGCCTTGGTTAGTGCTTCCCACCGCGCCGGTTCCGACTAGCTTCGGCCATTGCTGGAAGGTCTGCATCGGCGCAACTTGCTCTCGAGTAGCTGCCTCTCGAGTAGCTGCCCTTTGTCGCCGGCGCTCAGCTTCGGGCGCTGCGCGGCCCTTCAGGTCGACGGAAAAACCGGCTTGCGACGCTAAATACCGCTCGTAAATCCCGCCAAAACCCAATGCTGCGGTTTCCTCCTCGTAACGGTCCCAGAGGCCAATCAGCACGAGAAGCAAAAGGCCGCTAACCGCAAGGCCGGTCAGCGTAAGCAGGATACGACCAATCATCCGTGCCACTGCGCGAACCCATACGAATCGGAATCGACGGACAGCGACCAGGTAGTCGTATTTTGTGTTGATTGTGCGGTAACGCCGGCGTCAAGGCGAGGTCCGCTTTCCGCGTGCTGCGCGCCAGCGCTGCCTGACGCATCGCAGTGGGGCACCAGGTCAGGGACCACATCGTAGATCACGCGCCCAATGGCGGTAACATCTTGCGCGGCTTGCGCGCCCCCCGCGGGCCAATCGCGGTGTCGGTATGCTCAAGCAGCGGTTTGGCCGCGTGTGCTCGGGTTTAAATTCAGCGACCGCCAATGCAGCCGGTTCTACTTTCTCTTCAATGATCTTGGCCTGTTCGGCGGCCTTCGCCTCAAGTGTCGCCTTCGTACTCGATTGCCGCGTCGAGTTGCTCGTCAGTCAATTCCTTGAGCGAATTGCTGTGCTCGACCTTGTGCTCGCGGGGAACCACGCGCGCCTAAATTTAAAGACGTAGGTGCTGGCAGCCGTTACCGCCATTTGTTTGTGCCGCGTTCTCCCTCGGCTTCACGCTGCCATTGCCCGAAAGTCACACTCAAACAATTCGCATCTGCTCCGATGGGCAAGCCTCTATTCGACCTCGCCGTCATTGTGAAAATAAGCGGCGGTCAGATAAAGAGGGCTGCAGTCCGGGCCCAGCCTGCAGTGCAGGACACCCAGCCCGTCACCGTGACACCTACACTATGCGACTCGCGATGAGCGAAGTTACAAGGCCTTAGGCAAGTGTGTTTCTTACAAGCGTCGCAGTGACACCAGGACACAAACGAAGCGGTCAATCGCAAATCGAGGCCTGGGTCGGGCTGATCAATATTCCCACTCCGTGCCCAACCCGATCGTCGATCGTCCGTCGACGCCGACTTCGCCCTGCACGCGTAGGCGGCGCGTGACATCAATATCGACCGAGACGGCGCTCTGTTCCGGCGTCGCGCCGGTCCTGACGCCGACGCTCACGTTGTCGGAGATATATCGCGAGGCGCCGACCGTCGGTCTACCGGCGCGCATCTGGACGTCGAGCGAATTGACGCCAAGCGATTTCCGCATCATCTCGAAGGCATCATTGCCGCCTTCGCCTGCGAATTGTGCGGCGGTGGCGGCGAGCTGCAAGGCTTGCGTCGGCGACAAGCCACCCGAGGTTTTTTGGAACATGATGCGCGACAGCACCTCGTCCTGCGGCAGATCGGGCTGCGAGGTGAACGCGAAGGTCGGCTGCGACGCTTGCCCCGACACAGCGATCTGCGCCGTCAGGTCACCGACGCGGGTCTCGGCGACAAAGTCGAGTTCGGGCGAGAGTTCGCCCGAAAAAGTCAGCCGCCCGCGGGTAAAATCGAGACGCTGCGACAGCACGCTGAGGCGCCCGCGTCGCATCTCAAAGGCGCCGATCGCGATGGGCTGCGCCATCGTGCCGCTGAGCCTGATATCGCCGCCGAGTTCTGCATCGATACCGCGCCCGCGGACGAAGACGCGGTTAGGCGCGGCGATGGTGAGGTCGATATCGGCATCGAAGGCGGGCTTTCGCTTTCCACGCGCTTTCGCCTTCTTGTCAAGAGCGACGCGGGCGGTCGCGGTCTTTGTCGCGTCGACATGCTTGGTGCCAGCGAGCGGCTGTGAGGTGACGGGAATGCGGTCCGGCACGGCGACGTCGAGCGAGACGATATCGACGCGCCCGTTGACACGCGGACGCTCGGCGAGGGCGCCCGAAAATTCGAGTGAAAGATCGGCTATCGCCTGCATGGTCTCGTTTGAGACGAGCAGGGCGCGGTTGCCTTGAATGCGAAACGCGCCTGGAAAGCCGGCATCGGGAGCGAGTCGCACTCGTCCGGACGCCACGAGCGTGCCCCCGTTGCGCGTCGTCGCCGAGGCTCGTTCGATCAGGACCTCTTCGCCTTGCGCGAGGATGCGGGCCTGAATGCCGTCGAGCCGCACGCCCTGGAGTGGATCCTCGAAGGAGCCGCCGCTCATCGTCGCGACACCGGAGGGGAGCGGCGCTACCGCCGTCCCACGCACTGTGCCGTCAAGTGCGAGCCGGCCCGTCAGCCGCTGTCCCCCGACCGCGAGAGCCTTGTTGGCGAGGCCGGCATCGAGTTCGCCCGCGACGGCGAGATCGAGCGTCCCGTCTGGATCAAGCGGGAGCGAACCTGAGAGCCGGATCAAGCCCTCCTTGCCGGCCGAGATATTGCCGCTGACGGTTGTGCGTCCAAGGCCGAGTCGACCGGATAACGCGGCGTCGAGCGCCGGTAAGCCGGCGGATTGGGTCTGTGGGGTGACAAGACGCGCGAGCTTGAGGCGCCAATCGCCAGCCGGCGCTGTCCTTGGGCCAGTGATGCGCGCTTCGCCATCGACTGTCCCGGAGAGGCCGAGGCCCGGCTGGGCCACCTCGGCGACCGAGAGCGGCATGCCTTTGATCGATAGATCGAGGGCGAGCCTCGCGCCGGCGCGGCCTTGTACCGAAATGCGGCCGCCATCCGCGAGAATGGTGAGATTGCGGATCTCGGCGCCGCCATCGGCGAATGCGATGGAGGCGGGTCCTGCGAGTGCGATGCGCTTCTTGCCGCGTTTTGCCTCGAAGGCCGCGAGATCGAGCCGCAGTGGCTCACCCGGCACGAGACGACCAGCGCCGGACAAATTGAAGCCGTGCGCATCGGCATTGAGCGTGAAATCGCTGCCCGCAGGCGTTCCCTTGGCCGCGAGACGGATCTTTGAAAATACCTCGCCGGCGAGCGAAGCACGGTCGATGGCGATATCAGCATCGACGACCGGTCTGCTACCCGCATCAGCGATCCAGGCCTTGCCGTCGAGGCGGTCGATCGCGGCCGAGGCCGTGCGGATCCCGGAACCCTTGGCGTCGAGCGCGACGCTCTGACGGCCGTCCCGGGCGTCGAGCATGAGATCGGCATCGAGCCTGCCGGCGAGCTTTTGCAAGGCGAGCGCCGAGAGGTCGTCGAGATCGGCGGCGGCGAGCGTCACGCGGCCGCTGGCGAAGCCGGCCGCGTCGAGCACCGCCGCGCCTTTGATACGCACTGAGCCGATACCGACATCGACATCATCGAGCCGCCAGCCGCCTGAAACTTGCTTCGCCGCCTTCAGCCCACCCTTGGCCGGCTTCTTGTCGACCTCGCCGTCGAGCGACAGGCGAGCATCGAGCGTCCCGGTGAGATCGCGGGCGACCGCCTCGAGCACCAGGCGCGGGATTGGGCGCCCGATCCCGCTCGCGTCGACGATCGTGAGCCGCGCCGCCGCATTGGGCCTTTGCACGTTGCCGGTCAAACTCGCCCTCAAATTGGCCCGGCCGGTTAGACGTGGATCGGCGCGCTTCAGGTCCGGCAGATCGACTTGGGCATCGATCGCGGCCATGGTGGTCGTGGCGTCGCCATTCACGAGAGCCGTCAGATGCGCACCGACGAGCTTGAGGTCGTCGAAGCCGAACCCGCCGGCCGGCAGCTTTTTCACTCTCCCGGTTAAGGCGACGCGGCCACCCGTCAAACCGTCGAGGGATTCGATGCCGGTTGTGAGCCGCGCGAGGCGCCCGTCTAGCGTCACCGCAATGCGCTCCTCCTTCGGCGCACCGTCGAGCTTTGCAGCCAAAACACCTTCGCCGGACAGGTCGAGGCCAACGAGACGCGCGAAGCGCGAGAGATCGGGCACTTTCAGATCGAGCTTGCCGGCGATTCGCTTCGGGCCGAGCGCGCCCGAAAAGCCGAGATTGAGGGTCGGTGCCGTAAGGCGGAGGATGTCGTACTCGCCTTCGCCGTCCCGCGTCGTCCAGCCGCGCAGCGAGACCTTGGCGCTCGTCCCCACGGCCTTGGCGTAAGCTGGATTGGCGAACGCGAGATGGGCGCCTTCGGCATCGGCTTCGAGCGCGATGCGGGTCGTCGGCTCGGAAAGCGGGCCGTTCGAAAGCGCCGAAAACTTTGCCGCGAGCCGACCGAAGCGGCCGCTCGGCAGATGAGCATCGGCGAGGGCGAGATCGCCAGTGACGCGCGGCGCCTGGAGGCTGCCGCCAACATCGATCCGCGCATCGAGCGCCTTGATCTCGACGTCGCCAGATCGGACGACGCCCTCATTGCCGGGTACGGCGCGGATCGTGGTCGCGATCTTGAGGTTTTCGTCGGCGGCCATGCCGCCGGCGATGTCGAGCCGGGCGGCCCGGGCGACGATCGAGAAGTGCTCGGCCGAAATCGCGCCGGAATCGGCGAACACGAGATCGCCGTCGAGTCGTGTCGCGCCGGCAAAGATCGGCGCGACGGCGTGCGGCAAGAGACCCTCGATCCGGGCCGTCATGGCGAGATTGAGCCACCGCCCATCGCCCTGCCGCGTCAAGGTCGCATTGCCGTCGGCGCCGATATCGGCGCCGGCCGCGAAGATGACCCTCGAGACGAAGGCATCGAGCGAGCCCTTGCCGTCGATGTCGAGATCGACCGGCGGCAGGTCGGGAAGTTGCGCGAGATGCGCGATCAGCCCACCTTGCGGCTCCTGCGCCTTGACCTTGACGGTCAGGCCTTGCGTCTTCGGCACAAGGCCGATCTTGATGTCAATTGTGCCGGGCTGATCGAGGCGCTTCGTCGTGAATGTTAGGTCGAGCCCTTCGGTCGGTGGGCCGAGCTTGGCTTTGCCCTCGGCCGAAAGACGTGCCGCCTGGCCGAGAAGCGGTTCGCCGAGTGCGACCTCTTGCAGCGCAAAGCGCTCGATCTCGACCTTGAGCGGAAGCTCCGGCAAGAGCGGCGCTTCCGAAGCGGGTTGTTCCGATTCCGATGGCACGGGCTTTCGGGCTATCGTCAGCTTGCCGATCTCGAGCCGGTTGACCTCGAGACGGCGCGAAAGAAGTGCGGTGCGCGTCCAGACGAGGCGGACTCGGTCAAGCGTCAGCCAAGGCCCATACTTGTCGGCAATGACCACGTCGCGGATCGTCGCATCCGATGACAAGGCGCCGTCGATCGCGCCGACCGAGACCTGCATGCCCGGCGAGGACAGCGCCTGCGAGATCAGGCCCGTCAGAAAGCCTTTGTCTTTTTGCGCGAAGCCCGGCATGCCGAAAGTGACGCCGAGCGCACCGAGCCCCGCGAGGCTGACGACGCTGAGGCAGGCGGCGAAGGCTTTGAACTGTTTCGTCATCTCAAAACGCCTGTCCGATGCTGACATAGACCGCGACCTGCGTCGCGCCGCGCGTGCGTTCGAGCGGCATCGCAACGTCGAGGCGGATCGGGCCGATGGCGGTGTAGTAGCGAAGGCCGAGGCCGGCGGCGAAACGTATCGGCTCCTTGAAGTCCGGATAGCTCGACGCGAAAGCGTTGCCCATATCCAGGAAGGGGACTACGCCGATCGTATCGGTGAGTTTGATACGCGCCTCGACCGACCCGTCCAAAAGGCTCCGGCCGCCGATCGCCTGGCCAAAGGGACCGATTGGCGCGAGCGAACGATAGGCGTAGCCGCGTACCGAACCGGCACCGCCGGCGTAGAAGCGATGCGTCGTAGGGATCTCGTTGATTTCGGGGCCGAACAGCGAGCCCAAGCCGATGCGGCCGGCGAGCACGTAGTTCGCCGCTTCGTCGATGGCGTAATAGGCTGAGGCTTGCACCTTGGATTCGAAGAGATCGATGCTGGAGCCGATCGCCTGCGCATAAGGTGCGGCACGCGCCTGGACGCGGAACCCTTGCGTCGGATCGAGCAAGCTGTCGGTCGAGTCATAGGTCAGGCCGAACGGCATGCCGACGAGTCTGTAATCGATCCGACCCAGCACGTCGCGCGTCTCGCCGCGCTCGATGCCGATGCCGCCCTGAACGGAGAAGATGTCGTTGAAGCGATGGCGGATCGCGGCCGTGCCGTTGACGTAGTCGCCAATATAATCGACGGTCTTTTCGCGCACGAGGGCGGTATCGACAAGGAGGTCCTTGCGCGATCCCCAGAGCGCCGGCTTCACGAAGCTCGCGGCAAGGCGGCCGGTGAAATCGTCGAACTCGATATCACCGTGATTTTTGATCAATGGCCGGTCATTGTTAACGAAAAAGCCGATATCGGCATCAAGGCGCAGCCTTTCGGCTCCGCCGAAGAGATTCCGATGCGCCCAATAGGCATGGATGCCCGGGCCGTCGACAGTCGAATAGCGCGCCGACATGCCGAAGAGGCGCGGCTTGCGCTCGGTCACCTCGACGAAGACCGGGACGTTGCCGTTGGCGTCGAGCGCTTCGGCCTCGCGGATGCGCACCGAACCCAGCGCCTCGATGCGCCCGACGGATTTGCGCGTATCGGCGATCTTCCTGGGCGAGTAGCGCTCGCCCTCTTCGAGATGGACGAAGGAGCGCACGACCGCAGGATTGACATCTTGGGTGCCGGATACGGTCGCCGGGCCGATCCCCGCCTCGGGGCCTGGATCGACAACGAGGACGAGATCCATCTCGCCACTCTGATGGAGGACGGTCGGCTCCGCTTGAGCGATTTTGGCGTGCGGCCGCGATTGCGCGCGTAAGCGATCGAGGATGCGAACCTGGGCGGCCCTCAGATCAGCGGCGCGGGCCGGGTCGCCGGGCCGCAAGCGGATGATTCGCGGCGGGACGAGGGCGGGGTCAAGCGGGGCGTGTGTCCGGGCGTCGATCACCTCGATCCGGCGCAAGGTGAAGAGTTTTCCAAGCTCGGCCTCGAAGACGATCGGCACCGGGGCGCGATTGCGAAAGCTCTCGGCGATGCGGGATGCTGAACCGCTCGATCCCGAGAGACCAATTGTCGCCTCACCAATTCGAACCCGTAAGTCAGCACCGTAATAGCCGGCACCCCAAAGCGCATCGATCAGGCGTGGGAGGTCGGCCTCAACGCGCCGCACCAGCTCTTCCGCGCTCTGCGGCGGTTCCCGCCGGAGTTTGTGGGTGTTCGAGGCGTCACGTAGGATCGTCAGCAGATCCTTATCGGCGTTCCTGGCAACGAAATCGACGCTGTAGACGAGGTTGTCCGGGTTGGGGGAGGGGGGTGCTTCATTGGACCTGAATAGGCCGAACAAATCGAAGCCTCGCGCCTCCTCTGGACCCGCCAACCATGCAAGTGAAGCGACCGCCACGGCCGTGGCGTACGACTTCAGCCAATGCCCCGGCAAACAAATGCCCCGCATCGTGTCCCCGCCGGCCAGCATCCTGTGCCCGAAAATGCGTGTAATTCGTGGCAAAAGCGGTTCCCCCGCCGCCGCTTCGTCGATCTCATCAGACAGCCGCAAGCTGCGCGAAAGCAGACGCTGGCAAGCTGTCGGGCCTTCCAAAACATGAGCGCGTCTTCAGCAAGACCACAGCGGGATCGTCGATGTCATGAGAAGTGCGCTTGAAGAGGTCATGACGAGGGTTCCCTCGGAGTATTCGACTTCGTCAACAAAAGCGTATCTCGCCGAATGTATTTTGAAGGCCGCTGCTCAAGGACATACCACCTTTGACGAGTTGGTAGCTGCGGCCGCTGACCAGATACAGGCCGCCCTCTCGCTGTTCACCTGAGCAACCCACCGAACCGTCAAACGAAAGGTGCGCTGACATCGCAGGGCCTGATTGCAGGCTTGAGTAACTCGATCTCACTGACCTTGAATTTATGGGACGCCATCTGTCGCAAGAGGTAGTCGGAGCTGCAAGTCGCACTACTTTTTTATCCGCCTGCTCTCTCACGGAGAGCGGCCTTCACGAGAAAGATTGACAATACCTGCACAGTGAGCTCGAGGTGGCGCCGGCCCCAACGGCGACAACGAGCGATAGAACCAATTTTCTTTTACGATGATCATCGTAACGCACCAGCGCGCTGCACAAGCGATAGGAGGGATGGGCTCTTAGTGCGCGACTGCGCACGCCACGCGCGACCATGGCAGAAACCGCTCAAATATGACACTTGATCGAGGCCAATCGCACATTGGGGCGGACGCCCGCGCTGACCGTCCGCATAACCTGCTTCCCAACTGTCTAGATCGATGTTCATTTTGCCCCCTGCTTGTCGTCATGGCCCCATGGTAGTGCCTGACCCGCCGATGGAGGAACGCTTTATCCTAGATCCTATCCGATGGAGCCTCCGCGAGACGAAGAACGACGGATCGACGGGCAGCGGACGGGAACGGCACGGCCTCTTCCGCGATGGCGCCTTCCAAGCGGCCCGTATTCGCCGCCCATCGATCCAATATTCGAGAGTGGTATTGCCCCCAGGCCCGAAAAGCTGGCCACTTAACAATCCAGCCGCTTGGTCAGTTCCAGCCCGCACCGCGGGTTTCTGTTGGCCTACCCGCATTGTCCAGGAGTGTGGCGCGCTTGCCACATACCGCCCGCTAAGTCGCGTATTTACCTCGACGATTTGTAGATGCATAACTGGGCGAAGTCTGATCCGATAGATGTGGGTCCCGGGATTTAATCCGCCACATCAATGGGTGGAAATGAGAGACGGCAAAGACCTGGCACTTAAAACGAATCTAGGGCCTTCCCTGAGTCACAGGGAGTCGTCTACCGCCATCGCAATCAGAAGAAGGGCGGCCGCTACCAGGCCGAATAGGCCCATGGTGAACAGCAGTTGCCCGGTCGTAGTGAGCAGCATTCGGTTATCGCCTAGGCGTCCACGATCTCTCCGGGCAGGCGACAAATCACCAGATCGGGGC
>Ga0114129_10014779_pt1 | contig 11121 bp, 10 predicted proteins | sample RhiMetdeltSRZDD1_FD_80071 | JGI IMG/M metagenome (GOLD analysis project Ga0114129, IMG submission 80071) | Populus rhizosphere microbial communities from Tennessee, USA - Rhizosphere MetaG P. deltoides SRZDD1 (version 2) (version 2) | ecosystem: Host-associated > Plants > Roots > Rhizosphere >... | reverse complement strand
TCTTCCTAACGGCTCTGGCCATGCTTGCCGTCGCGGGGCCTACTTGGGCCGCCGATCCGAGCTGGCCAACGACGATGACATTCACGATCATGGCCACCGAGAACCCGACCGAGGTCACGCGGCGCTGGGGCCCAATCCTGGCCCAGCTCGAGGCGGACCTCGGCGTGCAGGTCCTGCCGGTCGTCGCGGACTTCCGCGGCATCGTCGGCGTTTGGCAGTCCCGCACCGCCGAGCTCGGGCACCTTATGCCGAAGGCTTACGTGGAAGCGTCGGCCAACAAGGTCGACATCGAGCCGATCGCTCAGTTCCAACTCCCCAACGGATCGGTTGGCTTCCGCGCCTGTCTCATCGCGCACACCGACTCGGACATCTTCACGCCGGAGGACCTGGCGGGGCGAACGTTCGCGTTCAACGATCGCGGTTCAACGTCCGGATATCTCGTGCCGGCGGTGTTCTTCATGGCCGAGATGCGCATCGATCCCGACAAGCACTTCTCGAAGGTCGTGTTCTCCGGGTCGCACGAGGCATCAATCCACGCGGTGGCCACCAAGCAGGTGGAGGTCGCGTCGACGAACCTGGTCGATCTCCAGAAGGCCATGCTCAGCGACAGGGCCCTCCGAGCGAGTCTGCGGGTGATCTGGGTCTCGAGGCTGATCCCCAACGATCCGATCGTGGTCCGCAAGGACCTGCCCGCGACCCTGCGGCAGGCCGTCCAGAACTCGCTTCTCACCATGCGTACCCGGAAACCCGAGGTATTCAAGGAGCTGGGCGCCGTGCTCGGCGGCTTCGTCAAGGTCGACGACGCCCAATACGAGGTCGTCCGGGAGATGGTCGAGGTCGCCAACAAGCTCGCTCCCGGAAAGTGACGTCTTCACCCACCGGCGGCCGATGGAGGCGTTGTGCAAGAATTGACGGGTAGGATCGGCCGACGGGAATTCGTAGGGCGAGTGGCGGCTGCCGCTGCCGTTCTGTCTGTCCGGCCGAGCCATGCGGCCGGCGAGCCGCCCCCCGAGACCACGAAGCTCAAGATAGTCAAAGAACCGGCCATATGCATCGCGCCTCAGTACGCGGCCGAGGAATTGCTGAAGGGCGAGGGGTTCGTCGATGTTGAGTATGTGAGCTCGTTCTCGGACTCCTCCCGGTCGATCGGCGACCGCACTTCGATGATGGACGGCGGACCGAGTCGAGATCTCGTAGCCGCGGGCCTGGCGGACATTCACACCGCGATGGTCGGATCGCTGGTCGCCTCGATCGACGCGGGAGACCCCCTCCTGGTCCTGAGCGGAATCCACGCCGGCTGCTTCCAGCTATTCGGGACCGACCGCATCCGCTCCATCAAGGACCTGAAGGACCGCATCGTGGCCGTGCCCGGGCTCGGAAGCAGCCACCACCTGTACGTCGCGGCCATTGCCGCATACGTCGGGCTCAATCCTCAGACGGACATCAGGTTCGTGACGCCCTCGGTGGCGGATGCCGCGCAGATGCTCGCCGCGGGAAAGGTCGATGCCGTCCTCGGCTTCCCGCCCGTCTCGCAGGAGCTCCGAGCGGGCAAGATCGGTCACGTCGTCGTCGACAGCCGCGTGGACCGGCCGTGGGCGCAATACTTCTGCTGCATGCTCGTGGCGAACCGCGAGTTCGTCCGTAAGAATCCGGTGGCCACGAAACGTGCCATGCGCGCGATCCTGAAGGCCAACGACATCTGCGCGAAGGAGCCCGATCGGATCGCTCAGCGTCTAGTGGACTGGGGGTATGCGCCACGATATGACTACGCCGTGCAAGCCCTGAAAGAGTTGCCTTACGCCAAGTGGCGGGACTACGACGCCGAGGACACGATCCGCTTCTACGCCCTCCGGCTGCACGAAGCCCGGCTCATCAAGAACACGCCCCAGCGAATCATCAGCCAGGGCACGGACTGGCGGTTCCTGCGGGAGCTGAAGCGGGAGCTAAAGTGAGCGAGCCCGTCCGGCTCAGTACCACTTCTCCTTGTCGACCATGTTGAGCAGTAGATCGTTCCGCGCAAAGCGTCGGCAAGCCTGCACGAGGTAGGCCTTGAGCCTACTCCCCGCTTCGGTGAACCCTGCTAAAGCGATATATCTCGATAAGATGAGCGGCCAGGTACGGATGCGTTTCAACGACGTCGGGGGGGCGTTCCGAGGGCCCGAGCTTAAGACTGTCAACCCCGGTCCGAGTGAATGCCCGCAGCAGCAGCAGCACCGCAACCGCGGCCGGGAACACGCGTTCGAGCGTGGAGGCCTCGTAGTTCTTGTAGATCATCGCCAGCCCGTTGCGTTCGAGCAGGCGCAGGCGCTGCGCGAATGCCCACCGCGACGACGTGCCGTGAATGCGGTGGTAGGTGACCGCGTCCGGCGCCAGGACGACAGTGCCGCCAAACAGGTTCAATCGCCAGCCAAGGTCCACATCCTCGAAATACGCGAGAAAATCTTCGTCGAAAGCACCGGCCCCAAGGAAGGCCGCTCAAAGGTGTTGATGAGGACGGCGTCGGCGCCGATGGATTCGCGGAGGGACTGGATGACGCGGTAGTGATGCTGGTCCCGTGACGCCCGGTAGCCTACCGCTGCGAGTGCGGCCGTCGCTGCCTGGAGTGCGGCATTGTAGGCAATGTTCATGCGCCAGTCGGCGCTCAAGCCTTCAGCGGCGCTGTCGGCGAGGTCGCGCTCGACGACGTCGAGCAGATCGCGAATTTCGTTCGGGCTCGTTCGGTGAGCCGTCAGCCAACCGTTTCGCTCCCAGTCCGGCAAGCTCATCGGACCCTCCGATCACGAACACGCGTGGCCCCTGCAACACGGTCGTGAGGAAGTGGTGTCCGGCGCGAATCTTTAACCGGAACTCGTCGGGAGGGTAGACGGTCGGATTCACGTCACGCCCGAGTCGCCGTTGCGCTTCGGCCAATGCGTCAGCAACGGACTCGAATGAGAGATCCCCGACGACGAGCAGGTCGATGTCGCTGTCGGCCCGCAGCTCGCCGCGGGCGGCTGAGCCAAATACAAAGGCAACGAGCACGCGGGCAGCCACGGGCCGCAGAGCCTCTCGCAGTACGTCGGCCACACCGGCCGTCTTGAGAAAGATCGCCTGCAGCTCTGGGAAGATCGGGGACTCGTGGTTTGCTCGAAAATAGACCTGCCGCCCCTGGACGGTCCGTCGGAGGAGCGCGGCGCGCGTCAGCAGATCCAGCTCTCGCTGGACAGCGCCCTGCCCGACGCCGGCCTGGCGAACGATCTGGCGCAGGTAGAAGGCTTCATTCGGGTGCCCCAGCAGCCACCCCAGGACACGCCGTCTTGTGCGGCCAAAGAGCACGGTTGCGGGCTCGCGATGGCCTGTCTGCACGCTCTCAGCTGGCGTACTCATTTCGAGTACATATGTACCCATCTTGGGTACATTAGTCAAGAAAGCAATATCCGGCGGTAAGGCGCAGGCGGCGATGGGGGCCGCCCCATAGAGACTCACCTTGAATCTGGTCGAGCCCCTACACCAATCTCACGAGCCCGCTGTCTCGTTCCTATTGACACCGGCACGATGCTCTACGCCGTCCGCGACGCAAAGGGCCGGTTCAAGGACATCCAGACCTACAAGCGCGCCCACGGGACCGACATCAAGCAGCGAGCCAAGGGCGAGCAGACGTAAGCCAGTCCGCACCTCTCACCCGCCTCCGGGCGGCGGGGCGGCACTCGCCCCTTGCCCGGCTTCCGCGCGTCTCGCTATGATCGCCTCGGGTGCGCTCCCCGGCGTCCGCCCAGCCCCGTCGCCAGCTCGCGCTGGTCGTCCTCCTGGGCGCCGTCGTGGTCGCCCTGCTCGCCCTGCCCGTCCGTCACCGCTGGTGGGGCGGCTGGCTCCTCGCGATCGCCGAGGCCGGGATCGTCGGAGGGCTGGCCGACTGGTTCGCGGTGACGGCGATCTTCCGCCGGCCGCTCGGCCTGCCCATCCCCCACACCGCGCTGATCCCCGCCAACTGGGAGCTCATGGCCTCCCGTGTAGGCGCCATGGTCGGCGCCCGCGTACTGACCCGGGAGTATCTGGCGCGGGAGATGGCGGGCCTCGACCTGGCGGGGCTGCTCCGGCGCGGCGCGGAGCGCCTCCGCCGGGACGATCTCGATGCGGCGGTCCGGCGGGCGGGCGCGTGGGCGGCGGGCGAGCTTTCGCGGGCAGCCTTCGACGACCTGCTTCACCGCCTACGCGACCTGGCCGGGCGGCGACCGGCCGCGCCCGTCCTCGCGTGGGCCCTCGAGGGCGCAACGCGCGAGGGCTGGGACCGGCGCGCGGTCGCGGCGCTCCTCCGGGCGCTCGGGGAGGCGGTGGACCGCCCCGCCGTCGCGGAGATGCTTGACGAGCTGGTCGCGGACCTGCTCGCGCGCTACCGCGCGCGGACGACCACGGCCTCGCGCGTCTGGCTCGGGCTCGCCGAGCTCTTCGGCGTGGTCGATCGCACGAAGATCGTCGACGCGCTCCGGGCGGGGCTGAGAGCCGTGGCAGAAGACCCCGACCATCCCCTGCGCCGGGAGCTCCTCGCCGCGATCGGCGAGCTGCCGGCACGCCTCCGCACGGATCCGGCGCTCCAGGCGCGCGTGGAGGCGGCGAAGGCGGACCTCCTCGCGAGCGCCGCGGTGGATGACCTCCTGCGCGACGTGGCCGCCTCGCTCCACAGGGCGCTCGTGGCGAACCTTGGCGCCACCGACTCGACGGTTGCCCGCTGGATCGTCGAGCAGCTGGACGGCTTCCGCCGGACGCTCGCCGACGATCCCACGGTCGCCGCCGAGCTGGACGCCTGGCTCAAGCGCCGGGCGACCGAGCTGATCGGCCGTCACCACGGCCGGCTGGCGGCGTTCATCGAGGGCGGGATCCGGGCGCTCGGTCCCGAGGGCGCCGTGCGCCTGATCGAGGAGCACGCGGGCGACGACCTCCAGTTCATCCGGGTGAACGGGACGCTGGTGGGCGGGCTCGTCGGGGGCGCGATCTACGCCCTGCACGTGCTCCTCGGCTGGCACTGACCCACCGCCTCCGCGGGGCTGCCCGCGCGGCCGGGGAGCCGGACCCACGCTTCTCGGGCGCTTGGGGGCCGACGGAGCGCACGCCCCACGCCGGGTCGCCGCCAGCCGAGCCGAGTCGTAAATCCAGTCTTCTGAACCGGTCTGCCCGCGGCCTGACGATCGGCGGCTGTGCGCAAGCCATCGGAGGCCGGCACGGGGCGCGCGGTCAAGGCGATCCGAAACAGGCCGCAGGGGTCCAAGGGACCGCGGGCCGATGTGGTCGAGCGGCGAGCGACCTGATGGCGGCTGGGGCGGGTGGGCCCGCGGGCCAGGCGCCTCGGGGGGACGGCGTGGGCGAGGAGGGCCCGGCGGCGGGCGCCTGCGACTGTTACCGTGATCTCCATGGGAGACGCCGTGGGGCCACCAGGGGCCGGCGGGAGTTCGCCCTGGCTCCACGAGACGCTCTACGAGCGCCGCATCGTGCTCGTGACCGGCCGACTCGACGACGGCGTGGCGGCCCATGCCGCCGCCGCGCTCATGAGCCTCGACGCGGCGGAGGACGCGACGATCGAGGTCCATGTGAATAGCCCCGATGGCACGCTGGAGGCCGCCTTCGTGCTCATCGACGCGCTGGGTATGATCCGGGCCCCCGTTCGCGCGCTGGGTCGTGGATTCGTTGGCACGCCCGCGATCGGCGTCGTGGCCGCGGTCGGCTACCGCGCGGCCTCCCCGCACACGCGGTTCCGGCTCGCTCAGCCCACCGTGCGGCTCGCCGGGACGCCCGACGAGGTCGACGCCGGGAGGCGCCAGCATCGCGACCTGCTCGTGAGGTTCCAGGCGCATCTCGCCCGCGCCACCGGACGGCCGGTCGACGCGATCGCGGACGACATGAGAGGCGGGCGGACTCTCGACGCGGCGGAGGCGCTCGCCTACGGGCTGATCGACGAAATCAGCGCCACGTCACCGTGACGGATCGGCCCGTCGCTCCAGTGCGTGCCCTCTCCTCCCCCCACGCCCAGCATCGGCTCCGCATCGGGCAGTCCTGGCAGTGCCAGTCCACGTGGAGCGGGAAGACGCCGGCCTCGTGGAGGACCCCGGCGACCAGCCGGAACAGGGGGCGCCTCGGAGAGGCGCGCGCCACCAACGTGGGCGAGTAGGGCCCGCACCACGGCCGGGTCTTCCACAACGGCGATGGCCCGCAGCCGGCCTCCGCAGTGGGGACAGGCGAGGACATCGAGGGCGAACACGGCGCGCCCGAGCAGCGGCTGACCTGCGAACGGCTGTGGTAAGCTCGGGCGCCGATCTACGCGAGGAGGAGACGACGCGACCATGGAGATGCGCAAGCTCGGCCGCACCGGACTGCGGGTCGCCGCGCTGTGTCTCGGCGGCAACACCTTCGGCTGGACCACCGACCAGGAGGCCTCCGAGGCGGTGCTCGACGCCTACGTGGCCGCGGGTGGCAACTTCATCGACACCGCCGACGTCTATGCGCGCTGGGCGCCCGGCAACACGGGGGGTGAGTCGGAGACGGTGCTGGGCCGCTGGATGGCAGCGCGACAGAATCGCACCGGCATCGTCATCGCCACGAAGGTGATGGGACCGATGGGACCGGGGCCGAACGACACGGGACTCTCGCGGCAGCACATCATGCAAGCCATCGAGGCCTCGCTCGCGCGCCTCCGCACCGACTACATCGATCTCTACCAGGCGCACTGGGACGACCGGGAGACACCCCTCGACGAGACGCTGCGCGCCTTCGACGACCTGGTTCGCCAGGGCAAGGTGCGGTACATCGGCGCCTCGAACCACGTCGCCTGGCGGCTGACCCGCGCCCTCTGGGAGAGCGATCGCCGCGGCTTCGTCCGCTACGAGTCGCTCCAGCCGAAGTACAATCTCGTCTTCCGCGACGAGTACGAGCGGGAGCTCGAGCCCCTGTGCCTCGCCGAGGGCATCGGGGTGATTCCTTACTCCTCGCTCGGCAGCGGCTTCTTGTCCGGCAAGTACCGTCGTGGGGCCGAGCTGCCCAAGACCGCGCGCGCCGCGAACGTGCAGAAGACCTACATGACCGAGCGCGGCTTCGCCGTGCTGGAGGCGATCGACAAGGTGGCCGCGAGCGCTGGCGCCACGCCCGCCCAGGTCGCCCTGTCCTGGCTCGCCCACCGTCCGGGCATCACGGCGCCCATCGCCAGCGCGACGTCGCCTGCCCAGCTCAGCGAGCTGCTCGGCGGCATCGATCTGCGCCTGGACGACGAGTCGCGCGCCGCCCTCGACCATGCCAGCGCCTGGCGCGACACATAGCGGCACGATCTCACCTTCGCCAGCCTCCAACGTCATGCATTGGCCTTGATGCCCGTCCCGATGAGCGCCTCCGCGCTGAGCACCAGCCGCCCGCTCGACTCGAACCGGGCCATGCGCCCGGACACTTCGTCTCGGACAGCGCCCCGCTCGGCGTCGCGGAGCTCCAGGTAGAACTGACCCAGCCGACCGCCCCCGGCCTCGATCCCGCTCCAGTACTCGTCGAAGGAGTCGAACGTGACCTCCAGCGTTTCCGTCACGACGGAGACGTCCCGGAATCCGGCGATGGCGAGTAGCCGTTCCAGGCGATCGGGATCCGCCAGAGCCGCCGGCGCATAGAGCACGTCTCGCTGCTCGGGGAAGTGCGGGCTGAGTGCATCCGCGAGCACACCGAAGTATGGGACCCGGTCTGGCCACGACCAGACCTGGACGGCAAGCCGTCCGCGCTCGCGCAACACTCGCCGAAACTCCTGGAGTCCGCGGCCCGCATCGGGAAAGAACATCAGCCCGAGCTGGCACATCACCACGTCGAAGCTGCCGTCCCGGCACGCCAGATCCTGGCCGTTCATGGCGACCAGATCCACCCGGAGCCCGGCGCTCTTGTCCTGGGCCACCCGCAGCATGGAGAGCGAGGGGTCGCTGGCGATCACACGGCCCGACGGCCCGACGGTCGAGGCGGCCATCACGGTCAGCCCTCCCGTGCCGGCGGCGACCTCGAGGATGGTCTGGCCGGCGGTCACGCCCCCTGCGGCAAGCAACCGCGGCACGAACGCGCGAGACCAGCAGCCGGTGAACCGGTCGTACTCGGAGGCTCCGGCGTCGTACGTCAGACCCTTCATCATGCCGCGGCCCTCTGACCCTCGGCGGCGCTCGGCCAGGACGGCTCTGCCGGCCAGTTCGCGGAGAGCTGGCGCGGCCGCACCGTCACCTTGTCGCCCCACCAGGGCTGCGTGCGCGCCATCCTCCGCCGGCGCGGAGGAGGGGTACACTCGGCATCATCGGCTCCCCCCGACTTCCCCGAGGGAGCGGGCAAGGCGCGAAAACGGAGGTCACGGATGGGCCCACCAGGCGAGCCGCAGGACGAGGACGTCGCGCGCGCACAGGCCGCCCTGCAGCAGATGACCAACGGGTACTGGGTCACGCAGATCATCTACGTGGCCGCGAGGCTCGGGATCGCCGACCTGCTGAAGGACGGCCCGCGGACCATCTCGGAGCTGGCGCGGTCCACCAGGACTCATGCGCCAACGCTGTACCGTGTGATGCGGGCGCTGTCCGGCCTCGGCGTGTTCCGGGAGAACGACGACGGGACGTTCGAGGCGACGACCCTGGGACGCTGCCTGGTCAGCGGGAGTCCCGGGGCGCTGCGGGCCAGGGCGATCATGAACGGCGAGGAGTGGTACCGGGCGTGGGGCGGGCTGCTCGAGAGCCTGCGCACCGGCGAGACCGCGTTCGACCACCTCTTCGGGATGCCGTTCTTCGAGTACCTGTCCGCGAACGCCGGATCCGCCGCGATCTTCAACGAGGCGATGGCCAGCTCGACGGAGCTCGCGGCGAGGGCGGTCGCGGAGGTCTACGACCTCTCCGGGGCCGGGACGATCGTCGACGTGGGCGGTGGAACCGGCGCGTTCCTCGCCGGCATCCTGATGGCCAACCCGCAGGCGCGCGGCATCCTCTTCGACCGGCCGGACGTCGTCGCGGATGCGAGCGGGATTCTCACCGGCGCCGGCGTGGCGAGCCGCTGCGCGGTGATCGCGGGAGACTTCCTCGAGGCGGTGCCAAGCGGCGGCGGCGCCTACATCTTGTCCTGGATCATCCATGACTGGGACGACGACCGCGCCGTCACCATCCTGAAGAACTGCCGACGGGCGATGGCGGACGACGCGCGGCTCCTCATCCTCGAGCAGGTCGTTCCGCGTGGCAACGAGCCATCGCTCAGCAAGCTCTACGATCTCCACATGCTCGTGCTGTACCGGGGCCGTGAGCGCCGTGAGGACGAGTATCGGGCCCTTCTCGCGGCGGCCAACCTCCAGCTCGCCAGGGTCATCCCGACCGGGGTCCCTCGAAGCGTGATCGAGGCGCTGCCGCGGTAGAGGCAGCGCATAGAACGATGACTGGCACCTCCGCGGGCGTGGGCGTGGGCCTGGTCCGGCCTCCCCTGCCTCTCCCGGCGGCCGGGCGACCCCGAGCGCCGACTTACCCCGCGTCATCCTCCGCCGGCGCAGGCGGGCGGCGGCAAGCTCCACCCATGTCCCGTTACCTGCTCGAGCACCGACACACGCCGCGCGAGTGCGGCGTCGTCTTCGCCTCCTTCAAAGGCCACGAGAGCCCGTTTCGCCACCGAGCCACGCTCGCCTCGTGCCGCTCCGGGAACCTAGGAACTCCTAGCCACGTTTCTCGCTCCCCGTCACCGGGCCCCGTCCCCCGTCGACCCCTTGGGCTGGCACCCTCGGTCGGGGCGGCTGCACGATAGCGCGTCGCCAGCGGGGCCGGCAAGGTGTCCGGGGCCGGCACGGGGCGCCGGAGCCTCCGGCGAACCGGCGGCGAGCAGACGGGGACGACGGCGTCGGGAGGCGGGGCGATCAGGGGCGGGTCAGGCGGCCGAGACGAGGGGACCCGGCGGCGGCTCGGCGGCGAGGCCGAGCGCTGCCAGCAGCCGCCGCACCGCGCGGGAAACCTAGCCGACCAGGCTGCGTCATCTTGTACATGTGCCCGTCGGTGCCGCCGCTCGAGAGATAGCACGCGTCGGACCATCTACCACTACTACGACCACCGCCGGACCCGCGCGTTCGCGGACTGCCTCTCCTCCCGAGCGCGAGGAGCGACATCAGCTTTCGTTCTCGGCCATTCCGAGCACCTGCTCGCGCGTAACGGTCAGCGCATGCTTGCTCTTGGCGTGGTCCTGCGCCTTGATGACGATCTCCTCGTCGTCCTTCCCACGGATGTCGGTGCCGCAGAAGCATTTGACTACCCGGGGCATGTCGGGGCCTCCTTTCCCGGTGGGACAGATCAGGTCGGCTTCCGGCGCAACGCGGCGTACTTGGCCTGGGTCTCCAGGTATTGGTGGATCTCTCCGATGACCCCCGATCCCTCGCCCACCGCGGACGCGACCCGCTTTTTCGACCGGGAGCGCACATCGCCGACCGCGAAGACGCCGGGGACGCTCGACTCGAAGTTGCAGGGGGTTCGCGGCAGCAGCCAATTGCCGAGGAGCTCGTCGTGGACGAGGTCCGGACCGGTGACGACGAACCCGTGAGCGTCACGGGCCACCTCGGACGGGAGCCACGAGGTGTGCGGCTCGGCGCCGATGAGCGCGAACAGCGCATCGGCGGAGACGACCGTGGTGGTTCCGGCGGCGTCGTCCGCCAGCGTCAGGCTCTCCAATCCATGGTCTCCCGACGCGTCGATCACCCGCGTCCGCAGCAGGACTTCGACATTCGCGGCGGAGGCGATCTCGTCGATGAGGTATTTCGACATGCTCTTCTCGATGCTCTCGCCCCGCACGACCAGCGTAACCCGCGCCGCCCATTTCGCCAGATGGAGCGCCGCCTGTCCCGCCGAGTTGCCGGCCCCGACCAGGAAGACGCGGTGCCCCTCGACGCGCTTCGCTTCGGCCGGCGACGCGCCGTAGAAGACGCCCTTGCCGACGAGGCTCTCCAGGGTCGGGACGCCCAGCCGGTTGTAACTGACCCCGCAGGCCAGGATGACCGCGCGGCTCGGAATGTCCGCGCCGTCCGACGTGACGAGGACGTGCTGGTCCACCCCACACCGCAGGGCGGTCACCGAGCGCCCCAGCAGAAACCGCGTGCCGAACACCCACGCCTGCTCGTACGCTTGTCGGGCCAGC
>Ga0114129_10014778_pt1 | contig 11121 bp, 3 predicted proteins | sample RhiMetdeltSRZDD1_FD_80071 | JGI IMG/M metagenome (GOLD analysis project Ga0114129, IMG submission 80071) | Populus rhizosphere microbial communities from Tennessee, USA - Rhizosphere MetaG P. deltoides SRZDD1 (version 2) (version 2) | ecosystem: Host-associated > Plants > Roots > Rhizosphere >... | reverse complement strand
GCAAAAGCGGCTCTCGAGACCCTGGTGTCGGGTGTGTCATTCATGTGTCGTTCGGTAATGAGATATGGTCAATTTGACTTGAATGCTTTAATATAAGCGGCATGCCGGCTACGTTTCCTGAACTGGTCCAGTCTTTCATCGAACGTCGTAATCTGCCTGTCGAACAGCTGGCCAACCTGGCAAATCTTTCACGCAAGACGCTTTACAGGTGGGTGAACGGGGAAGTCACAAACCCCAGACATTGGTATCAAATTGTCGCCTTGGGCAAGGCTCTGTGTATCAATGTGGAAGAAGTAAACCAATTGCTGAGGGTGACCAAAAATCCCAGTTTCGCGGAGCTAAAAGATGTAGCGCGGTATGAATACGAACTTGAGTTGTTGGAAGAGTTCGCGAAGCTGGAATCTACATCCAGTTCCATTCCGCGCCCCCAGGTTCGTTTTGAACCCTGGACAGCGTTGGAAGCGCCTGCTGGGGTGGTCCGACCTCAATCTCCTTTTTACATTGAGCGCGTTGCAGATGGCCAGCTCCGTCACCAACTAGCCGGGCAGGGAACCACCACAACCATTCAGGCAGGACGACAAACAGGGAAGACCTCTCTTTTAATCCATGCCATTAACGCATATCAGGGTGAACAAGGCAAACTCATTTATTTGGATTTCCATTTGGTAGATGAAGGAAGCAGAGCGAACCTGACCAGTTTCCTTCGGTTTTTATCGGAGGCGATTGCGGAGCAGCTCGATCTGGAGTGGGATATCGTAGATAAATATTGGCAGTCCGCGCGCAACCCGGCCCAAACCTTCAATCGGTTCTTACAACAGGAAATGCTGCAGCGTTTCGATCAACCTGTCCTGCTTGCCATCGATGAAGCCGATCTACTCCTCGGTACTGAGTATCAGAAGCATTTTTTTGCTCTGTTACGCGCGTGGGATTCGCGACGGGCATTCGATGCAGACTGGCGCAAGTTAAACCTGATGATGGTGATTTCCACGCATCCTTATTTATTGATTGACGATGTGAATTTATCGCCGTTTAATGTGGGACTGACCATCCGACTCAAGGATTTCGGCCCAGATCAAGTCGCTGACTTGAATCAGCGTCATGGAAGCCCACTCAAACAGAATGAGGTCTCCACTCTAATGGATCTGGTGGGTGGTCATCCTTATCTGGTGCGTCAGGCATACTACTCACTCGTTAGCGAAGGTTTATCTTTAACAGACTTGTCTCGCGTTGCCAACTCGCCTGAGGGACCGTTTGGCAAACATTTATTCTTTTACCTTCACAGTCTGAAGAAAAGCCCCGCGCTCTTCACTGCATTTCAACAGTTGCTTCGAGACCAGAAACTGCCTGATGAATCTCTGCTGGAAAGGTTAGCCGCGGTGGGATTGATCCAACAAGAAGACGAAAAATGGAAAGCGCGCTGCGGTCTGTATGGGGAATTCTTCAAGCAGCATATGAATTAGATGAGGACCAATTCTGCTCCACAGGAATTCTTCGTTGCTGGAGGCACTCTCTGGCGTGAAGCGCCCTCATATATCCATCGTCCAGCAGATGAAGAACTGTTCAGGTTGGCTTCTGCAGGTGAATATTGCAATGTCTTGGCGGCCCGACAAATGGGAAAATCATCTCTCATGGTTCAGACTGCGGATCGCCTGCACGAGAGCGGAGTTCGCACTGCCATCCTGGATATCAGCACGCTGGGTGGAGGCATTTCCACGCCAGAGGCCTGGTTCTTTGGCTTTCTCGATGAACTGATCATACAGTTGGGCGTGGACGCGGACATCAACGCCTGGTGGGATGCACATCCGAATCATAACCCTGTGCAGCGCTTCAGCAATTTTTTGCGCGATGTGCTGTTGCCAAACATCGCGGGTTCTGTTGTAGTCTTTGTGGATGAAATTGATTCCGCCCTCGGAATGGCGTTCACCGATGATTTTTTTGCCGCCATCCGCGCTACATACAACGCCCGCGCAAGCCACGCGGAATTTCAGCGTCTGACCTTTATCCTGCTGGGCGTTGCCCGCCCGGCAGACTTAATCCATGACCGCAACCGCACTCCATACAACATTGGCACACACATCGACTTACGTGATTTCACGTTATCGGAACTGAGTCTGTTTAAAGACGTATTTGAAGCTGTCTATCCGGGTCGTGGGGATGAGATCATCCAATGGGTGTTGGACTGGACGAACGGGCAGCCGTATCTGACACAAAAATTGTGTGCAGAACTCATCCGCGCCTCAGGAGCTCCCATTACTCCTGAAAGTGTGGAACAAACGGTTACCCGCTTGTTTCTGTCAGAAGAGGCGCGCAAAGAGAGCAACCTGCGCGCCATTCGCGATCGTATCGAGAGCAGCCCAAATAAAACCACAATGCTGCAAATCTATGAGCAGATCTTGCGCAGGCGAACTGTGCTGGATGAGGAGCGTTCTCCTGCCAAGAATGAATTGAAACTTACCGGACTGGTGCGCCCTTCTTTGCAAGGACAGTTGGAAGTTCGAAATCGAATTTATCAAACCGTGTTCGACCTGGTGTGGGTGCGAAAAAATCTGCCTCAATCTCGTACGCGCCAGGTTGCCCTGTTAACGTCATTGCTGGCTATTATGGCTTTTATCATTGCGGGCTACGCCCTTTACCAGCGACAAATTCAACCATCCCGGACGTACGTGGAGCAATTTCAGTCTAGTAATAGTCCAGATGTGAGATTGACCAGCCTGGCGCGTTTGCTCGAACTGGATGAACGTTCTCAGACACAGGCGTTGGAACTCTACACTGCTCTTCCGCACGAGGAGAAACTCAGCCTCTTTACTGAACTTTCTGACTCACAAAATATCGCCCTGGAACTTGTCACCGTGATTGAGGCTGTTTACCAGTCTAATACAAATACTGAAGCAGGCAACGAATTGCTCAGCGCGATGCGAACTGTGCTGGGTCAGATCGGCGCGGCAGGCGCGCCCAGCTTGAAAACTGAAATCGAATTCTGGCTCAAAGGACGCGAAGAAGCCTACGAAAACCAGAATGCTTCAACCGCCGCCAGCTTTTATGATGGTGCCCTGGCGGAAAGCCTCACACGCGGGCATCCGAACTATTTGGTTCAGTTCGATCGGGCGATGGCGCTGATCGTCCTCGAAGATTATGAATCTGCTATGGATGACTTGCAGGTAGTTTGGGATCAGAGTCCAGAACGACGGGCAGAGATAAGAGCCGCAATCCAGGCAAACACCGGCTTGGCCGCTCATATCCTTGAACATCCGGACGTCAATCCTGAGTTTCTTAATCTTATTACTCCCGCAGCTCTAACATCCATAGCGGAAGCCATTTCTACACCCAGCCTCGCTGTCATTGTCTCACCATCTCCTGTTGCTAAAAATCCCACACCCTCTCCCTTTACCGGCTGGATCGCTTTTGGATACGGAGAGCAAAATAGCCGTGAGATCATTATCATGCATCCGACAACTGGTTCTCAGCGGCAAATCACCAATAATGGCTCAATCGAGGAAGCGCCATCTTTCTCGCCCGATAACTGGAATCTGGTTTATGCATCCTATCGTACGCAGGGGGGATGGGAATTGTATTCTTATGATCTTCAGCGCGGCACAGAACAGCAGCTCACCTCCTTTGAAGGGGAAGCTCATTTTCCTGCCTGGTCGCCTGTACCTGGTGATACGCGAATCCTCTTTGAAGGGCGAACTTCCGAACCAGAGAGAGCAACCAATATTTGGATGTTAGATGTCGCAACCCGAGAGGTGATGCAGTTAACCAGTGGCGGTTCTGACACTCGCCCGAGCTGGTCGCCAGATGGGACGCGGGTCCTCTTTGGACGCGCAACGAGCGATACGAGTGGGGATGGGTATATCACAGTCAGTGACACCGCAGATATTCATATATTGGACATCGCTTCGGGCGAGGAGACGAATCTGACGGCTACCCCGGGTTTTAACGATTTCAACTTTGCCTGGTCTCCGGATGGACAGTGGATCGCTTTTGCCAGCACCAGGCTCGATACAAATGGCGATGGTTCCGTCAATCTGGATGATAGTCAGAACCTTTTCCTGATTCCAGCGGGCGGGGGCGAGGAACGCTTGCTGAACCTGAGGGACAGGGCGATATTCTCCCCGAGCTGGTCACCAGATGGGCGCTTTATTCTGGTGCTGGTGTTGGGCGAAGATGGACAGAATTCAGTCTGGCGATTTGATAGCCAGACAGACGATTTCGTCCGCATTACCGAGCCTGGCCCGTACTATCACCCAAGATATTCAACTACCCCCTGACGTTTGCTTTTCCGCTCGTAAGTGGGATCACACAAGAAATCTCATTCCTTTAACTTCTTTTTATACCAGGCCGCCTTCCGACTGCGGGATTGCACGATTCGACTGAGGATTGCATCTTTATTAAGTGGGACACTGAGAAAACGAGTGACACACGAGTGACACACGTATGGGGTATTCCCAGACTCTAAAAAGTGCGAAGATGTTGAATAAATCAAATCAATGTCTATCAAAAGGGAGATGCCCCATGTCACACAAGAATCGCTTGCATGTTATCACGGTACTTTTGACCATCCTGGGATTGATCTTCAATCTCGGAATTGTGCAGGCTTCCGCCTCACATTCAGATATATCTACTGCTGGCAGATCAACAACCCAGACTCTTACAACTGTCCCAACAGTAACGACACCCGCAGTGACACCCACACCTGGCATGCAGCTGGGAGTCAAACCAGAAGCGTGGCTCGATGGAACGATCGATCTGGAGCAATTCGGGCCGCGGCAGGTATTGACCGTTCACTTTAACACGCCCATGCACGCAGAAAGTAGTCCCCAGCCCATCCTCAGTTGGCCTAATGTGGATGGCGTGAGTAGCTGGAATGGCACGCGCACCACGTTGACATTTACACCGGGACTCGCTCTCGATAGCCAGAAGGCTTACACGTTCTTTTTAGATCCTGAGCTTCGTTCTGCGGACGGTATGACGCTGAAGGATCAACCCGAATGGATTGTGCGTGTGCAAAGCGGTCCCAAAGTTCAACGCGTTACACCCCAGCCGGGTACGTTGGAGAACCGTTCCAAGATTATCGAAATCCATTTTGACCGAAATATGAAGTCTTCTATCTCAAAGTCGATGATATCGATCGAGCCACATGTAGACTTCGAACTGAAATGGAAAGCCAATAACACTTTGCAGATCGTCCTGGGACAACCTTTGCAATTTAACCAACGTTATGATCTCACCGTGAAAGGTGGCAACGACGAGAATTCAGTATTTGCTGCCGATGACTCTTACCTGGCAGAAGATTATCGCTGGTTCTACTGGCAACAACCCTTTGAATTAAAAGCGGAGATACCGGCAGAAAAAACTCTGACGGTAAAGTTCAATTACGCGTTGGATCAGGATAAAAGTGATCAACCATTTTCCATCTCCCCGGCGTTGGATGGCGAATGGAAATGGCTTTCCTCTCACGAAATTCGCTTCGCGGCGAAGGAGCCTATCCCGGCATCGACAGAGTTCATGCTTAACCTCTTACATCCCCTGGTAGATGCCAACGGATTTGAAACATCTACATTGCCAGCCATTTCATTTACTGGTCTGCAGCCAGTTCGTTTAGCCAACTCGAATATTGTAAAAAGCGACTATAGCGATGCCTTAATTGCTAATCTTGACGTTGAGACCCTCCGAATCGAATTTAGTACCCCGGTGAATCATGCGTCGGCCGAAAATGCTTTTTCGTTAGCTCCGGCAATGCCTGGCAAATTTCATTGGGAAAAGGCTTCGAACAACTCCAAGGAGGTGTTGGTTTATACACTCAACGAACTATTGCAGCCCGGCAATGTGTACAAACTGAAAATCGATTCCACCCTTCTGGATACGCAGGGAACGCAGCTGATGATTCACCCTTATGAGCAGCCGTTCATGACGAATACCTGGGGAGGCTATCTTTCCCCATCTTTTGGTGAGACGGGGGACAACATCCAAATTGTGGATGCGAATGGACCGCGTGGGATTCAGTTTGGGGGTAGTGATGACGATACCAGCTTTGTTGCCTACCGATTCGACCTGATCGATTTTGCCAAACTCTATGCGGACCACTACCATTATCGTCAGGGCGGTAACAATGTTCGCGATATTCCGATCCCATCTGATTTGAAATCAGCAGCTACCTGGAAGAATGTAGTTACCCGCGGAACGGACGAAGGTAAAGTGGTGGAAACAATCCTGCCCGTGGACCTGGTTCCAGGTTTATATGTGGTGAATATGCGCCACAAAAACCTTCTGTATGATCAGATGTTCGTTGTCCTTACGAGCAATACACTCGTTATCAAGAACACTGATGACGAACTCTTTGTATGGTTGACGGATATCAATGGCAAGAATGTCCCTGATGCAGAGATCCGCGTCTATAGTTCTCGCGGAGAAAAGGTTCGGGAGGGCCAAACGGATGAAAACGGTCAGTACCGTGTTTCAATCCCAAGTGGGGTAGAGCCCATGTTAGTCTCCGCGCGTGTGGAAGAGCACGGTTTGTCTGGAGACGTTGCTTTGGCTGGGTTCAATGGTTGGAACTCCTATTTCCCCTATGACTATCGTGATCGTTCTTCATGGTACTTGCCAGAGGGGCAACCCTATTTGGCTTACCTCTACACCGAACGGCCCATTTACCGGCCGGGTCAAACCGTGAACTTTAAAGCAATCTTCCGTAAGGATGATGATGTACGTTTCAGCCTGCCTGTCAAAGAGACACCTGTCAAAGTACGCATACTGGATGCACGCGGAAATACTCTCGAAAGCACCGAACTGCTGACCAATAGTTTTGGAACCATCCACAGCACCTTCACCATTTCGGAAGGAGCAATGCTGGGTCATTATCAAATTGAAGCAGAAATCGATGGGTTCATCACACTCCAGACCTTTCAAGTAGAAGACTATCGCAAGCCTGATTACCAGATCAAGCTGACATCGCTTCAACCCGAGAGAGAGAATAAGTTCGTGCGTGGCGATGAAATGAAAGTCAAAATCAACGCTGCGTATTACTTTGGCGAACCGCTTGCGAATGCCAAACTGGATGTGAAGTTTTACTATAACTGGCCGCTGGAGACAAAGATCACCGGTTCACTCGTGACTGACGAGAACGGGGAGACCACGATTTCCTTCCCGGCTCCATATAATCCGGATTACGACGATTACTACTACGGGGGTGATGTATCTCGCTATCAAAGAGTTCGTATGGAAGTGACGGCCAACGATGGCAGTAATCAAACCGTCACGGGTATATATACTTTTTCTGTATATCCAGCTTTTGAACAGTTGAGGCTGGAGACCGATGAGTATTTTGTACAGCCCGGCGAGACTTTTAAGGTGACCGCCAGGACGATGAATTTGTTCGACCAACCTGTCGCGGGACGCAAGCTGACATTGACCACGTCTTCATGGAATTGGAAGAGCTTTGCATTCAACACGGCAGACCAAACTCTGCAGCTGCAAACGGATGAGCAAGGCATTGTTACACAAGACCTGCAATTGCGCGCCGGGTACCACGAGTTAACCTTGAAAAGCCAGGATTCTCAGGGACGTGAAATCGAAGTAAGCCGCTGGGTGTACGTCTTCCGGAGCAAACAAGATTGGTTCAACCGAAACCGGGGTGAATTCTTGACAGTATCCGCCGACCAGGATTCTTACAAACCATATACAACAGCGCGCTTTGCAATCGAATCCACCTTCAGTGGACCTGCCTTGTTAACCTTGGAACGGGGCAGTGTCATCAACACCAAAATGGTTGAGCTGACAGCTCCTCTGACCATTGTGGAAACCGAGATCATTCCTGAACACGCCCCGAATGTTTACGTGACAGTCAATGCATGGCAGGCGGGTTCGCAGAATACTGGGCGTTATGGATATCCAGACTCCTATTCCACATATGCAGATAGCTATCTGCGCCTGGCAAAGACACAAATCCAGGTAGACTCCAGTGCCAAGGAACTCGACATTAACATTGTCACAGACAAACAAACATACGCACCAGGCGAAAAGCTAACCGCGACCATTCAGGTACATGATACAGCTGGCAAACCAGTTCTGGCTGAACTCTCTTTGGCAGTGGTCGATGAAGCCATCTATGGTTTGGCCAACGATTTTGCAGAGAATATCTTTGATGCTTTCTACGGACCACGCGCCCATTCTGTGAACACCTTTGATTCAATGGCGCCTCATCGCATTATCATGGAGGGCGGACGGGGTGGTGGCGGCGATGAAACACCTCCAGCCGCACGAAGCGATTTTCAGGATACGTCTGCCTGGTTGCCGGTTATCGAAACAGATGAAAATGGACAGGCGAGGGTCACGATCGATTTGCCGGACAACACGACTAGTTGGCGGTTGAGCGTCAAAGCCATCACGCTTAACCATCAGGTTGGCCAGGCCCTGACAAACATCGAAACGAAAAAGGATGTGTTTGTGCGCCCAATTCTGCCGCGCGTTCTGACGAATGGTGATCAGGCTACTCTGACAGCTTTCATCCATAATTACAGTACGCAAACGCAAATACTCACTGTCCAGCTATCTGCACCGGGTCTGGAGATTCGCAACCCGGATGAAACGTTGGTATCGTTGAATCCAGGAGAAGTATTGCCGGTGGGCTGGCAGGTTCGTGTCCGGAGTGCAAAGCCGACACAGGTGACTATTATTGCAAAGAACGGAGCAAACGTTCTTGACTCAATTCTTTTGCCACTGGCCCTGCAACCCGCTGCGATTCAAGATGTCCAGAATCAATCCGGTCAGTTTAGCGGTACATTGACGCTAGGTTTGCCTCTGCCAAATGTGGAACGGGAAACAAGTGAAGTGCGGCTGACTCTCAATCGTTCGATGAGTGGCACATTACTGAATGGCTTGGAGTACTTAACAGGCTATCCCTATGGATGCGTGGAACAAACGATGAGTCGCGCTCTGCCCAACGCCGTCGTAGCTCACGCCGCCGAGAATCTGGGGGTTGGTGGTCCAGAGATGGATGCACGCCTTGAGCCAATGATCAAAGCAAGCATTCAGCGTCTTTATGGCTTGCAGCACAGTGACGGAGGCTGGGGCTGGTGGACAGATGATGTCTCTGACCCGTACCAGACTGCCTGGGTGTTGTTTGGACTGGGTGTGATAGAAAATTCCGGATATGACATCGAGCCCAACGTGATGGATCGGGCTGTACTGTGGCTTGAGAATGAACTTGGAACTAACTCACAACTTGATATTCGTACACAAGCATACGCTCTTTATAGCATGGCACAGGCGGGGCGGGGTAATGTTGAAAAAACACAGGCCCTGGTGTCTGCTGACATCTATGAACTTGACCCCTTTAGTCAGGCAGCCCTAGCTCTGGCATTGAACCAGTTAGGTGAAAAAGAAAGCGCCCAGGCAATTCTTGGTACCCTTTCACAAAGCGCCCTCAAGGAAGCCGAGTATGTGTACTGGCCACAGCCAAGTTATGACGGTGTGTATCACAGCAAGACCATGGCTTCGACCGTTCGTACCACGGCGCTTATATTGTTGGCATATGCAGAAATAGATCCGAACAATTCGCTTGTACCAGGCATCGTCGGATATCTGGCAGACCAGCGCCAGGGCATTCATGGTTGGGGCACCACCAATGAGACCAGTTTCACCATCCTGGCGTTGACGGAGCACCTGATTCATGCCGAAAACCAATTGGGAAGCACACCTTATGAGGTGCTTGTAAATGGTAAGAGCCTCGCATTCGGAACATTGGAAGTTGGCAATACCAGCGCCAATATTGATATTCCGCTCGCCGAATTGAAGGATGGATTGAATTCACTTGTTGTTAATACACAGGGCGACAACCCAACCTACTTTGACCTTTCCACACGCTACGATTTACTACGCAATTCAGTGGAAGAAGCCGGAAGCATCCAGGTAAATCGCAAGTATTTCGACCCCGTAACCAAAGCTCCCATTGAAAGTTTTGAGGCCGGGCAGTTGGTCAAAGTCGAGGTGCGTGTCCAGGTCCCTGAAAATACATTTTTCGTAGCGGTGGAGGATTATCTCCCCGGCGGTTTGGAAGCGCTCAATGAAGGGCTAAGCGCAGCCAATCAGGTCAGTACGGATTCCTGGGGATACGAGAATTATCAACCATTCTTCTGGCAGGAATATGGCTACAATTACAAGGAAATTCGTGGTGATCGAGTCGTGTTCTTCATTACTGATTTTGAAAAGGGAACGCGTACCTTTACCTATTACGCCCGCGCGACTACTCCTGGACAATTTGTTGCTTTGCCAGCCCAGGCTTATGCCATGTACGATTTGAGTCTTTGGGGCCGCTCAGAAAGTACTAACATCGGAATCAACAAATAAATAACAGGAGGCAATACATTTGGAAACTCACTGGCATCGCAAGATGCCAGTGAGTTTCCATTTTGTGCACAGTTTCAATTAATCGACTGCGAGCAGGGCTGAAACAAATCAATTATAGGTGCGTGCTTATTATCGTATTCTCAAACTAGCACAAACGATTACGGATCTCGTTACGGCAACGGCAAATTCCCTGCATAACCTGTCAGTTCAATATACCCGTTTCCGCTTGCAGCCACGCCATCACAAGTGCCTTGGAAGTGTACCGCCCCTTCCCAGTATGTTATAGGTGGGAAGTTTATTTCCTGATCAGCCATCCAGGCTTGAGCCGCTAAGAGACAATCTGGCTGACCAATCCGAATCTGCCAGGAAGAGGGATATACACCCTGTGTATGTGGACTCTGCCATTGGTCGAGAACTGTAATCTCGAAATCAGATTTATGAAGAGATTGCGTCGTTCCATCCGCAGCCATGAATGTGCCGCTGGCTGACTCTGAAATTCCTCCGCCGCGTTCACGAAGCTGAAAGAGCATCAGGGCAGCGCCGTCCTCAAATTGCAAAGAAAACCAGTCCCAGCCAATTTGATTTTCGTCAAGCACACTGCTGCTGAATTCATGATCCTTCCAGGCTAGTCCGGTAACTGCGTATGATGAGCCATTGATCTGCACGGAACCCTCAGCTCGCAGACGCGGTTGGCTATAATAATAAGAAGCGTTGGTTGAATCTTTCCCTTTGCGGCTGTAGCCGCTCTCACCGTGCAAGATGACTCCCATTTCATCT
>Ga0114129_10014773_pt1 | contig 11124 bp, 13 predicted proteins | sample RhiMetdeltSRZDD1_FD_80071 | JGI IMG/M metagenome (GOLD analysis project Ga0114129, IMG submission 80071) | Populus rhizosphere microbial communities from Tennessee, USA - Rhizosphere MetaG P. deltoides SRZDD1 (version 2) (version 2) | ecosystem: Host-associated > Plants > Roots > Rhizosphere >... | reverse complement strand
GGCGGCCTTCTCGTTCGGAGGGTCGTATCTCGTCTACAGGCTCACCGATCTGATCATCCCGCTGCGCGTGCGGGGGCGTCAGTGACAGCTCGGCCTCGATCTCAGCCAGCACGGCGAGGTCATGCAGGACACGGCGGCGGTCTCAGTGTCACCTGAACCTCTGCTCGCAAAAACCGCTTAACAACACTCAAGTCTCGAGGCTCAACTCTCAACGCAGTGAGACTTGAGCCTTGAAAGTTGATGCCGATGCACGATTGGACCCGGGATGAAATTCGGCGCATCGGGTATCAAGTCGTCGACCTGATCGCCGAGCATCTGTCGCGGCTGCCCGACGAACCGGTCTTTCGTCCCGTGCCAACCGAGCTCCAGGAACATTTTGACTCGACGCCGGCGCCTGTCGCAGGCGGCTCACCGGACGACATTCTCCGCGAATTCCGCGACACGATTGCGCCCTTTCCGTTCGGCAACGGCCACCCCCGCTTCTGGGGCTGGGTCAATTCACCGCCGTCGGTGATGGGCATCTTTGGCGACGCGCTGGCCGCGGCGATGAATCCGAGCTGCGCCGGCGGCAATCATGCCGCCATCTACGTGGAGCGGCAGGTCACCGGCTGGTTCCGCCATCTGCTCGGTCTGCCGGCCGATGCGAAAGGGCTGCTCGTGAGCGGCGGCTCGATGGCGACGCTGACCGCGCTGGGCGTCGCGCGCCACGTCAAGTGTGGCGTCGACGTCCGCGCCGACGGGTTGCGCGGCGCCGCGCGTCCGTTCGCGTTCTATCTCTCACCGGAGTCGCACGGATGTGTGCGCAAGGCGATCGAGCTGCTCGGATTCGGGAGCGGCGCGATTCGGACGATTCCGATCGACGACGACTACCGCATGAACGTCGACGCGCTCGACGCGGCGCTCGCGGACGATCACGCCAGGGACGTGACGCCCATCGCCGTCATCGCGTCGGCCGGTACGACGAATACCGGCGCCATCGACGATCTCGACGCGATCGCCAGGCTCTGCCGTCGGCGCGGCGTCTGGCTGCACGTGGATGCTGCATACGGCGGCCCCGCGATTCTCGCCGCCGAGTTCAGCGACCGCCTGCGCGGCCTCGCGTCCGCTGACAGCGTGGCCCTTGATCCGCACAAGTGGCTCTTCGTGCCGGTAGAAGCGGGACTGGTCTTCGTTCGCGACGCGGAGGCGATGCGTTCCGCGTTCAGTCTCGTCCCACCCTACCTCCGCACGGACGGCAGCAGGGCCGGCGTGGGGGGACCGACCTGGTTCAGCGAATTCGGTTTCCAGCAGACGCGCGGTTTTCGGGCGCTCAAGGTCTGGATGGCTATGAAGGAGTTCGGTTTGTCGGGTTACAGGGCCGCGATTGAAGAGAACCTGGCCCTCGCCGCGTACCTGGCCGACCGCGTGCGGCGCTCAGTCGACCTCGAACTGACGGCGCCGCCAGGGTTGAGCGTCGTCTGTTTTCGTTTGAGAGGTCGATCGCTTGACGAGGAGACCGCGATTGCCGCGGTCAATCGGTCGGTGCTCGAGCGCCTGCAGCTTGGCGGCGAGGCGTTTCTTTCCGGCACCGAGTTGCGCGGCCGCTTCACGCTCCGCGCCTGCATCGTCAACTTCCGCAGCACGCGGCAGGACATCGACGCCATGCTCGACACCGTTCGCCGTCTCGCGCGCGATGCGGATACGGTACGTCGTGTCCGGCTTTAGCCGGACCTCACGTGGCCGACCTACCGGACTTCACCATGTCCGCCTAAAGGCGGACAGTACGTACACGTAAACCGTCAGTCCCGCCAGCGCCAATCGCTCCGGTAGGCGTCGCGCAGCGCGCGCCGCACCTGACGTCGGGCTTCGCGGTTCGCTTCCACCATCGCTCGCCTTGCCTCGCGCAGCGCATCGCGCCGGTAGTAGTACGAATCGCGCCGCACGCGCCGGACAGCCTCGCGCACCTCGCGGCGGATCTCCGCGCGAAGGCGCGCCCGGTCGATGCGGTCATACCGATCGTAGCGGTCCCACTGGGCGGCCGCCGCCTGCCCGGGAAGGGTCAGCAGCAGCATGAGCGCCAGACAGATCTTGGCCATCGGTTTCATGATGCCCCCTTAGACGGAAACGAGCCCATCCGGGTTGTCCCCCGCCTTCGCGCCGCAGGCGCTTCGGCGTGGCAGGCCTTTTGTGTCCAAACGGTGTCCAATCTGCCGTGATCGAGGTCCGCCGTCTGACGCGGCGCTACGGAGCGTTGACGGCCGTCCACGACCTGTCATTCGAAGTCCGGCCGGGGGAAGTGCTCGGGCTGCTCGGGCCGAACGGGTCGGGCAAGAGCACGACGGTCAAGGTGCTGGCGGGGCTGCTGTCTCCGACGACCGGCCATGTCTTGCTGGACGGCCGAGACGCGCTCGCCGACGTGACCGCCTACAAGGCGACGCTTGGGTACGTGGCGGAAGAGCCTCACCTCTATTCCTATATGACCGGCCCGGAGTACCTCCAGTTAGTCGGTCGCCTTCGCCGGATGCCCGAGGACCTGCTGGGCGACAAGATCGAGCGGTTCCTCAAACTGCTCAGCATCTGGGACGACCGCTACCAGACGCTGTCGTCGTATTCCAAGGGTATGCGCCAGAAAATCCTGATTGCCGCGGCGGTCCTCCACAACCCGCGCATCGTCGTGCTGGACGAGCCGTTTTCGGGACTCGATGTCAGTGCCGCGCGAGTGCTGAAGGCGTTCGTCCGTACGATCGCTGCGGACGGCAGGATGGTCGTGTTCAGCTCGCACGTCCTGGAGGTCGTCGAACAGGTGTGTTCGAGAGTGGTGATTCTCAAAGACGGACACATGGTCGGTCATGATTCGGTCGAACGGCTGCGCGCGATGCTGCGCCTGCCGTCGCTCGACGCGGTGTTCGCCAGCCTGGTCGAGGAAGACGACAGCGAGGCGCGGTGCCGGTCGATGATCGCAGCGATGCGCACCTCGGCCGTCCCGCCATGAATCGCGAGAGGCTTCGGCGAGGCAAGGCCCAGGGGCCTGCGATCCTGTTCGGGCCCGATTTCCAGGGCGAGCCCCGGGCGCCGGCATCGGGCGCGCACGGCGTCGGCCGCACGCTGTTCCACACGTTCTTCAGGCAGTTCTTCGCGAGCGAGTCGGTCACCTCCGACATGCAGCTCCGGCAGACGATTGTCTGGATCCTCGCGTTTCTGATCGCACCCTTGCTCATCTTGACCATCCAGATCTTTCCGCGCCTCGCGTGGGTTGCCATCCGCGCGGTCCGATTTCACGACACGGAACTACTGGACGATACGCTCGAGTGGATCGAGATGCTGTTCGTGACGCACTCCATGGTCACCGTCGGGCTCATCACGGTCTTCGTCTGGGACGCGCTCAGCTTCGATCGGCGCGACGCCATGGCGCTTGGCCCTCTTCCGCTCCGGCCGTCGACGGTGGGCGTCGCGAAGCTGTCGGCGCTGGGCGCGTTCCTCGTTGCCGCGGCAGCGCTGGTCAACTTCCCGAGCGGGTTCCTGTTTGCGATGGCAACCTCGGACCAGTTCGGCGGACTGACGTTCCTGACGCACCTCGTCGCGCACCTCTCCGCCACGATCGGCGCAGCGGCTTTCACGTTCGCCGCCATCGTCACATTTCGCGGTCTGGTTCTGCTCCTCGCGGGCGCCCGCGTGGCGTCGGCAATCGGCCCGCTGATGCAGTTCCTGTTCGTCGTGCTGATTCTCAGCTTTGTCATCCTCACGCCGGCGGTGTGGACGATTCCGCACGCCGCGCTCGTCAACCCAACCGTGACCGGATGGCTTCCCGGTTCGTGGTTTGTCGGACTCTTCGAACGCATCCGCGGCTCGTCTCGTCCCTACTTCGTACCTCTGGCCACGCGCTCGCTCATCGCGCTGTCAGGCGCGGTTGCAGCCGCGGTCCTCGTCTCCGTAGCGACATTCCGGCGACAGATGCGGCTGGCGCTGACGCCGCCGGCGAAGCCTGGATCAATGGTGTTGGGCTCGCTGATTCGACGCCTCGCGCGCATGCTGGCCGGCCGCGACCCGGCCGCGCGCGCAACGGCGGACTTCGTGATCCTCACGATCGCGCGCAATCGCCGTCAGCAGGGTCCGGTCGCGATGAGCGCGGCAATCGGCGCGGCAATCGTGCTCGCGTCGCTCGTGCAGAAGGTCCGGGATGTCGATTCGTTGCTGCACCCGCGCACGCTGGTCCTGTGGATTCCGCTGGTCCTGACGTACTGGACGGTGCTCGGGTTGCGCGCCGCGTTCCTCGTACCGAGCGAGCTGCCTGCTGCGGTCACGTTCGCGAGCCACGGTCCCACCGATACGCACGCCTACTGGTCCGGCGTGCGCGGCGCAATGATCGCGCTGCTTGCGCCGCCCGTGACGCTCGTGGCGCTCGTCGTCACCGGTCCGCTCGCGGGCTGGAACGTCGCCGCGTGGCACGGGGCCTTCGTGGCAGGCATGGTGGCCGCGCTCGTCGAGCTGGCTGTGTCGACGCTGAATCGCGTGCCGTTCACGCATCCGTACGTGGCCGGAGATGCGAAGCTGAGACGACGGTGGCCGCTTTATTTTTTCGGGATGTACGTCTTCGCGTACTGGCCGGTGAAACTCGAACTGCGGCTGCTGGGAAGCAGCGAGCCATGGCTCGTGGCGTCAGCCGCGCTCGTCGCGATCGCGTGTCACTTCGTGGGACGCATCCGCGCGCCGCGCTGGTCGGTCGAACCTGACGAGCCGACACAGGACGGCGCGCTGATCTCCGTCCTGGATATCGGAGCCGTCGCACCGCTGGGCTAGCCCGAGCCCTACAGCGCCTTTCACGATTGTGTCGCGTTCGCAGGGCGACACGCCATAGGGCGCTCGAGTTGCCGATCCGCGGCGGGGCCGGTGGAAACCACGCAGCCGATTGAATTCAACCTCCAGTCCCGCCGTGGAGGGCAACTCGAGTGCCCCTTCACCCGGACGAGGTCCGGCTGGAGCGAAGGAGGCTCACCCCCGCCGTCCTTTGAGCGTCGCGGCGAATTCGGTCGGCGTCTCCACCCGAATGCCATGTCGGAGCGCTGAGAGAAAGTGACGACGGTTGTCGGTAATCACCACGGACGCACCGGCGGCGCGCGCCACCTCCGCGATGTGCGCATCGTAGATGCGGCCTCCAGCGATGCCCTCCCGTGCCGCGGCTCGCACCATCGGAAGTCGATCGGCCTCTGGCAGGTCGTGGACCGTCATACGGGTGAAGATCTCGTCCTCGACCAGACGCGCCGCGTCGGCAGGCGCGAGTCTGAATTCCGGCGGCAGCCGCGTCGACACCGACAGGAATTCGAGGCAGCAGTCCCACGCCGTACCCGCGCCAGGAACCTGCTTCTCCGCGACGGCGTGCAATAACGATTGAGCGGGCGCGCTCTGGGGTCCGAAGTCGATGAGGCCCGCGAGGAGCACGCTCGTGTCGAGGAACGTCGTCACGGCCATCGATTGCGCTCTTCCTCGACCAGCGCCGCGACGTCGACGACGGGCCGCGCATCGGTCGAGGCGCTGGGTCGTGCGACCAGCCGCCGGCCGACTTTGACGAGCCGCGGTCCAGGCGCGACACGCTCGAGACGGATGATCGCATCCTCGAGCGTCAGCTCGAGATCGGCCCCGGACACCAATCCCGTGCGTTCCCGGACCTGGGCGGGGATGACGACACGGCCAGCCTTATCGATGGTTACACGCATACCACTACCATACCACCCACGATGCCATTTATCTGGGAGAAGATGAGCCGCCACGCCTGACAACCTCGGTGGCGGGCGAAACGGTCCTGGTGGGCGCCGTTCCGCACAGCGCACGCCCACGAGCTTGCCGCCACGGCAGTTTTGGCCGAGAACAGCCCTACCGCAACGCATCCAGGTATGGCCCACGGTTTGCTCTTTAATCCGGCGTCATGAACCCCATAGCCGACGACACTCACCTCCGTTTCGTGGACAACAGCCAGCTCGAGTCGCCGCTGGTCGAGCCGCTCGATGTGCGGACGCAGGCGGGGACCAAGATCGGCACCTTTGACGGGGTCATTGTCGATCCGGCCCAGCGGCGAGTCCGTTACCTCGTCGTCGATCGCGGCCGCGTCTTCCACAAGCGCTGCCTGATCCCCATGCCAGCGGCGCGCCTCGATGCCGAGCACCATGCCCTGCAGATTGAGGTCGACGACGCCGACCCGACCGAGTGGGAGCGATTCGATCCGGTCACTTACCCCAAGTTCTCGGACGACGATCTGATTACGGCGATGTTCGCGCAGCGCGCGTAATCTTCGTCTCGAGGAACTCCGAGACGATCGCGCGGATGTCGCGATGCTCGACATCCGCCGCGTAGTTCAGGGCCCGCATATCATCCGGCGAAATCTTCCCCGATAGCTTCTCAAGTGCTAGGCGGACTTGCGGATAGCGCAGCAGCGTTTCCGCACGTGCGACGGCCGCCGCGTCGTACGGCGGGAAGTAGTGCCGGTTGTCCTCGAGCGGCGCGAGGTCGAGCCCCTTGATGAGTCCCGCGGTGGCGTCGCCGGCAATGAGATCGACCTGCCCCGAAGCCAGCGCGCGATAACTGAGCGTCAGATCCATCACGCGCGGCGGGTCCGGAAACCGCAGGCCGTAGGCCCTGGCCAGACCCTGATAACCATCGGGCCGCTCGACGAACTCGTACCCGAATCCCGCCCGCCAGTGCACCGATTCGCGCGCCGCATCGTCGATCGTCCGCAGGCGGAGTGCGCGCGCGTCGGCGCCGCGCACCAGAATCGCGAACGTGTTGTTGAAGCCGAGCGGCGGGAGCAGTGTCCGGCCGGTCCTGGCGTACAACGTCCGCACCGTGTCGTAGACGGCTGCCTCATCCGTGCTGATCGGTGCATGAAAAACCGCTGTCAGAGCGGTTCCCGTGTATTCCACGTAGACATCGAGATCGCCGCTGAGCAACGCGCCGTCGCAAATGAGGGTGCCGCCGAGATTGAGGCGTCGGTGAACCGGCACGCCGGCATCACGCTCGATAATCTGAGCCACCAGCTCACCGAGCACCAGCTGCTCCGTGAAGTTTTTCGATCCGACGATAATCGCCCCGCTCGTTCGACGCGCCGCCACGCCGCCGGTCACGACGACGATCGCGGCCACGAGCGCAGCGGCCGCAGCGGCGGTCCGCCGTGAGGGCGATCGCCGCCGCGCCGACAGCTGGCGCTCCGCCCACAGCAGTGCGGCATCTACAGCCAACGCCAGCAACGCGGCGGGAATCGCGCCGGCGAGAATGACCGTCGTGTCCACCATCGAAAGGCCGCGGTAGATGTATTCACCCAGGCCACCCGCGCCGATCGCGGCTGCAATGGTCGCGGAGCCGACCCCAACCACGGCAGCGACCCGGACGCCGGCCACGATGGAGGGCAGCGCGAGCGGCAGCTCCACCTGCCGCAGCAGCTCATTCGACGTCATTCCCATCGCCACGCCCGCCTCACGGATGGCGGGGTCGATGGTTCGAAGGCCGGCGATGGTGGTCCGGACGATCGGGAGCAGCCCGTAGAGAATCAGCACGACGAGCGCCGCCCGCGCGCCGACGCCTCCGACGAGCGGCACCGGCAGGAGGAATCCAAACATCGCCAGGCTTGGAATCGTCTGGACGATGCTGGCGACCCCCATTAGCGGCGACGCCAGTCGAGGACGGCGCGCCGAGAAGATGCCCAGCGGCACGCCGATCGCGACGGCTACGACCGTCGAGGCCGTGACCAGCATGATGTGCTGGCCCAGCAACCCGGCGAGCTCGCCCCGATGCGCGCTCCAGAAATCGAACAGCTTCATCATGCGCGTCAATTCCTGGGCACGGTCGGCAGCGCGTCGAGGAGCTTGCGCACGATCGGCTCCCGTGACGCCGCCACGAGGGCCGGACGATCGCATGCGATCAGGTGGCCGCCTTCGAGGACGCCGACACGATCGCCGAGCGCGAACGCTTCGCCCATGTCGTGAGTGACGATCACGACGCTCTTCCGCACGCGCTGCTGGATTCGGCGGAATTCGGTGTGAAGCTCCGCGCGGGTCAGCGGGTCGAGCGCGCCGAACGGCTCGTCCATGAGCAGCACCGGCGGATCGATCGCCAGCGCTCGAGCCACGCCGACACGCTGACGCTGTCCGCCCGACAGCTCGTCCGGCCACCGTGTCGCGAGATGTCCCGCACCGAGGCCGACGAGCTCGAGCAGCTCGTCGACACGCGCGGCCGTGCGTTCCACCGGCCAGCCTTCGAGACGCGGCACGACCCCGACATTTCCGGCCACCGTCAAGTGTGGAAAGAGACCGACATCCTGCAGCACGTAGCCGACTCGACGCCTCAACCGGATCGGTTCCCACTCGCGTGTGTCGCGGCCTTCCACGAGGACCGCGCCACCCTCCGGCATCAGCAGGCGATTGACGAGTTTGAGGACCGTCGTCTTGCCCGAGCCACTGCGACCCACGAGGGCGAGGACGTCACCCGTGTCGACGGTGAGCGAGAAACGGTCGAGGACGCGGTTGCCGCCGGAGCGCGTAAAGGAGACGTCTTTGAATTCGATTGCGGGAACGGGCATCGCGTTTGCGACGGTACCACTGAACCAGTCGTTCAAGCTAGAACGGACGAGTCTCAACAGGAGGACGAGTCATGAGCAACGACGGTCGATCGATTGGCGAACATCTCCGCGACACCGAAGCGGCAGTAGTGCCGGATAGCAGTGCGGACAGCAGCGCAACGCGGCAGCCGGGTCAGGGGTGGCAGCGCGAGTCCGACATCACGAATCGTGCGCCCTCGGAACGTGAAAGTCAGCAGCGCTTACCACCGCGCCGCAACCGCAAGGGCACGCATGCGCAATGACGCTCAGCGCGAAAACCTAGAACCGTACGAACAGCGATGCAGCGGCCGCCGGGGCGACGGACCGGCGGCCGTCGAACGCGATCCCCTTCGTGCGCACGACCACGCGCGCGTCGAGGCGAACGCCCACCGTCTTCATGCGTTTACGCGTACGCGACGCCGTGAGCAGCTTGACGCCGCCTCCGACATCGTACGACTGTCCCGTCGAGACGAGTGTGGCTCCCTCGTGAAGCTGCCGTAGGTACGCCGCGCCCACCGCAACGAACGGGCGAAGACGCGAACTCGACGAGTTGGACGGCAAGTACCAAAGGGCGCCTCCTCCCACGATGTACTGCTGAATCGATTCGGACGCCGTCGCGCCGGCGCTGTTTTCCGTATCGTTGCTCACGCGCGTGCGCAGTTGCGGCTTCGCGTAGGAGATCGAGGCGTGCGCTTCGAGCGCGCGCGTCAGTTTCACCGCAACCCGCCCCTCGACCCCCGCAGCGGCCAGCAGATCGCTCGTCGAGCTGAACAGACGCAGCGTCGAGCCGGTTCCCGTCGTTAGGTCGGCATCGCGCGTGCCGAGCGACTGGCCGCCCAGCCACAGGATGCCGCCGCCCAATTCGAGGCGTCCCGGCACGGCCACGCTCGACTGAGCGCTGGCGGTCGCCACGTGTAGCGCCGTGAGCAGGATGGCCATCGCCAGGGACCCGTGCGTCACTTGCGACTCACGGTGGCAGCCACGTCGCCGCGATCGCCGCCCCCCGCCACGATCACCAGACGATCGAGAAACGCGACTTTGAAATCGAGGTCGACCGTCAACGACGTGTCGAAGAAGCTGTCTACCTCCGCGTCGTCCAGCGGCTCCACGCGGATGACGTGCGGCCCTGGCGACAAGCCGTTGATCGAAAACTGTCCCTGCGCATTCAGCGAGAAGCCGGCCACCATCGAGCCGTGTGCCAGATCGAAGGCGACGATGTGAGCGCCGAAAATCGGCTGCCCGTCCTTCGTCACCGTGCCGGAGACGCTGCCGGTCGACGTGGAGAAGCCGCCGTCTGGATACAGATCGGAGATGCCGGCGATGTCGTCGGCCTTCAGCGTGCGTCCGGCGACCGTGCCGGATCCGAAAGCGATGGGAAACATCACCGTCTCGGCGCCAAGGACGCGCCGGCCCCCGCCCTCGCGCAGCTCGGTCTCGCCGAGGGCCGAATGGCCGAGCCCGCTCAGATGACCAATCTCGTGGAGCGCGATGCTCTCCACGTCGAACCTGCCCAACTGGCCCGCGGGAGCCGTCGACCAGTCGAACGACGAGTTGAAGACGATGTCGGATTCGACGAGCGAACCCGTGACGACATCGACGAGAAAGCTCGTCGAGGCGAGGACACGATCCATGTCGGCCCGGTTCCGGAACCCGAGCGTCGACAGGCCATCGTCCTGTCCAGGCAGCGCGGCAGTCAGGCCACCGAATTGGTACGCAATCGACGACGTCGGGACGGCTTGCCACTGTGCGAAGGCGCGCCCGACGGCGGCCTGGAACTCATCCACCGTGACGCCAGCAGCGGCGTCTCGCGAGCTGACGACATACCGGACCGGAGTCTGCGCCCACTTTAAGGTCACCTGACGCCCGTTTGCGCGCGTGCTGAGTTTCAGGTAGGCGAAGGCCGGCTGCGCGGGCCAGGCGACGCACATCGATAGCAGGACCGCGGCCGCTCGTCTCATCGCGGACCTCCGGCAAGCGTCCGCACGCGCTGCTCGAAGTCCGCAAGCGCCACGGGTCGGCGCGATGTGTCGCCGCGAACGATGCGCGCGGATCCGGAGATGGGTGAACCCGCCGACGGCAGACTGACCACCCACCCATCCGCGGCACGGACGACTCGAAACACACCCTGGTTCAATCCGAGTACATGCGGAACGCTGGGCCCGTCCGCGCCGAGGAAGACGACGACGTGCTCGTCGATCGAGAATTCCGGCGCACCGACGGTGACGCTGCGGAACCTTCCCAGCTCGCCACCGGAGACGCGGAACTGGACCGTGCGGCCGAATGTGCCCTTCAGGTAGGTCTCGACCTCAAGGGTGACGATGGTCTCGATCGACCGACGATCATCGGACCAACGCGGATCGATCGCCACCACGCGGCCTCGAGCGATCGCGCGTGCGTCGCGCGACAGTTCGGTCAGATCGGCGGGCACCAGTACCGTGCCTCGCGCAGAACGAGATGACGCGAGGAGGAGGGCTAGGGACAAGAAAACGAAGCGTGAGAGACATGTAGTCATCAGTCACCAGTCGTCAGTCGTCAGTCCAAAGTCGCCGGTCGTCGGTCTCAGT
>Ga0114129_10014771_pt1 | contig 11125 bp, 9 predicted proteins | sample RhiMetdeltSRZDD1_FD_80071 | JGI IMG/M metagenome (GOLD analysis project Ga0114129, IMG submission 80071) | Populus rhizosphere microbial communities from Tennessee, USA - Rhizosphere MetaG P. deltoides SRZDD1 (version 2) (version 2) | ecosystem: Host-associated > Plants > Roots > Rhizosphere >... | reverse complement strand
GGTCATCGAACGCGAACCGGCGGCGATGACGCTGCGATACCTGCAGACGTTGACGGAAATCGCCTCCGAGCAGAATTCGACCATTCTCTTCCCTGTTCCAATCGAGTTGCTGCGGTTTCTTCGGGTCATCGACGAACGGAAGTAGCAGGACGCGCGAAATCTAATCCGGCGTCACGAGACCGTCGAATCCGGGACGGAGAAACGCACGCGCTCGCGGGAAGCGTCCCTCGACCGCGGTACGGAGCTCCGCCAGCTGCTCCGCCAACGCGCGTGCGCCGCCACCGGACGTGTACCACAGGTCGATGGCCCGCCATGCGCCTTCCGATCGATCGATACAGGTCAGCGCGAGCTTTGCCGAGCCGTTGTGATCGTTCTGAACGGGATCCTCATCCCACCTCTCGCGTTCGCTGTCTTCCCGACCGTCGATCGCGCGTCGCAGCTTCACGAAGATGAGCAGGCAGTCGTGTCGGACGATGTCGACGGCGTCCAGAATGCGCGCCAGCTCGGTGAGCGATATATCGTCGACATTCTCCACCTCCGCACGCCGCACCAGCGCATCGGCATGCGCGCGCAAGCCATCGGATTCCACTTCGAACCACGCTCCAACAAGATCCGCATACGCGCGTGCCTCACGAAGAATCGGATCGTGCCGGCGTCGCTCGTCGCGGCGCGCCTGCTCCCGATCGTACTCCGCCGAATCGGCGGCGTTGATCTCCCCGGTGTTTTTCAGCGCCTCTTCGATGCTGAGCGTCGACCTCCGGGCGACGACAAGCGTGCGTACCTGATCGAAGCGGTCCTTCAGATGTTCGAGCAGCGAATCGTCTGCTTTCAGCATCGGCTCCCGCGCAAGCGACGCATAGACGACACAGCGGCTGGCAAAGCCGCACCTCTCGCACCAGCCGTCGCAGTAGTTGTGAACGCCAACGATGTTCCCTGGCGCGAGCTGCTGCATCAGAAAGAGATCTTCTTCGTCCTGGTCCATGCGGCTCATGCGAAGCAAACGGGCCGCCGCGACAAAAGGCCCGTGTAATTCGCATCGCACCGGAGGCGGTTCTCAGTTGCTGCGTACCACCGACCTGCGAAAGTACGCAGATTTCGCATATGGATTGCCGGACGTGTCGCGTTACGCGCAAGCTGGCAGCGAGGTTACCGGACCGATAGTGCTGCGGCTCTGAAGAGATCGTCGGCCGCGCTCAGAACCGTCCACCGCAGGCGCTCCGGAAATTGGAGCTCCTCGGCGAGGAAGTCGCGCACCATCGCCGCGGCGCGCGGCGACCGGTGCCCCCAGAGAATGCTGCCGGTCCAGTTGGACGGAAAGAAGATGTCGCCCGTCCGCTGGATTTCGGCGAGGAGTTCGAGGCCTGGACGGATGAACCGCTCGGAATCCTGCTCGCGCAACGGGTGATTCAAGTAGGCGAGCGATTCACTCACCCACGGCTCGCGGCGGCGGTTCTCCACCATCCGGAATCGCTCGAACGCAGCAGCGCGTACCTGCGAATCCGCCGAGAGCGCAGGCATCACAAACGCGAAGCGCGCTTTGCGGTCCGGATTCTCGGTGCGTTCGAGCTGCGCTTGAAGAATCTGCTGCCATCCCGGCACCTCACGGACGGCCAGCTCCATTGCCATCACGATCTCGTCGGTCTCGACAAACGGAAGGCCGGCAATCTTCTCCTCGCGGCGCCACAGACGTTCGAGAAAGTTCTGTCCTTCGCGCGTCAGCACGTCGTCGCGAAACGCGCTGAACCAGGCGGACTTCAAGCTGGTCGTGTTCGCGTGTGCAATGCCCGCCCGCAATGCCGTCTCAAGGGCAGGCGCGCGAGCGAGCCGCTCTTCCTGCGGCAGGTAGCGCCAGAATGCGCGGCTGACGTATGCGAGCACTCGCTGCGCGTTCTGCTCGTCGCTCTCGTCGCCAAGCGCTCGGATCGCCGCGTCGATGAACGCACCGGGCGGCACGCGCCCTTCGAGCACGTTGTCCCACAGCGTCACCCATGCCGCGCCGCGTGTCAGCGCGTCGCCGATGCGCGGCATGTTGCCGAGCAGGTAAGCCACGCTCTGTTCATCGAGCAGAAAAAGACCGTAGCCGAGCCCGCCGCCATTCGGCAGGATGAACAGCGGCTTCGGCAGGCCCGCGGCTTCGCGAACGATGGTCTCGCGTCGGTTTGCGTAGACGCTCAAATCTCTCTGATGGTCCGCGTAACCGAGCGTGATGCGCATCCGCTGCGGCCAGACAAGCCTGCGGCGCAGCGGATCGTTCATCCTGATGGTGAACCGCTCGATGGTGTTGTCTTTCGTCATCCGCAGCGCGGTGGTAAATTCCGGCCGGCCTCGTTCTTCAACCCACGCCCGGCTCCACGCCGCAAGATTGTCAGGGGTCTTCGCATCGAGAATGCGAATCAGGTCGAGCCATGTCGCGTTGCCGAACGCGTACTTCTTCAGATAGTCGCGCACCCCATCGCGGAATGGCTGCTCGCCGACGATCATCTCCAGCTGCCGCATCACAATCGGCGCCTTCTCGTAAATGATCGGACCGTACAACTGTCCTGCGTCGTTGAGATTGGTCAGCGGTTGCCGGACCGGGTTCGATCCTGCCGTGCGATCGACGGAATACGCATCGGGATAGTTCGACAGCAGGAACCGCAGTTCGTGGTTCACCATCGGAAACGATGGGTTCACAATCTTCGCGGCCATGAAGTTTGCGAACACTTCCTTCATCCACACGTCGTTGAACCACCGCATGGTCACCAGATCGCCGAACCACATGTGCGCGGTCTCGTGTGCGATGGTGCTGGCCCGATTGAGCAGCTGATTCTGCGTCGCGCTTTCATCGAGCATCAGCCCGGAGGCGTTGTACAGCACCGCTCCGGCATGCTCCATGCCGCCGAACTGGAAGGACGGAATCAGAATGAAATCCAACTTGTCGAACGGATACGGCAGAGCCGTGTAGTCTTCCAGCCACTTGAGCGCAGCGGCGTGCAGGTCGAATAGCGCCTCGCGGTTGCGCGCCACCTTTGCCGCATCGGTCTCGCGGTGAAACATCCGCAGCTCGCGCCCGTTGCGGGTCGCGTGCTCGACGCTGAAGCGGCCCGCGACGAACCCGAATAAGTAGGTGGGTAACGGCTTCGTCTCGGCAAACCGGACGCGCAGTCGCCCCCCGTTCGTCTCGCGCCCGGACTCACCCGCATTGGCCACCGTTTCCCACTCTCCGGGCACATCGAGCGTCAGCGTATAGCGTCCCTTGATGTCGGGCTGATCGAAGCATGGAAACGTCAGGTGCGCCCGCGCGGGCACAAACAGCGTGTAGAGAAAGTCGTCGTTTCGGTTGAGCGCCTCGTCACCCGCCGTGAATTCGATGACGATGCGGTTTTCGCCCGCACGGGTTGCCTCCGCAGGGATAATGAGGTGGTCTTCCGCATAAACTGGAACGACTTCCTTATCTCCGACCCGGACGCTACGGACGCGCTCCCTTGGAGCCGAAAAATCTATGACAATGCGCCGCGGAGCCGCGAGCGTGGCGGTCAGGCGTAGGGAACCCTCAACCGGCTGCTGCCGGCGCTCTGGCACGGTGAACGCCAGATCGTAACGAACCGCGGTGAACGCCGCGGCACGCTCGCGGGCCAGCGATTCCGAGATACCTCGTTCGACACCATCGCTGAGAGGACCGGCAGCGAGCGCCATCAGCAGCAAAGTAAACATCGTCGTCTAATTACGAAGTCCATTTAGAATGCAGCATCCCCATGAGTTTCGGCGCGCGTAATTCCGTACTGCTCGCGGCAGCCGTCATCGGCCTCATGGCGACGGGCGGCACCCATCCCACCGCCCAGGAGCGCAGCTCGGTACGCGGTCGTGTGTCGATCGGCATTCCGGTGACCGCCCGGCGGGCGACCTCAGCGTACTCCCGCAATGTACCAACAGTGGCCCTGGCTCCTGAATCCGAGCTGCGTCATGTCGTCGTGTATCTCAGGGACGCGCCGCGGACGCCGACTCCGGTAATGCGCGCCGAGATCCGTCAGCGGAACGAAAACTTCGTCCCGCGCGTTGTCGCGGTCACGGTCGGCTCGACGGTCGATTTCCCGAACGACGATCCCATCTACCACAACGTGTTCTCGCTGTCGCGCACCAAAACGTTCGACCTGGGCCGGTTCCCGAAGGGCAAGAGCCGGGGTGAGCGTTTCGACAAGCCGGGCGTCGTCAAGGTGTTCTGCCAGATCCATTCGCACATGTCGGCGACCGTGATGGTGTTCGACCACCCCTGGTTCACCGTCCCGGACGAAGGGGGAACCTTCGAGCTGACTAACCTGCCGACAGGGACGCATCAGATTACCGCCTGGCACGAGCGGCTGGGCGATACGACGATGGAGCTTCGTGTGGAACCGGGACGCACCGAAACGATTGATTTCGTCCTCCCGGTTCCGGCAGCGCAACAATGAGGACCCCGCCGCGCCTCGTCGCGCGGACGTTGACGGTGACATTCATCATGGTTGCGGTGATCCTCACCGTCGTCTTCGTCGTGATCACGCTCGATGTTCGCGACCGGGTGCGCGCCGCCGAATCCGACAAGCTGCGCGTCAGCGAAAACGTCTTCAGCGCGCTCGAAACCAAACGGCAGCAGGATCAGGTCGCCGCCATGACGACGCTCGCGGAGAATCCGACGCTCAAGGCTGCGCTCGATACCTATTTCACCGAGCGGCGTTTCAGCGGATCGTCTGACGAGCAATTGCGCGCCACAGTCATGGGGGAAACCGCGAAACTCGCGATGCAGACGCCTGCTGACGTGCTGGCGGTCGTCGAAGCGAACGGAAAGATTTTCACGAGCGCCGGACCTGCCGCGGCGCGATGGCCAACCGGTACAAAGGTGGAGATTCCCGGCGGCACGCAACCGGCGTTTCAAAGCGTGGCGGTACTTCCCGGCGGCGCATTCCGGGTCACCGGGGCACGGCTGACATTTGGCGACCGACCGATCGGCGCGCTCGTGGCCGGCACGAGCCTCGACGGCAATTACGCTCAGGAGCTCTCAAACCTGTCTACCGCCGGCGTCGTCATCATCGTGAACGACTCAGTGGTTGCGCGGACGGTCCCTGACGAAGTGGCGCGCGATCTCGTGACGTCACGCGCCAGCGCAGGGACGGTCGCGCTCAACCACGAGGAGTACGCGGTGCGGCCCATGCTGTTTTCAGGGCCGGCACGCATCTTCGTGTTGACGTCTGTCGATGCCGCGGCGCGCGCAGCGACACGCGCTGCGCTGTTTGCGCTCGCCACGGTTGCGTTTGGCAGCGTCCTGCTTGCGGCGCTCGGCAGCTTCTGGCTCGCGCGGCTGGTCAGCGAACCGATCAACCGCCTGTCCGGCGAAATTGTCACGATGACTGCGGCGCGAGAGTTCGACAGAACGCTCGACCCTTCGGGAACCAGCCGCGAGCTCGATTCATTGACGACGGCGTTCAATGATCTGATGCGCAGCCTGGCCGCCGCCGAAGCCGAGACGCGTTCCGCCTACGTGGGTGCGATCCGCGCGCTGGCCGCAGCGCTCGACGCGCGGGACCCGTATACTGCAGGTCATTCCGAACGGGTGAGCACGCTTTCGGTGATGATTGGTCGAACCATGAACCTGCCCGCTGCTGAGATCGAGGTGCTGCGCCTTGGCGCGCTGCTGCACGACATCGGCAAGATCGGCGTCAGCGATCAGATCCTGCGCAAGAACGGGGCGCTGACGAGTGAGGAGTTCGAGCAGATCAAACGGCATCCCGGGCTCGGCGCGCGGATCCTGAGGCAGGTGCCGTTTCTGGCGCCTCACCTGCCGATCGTCGAGTTGCACCACGAACGCCCCGACGGCCGCGGGTATCCGTTCGGGCTGCGCGCCGAAGACATCCCGCTGGCCGCACGCATCGTGCACGTCGCCGATGCGTTTGACGCGATGACCAGCGCTCGTGCGTACCGCGCGGCGCTGCCGGCGTCCCACGCGTTCGCCGAGCTCGAACGCTTCTCCGGCACGCAGTTCGATCCCGCATGCGTGGAGGCGCTACTCGCGGCGATGCCATCGGCGCACGACATCGAGGAACCTGCGCTTGCGCAACTGCTCGGGAGGCAGCTCGTCTAGCCATGTGGAGGTTCGCCGCCGCGTGCATTCTGGCGGCACTTGTCGCAAACCCCGCCTCTGCGCAGGAGGCGACCTCGTCGATGCTTGCCATCGATTCGTCGGCCTCCGTCGATGTCACCGCCGACAACAACGGCAACCAGGTGACCGGCGTCTTCATCGATTCGCTTGCGAGCGTCGAGATTGGGCGCGGTCTGCAAGCGATGGTGCGGCCGCAGGTGCAGCGGCTCGGCGCCACAGGGGAATGGAACCGGCAGATCTGGATCGCCGATGTGCGCTACGAGCGTCCAGGGCGCGTGGCGTTGCGCGTTGAGGGAGGGTATATTCCGTCGCCGATCGGGCTGGCGAACCTGACCCTGCGTCCACATCTGAATCCGACCATCGCGCAGCCGGCCGAGCTGTTCACCTCGATTCCATCACTGGAGCCACGAGGGCCGCGAATCAATCTGCTCACCGGACTATATCCACTCGGCGCGCAAGCGACGCTGTCGGCTCTTCACTGGGATGCGCGCGCGGCGGTGATGGATACGTCACCACTTCGTCTGCGTCGCGTGTTTGCGTCCTACGACCGACCCAATCCTCCCCGCTTCACGAACGTCGTCATCGGCGCAGGCGTGACGCCATTCGTGGGTTTCAGAATAGGTGCGTCGGTCACACGCGGCGGGTGGATGCGCGCAGGCGAGAGTCCAACGATCACCGAGAATCGTGACGCAACGGTCGCGACCATTGAATCGGAGCTGTCGTTTCGACATACAAGCCTCGCCGGAGAATGGGTGCACGATACGCTCGAAACAAGCCTTGGCCATCGCGCGGCGAGCGGATGGTATGTGCAGGGGGCGCAAACGCTCTCGCCACGCTGGTTCGTCGCGGCGCGCGTCGAACGCATCAACACGACGTTGCCGCTGGCTGTCCCTGCGCAGCAGCACTTCAACGCGTCAGAGCAGACGATCGGCTTCCGGCTGACGCCAGAGATCACAGTGCGAGCCAGCCATCGCCTGATCGAGCGCTTTGGCCTGAACGAATTCGGCCACACTGAAGCGGTCTCGATTGTGTGGTACCGCCGCTGGATGTGACCTCCTCGACTCGTCCGGATCCAGACGCTCGCTCGGTGCAAGCCGACGAACACCTCGCAGGCCGAGGTTTGCTCGATCCGCAAGCGCGCAGGGTGATGGAGTACCTCGCAGGGCTCGGTCTCCCTCCCATCGACAAGATTTCGCCAGCGGAAGCGCGCCGGCAGTATCGCGAGGCGCGCGCGACGCTGCGGCCACCAGCTCCGGACCTTCTGGACGTTCGTGATCTGCAAGCAGACGGCAAGGGCGGTCCGATTCCCGTGCGCGTGTATCGACCGGCGCAGGGCGTGCTGCCGGCGTTCGTGTTCTTTCACGGCGGCGGCTGGGTGGTTGGAGATCTGGACACCCACGACGTCGTGTGCCGTCAAATCGCGCGCGGCACCGGTGCGGTAGTGATCGCCGTTGATTACCGGCTCGCGCCCGAACACCCCTTCCCGGCTGCCTCGGATGACGCGTGGAGCGCGACCACATGGATCGCCGCCCACGCCGACGAACTCGCGATCGATCCTGCCAACATTGCCGTTGGCGGCGATAGCGCTGGCGCAGGTCTTGCCGCGGTCGTCGCGCTGACGGCACGCGACTCCCGGAAACTGCGGCTCGCGTTTCAAGTGCTCGTCTATCCGGTTGTGGACCTGCGCGCCGAAAGCGTTTCGTACTCGAATTACGCGGAAGGCTATCTGTTGACCCGCGCCGCGATGAAGTGGTACATCGCCCAGTACGCTCCCACACTGGAAGCCATCAACGACTGGCACGCATCACCGCTGCTCGCGCCATGGGTCCACGGCGTCGCGCCGGCGCTGATCATCACCGCCGAACTGGATCCGCTGATCGATGAAGGCGACGCCTACGCACGGCGTCTACGCGGCGCGCGTGTGCCGGTCGACTATCAAGTGGTACCCGGGATGGTGCACGGCTTTTTGACGATGGGTGGGAAGGTCGATGCCGCCAACCAGATCATCGCGACGATCGCCTCGTCGCTGCGACAGGCGTTTACCAGGGCGTCAATCTGATTTTGAGATCCGCAGCGAACGGATCATCGAGCCACGTCCATAGCACGCCAAGCCCGAGCAGTACCCCGGCCGCAATCGAATTGTCCGGCGACACTGACAGCAACACCACGCCCGCCATGATGAGCGTGCCGCTTCCGAGCACGCTCGGAAGAAGATCGAACCAGACCGGCGGCGACGGCGGGACCCGAACGACGCGCATGACGCCATCGGTGAAGCCATCAGGCACAACGGTTGACGCGCTCTCGAGACGCGCGCGTTCGAGATAGTCGTCGAGCAGGTCAGGCGTCATTTCCGCGTTCGTATCCCCTGCCGGCGAAGTAATGCAGCGTCAACACGAGCCTGGAGCGTTCCGACAGCAGCGTCATTCCCTTCGCGACACGGTCGCGCAGTTCGAGTGCGGCAAACGATGGATCCGAGACGATGATCGCAGGCGGTGAAGGTGCACCTGCGCGTGAGGCGTCAAGTGAGACCTCACGCGGAGCACGGGCACGCGCATTCGCACATACGTTCATGGCAATACGGCAGATCCAGATCGAGAGGCGAGCATCGCCTCTGAATGACCGAAGCCCGCGATGCACGCGCACGAAGACATCCTGCGCGAGGTCCTCGCCATCGCGGCGATCTGATGTCGATCGCGAAATGATTGCGAACACCATCCCTTTATAGGTATCAACAAGCTCCCGGAATGCAGCGTCGTTGCCCGTCAGGCAGCGTTCGATCAACGCGCGATCGTCGACGCACTCGTCCAACGCGGGTATTAGACCTGGTCCGCGCGTAAATTGTTTCGGACGGTGGATTGAAACAATTCTGCCGGAGAGTTCGGTCTAAGCAGATAACCAGGAGGTTGCTGCATGCTTTCAGGTTTTCAATGGATTGCGGTCGTCGCAGTTGGTGGCTGGGCAGCGATCGTGCTCTACCGGATGCACCTCGTCGGAAAGTGGCGCGAGCAGAGACACCGGGAGCGCCTGGCGATGATCGAAAAAGGTCTCGTACCGCCTCCCGAAACCGACTCCCAGCGGCTGGACGCAATGATGGACTGGCACCCGAGCACGGTCATCGGAGGTGATCAAGGGGCGCACAGTCGGCGCACCGGCATCATCTTGATAGGCGTGGGTGTTGGCCTGTCACTAATGTTCTATGCGCTCGGAACAGGCCGGGTGATGGGAGTTGGACTGCTGCTCGTAGTACTGGGTGTCGCGTTCCTCATCAACGCGATGTTCGATCGACGTTCATTGCACAAGGACGGTGGTGTTCAACCACCGTCCGCGTGACCCTACGCGTTTGTTTCAGATACCCGCGGGGAAGAAGACGCGCTGCACGAACCAGTACGTGCCCGCCGCGATGACGACAAGCGACCCCGCGAACGCGACACGCGCACCGACTGTGGCGTTCCAACGGCGTACGAGTGCAAGCGCGGTCGCGACCAGCAGCACGATGAAAAGCTGACCGATCTCAACCCCGACGTTGAACGAAAAGAGCGACCATCCGAGCGCTTCGCGCGGCAGACCAAACTCGCGCAGCACGTTCGCAAAGCCAAAGCCGTGCACGAGCCCGAACGTCAGAGCAATCAGCGCGCGGACATCACGGCCGCCGCCGCGCACGAGGTTGTCGGCGCCGACGAACACGATGCTCAAGGCGATGGCCGGCTCGATGATGGTCGGCGGCGGCGTGACAAGGTTGAGCGCCGCGAGCGACAACGTGATGCTGTGCCCAACGGTGAAGGCGGTCACAATTTTCAGCAGCGCCTTCCATCCGCCGCCCAGCAGCAGCAGGCCGATCAGAAACAGGATGTGGTCGGGTCCAATCAGGATGTGATGAATGCCTGCCGGCACAAACGTCTTGATGACCGCGAGCGCCCCCTGCGTCGTCCCCGTGTAATAGGTGCGATCGGAATTGTCGACCGCGAGCACGAACTGCTGACGGAGCCGCGCATCTTCATAGACATTGACAAACGTCTGGTGCAGACGGTCGTACGGAAACATGACCGCATGAATGCCAAGCGTCGCCGGACGCGGCGTGTGAATCCGCAAGTGCAGCTGAATGCCCTGGCGCTCTGGGAGCACGTCGGCATCACCCCACTGAATCGCCAGCGGCTGTCCGTCGGCGCGGAGCAGTAACCGCTGGTTGATGAGCGTCGTCAGCCGGTCGAGGTTGCCGAACGCAACGGACCGATTCAGCAGTCGCTCTGGCGTCGCGATGTCCAGATCGTGCGCGACGTCAATGATGTGGACGACAAGAGTGCCCTCTATGACATCGCCGCCAATGCGCAGATCGAGATAGCTGAACGGCGCCGGGTGGGCGGAGGCACGCACAGGCACCCCCAGCAGTCCCAGCGCCAGCAGAATCTTCAGAATCTTCTGGAGCAAGCGAACTCATTATCCGTTAAGATTCCGCCTCCCATGTGGCAGCACAACTATGCGCCGTTGAGCGGAAGCCTGGGTGGGTCGGCCGTCGTGGCCGCCATCCCGATCCTCGTCCTGTTTCTGATGTTGGGGGTGTTCCGAAGACCTGCCTGGATGTCGGCGGTCTCGGCGCTCGCCTCGGCATTCCTCATCGCGCTCACCGTGTACGGCATGCCGGTGAACCTGGCACTGATTTCCGCCGTCTACGGCGGGGCCTTTGGACTCTTTCCAATTGCCTGGATCGTGTTCGCGGCGATCATGCTGTATCGCCTGGCGGTCGACACCGGTAAGTTCGAGATCATCAAAGACTCGGTCGGCGGACTCAGCAGCGATCGGCGGCTGCAGGCGATGTTCATTGCGTTCTCCTTCGGCGCATTCATCGAAGGGGCCGCGGGTTTCGGCGCCCCGGTCGCGGTATCGGGTGCAATGCTCGCGGGTCTCGGCTTCAACCCGTTCTACGCAGCGGGCATCTGTCTTCTCGCCAACACCGCGCCCGTTGCGTTCGGATCGATCGGCATTCCCGTGACGACGCTCGCCAACATCACCGGCCTTCCT
>Ga0114129_10014770_pt1 | contig 11125 bp, 10 predicted proteins | sample RhiMetdeltSRZDD1_FD_80071 | JGI IMG/M metagenome (GOLD analysis project Ga0114129, IMG submission 80071) | Populus rhizosphere microbial communities from Tennessee, USA - Rhizosphere MetaG P. deltoides SRZDD1 (version 2) (version 2) | ecosystem: Host-associated > Plants > Roots > Rhizosphere >... | reverse complement strand
GGCGCGACAGTAGCCAAAGACACTGGTTCTGTTGGAGCCGGCGGCTCGGCTGAAGCAATGTGCCCGAAGTTCGCAAGGCCCTCCTGGTCCTGGGCCCACGCCGATACCACAGCACCACACCAGACACTCATCGCGAGTGACACGATGGAGAACGTCACTCGGAGATTCTGAGGTCGTCCCATATTTCTCCCTTTGTCGCTTTCAGGAGCTGAAGGGTCGAATCACGTTCGCGTGGTTTCGCGGAGCCGCCTCGGTCGCGGCTCCGCGATCCGACACCATCGCGGAGGCTGGGCCTTCGTCAGAAGTACTTCATGTATTCGATCAGCGCGCGCTTGTCGTCGTCGTTCAACTGGTGGCCGTAATAGTGGCCCTTGTCTTCGATGAAGTCCGGACACGTGTTCACTTCCAGGAGCTTCCTCACCAAAGCCGCCTGCCCTTTCGCGGCGTTGACGGTGAGGAGTTGGTTGAACTGGTCTTTCGGTCGGCCGTCCAAGACTCCATCGATGTAGGCTTGCAAGACGGATTTCACATCTCTCGGATTGACGTTCGTCAGCAGGTTGAGCGGCGTGCCCTTGGGGATACGCAGCAAGGCTGGGTCAAAGTCGTACGCTGCGAGTTCCGGCATAAGGTTCTTGAGGACCGGGAAGAGGTTGGGAAGGCCGCTATCCTCCGTCGTGACTTTCATGGAGCGAATGCCGAGGCGCCGTTCCGGCCACAGAAGCTTGCTCATCCCGTCTTCGTACGCCGCCATGCGGCCGGCGATTGAAGGATCGCCGTTGAACTCGCCTAGCGAGTTGTTATGCAGGTAGGGTGCGGTGGCCCAGATGCTGACGAGCGTTGGCGTGCGGTAGTAGGCCTTCGATCCAACGAACTTGATGTCGTACTTGCCCGTCAGAGGGTTGTACAGATCGACGGGCTTGAAGTTGGCGTCGTGATCCTGCAGCGGTACCTTCTCCTCCTTCATCTGCTTGTATGTCAGGCTGGACATCTGGCCCCACGTGTTGCCGGCGATCGCGTTTGTCCCCATGGCCCGCGCGGCGTTGGTGCCAAGCTCGGACAAGGGATAACGCTGATCGTCGGACATGTAGTTGTCCGTCAGGAAGTCATCGCGTAGAACGAGCTGCCTCCACGCTTCTTTCCGCTGTTCCGGAGCGGTCGGCAGATTGGGCGGCTGTTTGCTGCTGTGGCACTGCGCGCAGTTCTCCGCGAACGCGATCTTGCCGCGGCGGAGCACGGCAGGGTCGCTGGTGAGGTAATCCTGGCCGTTCTTGAGTGTCGTGCCGGGCCGTGGCGCTTCCTTCGCGTCCTTCAACGGGTAGGAGTCGTACGTGGCGAGGAACGTCGCCAGATTCGGCATACGCACTTCGGTCTGCATCCACGGACTGTTGGGGTCTTTCCGAATCTCGCCAATGAGATCGAATTCCTTGGGCGTGAAGTTACGCGCGATGCTTTCCTTCACATCGAATGGGTTCAGGGCAAACGTCTGAATCCATTTTTCCCAATTCGATCCTTCGTTGACGTAGACGCGGGTGGAGGCCATCACCAGGCCCATCGAGTCAGAACCGTCAGAGAGCACATGGGGCGTTTTGATTGTTGGCTCCGCTGCGGTCCCGCCCAGCGCTCCGACGTTGGTGTCGTTCTTGAGACCAACATGCTGGTACATCGATTCCATGAGCTTCGCCTGTGCAGGCGTGATTTTCTCAACCCGGGCAAGCTTCAGCCGCTGAGGGAGCCGGTAAATCGAGTTGATGAGTATCGGCCCATTGATGAAGTCGTTCGAGAACCGCGACGTTTCGCTCGTGCCTGGTTGCTGTACAGCAAGGTATTGGTAGATGAACGAATCATGCGGCATGGTAGAGCCGAACAACATGCCTTCGCGAAAGTACTGGTTGCCGATGTTCGAGACGATGTTCTCCCATTTCGGCTCGTGAACATCAGCCGGCGGGCGTGTCGGATTGAAGCTCACATGACACAACACGCAGGCCATCCCGACGTTGTACGGCGGTTCGACGCTACCCGGGTCCTCCATGTACTTTGCGAGTGACCACTTCTGCGGGTCGAACTTCTTATTGGCGAACAACTGCAAACCGAACACGCCACTGGAGTAGCCGAACTTTTCGGGATCCCATTTGAGGGTCCCTGCCTTCATGCGATCGATCATGAGGCCGTATTGGTCGGGTTTCTCCGCGGCCACAGTATCCGGGTCGTTGATCAGGCCTATCTCTTCGAATCGTCTGTTCCGCGGCACCGTCGTTAACAGCCGCAGGAAGTCGACTTTCACCCCGAGAAGGTTGCCGGGTGACTTGCTGGTGGCAATGGTGCCCTGACGCCAGAACCCGAAGTTATCGACACCCGTCCACCAATGCCACGTGTCCATCCCGTCTCCGACGGCATCGGGTGACACGCCGTACCGAGAGGCCGCCTCCTTGGCGTGCGTGGTGCGGTACCAGTCATAGGTCTGTTCGTCTGATCGCACCGGTCGGCCGAACTCGTACTCGACAGGTCCCCTACCGCTCGTCGCAACGGGCTTTTCCTGCTGCGCTTGCGCCCTTTGTCTTGGGGAGCAGGCCGCTAACGCAGCCACGAGAGCCAGCGTCAAGAGCGACGCGATGATCAATTTCTTGGACATCGTCATTTCCTTTGTTCGAGGATTACGAACGACGGCTTGATGCTCGCCTAAGTTCCGTCTGTTGCGGCTCGCCGTGAGGCAAGACGAACGCCAATACGCATCCCCACTTTTCCTGCAATGTGTGATCGCCAACCGTCGGTATTTAGTGAGCGAGCCCACGGTACTTTGCGAGATCGCGTCCGCCCGGAAACTTTGTTCGCCTCAGTACACGGATGGCCGCTTGCAGCGCGGTTCGGCCGGTGCATTGGTGCGCGGCTGCAACGCTCTGTGTGCCGTGTTGTCCATCGCTCGCGTACGCGCAGTCGACGTGGCAAGTGTGGGCAGATGCGACGGGCTAGCGAGTGGCGACCGAGCGCCTTCGCTACGAAATCAATGCTGAGCCGAAGACGGAACTGACCACGTGGGTCAGCTTCGAATCAACCCCGCACACGTCCTACGCCGTCACACCCTGGCTCGACGTCATTGGCGAAGTGGATGTCGAGACCGACAACGGCGGCGAACGCGCCAATTCGGTGACCGTCACGCCCCGAGTTGGAGCGCAGCTCCACGTCTTTTCGAGAATCATTCGCTTCCATAGCAGGAGGACGGGCGCAGAACTCGAGCCGAGACCAGTGCGCCGGCTGGATCTCCGATCGCTGACGCGATTCGAGCGTGAGATGAGAGTGTCAGGGCGCGACACCGCTGGGCTGTGGAAGGTCCGCGATCGATTCAGCGCCGCGTACCCGCTGAATCGGATGAAGACGACCGAAGACGGCGCGATCTCTGTCACCGCCGACATCGAAGCGTTCGTGCGATTGGATACGCCCGTGAAAGGCGGACACCTGAGCCAGGTGCGCATCCGCAACGGCCTCGGTTACCGGCGGAACTTCGCCTGGCGATTCGAGACGCTCTACGTTGTGAACGCGAGACGCAATAACATCGGGCGCACTCGAGGTCAACGCCCATGCGATTGACATCCGAGTGATCCGTGCGTTCTGACGCCACTCGATGGTGTTAGTCGCTCACGTGGGGAAAATCGCCTAGTTTGGTCGGCGCGGTCTTAGGTCGTCAGCGCCGTCTCCAGAGGCGCCAGGGCCACGGAGGCTTCAGACGTGAGCAGAAGAAACGTCAGAGTCTCCTGCAAGTAAAGCCGGACAGTGGACGTATCGGCTAACGCCGTGTAGGCGTCTGCGCCAAAGAGCACCGCATAAGGACCGTTGACGCCCACGAGACGCAATTGGCTGAGCGCCTCGGCGATCGCCTCCGGATAGTCGCTTACATTGACCGGGAGTGACACGACCGGATTGCTGGTCCCCTGTCGGATACCCTGGATGCCCGCGGCGTCGTAGCCGTCGAAGATCGCGCGATCTTCGGCGAACGCGATCAGTCGCGCCGCATCCTTTGCCGGTTGCCAGTCCGCGTCGAATGCTCCGCGCTCCACATCGTCGATCGTCTGGCGGTCGAGCTCGCGATGGAGGTTATTCATGCCGGATGTCTCCTTTGAGGGAGCCGATGCCGAGCGAACCACCGCCGGCCGACGGAGCGGACGTCGATGACTCGACCGGTGGCGGCTCGCCAGAAGGACTCGCGCCTCCGGGCTGGTCGTCTGTCACGGCTTCTAGAAATGTCATCGACGGCACGAAAAACAGGTTGCCGGTGACGGCGCGGCTGAAATCGAGTAGCCGGTCGTAATTGCCAGGCGGGCGGCCGACGAACATGTTCTCGATCATCTGCTCAGTGGTGCGTGGCGACCGGCTGTAGCCGATGAAGTACGTGCCGAATTCACGCTGCGCGACGTTGCCGAACGGCATGTTGTCGCGGAGGATCTTCATCTCCTTGCCATTCTCGACAATCGTCGTGAGCGCGTTGTGAGCCGAGGCCGGTTTGACGGCATCGTCCAATTCGATGTCGGACAACTTCGTGCGTCCCATGATCCGTTCCTGCGCCTCGGTGGGCAGCGCGTTCCAGCCATCGAGATCGTGCAAGTACTTCTGCAGGATGACGTAGCTGCCGCCGGCGAACGCGCGATCTTCGTCGCCAATCAGCACGGCGTCGATGACCGCTTCACCGCGCGGATTCTCGGTGCCGTCGACGAAACCGAGCAGATCGCGATCGTCAAAGTAGCGAAAGCCATGGACCTCGTCGACGGGCACGACCACGTGTTCGATGCGCGTCATGATCTGGGTCGCGAGCTCGAAGCACAAATCCATACGCTTCGCCCGGATGTGGAACAGCAGGTCGCCGGGCGTTGAGACCGCATGGCGGGTGCCGGCGCGTAGCTCCTTGAACGGATGCAACTCTGCCGGCCGCGGTGAGCCGAAGAGTTGATTCCACGCATCGGACCCGAATCCCATGACGCACGAGAGACCCGCTTCGAGGTCGCGGAATTCCACGGCACGAAACAGCGTCGAGAGATCGCCGCAGAACGATCGCAATGTCGCACGGGTTTCCGGGCCGGGCTTTATCGTGACGAGGAGGAAAATGGCCGCACGCGTGAGCGGTGCTGCTACCGGCTGCGCAACGACACGCACGCCGTCCGCAACCTGAGGCCTGTTCATCGCATCGGACGTCATGGAGGAAATTCCCGGGAGTGGTGCGCGGACTGTAGCGCTCGCATTAGCAGTACTCGCCTCATGCGAGCGGCATTCGGACCAATCAGCGTAACGTCCATCGGCGACGAATGTCCATTAAGATCCATTGTTGAGACAAGCGGACAAAGTCGGGAGGCAGCACGTGAGCGATCCGAATCCCGCACAGTCACAGGGCCCACCGCGCAACGTCCCTCCCGATCAGTCACGGCCGAGACCCTGGCGCACCGAAGGGTTGCCTTCAGATAATTCACGCAGACGCAGATGGCTCACGATTCTGATTTGGGCTGCCGGATATCTGATTCTGTTCGGTTTGATGACCGTCCAGGATCGGATGGGGTCGCCTGAAACAATCCCGTACACCGAATTCAACGCGCAGGTGACCAACGCAAACGTCAGCGAGGTGTTCGCGCGAGGCAACACGATCGAGGGCCAATTGAAGAAGGTCGCGCCGCTGCCGAATCAGTCCGGCAAGACCTATCAGCGGTTCAAGACCGAACGGCCGACCTTTGCCAGCGACGATCTCCTCGGCCAGCTCGAGACGAGCGGAGCGACCGTGCGCGCGACGCCGCTCGTGCAGGAACGTGGCATGCTGGCGAACCTGCTGTTCTCGTTTGCGCCGATTCTCCTGTTGTTCGGCTTCTATTTCTGGATGTTCAGGCGCCAGCAGAACGCCCTCGGGGGATTCCTCGGAGGCGGCCGCGACAAGCGCGTCAATCCGGAGACGGTCCGCGTAACGTTCAAAGACGTGGCGGGCATCGACGAGGTGGAAGCCGAGATCAGCGAGGTCGTCGACTTCCTCCGCGACCCCCAGAAGTACCGTCGTCTCGGCGCCCGCGCACCCAAAGGCGTTCTGCTCACCGGAGCGCCGGGCACCGGCAAGACACTGCTGGCGCGGGCGACCGCGGGCGAGGCGAACGTGCCGTTTTTCAGCGCGAGCGCGTCCGAGTTCATTGAAATGATCGTCGGCGTCGGCGCGAGCCGGGTGCGCGAGCTCTTCGGCGAGGCGCGGAAAGTAGCCCCCGCGATCATCTTCATCGACGAGATCGACACGATCGGACGGACGCGGGCCGGCGCGCGGTCCATCGGCGGCCACGACGAGCGCGAACAGACGCTGAATCAGATCCTCACCGAGATGGACGGCTTTACCGGCAGCGAGGGTGTTGTCGTGCTCGCTGCCACCAATCGTCCCGACATTCTCGACCCTGCGCTCCTGCGCCCGGGGCGCTTCGATCGCCAAATCGTGGTTCACGCTCCCGATCGCAGCGGCCGTCTCGCGATCCTGCAGGTTCATACGCGCAACGTGCCGCTCGCCGCGAACGTCGATCTCGACCAGCTCGCCGCCTCTACGCCTGGCATGACCGGCGCCGATCTCGCGAACCTGGTGAACGAAGCGGCGCTCCTCGCCGCGCGGCGGGGAGAACAGCAGGTGTCACAGCGCGATTTGACCGATGCACTGGAGAAGGTGCAGCTGGGGACGGCCCGCAATGTGGTGCTCCCGGAACATGAGCGCCGGCGGACCGCGTATCATGAGGCTGGCCACGCGCTGCTCGGCATGTTGCAGCCGGGCGCCGACCCGGTCCGGAAAGTTTCGATCATCCCGCGCGGGCGCTCGCTTGGCGTCACGCTGTCGACGCCGGAGACGGACCGTTACGGCTACGACGAAAAATATCTGCGCGGGCGAATCATTGGCGCGCTCGGCGGGAAGGCTGCCGAGCAGGAAGTCTTCGATGTCGTGTCGACCGGTGCCGAGAGCGACCTTGAAATAGTGACTCGCATCGCCCGGTCGATGGTCGGCCGGTGGGGGATGTCCGATCGGGTTGGCGCCGTGTCGGTGTTGCCCGCCGAGGGCGATCCCCGGCTGGCCGGCATTTCCGACTCGATGCTCAACGCGGTTGACGAAGAAGTGCGCCGGATCGTCGACGAATGCTACGCCGAGGCGCGCCGCTTGCTGAGAACCAATCGGGAGAAGCTCGACGCGATTGTGAAGGAACTGCTGGTTCACGAGACGCTCGACGAGCCAGATGTCTATGCGGCCGCCGGCATTGCGCGGCCGCCCTCAGAGGGCGGCGTGATCGCGCGGGCGGCTTCGGTGATGACAAGCGAGGCCGCTTCCCGGCCGGGAACGCCAACGCGCTGATGAATCAGTTATCCGTTGCGTGGCGGAGGCCATGAAGACCGGGACATCCTCAAGGGCGAATTTGCGTGGACGGCACCGCACAGTGTGCAGCCGGCTACCCGGAACTCGCGGAAGTTGATGTCTTTTCGAGAATCATTCGTTCCTATGGCAAGAGGACGAGCGCAGAGCTTGAGCCGAGACCAGGGCGCTGGCTGGATCTCCGATCGCCTATCTCGCCGCGGTCGCTGTCGCCTGGTCTCTGTTGCGTTTCGCTCTGGCGAGATCCTCGCGCAGTTGCTCCGCGGTCCGGCGAGGGCCGTACCCTGGCGTACCGGGCTGAATTCGCCACCCTTCCTTCAACGGTCCCGCGTCCACCGTGTCGTAGCCGAACTCGTCGATCAATTGACTGACCGTCGTCCTGGCAGACGGATCGTTGCCCGCAATCACAACCGCGCGGCGATTCTTCGAGCCTGACGGCTGACCATCCTTCGTGAGCTCCGCAGCGCTGATGTGATTGAAGGCCTTGACGACCTTCGAGGTCGGCAGGTGCACCTGCAGAAGCTCCGCCGACGTGGTCGACTCGTTGTCCAGCTCCGGAATGTGGCCATCTCGCTGCACGTAGTAATTCTCGGTGTCGATGACGATCTTGCCGGCGAGCGGGGCGACAGGGACTGAACGATAGTTTTTCAGCGGGATGGACACCACGACGATGTCTCCTGCCTTGGCCGCCTCGGCAGGGGTCGCTGCACGCGCGTTGGGTCCCAGCTCTGCGACGAGTGACGACAACGTTTCCGGTCCGCGGGAGTTGCTGATCACGACGTTGTAGCCGCGGGAAACAGCCAGGCGCGCCAGTTGACTTCCGATATGGCCCGCGCCGATGAATCCTATGGTTTTCATCTCTTTATTCCTCATTTCGCGGCGACCGCGGATACGGATCGGGCGCGCAGCGCCAACAGCCCCATTAACATTTCGTCTCGTTCCCGTTCCAGTTCTTCAACGGAGCCGTCGCCCGCCAGGCACGCCGAAGCAGTGGACGATCCCGTCATGCGCGAGGCGCTGGACGATATAGTCGATAATACTGGTCGCTCTTGTCGGCATCGTGATCTCCTCTGTCAGCCTCCGATCGTCCCGGGCGTTTTCGCCGTCAATGCGTTATTTCCTGGCCGACTCAGTTTGAAGCTTGGCGCTCAGCTCCTCGATCCGAGCCTTAAACGCCGTGACATCTGCGTCGATGGCCGTTTGGGCTCGGGCCATCTGGTTCTCGTTCGTCGTCCTGAGGTCCTGCACCTTGCGCTGAATGTTTTCCTTCGTGCCTTTCAAGCTGTTGATGGCGTTAAGTTCTGCTTGGGCGCTTTTCTCCTTGGCCTTCGCTTCCAGTTGCTCCAGCTTGGCCTTGCTTTCCTGGATTTGTGTGCTGACCTTGTCCTCATAGGCTTTGAGCGTTGCGCTCGCTGTCGGCGTCATCGTCATACCAACATCCTTTCATCTAGCTTTGCCGGCCAACGACATTGGGGGTGCGACCACAATCTCCGGAACCGACTTCGCTAAGTCTCCCGTCAACCGTCTTCACACGTCAGATTCGGTTACCAGCCCTCGAGTGCGACGCGTCTCTGTGAGTCACGACATACTGTGAGGCTATCGATATCTCGTGAGCGCTTCCTGAACCGGCGCCGCGACAAACGATGGTGACCATGAAATTTAACGCGGGCCGAAAACGTCGTGCTCAAACTCGCCGCGCGCGCCGAAGCAGAGAGAATGCCGGGGTCCGCGTCATTCGACGAAACGGAGCGGCCCACCTGGCTCCTGTTTGAGGCCAGCGAGCGCGCGGATGCCGGCGGGGCATTGACCGGAGCCCTGCCTCAACAAAGCGCGCCGACCGATCCGTTTCTTGATCTGACCGCACGACGCGCTGCGATCTCGCGCGTGTCTGACACCTGGCCGCTACCGGGCGCACAGAAATCCGAGCTACTACTCGAGCACATATGCCACGTGTGGGTCTTGCACGGCATCGAACGGGATTGCGTCGCCGGCTTGTATCGAACGAACGCCAGCGGCAGATCGACGAATTGCGTGGTTAAGTTAGCGGCTTGCCTTTCGGCCTGTCGTGGAGCGCCCAGCGAACTTCGCGGGGATACCTCGTATTGAAGATGATGTCCCAGAAACCGTTCGTCACACCGTAACCGCGATCGATCCCCTTCGGGCTGTGATGATAGAAGTGGTGTCGGCGCGCGTAGCGGAAGTAGGGGTCCTGAAAACGATAGAAGTGCATGCAGTGATGAATCCACTCGGTGATGACGTAACCCTGCACGTTCCCGCCAAGCAACACTGGCAGCGTATACACGGGAGCGATAAAGCTCAGCGGCGCCGCGACGACAAACAGCGGCATCAGGTCGCGTAAACGCCCGCTGATGTGATCTCCATCCAGCGGATTTGCGTGATGCCCGTTGTGAACGGAATCGAAAATCCGATAGAGGTACCCCTCGATACCCGGCACGTTCCTGAACTGGTAATGGAACATCCAGCGGTGGGCGAGGTATTCGATCAGCGTGTAGGACCACAACCCCACCACATAGAATGGCAATCCAATAAACGGATGCGCCGAGCGGCAGGACAGATAAAGAATGATGCTGCCGTAGATCCCGTAGAAAATCGTCGTGCCGTACAAACTCTTTCGCGACTTCCGCGCCTGTTCCCTCTTGTAGGTCTCCAGACTTTTTTGGTGGGCATCACGACGAGGGCCCGCGTGCGCACCATGGGCCGAACCTATTTCAACTGCATTCATGCTCATCAGTAGCAGTAAATCTGCATCAACTTTAGGCTGCAGCATTATCGTGTGCTTCGTACGGAACGAACAATCTCGTTTGCAAAATCCTTGCGAACGAACCCACGATTGGTGAATCCCTATCTCTGCTACCGACAAAGGAAACTAGGTCCGCGCTGGCCTGCATCCGCGGAATGTTTCGCGTACGCTGCGGCTATCTGCGACATAGTGCCGCGAGCTTACATTGCTGAAGGCGTTGAGCTCGTCCAGGTATCGATGCTGCTCGGTCATTCCGACTGATCTGGGTGAACGAGTAAATCGATCTCGCGCACATGGTTCTCGGCGCTCCGCCGACACCGTGGCGGCCGGTGGAGGTCGCCATCGAATCGGGCTTCGTGCTGCTGCTCGGCGCCGCCGTCACCGGCGTCTCCTGGCTCACGTTCCGCCGCCTCGCGTACCTCGAATCGCTCCTGATTCTGTGCGCAGCGTGTCAGCGCGTGGGCGAGTTGCTGATCACGACGTTGGAGCCGCGGGAAACAGCGAGGCGCGCAAGTTGACTTCCGATATGGCCCGCGCCGACGAATCCTATCGTCTTCATGCAACACGCCTTTCGCCCAGTTGTGCGGTTGTGCGTTGACCGACTCCGCCGTCACGAGGTGACCCGCCTCGCGAAATCAGTACGGGCGAATTCGTCACGAAGCGATTGGCAATTTCAGTTCCGATCCATGTCGTCATCGCGCCAGGCGTCGAGTACGCGTTTCGCTTCGATCGTCGACGCGAAGACGGGATTCAAGCATTCAACGCGCAACCGTTGATCACGGTCGGTGCACCACGCCGTCGCGCGATCGGCGTTAGTACGTTCACGGTCCTTGGAGAGCGCACACGGTATTTCGTGGCCGATCGCGCTCGAGTTTTGCTTTGCGAGGGAAGGCGCTCGGCGTGCGCGCATGCGAGCCTCGGCGCCTCAATTCGGTCTGTGAGAATCGCACACAACGGGTTCTAACTTCTCAGCATCGAATCATCACCCGGCGGTCGAGGTTCAGCGGCTT
>Ga0114129_10014769_pt1 | contig 11126 bp, 8 predicted proteins | sample RhiMetdeltSRZDD1_FD_80071 | JGI IMG/M metagenome (GOLD analysis project Ga0114129, IMG submission 80071) | Populus rhizosphere microbial communities from Tennessee, USA - Rhizosphere MetaG P. deltoides SRZDD1 (version 2) (version 2) | ecosystem: Host-associated > Plants > Roots > Rhizosphere >... | reverse complement strand
CGGTCCGGCCCTTGATTGGTTTCGCTGTCGAGCAGAAGCGGTCCGTTAGCGCGATTGTTGGCACGATAAGCACCCCCGCACCGGTCATCGTTTCCGGGTACCCCGTGGGTACCCCAGCGTGCGCTTGGGTGCAATAGGGTGCAATTCACAGCATTCAGCAGCGATGTAGTGCAAACTGACAAAATGCTTGTGCCGCAAGGCTTATTTGCGTGCTAGCGGCTCAAAAATATCACGGGATAAGAGGCTTAGCGGAAATGCCGCAAACGCTATGTTGAACGGATGGGGATCGGTCATCGCGATCGAGGCACAGGAGCGAATCTACTATGCGCTGGCGGGCAACATCGCCATCAACAACGGCTTCAACGCCATCGCCATGCATGCCGCAGTGTCATCGGAACCAGGCATCATGCAGATTCCGACGCCCGACTATTTCCTGCCTTCAAGCTTCGGCAACCTCGAGCTGAAACCCCGCGTGGACACTGAATTCATCGCCCAGCCGATCGACTATTCACCCGCAAGACTGTCACAATCCAGAAGATTCGATCGATGCGCTCGCATTGCCGCGGGTCGACATGATCAAGCTCGATATCCAGGGCATGGAGCTGGAGGCGCTTGAGGGGGCAGCAGCATAAAATCGGGCGCAGCCATCCGATCATCCTGGTCGAATCGATCAAGGCGGGGCGGAGCGCCTGCGTGCTTTTCTCGACGAACGCGGCTACAAGGTCGTCGACGCCGGTCTCAACCTCCAGGCAATCCATAAAGCCGATCGGAATTGCAGATATCGGAACTGCCCGCGCAGTCGTCCGCCGCCTGATCGTTCTTACTTCGTTGCTGAACGTGCCTCGATCAGAACCGGGGCATAGCCGTCGGCGGCCAGTGCCGTCATGATCTCCTCGGCATGACCGGCATCGCGGGTTTCGATGGTCACATCGAGCTTTGCGCCTTTCGCGGGAACATCGAGAAAAAGGCGGCGGTGATCGACTTCGAGAATATTTGCCCCGAGGCCGCCGATGCGCGTCGCTATGGTGCCAAGAACGCCAGGCTGGTCCGGGATCGTCAGGCGGAACGACACGATCCGGTTCTCACGCTCAAGCTCGCGCACCATGATTGAAGCGAGAACCCGCGGGTCGATATTGCCGCCGCATAAAACGAGGCCGACTTTCTTGCCCTCGAAGCGCTCCGGCTTAGCGAACATGGCGGCCAGACCGGCCGCGCCCGCGCCTTCTGCCATGGTTTTTTGAAGCGTCAGATAGGCGTTCACCGCGCGTTCGAGCTCCGCCTCATCGACCAGGATAATGTCGGCGACCAGTTCACGAATGAGTGGCAGGGTCAGCTTGCCGACGTTCTTGACAGCAATGCCTTCGGCCAAGGTCGACCCACCGAGCGGCCGATTGTCTCCGCGAAGCGCGTTCCACACTGAAGGATAGAGGGCGGCTTCGGCGCCGATGATTTCGATCGCCGGATTTTTTGCACGGCCGGCGATGGCGTTGCCAGCGATTAATCCACCGCCGCCGATGGGAAATACCAGCACGTCGAGGTCGGGCACCTCTTCCAGCATTTCAAGGGCAATCGTGCCCTGCCCGGCTATGATGCGATAATCGTCATAGGGGTGAACGAGCACGAGACCCCGCTGCGCCAGAATCTGCTCGCAGCGCGACTGGGCTTCCGCAACCGATTCGCCATGGAGCACCACTTCCGCGCCGTGCGACCAGGTTGCTGCGATCTTAACGAATGGCGTCGTCACTGGCATCACGATCGCTGACGGGATGCCGAGCCGCGACGCGTGATAGGCCACCGCCTGGGCATGATTGCCTGCCGACATGGTGATGACGCCGCGCTTGCGCTCGGCTTCGCTCAGGGAGGCAAGCTTCACCAGCGCGCCGCGATCCTTGAACGAATTGGTCACCTGGAGGTTTTCGTATTTGACGTAGACCTCCGCCCCGGTCAGCCTGGACAGTTTCGGCGCCGGCAGCATAGGCGTCCGCAACACCACGTTCTCGATCACGCGGCGGGCTGCTTCGATATCGGCAATGGTTACGCCCAACATTCCCTCCAGACGTAATGTCGCACCATGCCGCAAGCATCACGCAGGTTCCAGCGTGTCAGACGGCACCCCTTGCACAGAACCGATTCTTTCTCCATCTCGATTCAGGCCGGATGGGCTATAATGGGGTCTGGCGGAAATCGGCCTATGTCCATGGACATCAAACCCCACGCTTATGATCCGGTGACTCAGCTGGAGTTATTCGAAGGCGTGCTGGCGCGCCGGGTCCTTGCCTTCATCATCGACTTCATCGTCATCTCAATACCGGTGGTTCTGGCGGCTATGTTCATTTTCGCCTTCGGAATCGTCACGCTCGGGCTTGGCTTTGCCTTGTACTGGCTGCTGCCCTCGGCGACGGTGATTTGGGCGATTCTCTATTTCGGCTTCACGCTTGGCGGTCCGGCCTCGGCCACCATCGGCATGCGTGTAATGGATCTGGAGATGCGTACCTGGTATGGCGCGCCGGCCTATTTCGTCCTCGGCGCGGTGCATGCAATCGCCTTCTGGTTTAGCATCTCTTTCTTCACGCCATTGATCCTGTTGGTGCCCTTCTTCAACGAACGGAGGCGGCTGCTGCATGACATTCTTCTCGGCACTGTGATCATCAATAACAGTGCGCGAGCCTGCTACTTGCGCGGGTCCATGCAGCCAGTCAGGACCGGATAATGGGCTTTGACGGAGAGGATTTGGCGCACGATGCTACTGAGACAAAGATGACGGGCTGATCCGTGACCCAGCACTCGCGCGACACCCCACAGTTCTACCTCACGGCGCCGTCGCCATGCCCCTATCTCGAGGGACATGAAGAGCGCAAGGTCTTCACTCATCTGGTTGGCGACCGCGCAGGCGAGCTCAACGACCTGCTGACCCATGGGGGCTTTCGGCGCAGCCAATCGATCGCGTACCGGCCGGCCTGCGAGGGATGCCGTGCCTGCGTCTCCGTGCGCGTCGTTGCTCCCGACTTCGAGCCTTCCCGCAACATGCGTCGCATCGCCGAGCGCAACGCCGACATTGTAGGAGAGATGCGCTCGCCCGCTCCGACGTCCGAGCAGTATGCGGTATTCCGCGCCTATCTCGATGCGCGACATCGTGACGGCGGAATGGCCGACATGACGGTGCTCGATTACGCGATGATGATCGAAGACAGCCACGTCGATACGCGTCTCATCGAGTATCGTCGGCGCGGACCCGACACAGGCATCAACGGCCGCGACGCGGGGCCGATGCTGGCCGTCGCCCTCACCGACGTGCTTAGCGATGGCCTGTCGATGGTCTACTCTTTCTTCGAGCCCGATGAAGCCGATCGCTCGCTCGGCACGTTCATGATTCTGGACCATATCGAGCGAGCGAGGCGCATGGGCTTGCCTTACGTCTACCTAGGCTATTGGGTGCCGGGCTCGCGCAAGATGGACTACAAGGGCCGCTTTCTGCCGCAGGAGCGGTTGATGCCATCCGGCTGGAGCCGCGTGGAACGCTAGCTCAGCTTCCCAGCGCGAAATCGACGAGCAGCTTAATATTCAAGCAGATGATGGTTGCGGCGGTGATTGCGGCCAGCAACGTCACCCAGCGCGGGGCAACCAATTCGCCCATCTTTCGTCGGTCCGCCGTGAACATTACCAACGGCACGATCGCGAACGGCAATTGCAGGCTCAACACGACCTGCGACAGGATGAGCAGCTGCGCAGTCCCTTTTTCCCCAAACCAGATGGTTACGATCGCGGCCGGTACGATCGCGATGGCGCGCGTCAGCAGTCGCCGTGCCCAACCAGGCAGACGTATATCGATAAATCCCTCCATCACAATCTGGCCGGAGAGAGTGGCGGTCACGGTGGAATTCAAACCGCAGCACAACAGTGCGATACCAAACAAGGTCGGGGCGATCGCGGAGCCAAGCAGCGGCGCGATGAATGAATGCGCCTGGTCGAGTTCGGCAATGTCGTGCCTGCCGGCCTTGTAAAACGTGGCCGCCGCAAGAATGAGGATCGAGGCATTAATCAGAAGCGCGAACATCAGCGCGATCGTCGAATCAATTGTCGCCAGCTTAATTGCCTCGCGCCGGTCATCAATGCCGCTGCCGAAGCGGCGCGTCTGCACGACTCCAGAATGCAGATAAAGATTGTGCGGCATCACCGTCGCCCCGAGGATGCCGAGCGCGAGATAGAGCATGTCGGGATTCGTGACGATTTCGGTCGTGGGCGCGAAGCCGCGGATCACGGCTCCCCAATCCGGGTCAGCCATCGCGATTTGTATTGCGAAACAGGCCGCGATGATGCCGAGCAGCGTGACCACGAAAATTTCCACATAGCGGAAACCGAGATTTTGCATCCACAGCACGATGAAGACGTCGAGCGCAGTGAGCACGACGCCGATCTCGAGAGGAATACCGAAAAGCAGATTGAGGCCGATCGCTGTGCCGATGACCTCGGCGAGGTCGGTGGCGCAGATCGCGACTTCCGCCAGCACCCAGAGCGGCCATGACACCGCGCGTGGGAAAGCATCGCGGCAGGCTTGCGCAAGATCGCGTCCCGTGGCGATGCCGAGGCGCGCGCAAAGCGCCTGCAGCAGAATGGCCATCAGGTTCGAGAGCAGTGCGACAGTGAGCAGCGCGTAGCCGAACTTCGAACCGCCGGCGAGCGACGTCGCCCAATTGCCGGGATCCATATATCCGACCGCGACCAGATAGCCGGGGCCGAGGAAGGCCGCGAGTTTTTTGCCGAGCGATCCGGTCGGCCGCGTCGCAATCGAACCGAACACTTCAGCGAGTGGCGGTCGGCTGCGCTGACGCCGCCAGCCAGCTGGCTCAGCGATCGCAGTTGGCTCTATTCGCGCATTCATTCGAACGCTCTAAAAAACCATTGTTGATTCAAAACTAATATAACTTGTTGCAAATCGTTTGCAATTGCATTTGCCGCCGGAACCTTTGGAATTCCCGTCGAGTTGTCAGTGACTTGCGACTCGCAATCTGAGGACGATCGGCAAATCGCGGTGGTTTGGCCGTCCCAACGCAAGCAACTGTCCCGAGCTGGCCCTGCGGCATGCGGCCGGCCTTGCCCGGAGCGTCGCTGCGATCATGAAGGTTGCCAGCCACTGGATTTGGCTCTGGGCCTTGTCCGTTCTGACGGGAGGTCCGGCCTGGGCCGCCGAGGGCGGCAAGGGCGCATCCGAAGCAATTTTCATTGGCCAGATCGTCGTGCTGATGGTGGTCGGTCGTCTGCTCGGCGAAGCGATGCTGCGCCTTCGTCAGCCGGCCGTGATGGGCCAGCTTGATCGCGGGCCTAATTCTCGGGCCATCTCTGTTCGGCCTGCTCCTCCCCGACCTTCGGCACGCGCTCTTTCCGAAAACCCCCGAGCAAAAAGCAATGATCGATGCGATCTCGCAATTCGGAATCCTACTGCTGCTCTTGCTCACCGGAATGGAGACTGACCTCAAGCTTGTGCGGCAGACCGGCCGCGCCTCGTTGTTCGCTTTGCTGATGGGCATCGTCATTCCTTTTGTTTGTGGCTTCGTGCTTGGCGAGATGCTGCCCGACGGCATGTTGCCCGATCCGCAAAAGCGATTGATCACATCACTATTTCTTGGAACGGCGCTTTCGATCGCATCGGTCAAGATCGTGGCGATGGTCGTGCGCGAGATGAATTTCGTGTGCCGTGTCGTCGGCCAGGTAATCCTTGCCTCGGCCATCATCGATGACAGCATCGGCTGGATCATTGTATCGATCATCTTCAGCCTTGCCCTGCACGGATCGATCGAACCAATCCCCTTGGCGCAGAGCATCGTTGGCACAGTCCTTTTCATGGTGGCGAGCCTGACGATCGGTCGACGCCTGGTGTTTTTCGTCATCCGCTGGGTAAATGACTATTTTGTCAGCGAATTCGCCGTGATTACCGCCATCCTCGTCGTCATGGGCATCATGGCGCTGATCACTCATATGATCGGCGTGCACACGGTGCTCGGCGCTTTTGTCGCCGGCATTTTAGTCGGCGAATCTCCGATCCTGACGCGTCACATCGACGAGCAATTGCGCGGCTTGATCACCGCATTCTTTGCGCCGGTTTTCTTCGGCATCGCCGGCTTGAGCGCCGATCTAACCGTCCTGGCCGATCCAGAGATCGCTCTCTTCACCGCCGGACTCGTATTGGTCGCCAGCCTGGGCAAATTCGGTGGCGCTTTTCTTGGTGCCGAGCTCGGCGGGCTCACGCGGCGCGAAGGATTCGCCCTCGCCTGCGGAATGAACGCGCGCGGCTCGACCGAGGTCATTATTGCCACCGTCGGGCTTTCGATCGGTGCCCTCAACCAGAACCTTTTCACCATGATTGTAGCCATGGCCGTGCTGACCACCATGGCCATGCCGCCCACGCTGCGATGGGCTCTCAGCCGCATCCCGATGCGCAAGGAGGAAAAGCAGCGGCTTGAGCGGGAGGAGCTCGAGCAAAGGGGCTTCGTGTCGAACCTCGAACGCCTCCTGGTCGCGGTGGACGACAGCCCGAATGGCAAGTTCGCCCTGCGCACGGCCGGTGTCCTTGCGGGCACGCACGGGATGCCGGCGACCGTGTTGCACGTCCCGGACCCGAGCAAGATCGAGAGCACGATGCCGGAATATCCGGCGAACATGGCGGCAGGCGCTGCGAAATCGTCGGAAAAAACACCGGATCAAAAGAGATCCAATGGCAGGGAGGACAGCAAAAAAACCAACAAGGTCGATGAGAAAACGGAGAAGGAGGAAAAAAAGGCGGAAGACGCTGCCGATGCTGTCCAGCAGGTGGCTGCCCAGATCAAGGATAAGCAGAAAAAAGAGGACAAGGTCACCGATCCGGTGGATGTAACGACGATCGTCCACGAACAGCCGAGCCCCGCCGTAATCGCGGAGGAAGCCGAAAAAGGCTACGACGTCTTCATTATTGGTATTGGGCAGGTCTCGAAACAGAGTCACGAATTCGACCCTGGGGTGACCAATCTGGCCAAAGGCTTTGACGGGCCATTAATCGTTTCAGCAATGCGCGGTGACCTGCAGGAATATCCGGACGGCAAGCTGAGCATTCTCATCCCGGTCAACGGCACCGAGCCGGCGCGGGGCGGGGCGGAAGTTGCCATCACCCTGGCGCGCGCGGCAAAGGCGCAAGTCACCGTCCTCTACGTCGCGGTGCGGCCGGCCAACCGGCGCGCCATGCGGGGCAGCCGCCGCCACGAAGAGGCCATCCTCAAGGACATCGTTGCGATCGCGGATGGTTACAACATCAGTATCCGCACGGCGGTCGTAGCGGAGCGGGCCGCCAACGAGGCGATCGTCGCCGAGCTCAAGCGCCGCAATCACAATCTAGTGGTGCTGGGCGTCGGCCGCCGACCGGGCGAAAGACTTTTCTTCGGCGACACCGCGGCTGCGTTGCTCGAGAAATCGGAGCGCTCGCAGTTGTTCGTGGCGAGCTGAGAAATAGTCTTCGCGTGCCAACTCGTGCGCCCCGGCATCACGTCCCGACTATTCCTCGTCCCTCTCCTCACCCTTCCCGCCGTTCTTGCCATTGCCGTTGCTCGGCAGGCTGCGGAATTTATTGTTTTTAGGGAATCCCTTCGGCGCGATGCGGCCGGCATCCGCGCGATTGCCGCGCCAATCCTTCAGCTCCTTCATCGGCAACTTAAAGCCCCGCCCGGCGGTATCGATCCACGAAAGACCATCAGCATCCTTGAAGGTCGTGACGTCCGAAAGGCCTTTCTCCTTGTAGCGCTGCAGGCGCACGCCGCGCCCGCGGCCCATTTCCGGCACCTGATTGAGCGGGAAAATCAACAGCTTCCGGTTTGCGCCGATCGCGGCGGCCAGCTCGCCATCCACGGTCGTCAGCGCCGCGGCCTTGTCGGACGCCTTTAGATTGAGCACCTGCTTGCCCTTGCGGGTTGTGCCAAGACATTCATCTTCCGTCACGACAAACCCATTGCCTGCGTAACTCGCCACCAGGAATTTGCGGCCGCCTTGGTAGGCCAGCGCCGCGATAACGTCGGCATCTTCAAGGTCGATGAACAGGCGCACCGGCTCACCGTGTCCTCGTCCACCCGGGAGCTTGGAAGCTTCAATGGTGTAGAAGCGTCCGTTGCTGCCGAAAATCATGATCTTGGCGGTGGTTTCGGTCGGAAACGCGAATTTCAGCGCATCATCGGTCTTGAACGTGACGCCGGACAGGTCGGTCACGTGACCACGCAGCGCGCGAATCCATCCTTTTTCTGAAACGACGACGGTGATGGGCTCCCGCACAACCATCGCTTCTTCGATCGCGGCTTCGTCGTGGGCGGGCGCAATGCCGAAGGTCGTCCGGCGCTTGCCTATGTCGGTCTTGGGGCCGAACTTTTCCTTGAGCTCCTTGATCTCGCCCGAGATCGTTTTCCATTGCTGTGCAGGCGAACCGAGCAACGCCTTGAGTTTTGTGCGTTCCTCGCGCAGTGCTTTGTCCTCGGCGCGGATTTCCATCTCCTCCAGCCTGCGCAGATTGCGCAGCCGCATGTTGAGAATGGCATCGGCCTGCACGTCGCTGAGGTTGAAGGTCCTCATCAGGACGGGTTTTGGCTCGTCCTCCTTGCGGATGATTTTGATCACCTTGTCGAGATTGAGATAGGCGACAAGATAGCCGCCAAGTACTTCCAGCCGATGCTCGATCTGCGCCAGGCGATATCTTGAACGACGCAGCAACACCTCGCGCCGATGATCGAGCCATTCGCGCAAGGCTTCAGCAAGGCCGAGCACCTGTGGGATGCGGCCCTTTACCAGCACATTCATGTTGAGCGGAATGCGGCTCTCGAGCTCGGTGAGCTTGAACAGCGATTCCATCATCAGCTCGGCATCGACCGAACGCGAGCGCGGCTCGATCACCAGACGAATGTCCTCGGCCGATTCATCGCGCACGTCAGCGACCAAGGGCAGCTTCTTCTCGTTGATCAGCTCGGCGAGCTTCTCAACCAGGCGCGATTTCTGGACTAGATACGGAATCTCGCTGATGACAACGACGTAGGTGCCGCGCCCGGTCTCTTCCTGTTTCCAGCGCGCGCGCACGCGGAACGAGCCGCGGCCGTTATTGTAAGCTTCGGCGATTGTTTCCGGCGTATCGACAATGACACCGCCGGTCGGGAAGTCAGGTCCCTTGACCCACTTGAGCAGCGTCTTGCTGCGCGCCTTCGGATTGTCGATGAGGAACAGCGCAGCGTCGCACAGCTCGGCGGCATTGTGCGGTGGAATCGAGGTCGCCATGCCGACGGCAATGCCCTGCGACCCATTGGCAAGCAGATTAGGAAATGCTGCCGGCAGCACAACCGGTTCTTGGTTGGTGCTGTCATAGCTTGCGCGGAAGTCGACGGCATCTTCGTCGATACCGTCGATCAGAAGCCGCGCGACTTCTGTAAGCCGCGCCTCGGTGTAGCGCATGGCGGCGGCGCTATCGCCGTCGATATTTCCGAAATTCCCCTGCCCGTCGACCAGCGGATAGCGCTGCGCGAATTCCTGCGCCAGCCGCACCAGCGCATCGTAGATTGCCTGATCGCCGTGCGGGTGGAAGTTGCCCATCACGTCGCCGACAACCTTGGCGGATTTCTTGAAAGCGGCGCCAGGGTCGAGACGTAGCAGCCGCATGCCGTACAGGATGCGGCGGTGCACCGGCTTGAGCCCATCGCGCGCATCCGGAAGCGCGCGATTCATGATCGTGGACAGAGCGTATGCGAGATAGCGCTCTTCCAGCGCCTCCCGTAGCGCGACTTCCTCGACCTCGCCTTTTTCGGGGGGAATCAGTCGTTTTCCCATGGTCGATAGCTAAACCGTTGTTTCCGGATGAACAAGCGATGAACGGGCCGGCCATCTATTCTTCCAAGTTATTTCTGTACAATTGGTGAACCTGGAGACGGGACCGGCGTTATCTGCGCTGCCTAGGTCTCGATCGAAGCTTTACTTGGAGGGAGGACCCAATGCGTCGCGTTGTTCTTGCCACTGCAGGCACGCTCGCCATTCTCGCAGCGAGTTCTTTTGTTCCAAATCGCGCCGAGGCCATGACGGTTACCACTCGGCCGCCTTCAGGCTGTCGTTGATGGCAATACCCTGCTTGAGGACGTCGCGGTCGCCTGCCGCAGAGCCTGGCGCTGCGGGCCATGGGGCTGTGGCTGGCGGCCCGTATGCTGGCGGACCGCGCCCTATTACGGCGGGTACTGAGGTTCGACCCCCTAGCGGCGCACCAATGAAATCAGGCACTTCTGCAATTTGGTGGGGTTCCCCTGGCCGTCGTACGTAAGTTTTACGAAGTATTTTTGCGTCCTGATAGTTCGCTATTAGGATCGCCGCCCATGGCCAAGCGGAAGAATCAAATCACCTGCGGCGACATTCTCGGCTTCAAGGGCAGTGCCAGCGTAAGTGATGCACGCCAGCGCCTTGCCGAACGCGATGCACGGCTCGCCGCCGACACGCGCAACGATTGTGAAAAGATCCTCGGCGATCCGCCGCCGTCACGATCGGCGCTTGCAAAGGTGCCACACGTGCAGCACCCGGCCCCGCGACGCGCGCGAAGCCGCCGACACGCGCAGCGAAATTCAGGTGGCTCGGCGACCCGCCCGCTGAGCGGTCCGCGTTGGCACTGGGCGCTGATCACATCGGGTTTGCAAAAACCCGACAACAGTCGCGACCTCTCAGATGATGAAATCAGTTTCAAGAAGGCTGTCGGTTTGGACCTGGAGGCATCGATATCCTCTACGGCGATAGTTCCATCATGGACCGTAACGCCCACGGCGGGAACGACTCCCTCAACGGCGGGAACGGCGACGATACTCTTTACGGCGATGCCTACGAGAAGCACCGGAACGCCGTGGGCGGTAATGATACGCTCGGTGACGGGAGTGGCGTTAATCGCCTCTTCGGCGATGCCGAGATATTGATTTTAGCGGCCAGATTTACCCGAGTGACGCGGTCCGCTAAGATGCAAAAAGGCGGAGCGCCGATCATGGCAGAAGCGACCCGCAAGATTGCCGCCATATTGCCCCGCCTGCCCGAACACCTGTCGACTCCACTGTTCGCAGGCACGACATCGCGTCACTTCAAAGCCGGTCAAGCGCTGTTTCTTGCTG
>Ga0114129_10014767_pt1 | contig 11126 bp, 8 predicted proteins | sample RhiMetdeltSRZDD1_FD_80071 | JGI IMG/M metagenome (GOLD analysis project Ga0114129, IMG submission 80071) | Populus rhizosphere microbial communities from Tennessee, USA - Rhizosphere MetaG P. deltoides SRZDD1 (version 2) (version 2) | ecosystem: Host-associated > Plants > Roots > Rhizosphere >... | reverse complement strand
TCGAACGAATGGCGCGGCTACGTGCTGCGCAAGATCATGCGGCGCGCGATGCGGCACGGCAAGCACCTGGGGTTCTCGGAGCCGTTCCTGCACACGCTCGTGCCGGTCATCGATCGCGAGATGGGCAACGCGTACCCCGAGCTGCGCCGCAACCGCGAGACGATCGAAAAGACGATCCTGGCCGAGGAAAACCGGTTCGACGCGGTGCTTCGCGAAGGACTGCCGCGGCTCGAGGGCGAGATCACCAAAGTGCTCGGCACCAGGTCGAAGCAGTTGTCCGGCGACGTCGCGTTCCGTTTGTACGACACGTTCGGCGTGCCGTACGACTTCATCGAAGACACCGCGGCGACGCAGGGCGTGTCGGTCGACAAAGAGGCGTTCGACCGCGCGATGGCCGGGCAGCGCGAGAAAGCGCGGGCACAGAGCGCGTTCGGCGGCGCGAAGAAGGACGAGTCGTTCGCGGTCGACGCCGGAGCTCAGTCGATCGAAGGCGGCGATAGCTTCGAAGGCTATACGACGACGCGCGTCCAGGGCGTGCCGATTGTCGCGGTGTGGAACGCGAAGCGCGAGCCGTCGGGGCAACTGTCGGAAGGCGAAGAAGGCTACGTCGCGCTCGGCCGGACGCCCTTCTATCTCGAATCCGGCGGCCAGGTCTCGGACACCGGTCACATCTCCGGCAGCGGCGGCGCCGCGACCGTCGTCGGCGTCAGCAAGACCGGCACCAGCCTGCCGCGCGCGCACAAGGTCCACGTCGACTCCGGCGCGCTGGCCGTCCGGGATCTCGTCACGGCGGAGGTCGACGCCGAGGCGCGCGACGCGACGCGCCGCAACCACACCGCCACTCACCTGCTGCACGCCGCGCTGCGGCAGGTGCTCGGCACGCACGTCAAGCAGGCGGGCTCGCTGGTCGCGCCCGATCGCCTGCGCTTCGACTTCGTCCACTTTCAGCCGGTCTCGCGGGCGGAGATCGAGCGCATCGAGCGGATCGTCAACGAGCAGATCTTTCGAAACACGCCGGTCGGCACCGCCGAGCGATCGACCCAGGAAGCGATCGCCGACGGGGCGATGGCGCTCTTCGGCGAGAAGTACGGCGACAAGGTCCGCGTCGTGAGCATCCCCGGCTTCAGCATGGAGCTGTGCGGAGGCACGCACGTCCGCGCGACGGGCGATATCGGCTTCTTCGCGATCGTCGCCGAGAGCGGCATCGCCGCGGGGGTCCGCCGCGTCGAGGCGCTCACCGGGATGGGCGCCGTCGCCTGGGCGCAGCAGCAGCGGGCCGCGCTCGGCGCGATCGTCGGCGCGCTGCACGCGTCCGAGGACTCCGCGCTCGCTGCGATCGAAAAGCTGCAGACCGAACACAAGCGCCTGTCGCGCGACGTGACGCAGCTGAAGACGAAGCTCGCCGCAGGCGGCGCCACGGGCGGAGCCGACGGCGGAGTTGATGACGTGATTACGGTCCAAGATTTCAAGGTGGTGCGGCACAAGGTCGCAGAGCTTGATAAGGACGCGCTGCGCGGCCTCGCCGATTCGCTGAAAACTCGGATCAAGAGCGGCGTAGTTGTGCTTGCGGATCTCTTCGAGAACGACGCAAAAGTTCAAATCGTCGTCTCGGTAACGCCGGACCTGGTCGGCCGTGTAAAGGCTGGCGAAATTGTGAAGGTCCTGGCGCCCATGGTCGGCGGTCGTGGCGGCGGTCGCGCGGATTTCGCGGAAGCTGGCGGCAGAAATCCGGAAAAGACGGACGAGATGCTCAAAGCGGTTCCGAACGCAATTGCACAAATTGTGACGAAATAGCTCGTCACCCTGTGGCGACGGCCTCAGCTGCCGATAACCTGACAGTTGAGCCTCTTCACCCGGGGTGCGTACGTGAGCGGCGTCTGTCGTGGCAAATTCGTGTGGACTCGTCGGCTGCCGGAGCGCCATCGCTTCGGCCGGGCGAGAGCCTTCGTGCTCACTGCGCTGACCTTTCTCGGAACCGTCTCCTCCGTCCAGGCGCAAATCTACTCGTGGCGCGACGCGAACGGGACGCTCGTCCTTTCCAATCGCCGGCCCGAACAGGTCGCGGACGTCAAGTCGTACGAGGTCCCGCAGTCGCCGTCGGTCCGCGCGACGCGCTACGCCGTCTTCGAGCGCAGCCGGAGGTACGACGACCTGATCCTCGAGCACGCGCGCCTGAACGGCGTCCGCTCCGATCTCGTTCGCGCGGTCGTGCAGGTCGAATCGGCGTTCAACCCGAACGCGCGGTCGCCCAAGGGCGCCATGGGCCTGATGCAGCTGATGCCGACGACGGCGCGCCAGTACGGCGTCGCGAATCCGTTCAACCCGATTGAAAACGTTCGCGCCGGCGTCGCGTACCTTCGCGAGCTGCTCGACCGCTATCGCGACAACGAGGAGCTGGCCCTCGCGGCGTACAACGCCGGGCCCGGCGCGGTGGACAAGCACGGCCAGAGCGTGCCGCCTTACCAGGAAACGAAGAGCTACGTTGCGCGCATCAACCGCATGGCCGCGCGCCCGATTGCCGTTCGCGGTTCGAAAATCTACAAGGTCGTCGACATCGTCGACGGCCATCCCGTCACGCGCTATACCGATCAGCGGCCGCCGACCGGCACCTACGAAGTCGTCGCCCGGTAAATCTGCAATCTGAAATCTGCAATCTGAAATCTATTCGGCTCGTTCCACCGCAAGGATATCGATTCGTTCGTACGCCGGGCCGAGCGCCTCGGTCGCGACGAGCACTTCGACCGCGATGATCACGGCCGCCACGCCTGCGGCGGCAACGTACGCGAGGGCGCCCACGAAGCCGCGCAGGATGAACCAGATAACCCCGCCGACAACCCCACCAGGCAGCGCGATCGCCAGCAGAATCAGCCACGTCGCGGCGAGCAGGATGAGCCGCTGCCCGACGGCCTCGAATCCGCGCGGACGCTGATGGCCGATAGGCACCCACGCCGGGAAGATCAGCGCCGCGGCGTTGTGCACGACCAGCTGCGCGAACACGAGCGCGGGCGCGACGATCATCGACGAAACGCCCAGCGAGAGCCGCGTCGTCACCGCGACACCTGAGAATGTCGTCGCCGACAGCGCCATCGCGATGGCCATGGTCAGCCAGGCGATTGCGGTGATGAGCACACCGGGCCACACGATTTCACCCCTGACGACGGCGGACGGCGGCACCGGCCACGTCTTCAGCAGCTCGAGATGCTGCAGATCCTGGCGCATGTCGATGCGCAGGACCTGCGGTGCCATCAGGACCGTGAACAGCGACGCGGCTATCGAGAACGCGCCGACCACGGAGACGAGACCGTTCGCGCGTCCGATCGACGATGCCGCGATGGTGAGCGCCAGAACGACCGTGACGATTCGTGCGATCGCGCGACGGTCGACAATCCGCAGCGTCTGCATCGCCGATTTCCAGATGAACGCCGCCTCGGCGCGCCCGGTTGCCGCCAGGCGCCACGCCGCCGCGCCGCGCACCCGATAGGACGCCGACGTCGTCGTGCGCTCGCGGCTCTTCCGCTCCGCCACCTCGGTCGTCGCTTCCTGAAACGCCGCGTCGCTCTGCAGCACCCAGACGGCACAGGCGACAAGAACCGCCGCGGAGCCAGCCAGCCCGATCAGATACTGCTGCGGCCACCCGGCAAACAGCGGACGGGTGACGGCGAGAAACGGCGCCATGACGATGCTCGACGCGCCGCTTCCGGCGACACTTCCGAGCCGGGTCAGCACGTCGCGAAATCCGGCGTAGGGACGGCCGGCGAACGCGCGCGCGACCGACGCGCCGACGATGACGAGCGCGACGCTCATGGCGGCGAGCGGCATCCACGCGACACGCCTGGCCCGGGCGTCGGCCGCGCCGAGCCGCGCGCGCGCGAGCGTCACGCCGGTGAAGTACACCTTCGTCGTGCACATCAGCAACCACATCGCGATGCTCACGCGCAGTCGCCCGTACCCGGAGACCGACGGCGCCGTGAGCGCGACGACGACGGCGCCGAACAGCATGCCGAGCTGCGATCGAAGCATCCGGTGGACGAGCAGCCACCGGCGCGACACCGGCGCCGGGAAGAGAAACTGCTCTTCCGCCTTCGAGAACTCGAGCAGGCCGCTGTCGAACGGCATGAGCCACGCCATCATCGTGAGCAGCATCAGCGCGATCGCGATGAGCGCGGGGGCGCCCGCGACGAGGGCCGCGACCGCCGCGGCGGCCATCGGCGCGTTCCGCCGCCGGCGCGACGCGCGCTGGGCGCGGAAGCGTCCGAAGAAGCTGAAGTAGATGTAGGCCAGGCCCGCCAGCGCGCCGACGAGATACCGCGGCTCCCGCAGGCGCCGCAGCCGCACGCGCGCGCGATTGCGCGCCGAGCACACGGTGATGTACAGGCTTGCGCCGATCATGCGCCGACGTCCCGGCCCGTGACGCGCAGGAAGATCTGCTCGAGGCTCGATCCGGCGGCGGCGAGATCGGCGCGCGTCGCGAGCTCCTCGAACGTCCCGTCCGCGATCTTGCGGCCGCGGTCCATGATGATGACGCGCGTGCAGATTTCCTCGACGAGGTGCAGCATGTGCGAGGACAGCAGCACCGCCGCGCCGGCGCGGCTGCGGGCCAGAATCGTCTCGCGCATGCGCCGGATCCCCAGCGGATCCAACCCTGTCAGCGGCTCGTCGAACAGCAGCGTGGTCGCATCGCGGATCAGCCCGCACGCAATCACGACCTTCTGGCGCATGCCGCGCGACAGCTCGCCGGGCAGCGCGCCCGCCTTGCCGTCCAGCTCGAGCTCCTGAAGGAGCGGCGGCGCGCGGCGATCGACGTCGGGAATCTCGTACAGGCGCGCCGTCAGCCGGAGGTGCTCGTCGACCGTGAGGTATTCGAACAGGTGCGGCTCGTCGGGCATGAAGGCGAGCCGGCGCTTCGCCTCGATCGGCTGCCCGGTGACGTCGTATCCGTCGATCGACACATGGCCCGACGTCGGCCGCAGGATGCCAGCCAGCGCGCGCAGCGTCGTCGTCTTGCCCGCGCCGTTGGGACCGATGAGCCCGACGATCTCGCGCGGCCCGACCGTGAACGAGAGATCGTCGACGGCCACGAAGTCGCCGAACGTCCGGCGGAGGTGCTCGAGCGCAAGCGCCATGCTATGATTGGAGGTTCCGGAGGTGAGTAACTAAGTGGCTTCGCACGCATCCGCGCTGAAGGCGCACCGACAGAGTCTCAAGAACCGCGAGCACAACCGGCAGTTCCGGTCGCGGCTGCGCACGGCGCTCAAGAACGTCCGCTCGGCCATCGACAGCAACGACAAGGCCGCGGCCCGGGCCGCGCTCCGCCAGGTCGTGTCGCTGATCGACAAGCTCGCGAGCAAGGGCATCATCCATCGGAACGCGGCCCGCCGCTACAAGTCGCGCCTGACCACCCGCCTCGCCGCCCGCGCGTGAGGTCATCGCGCCGCACATAACTCGACGACGAGCCGTTCCAGCAGAATCCGCGGCTCGCCGGCCGACCGTTTGAGATCCTGATCGGTTCGAAACACGGCGTCGATCGCGGGCCGGACGCCCGCGGGCTTGAGCTGCGGGAACTTCGCCCGCACGAGCCAGCCGAGCTGTCCCAGGATTTTTTCCGGCGGCGCGCCCGCGTCGAGCATCAGCGCGAGCTGACGCAGGGCCTCGGCGGGCTGACGCGCCTCGATGGCGTTCGTCATCGCCCAGTCGTCGACGAGCGACGCCGGACCGGCCACCGCGCGCGCATCGTCGACCGTCATGCGTTTCTGGCCGAGCGCGTACAGGAGCAGCCGCTCGACTTCCGATCGCAGACGTCTGACGTCGAGGCCCGCGCGATCGACCAGCAGCCGCGCGGCCGGTGCATCGATTTCGGCGCCGCCCGCCGCCACGCGCGTTCTCACCCACCGTTCCGCATCCGCCCGATCCTCGATCGCGCCGCATTCGACTATCGTCGCGCGCTTCTGCAGGAGCTTGAACATCCGGCTGCGCTTGTCGACGCTTCCCGCAACGAGCACGAGCGTCGTCTGCGGATCCGGGTCCTCGAACAGCGATTCGAGCGCATCGAGCGCGCGCGTCGCGGCCTCGCTCTCGCGCTTCGGCAGCAGCAGGTTCTCGGCCTGGAGGACCGTCACCACGCGGCGCGGCGACATCATCGGCAGCGTCCGCGTCGCCGCAATCAGCGACGCCACGCCATCGGCGAGCTTGTCGCCGGTCGTCAGGTCGCCGGCATGAATCCGGTCGACGTTGAACGCGCGCAGTCCTTCGTCGACCAGCTCGGCGAATTCGGCCGCGAGCGCCGACTTTTCGACATCGTCTTCGCCGGTCAGCAGGTAAATCGCATCCGGCGTGCCGGCCGCGATCTGCTTGCGGACGGCGCCAGGAGTCAGGGCGGCCATTCGCTCAAAACGCCTCCAGAATCGCGCTCACAATCGTCCGCGCGAACTCGGTGCTCATCCGCTCGAGCGCATTCGTGTCCTGCTGGAAGAACGCGACGGGGTCGGTGACGCCGCGGCCGCTGGTCGCCTCGTATTCCTGGCGGAGCATCACGCTCGAGTTCTCCCAGAGCACTTTGTTCTCGCGCAGCTCGCGCAGCTCGATGCGGGCGGTCATCGTGATCGCGTACCGGGACGCCAGCTGCTGGGTCGAGAAGCTCGCCGGCACAATCGAGACGGACGTTACCTCGCCGGTCAGCACCGCGTCGACGCCGCTGTTCTGCGGAAGAATCTGATACTTCCCGCGGCCGATGAACTCCCCTCGCACTTTCTGTGTCAGCAGCGTCTCGAGATTGAAGACCGTCGTCCGATTGACGAACGTCGGGATGCCGATCGTGCGCACGTAAGACGGGAGGAAGGAGCCGCGACCAGCCAACGAATATCCACAGGCAGTGCTCGCACAAACGACACAGAGGAGACAAAGGACACGAACCAGCGGTCGATGTGTCGGGCGGGAGCGCTTTGTGTCCATGGTTACCTTTGTGTTCCTTTGTTCGCCGGCCCCAGATGGCCGAAGGCCGGCGTTCAACTGACCCTGCAACGCTGTCTACGACACGACAACGCTGACGAGCGGACCCTTTGCGACCACCACTTTGCGAATCGACTTCCCGCTCGTGTGCGTCTTCACGCTCGCATGAGCGAGAGCCAGCTGTTCCAGCTGCTCGGCCGTGCTGTCGGCCGGCACGGTGATGCGCGCCCGCACCTTGCCGTTGATCTGCACGGGCACGACCACTTCGTCGGCCTTCGCCACCGCCGCGTCGAACGTCGGCCACTTCGCCGCCGCGAGGCCGCCGACGTGGCCGAGCATCTCCCACAGCTCTTCCGCCATGTGCGGCGCGAACGGCGAGATCATTACGACCAGCGCGTCGATCGCCTCCCGCAGGACGGCAATCGTCTGGGGCGACTCCACCCTCCCCGCCGGCGGCTCGTTGCGCGTCGGCGCACCGTGTTCGGTCGTCTCGCTGAAGGCGTAGAGCTCGTTGACGAGCTCCATCAGCGACGACACAGCCGTGTTCAGGTGCATCCGCTCTTCGATGTCGGCCGTGACGCGCCGGATCGTGTCGTGCGTCTTGCGGCGCAGCGCGCGCTGCGACTCCGTGCAGTCCGGACCGCACTCCGGGATCCCCTCGCCGCCGATCGTCTCGGCCCAGTGGTCGACGATGCGCCAGACGCGGACGAGGAAGCGGAAGCTGCCTTCCAGGCCCGCGTCGCTCCACTCGACCTCTTTCTCGGGCGGCGCGACGAACATCACGTACAGACGGAGGGCGTCGGCGCCGTACTTCTGGAGCATGTCGTCGGGATCGACGACGTTGCCCTTCGACTTCGACATGACGGCGCCGCCCTTGAGCACCATTCCCTGGGTGAGCAGCCGCCTGAACGGCTCGTCGATCGTGACGAGGCCGATGTCGCGCAGCACCCGCGTGAAAAACCGCGAATACAGCAGGTGCAGAATCGCGTGCTCCACGCCGCCGCTGTAGAACTCGACCGGCATCCAGTACGCGGCCGCACCGGGATCGAACGGCAGCTCCGTGTTGTGGGGGTCGGCGAAGCGCAGGAAGTACCACGATGAATCGACGAACGTGTCCATCGTGTCGGTCTCGCGCCGCGCCGGGCCGCCGCACTTCGGGCACTTCACGTTGACCCACTCGCTCACCTGCGCGAGCGGCGAGTCCCCGCGGCCCGTGAACTGCGCCACCTTCGGCAGCTCGACCGGCAGATCCTTGTACGGGACCGGCACGATGCCGTCAGTCGGACAATGAATCACCGGGATCGGCGTTCCCCAGTACCGCTGGCGTGAGATCCCCCAGTCCTTCAGCCGGTACTGAACCTCGCCGGTGCCGATGCCGCGCTTCTCCGCGTGGGCAATCATGCGCGCGATCACCGCCGGCGCCTCCTGTCCGCTCCACTCGCCCGAATTGACGAGCGTCCCGTAATTCGTCGTCGCCGCCGTCATCGCGGACGCCACGGTCGGCTGTGGACCGGACTCGACGACGACCTGGATCGGCAGGTTGTATTTGCGCGCGAACTCGAAATCGCGCTCGTCGTGCGCCGGAACCGCCATGATCGCGCCGGTGCCGTACTCGGCCAGCACGAAGTTGGCGACCCAGATCGGCACTTCGCGACCGGTAAAAGGATTGATGGCTTTCCGGCCGGTATCGAATCCTTCCTTTTCCAGCGCGTCCGCGTCGCGGTCGCCCCGGTGTGCCTGCTGAAACGCGGCCAGACGCTGGCGCTGCGCCTCCAGTCGCGCATCGTCGCGTCCGAACTGCTCGGCCAGCGGATGGGTCGGCGCGAGCAGCACGAAGGTGGCGCCGTAGATCGTGTCGATGCGCGTCGTGAAGATCTCGATCGTCTGGGACGTGCCGGCGAGCGGAAATCTGATGCGTGCACCCTCCGACCGGCCGATCCAGTTCCGCTGCATCACGACGACCTTCTCGGGCCAGTCGTGCAGCGTGTCGAGCCCCTTCAGCAGCTCGTCGGCGTACTGCGTGATCCGGAAGAACCACTGATCCAGGTCGCGCGCGACCACGGTGGATCCGCAGCGCCAGCAGGTGCCGTCGATCACCTGCTCGTTGGCGAGCACGGTGTTGTCGACGGGACACCAGTTCACCGTGGATCGCTTGCGGAACGCGATGCCGCGCTCCAGCATCTTCAGGAAAATCCACTGGTTGAACTTGTAGTACTCCGGCTGGCACGTCGCGATCTCACGGCCCCAGGCATAGCTGATGCCCAGGCGCTGGAGCTGCCCTTTCATGTGGGCGATGTTCTCGAGCGTCGACGTCTCGGGGTGCGTGCCGGTCTTGATGGCGGCGTTTTCAGCGGGCAGGCCGAAGGCGTCCCATCCGAACGGATGAAGCACGTTGTAGCCGCGCATCCGCTTGGTGCGCGCCATCACGTCGCCGATGATGTAGTTGCGGACGTGTCCCACGTGCGCGTAGCCCGACGGATACGCGAACATCTCCAGGCAGTAGAACTTGTCCTTGCGCGGATCGATGTCGACCTCGAAGGCCTTCGACGTCGTCCACTGCGCCTGCCATTTCTTGTCCAGTTGCTGCGGCTTGAACTCGGTCATGAACGGGGCTGTGCTTATTCTACCGGGCGGGTCACGAAAGCTTCCAGAACGCTCGGAGCGCGGCTTTCGCCTGCGCCACCGCCCGCCGGCCGCGATCCGGCGCGATGCCCGATGCCGGCCACTTCGCGTCTCGCATCGGATCGCTCTGGACGGAGATGACCGCGTCGAGCGATGCGGCCAGCGCCCGCAGATCGTACCCGCCCTCCGTCACCGCGACCATGCGGCCACGGCTGTGCGCCTCGGCCACACCGCGCAGCTCCAGCGTCATCGCGGCGAACGACTCGGCGTCGAGACGCATCCCGCCGAGCGGATCGTCGCGGTGCGCGTCGAAGCCGGCGGACACGAGGATCAGATCCGGCTCGAATTGCCGCAGTATCGGAAGGATGACGTCCGCGAACCCGGCCTGGTAATCCTCCGGCACGGCTCCGGCCTCGAGCGGCAGATTGACCGTGAATCCGCGTCCCCTTCCGTGGCCGATTTCCGTCGCGGCACCGGTGCCGGGGTAGTACGGATATTGATGCGTCGAGACGTAGAGGACGGCAGGATCCTCCTCGAAGATGTGCTGCGTGCCGTTGCCGTGGTGCACGTCGAAGTCGACGATGGCCACCTTCGAGGCCCCGCGCGCGCGCGCGTGCGCGGCCGCCGCTGCCACGTTGTTGTACAGGCAGAACCCCATGGCCCGATCGCGTTCGGCGTGGTGGCCCGGCGGGCGCACGAGCGCCACCGCGCCGCGGGGCGATCCGTCCATCACACGCTCGACGGCGAGCATCGCGGCGCCGGCGGCGAGCAGCGCGATCTCATGGGACTCCGGCGACGTGTAGGTATCCGGATCGAGCCTGGTCGCGCGTCCGCTGGTCGCGGCGATAGCGTCCAGGTACGGCGCGTCGTGGACCCGCGCGAGCTCGTCCCGGGTCGCGGCGCGCGGTTCGACGACGTCGGCGCCGCGCTCGCGCCATCGGCTCGCAATCGCATCGAGCACCTCCGCCCGCTCGGGCCGTTCCGGGTGGCCGGGCGGCGTCTGATGCTCGACGAACCGAGGGCTGTGAACGAGCAGTGGCGGCACGGTCTTATCGTATTCCGTCATGAACACGTTCCGGACGGCGTGCGTGCAATGGACCTGTCGATCCGCTAAACACGCAGCTCGGCGCGGAAAAACGCGTCGCGGGCGACATTGATTACTGTTTTGGGCTCGGGCCGAAGTCGGCCACTCGCGCGGTGGCCCGCTCCGCGTTTTAGCGTCTGACGGTGATCGCGCGCCGACTCCTACCGTTTGCCGGATCGACAGGTCCATCGCGCGATCGACGCTCATCGAAAATCTGCGCTCCCGCGACGGATCAACGGCTTTGGATGGTCGTTCTCATGCGCCCTGAACCATTTCGAGCGTGCGTGATTCGAGGCGGCGCAGCTCGTCTTCCAGCGTCCGCCGCGCGTGTTCGATCGCGCCGTCATCAGCGTCCGCTGAAACGGTGAACGGCGGACCGATTGCGAGCGCCACGGTCGCGAATGGCTTGGGGATCTGCGTGCGGTCCCAGCTGCGGAGCGTCCAGTGCCGGCTCGCCTCGAGATGGAACGGCAGC
>Ga0114129_10014766_pt1 | contig 11128 bp, 6 predicted proteins | sample RhiMetdeltSRZDD1_FD_80071 | JGI IMG/M metagenome (GOLD analysis project Ga0114129, IMG submission 80071) | Populus rhizosphere microbial communities from Tennessee, USA - Rhizosphere MetaG P. deltoides SRZDD1 (version 2) (version 2) | ecosystem: Host-associated > Plants > Roots > Rhizosphere >... | reverse complement strand
TATAATGTTTCGCCCGGTAATGAGCAATAACGTTCCGCGCCGGATACCCTTCATAAAAAAATACCCGTTTGAAGTGGTCGGTTCAGCAAGCAGCGTTTCCATGTTGGTGACCGTTGCATCAGGCACAGGTTCTTTATTCTGATCTATCACTCTTCCGGTAGCAGCATACTTCTCCCAGTCGTGTCGCAATATGAGCGTGATATCACCGGTAACATCGGCAATCTGTATGCGGAAAATCTGATTCCTGCACAGCATCTGCAAAACACAAACGCTGTCGAAAGCTACCTTTACGTCGCAGCTATCGACGTTCAGGGTAACAAACTGTGCCCGCATAACCTGCGGAATGATCAATATCATAAAACCGGTGTTAATACATGATCAGTTCATTTTCTTTCTTCTCCAAACAAATCGCCGGATTGGTTGTCGTTATTTTTTCGATTAAAGCATCCCCTTTCATGGTTCTTGGACCGGAAAAAGAAATGAGTGTATTGGAGTTACTGTCGTAGCGCACATTCATTTCAGACCAACGCGCAAGTTCCCTCGCAACAACGGGGAGTTTTTCATTCTCAAACAGAAAAATGCCTTTTTTCCATGCCAGTACCTTATCCGTATTTTCTTTTCGAACTATAACTATCGGCATGCCGTGTGCTATTACAGCCGATTCACCAGGGTTTAATAAAACCTCATATGGTCCCGCGGCAACCCGAAGGGTTCCGGAAATTGCTGTGGCTATAACCTCACCTTCATCTTCATACGCCTTCAGATTGAAGCTGCCATCCCAGGTCTCGACGTGGATGTCTTTTACTGCGACAAGAAAGGATGTAGTATCAGGCATTACTTCGAAGTACCCCTCCCCTTTTATTTCAATTTTTCTTTTTGACCCTGTAAAAACATAGGGATAGACAATATCGGAAACGGCATTCAGCCAGAATTCACTTCCATCCGGCATCTTTTTCTGCATAAGAGATCTGCGCGGATTGGTGATGTAGTGCATTTGTAGTTCCAAACCTGTTTGCTGTTCCTTTCCTGCCGCGATGTATTCGGCATTTACTTTATCGGTCAGGTTATCAACGAATGCTGATCTGTCGAACTCATCGCGTTGATCACCGGTACCTACAGCCTTGTTGGGTGAATTGGTGGACCGGGTAACATCAGTGATGGGGCGGCGATCTTTAGAAACGTGCGTCGATCCTTCGGTTAGTAGTGTTGTTTTTTTTGAAGGATTTGTGCCGGGAATTTTAGATATCTCTCTTTTAAACACCCTTCCCTCTGGCACATCCATCTTTGTTATAACTGCCTTACGTGCTGATTCCGGGATTTGCGTTTTAGGGTTCAGCCACCACACCAGACCGCAGATCATAGCTGCAAGCGTGGTCGTAGTATATCCTGCAACTTTCCATCTCCTTCTTATTTTTGCCTTTCGAATCCGGTGCCCTTCCATTCTTCTTTGCAGTTCTCTTTTGCTTTTTTCTACATCGATTTGCTTCATCATTATAATGCTGGATGCAATCCAGTCCCGGTCATTGAAGCGATCCAGCCAATTTCTGTTTTTTACCGACAAAGAAGCCCATTCTTCGAGTTGCGTTATCTCGGACGGCGTCGCCTGTCTTTTAACATAGTGGACAACGAGCTCTGGTATGGTTTGATGTGATTGCTTCATTTTTTAATGGTTTAAGCGTTTCATTGGCTTTAATACTTTTAAGATGTTTATGATCACCCGAGTTTCCATTTATCCTCCATAAAGACAGGCAGGTGGCGAAAAAATGACAAAAGTTGAAAAATATTTTATTGACATGCCACCGGAACATTGTACCAACGCCATCAGCAATGTTGCAATGTTAATGAACCTGTGATTGAGTAGTTTGCGTAGCTTTGCAATGGCATGCCTCTTGTTACGTGATACGGCATTAACAGAAATGTTCAACTCTTTTGCAATTTCCGCGTTATTCAACCCTTTACAGTAATACAGTTTGGCAACCTCGCCATGCTTTCCCGGTAGCATTTCCATGAACTCTTTAAGCGTGTTGATAACTTCTGCCTCTTCGAGGGCGTGGAGAAAATCCGAATCTTCCAATACATGATGCTCTTCCGATAAGGGCAATGACTTGTCCCGTGCGTATCTGGAGTTAATGAAATTAAGACATTTGTTCTTCGCAATATGATACAGGAAGTATTTGAGGTTTTCTTCAGTTTCGAATTTTTCTTTACTGTCCCATAGGCAATGAAGTGTCGTTATGGCAATATCTTCCGCCTGCGGCTTGTCGCTTATGAGGCGAAATGAAAAGTAATACATCCGGTTAAAATAAGTGTCAAACACTTTCAGGAATGTCTTTTTATCTCGCTCATTGAGTAGATATATATCATAATCAGATAGTTTGTTTTGCATGAGGGGATGCATTTTGATTTTACAAAAAAAATTTCGCTGGTTTAACACGCTTAAGATTGCAGGGATTTACAACCCTAAACAGCAGTAAATATGAGTTCGTCTATTCCTATGCAGCGGTACCGGTTACATGTATGGATGTAACGAATACCTGCGTCCCGGAAGACGATCAGGATTGGACAAATGGAAAGTCGTAGTGGTGAACCGTTAGTTATTCACAGAGGGGGTGATGATGAAACGGATTAAAATCGCGCACAATTTAGGGATATGCATGTAAACTCTTACATATGTGTATGAAGTACAAACATAAAGAGGCAGAATGAAATTAGATATTTCTTAATGATGGCGTGAAATACCTGAACGTTTTCAATCCAAACGTTGTTCTGAACGGGGAGTTAAAAACATAACTGTTGAAAAATTTACAAAGCGTGTAAAATTTTCCAAAATAATAACTGTTCCGCACATAGTTGATGTGTGAACAGGCAAAGGTTGGTATAGCGGTAATATACTATTACACCAGTATAACAAAGTTGACAAAAAACAACTCCGGAATAGGTGTTTTCACGGTGCAGATTTTTACCGGATCAATTCAGAAGGAGTAATCATGTTGCGTCATAAACACGCATCATTACAAACTCATCACCATCTCTCCACTGCCAGCTTGTGGGTGCTCACTACTATATTTTTTTCATTGAGTATATGAATATAGTAAAATGCCTGAGCCGTATAGGAAGGAATATGAAGTAGCTCAGTTTGACTATTTGCGGTAATTAATACTTTCTGCTGCATCACCTTTTTGCCCAATACATTCGCCAGCTGAATAGTGTATTTGCCCGGGGGCAGTTCATTGAATTGTATGCTCACTTCATCAAACAGCACAGGATTGGGAAATACCCTGATGGTACCTTGTTTGTTGGGAAACCTGCTTACAAATAAAACAGCAGGCGTAGTAGCTTTTGTATGTAATACATTGCTGTTGGCCAGGTCGGCGCTTCCAAAAATGAGTTGATTTGCCGCTGACGGCAATGCATGCCATGTTTTAGGATCAACGATAAAATAAGCATCCTTATAGGTTGTACTGCTTATGATCAGCTTTCCATTTTCATCCACTGCAGCCCCGTTGGTGGTAAATGCCTTGGGCAAACCCGAAATAGTTGCCAGAAAAGTAGTGACCTTCGTTTTGATATCCACCTTAAAAACCCGGTTGGCAGCGGTAATAAGATACAAATTCCCGGCATCATCCGCTACCATATCGCCCCCTAAATTGGCGCAGGTATTGTGTATGGAATTTTCGTTGTTTTTCGGATCATCAATAAGCTCTCCCAGGTCGGTAAGAGTTGGCGTGCCATTCGTGGTAAAGCGAATCAGGTGATTGCCGTCGCCGGTGATGGTATACCCGTAATCGTCGGGCGCAATCACCAGCCTCGTGATGGGGTTGGTTGTTTGAAAAACATAATTGCCTGCTTTACTGAAAGATTGATCCAAAACAACATCTGTCATTGTAGCAAGATCAATATAACGAAGCTGGTCATTGTTCATAAGAACATAATAAAGCCGGTTAACCTTTCGGTCATAGGCAATGGCAGCCACCCCGCTGTTGGGCGCCGCCTGCGGACTATTATAACCGGGTGCATTCGGCACCACAGCAGGAATCAGGTTATTGATGACTTTACTTGCGGCTGAAAGATCATTTGTACTGAGGCTTTTGCCGGCAATATTTAACAGCATACTGCTGAATTTCCCCGTGCCGGTGCTTAGCTTTCGTAAAGCGATCCATTCGCTGCCCACATTGTTAACAGCTGTAACTGCATATGCAAAACGGTCGGGCTGGCTTTGAGCAGTATTTAAAAAAAATGGAAGTGTAATAAATACCCATCTGTAAGTAAAAATCTTTTTCATAACAGCGATATTTAGGAGGTGACGCCTGCGGCGGAATGATAGAAGAAAACAGGTTGCTACTTATGTAAAGTTAAAAAAAGAATCCCGCAACAGCGGGATTCTTTTCTCTATCTTGCTTATTCAGTGATCAGGGAGTTCCATACAACCTCACCTTGAATACTTTCATATAGTTTCCTTCGGCAGCCATGCCGGCTTGTATGCCAACAGCAACCTGGGTGGAGCCCGTTAATGTAAAGTTGAGTTTATTATCAGCATATTTTTCTATGGCCTTATAAACAATGGCGTTTGCCGGCACATTACCAATATCAGGCAACATACTACCTGATGCCACTGTAACATATTTAGTACCGCCGCCTGAACAATCGCCGGCAGAAGCTATAAATGTATATTTTCCGGCAGGCAATGTAAAGGTTTGATAAATTTTTCCATTGGGTATGGCCGACATTCCCCACCATGCTTCAATAGAAAGTGCAATAGAAGGCAGCCACCCTCCTGCGTCCAGTCCACCGATATCGTTACCGCCGTTCCTCACATCAGCTGTGGTAGTCCATATGGCCGGGGTGCGCCACCTGCCTGTACCACCATCGGAGTTCGTAAAGTTGATCCCGGCATTATTTATATACAGCGACGTTACATCATACATCACCCCTACTGTTTGCGCTGCGCTGTAAAATGTGTCGATGGCAGTAGCAACCGGTAAATATTGTGTAACGAGGCTGATAGAAGTGCCGCCTTTAAAATCAGGCAGCGAAGTTACTGTCTGACTAAACGGTACCGATACCGTAGCGGTAGTATTACTGTTAGTTGTATAGCTGATTACCGTATTTTTTGCTCCCGATGTTGTGTCAAAACTATCCCAGGTTATTTCGGCATTTCCAGTGGTCAGCAGTTCAGCACGGGCAACGGGCCGGTTGGTAAGTCCGCTTTCATATTTAGGACCGTAAGCAGTACCTACAACATTTGTAATCAATGAACCATTACCTCTTGCATCAAAGGTTTGAATGGTAAAACTGTTTACGCCTTCAGGTACATTAATTATTTTATTAAATGAATCAACGCCTGTGCTTTTGCTGATACTATATTCAATGGAATCATTGCCGTTCCAGGATATTTTACACCTGGTAATATTAGGGTCGGCAGGCAATAACCCGGTCAACTTCACCCGTAATCTGCCGGGGTATATTTTTACCGAATCCATTTTGCCGGTATAGGTCGTTTCACCACCGGCTGTATATTTTTTATAATCATCCCATTTTGAACAACACACCGTTGTTACAGCTAACACAAACAGGATTAAAGCGATATTTATTTTTTTCATATGCTGTCATTTTGGGGTTAACGGGGATCTCCGTATACTTTCAATTCATTGATGCTTTGGGCAGTACCTCCGGCGAAGTTTTCGAGGCAACGGATGCGGATGTACTTTACTTTAGGAGCTGTTACATCTGCCTCCCAGCTAAATCCTGCGATGGCAGTTGCCCGGTCGGTGGCATCATCTGTGCCATAAGCAAGGCCCGAAGGTTTTGTTACTGTATAAGATCCCAACAGCGTCCAGGTATTATCCAATGCCCCGCTGAGCGATGGGTTGGCTGCGCCGTAAATTTCAAAACGTTTCATGGTAGTAAGGTAATAATAGCGATCTCCTTGCGTGGAAGCTTCCGGGTAAGGCCGTATCCACACCCGGCTAACCCTGGCAAGCACTCCTGTATTAAACGTAATCATGTGAGGGCCCGGCCCACCGGCTGTTTGGCTGGTGAAACTGGTCCAGGGCCAGCCATACCTTTTATCCCAGGTATACCGCACAGCTGTTTCATTGTTGTTCCATTGCGGAGCATCTCCGGGCAATGTAAATTCAGAAAAGTTTGTGCCGGGCAGCTCTGTTTCGTATATCGGCTTAATCGGTTTGTATATGGTATCGGTTTTATTACCCCAGTGGTCTTTTACGAAAAAGCCAAAACGGTAGTCGACTGTGTCGAGGCCGCGCACTTTACTTAATATGCTATCGGCATTTGTAAACACACTTTTATCATTGTCGGCTTCGTACTCGTCGAATGCATTCGGTTTTGTTACAATGATAGAAATATTAGCTTTTGAAGCATTTTTTGCAGTAAGGTTGTAGCCTCCGAATGCATTCATTACCTGTATGCTGCGGTATACCTGCCAAATGGGGGCAACCAATGGTTTGATTTTTACGATCACGGGGTCCGACATTACCTCTGACCTGCTCACGGAATACAATTTCACTTCATGCTCCAGCGTGTCGGCAAAGCCCTCTACCAGCAACGAATTATTATAGTAGGAGGCTTTTGCTTCATATTGCCTGCCGGTAGTAATTGTATACACCGCTTTCACATACGACAAAATGGAATCTTTTGGTACGGCATAGCTGATGGTTGCATTACCATTGCCGTTCACAACAGTTATATTGGTTACCTGTGACGGTACAGTAGGATCGTTACTCACAGGCTGGTGTGATTCCAGTTTTTTATTGCACGAAACATCAATAAATACGGCAATAATTAACAGCACAAATAATTTTAAAACAGGTTTCATTATATGGCGTTTACATCATTATAAATTAGTATTACCAGCCCTGGTTTTCGACCAGGTTGGGATTGCGGCGGGTTTCGTAGTTTCCGACAGGCCAGAAATAATCTCTTGGGGCAATAAATTTCTGGTTATAGATAACCCGTTCCTTGTAGTAGGTATTATCTGTTGAACCCGTTATGCTCCAGCCGCTGATATCTTTATTCAATTCATCGGCAGCTTCCTTCCAGCGTTTCAGATCCCACAGTCGCTGCCCTTCAAACATCATTTCGATTGTGCGTTCCCGGTGAATGATTGTGCGCAGGCCTGCTTTGGTGGTATATTTTGAAGGGTTATTCGAATAATTGGTCCAGGATTCAACAACGCCTTTAAGACCTGCACGTTCTCTTATTTTATCGAGGTAGCTGATGGCCAATAAAGAACCGCCATTCACTTCATTTTCGGCTTCGGCATAAAGCAAATACAGGTCGGCCAGGCGTACTTCGGGCCAGGGAAACTGACGCCATACGGGCGCCGATGAGCCACGTGTAGTTGATTCCCAGCTTACCAGTTTTTTTACAAAATATCCGGTTTCGCTCCAGTTTCTGAAATCTCCAAAACCGGCGCTTTGGCCATTTTTGGCTTTCAGGTAAAAAGTTCCAACATCGCTTCCGGTGGCATTTCCATCTTTCATATACCAGATACTGCCATCGAAGCCCAGGTCGGCATAAAAGCGTGGTTCGCGGTCGTAATTGATACGGGCGGTTACAAAACCAGGTTCTATATTATACTGGTCGGCAGCAGTAGCCGTTCTTAACTGATCGTAGTTGTTAAAGCTTAGCGTTTTATCTTCATCGATAGGAACCCCATTGCTGGTATAGAACATCTTTACCATTTTCATCGGTGGCGCCCAAACGCCCTGTAACTGGGCGCCATGATTGGTGTTGGTACCTCTTTCGGTGGGTGGCATGCACAGACTCTCATTTACAAAGTAAGACTGGGCATTTCCCCAAATGCATTCCGGCCCCCAGCGTTGCGTTATTGCATTGCGTATATTCAATTGCGTTTTAGTAGCGTTGCTCAGCCCCAATACATCATTGGTATATTTGTATAAAGAAAACCCATTTGTTTCAGCCGATTCAATAGCTGCTTTCACCGCATCCCTTGCTATCACCCATTTGTTTGGATCGAATTGGGGATTGAAAAGCGCCAAACCATCTTTATCTCTAAAATTCGCAAAGTCACTATTGCCATTAAAAAGCGGACTGGCAGCCATTACCAATAATTTTGCCTTAACGGCTAAAGCAATGGATTTGGTGGCCCGTCCCAGTTCGGTATTTTGATTAACAATACGTTCAGGCAGCAGCGTTACAGCGCTGTCGAGCCAGCCGGCGATCGAATTTACACAGTCATCAACAGGCGCCCTTTTTACATAAGAACTGGTGAGGTCGGCGTTTACCGGTAAGTTCTCATTCATAATGGGTACAGGGCCGTACATGCGCAACATATAATAGTGATAGAAGGCTTTCAAAAACAACCCTTCGCCTATCCAGCGGGAACGTTCTGTGTCTGAAAGGTCGGGCACTTTCGTCGGGTCGCTCAGATTTTCCAACAGAATATTACAACTACGTACAGCATTCCATATTTTCAGGTAATTGTAGGTGCCGCTGTTGCCTTTGAGGTCACCCCGCCATTCGTTAAAATAAGGATCGGCAACGGTTTGCTGCCCCAATGCAATCCTGAAAGCAGGGTGCCAGTGCGTTGGATCGTTTTGCGGGTACCAGATTTCATCAGCAGCAGTAAGGGCTGCATTATACCATCCATCTCCGTTTTTTGGCAAGTATGCGTAGCAGGTGAACAGGTATTTTTCTGCTTCTACACGCAGTTTGAAAACATTATCAATAGTCGATACATTATCAGGCACTACATCGAGGTATTTTTTGCAGGAGTGTAAGCACCCTGCCAATACCAATAGCAGCACTACGAAGTTTAAACTGCTATTTTGCAATTTTTTTATTGAATTGTTCATTTGTATGAGCGATCGTTAAAAATTAGAGAATAATCAGAAATTAAGCTGTGCTCCCAGGCTGTATACAGACTGAACAGGATAATTGAGGCCGTTACCTCCCATTTCAACATCCCATAATTTGAAGCTGCTGATAATAAAAAGGTTGGTAGCAGAAAGGTAAACACGGGTACCCTTTAACCGCAGCGCCTTTATATTGGGAATGGTATATCCCATATCTACACTTTTCAGCCGCAGGAAATCGCCGCTACGCATCCACCAGGTACTGGTTACATTGTTTGAGTTAACCCTTCCGGTGCTGAGCCGGGGCCATAAAGCGTACATATTCTGGTTATCTTCTGACCAGTGATCATTGGCAATTGCCTGCAGCAGGTTATTCTGATATCTGCCGTTGACGTAAAATGGTTGTATGTTGTACGGATTGATAAAAAAAGAAGAACGGGCCGCTCCCTGAAAATAAAAGCTGAAATCGAAACGCTTATACCCCATCGACGCACCAAAACCAAAAATGATTTCCGGTTGGGTTGGATAGCCGATCGGCACCATATCATCGTCGTTTATTACACCATCACCGTTTACATCCTTGTATTTGATATCACCTGCCATCAGGGTATTATCGCCATACTGTACGGGCGAGTAGTTTACTTCTTTCTGATCAATAAACAGGCGTTCTGCTACCAGCCCCCATGCCTGACTGATAGAGCGGTTTACCCTCGACAGGTATGCAATGCCGGCAGGGTATTGTATTTCATCTGTGACCTTTACTTTACTGGTAGCATAGGTAAATGTACCGCGCATGTTTAGCCAGGCATTTTTGGAAATTGTACGCTGGTAGTTTACAGCCAGGTCTATTCCCTGTGTTTCTGCTTTTCCGTAGTTGGAAGCAGGATTACCTGAAAAACCTACCGTAGTTCCAATAGCTGATTTGGGTTGCAGTATATTTGATCTCCATTGCTTATATACATCTACTGTAATGCTTAAATCCCGTAACATTTTCAGGTCCATACCAAGGTTCAGTGAACGGGATTGTTCCCAGGTGATATCCTCGTTGGCATACCGCGAAATAGAAACTCCATTGCGATAATAGGTCGAAACACCATCATTGCGCCCAAACGAAGTTCCGAATCCACCATCACTTAAGTTTACGTTCGACAGGTAAAAGAAGCGGTCGTTGATATTACCAATCTGGTCATTACCTACCAGCCCGTAGGTTGCCCTGAATTTCAGATCGTCTATGACTTTTTTCAGCGGCTCAAAGAATTTTTCATTTGAAATGCGATATCCGATACCGGCAGAGGGGAAGAATCCAAAACGGCTGTTTTTGGCAAAACGTTCAGAGCCGTTATAACCAAAATTGAATTCGGCAAGGTAACGGTTGTCGTATCCATAGGTAAACCTTCCCGAAAAAGTTTGGTTACGTTGCGGCAGAGAAGCCGTAACACTACCGCCATTACCGGTTTCGTAGTTTGATACAACAGCAATCAATGATCCGCCAACTGTATGCTTATCAAAATTATGATTATACGTCATGGAGCCTTCGAGCCAAAAGCGGGAGTCTACTACTTTGGTGCCTTCTGAATATCCCAGGTATTCTGTACCTGTAGTTCCAATGGAAGTAGCCCCGCCGTCGTTCAGGGCCTGCAGGCTGTATTCTTTGGTAGTGGGATCTATGTTGGCTGTATAATAAAACGGGTTATAACTTCTGTCAACCGTATAGAAAGAATACCTTCTCAGGTAACCCATTGTGCGGAAATTCAAACCGGGCGTAATAAAATTCAGATTTTGTTTAAACTCGATCTGGGGCTGAACATTGGATGTTTTGTACACCGTATATCCTTTTACCATTTCGGCATACGGGTTTAAATAAAGGTTGCTGGTAAGTCCGCCGGAATAACTCATTTGGCCTGAACCAAACAGGGGATGCGTAATATACGGGAGTTGTGATTGCGGGTAAACGGCGGGGAACATAACCGGGTTACTCCATAATGCATTATTAAAGGTTGTGTAACCGCCCCCCACCGGACCATTATAATCATCAAACTGGCCATACATTCTTATGATCATTTCGGTTGTATTGGTCAGGTTCAGATTGATATTGCTTCGAATGGAATAATTTTTCAGCTTGATATTGCTGTTGAAGTTATTAATCGGGTCCACCTTCAGTACCCCATTATCCTGGTTGTACGTTCCCGCTACATAGTACCGGGCACGGTTGGTACCACCGCTAATATTCAGGTTATAGCTCTGGTTTATAGTGTACTTTTTTATCAATTGGTCTATCCAGTTGTTGTTTG
>Ga0114129_10014764_pt1 | contig 11129 bp, 8 predicted proteins | sample RhiMetdeltSRZDD1_FD_80071 | JGI IMG/M metagenome (GOLD analysis project Ga0114129, IMG submission 80071) | Populus rhizosphere microbial communities from Tennessee, USA - Rhizosphere MetaG P. deltoides SRZDD1 (version 2) (version 2) | ecosystem: Host-associated > Plants > Roots > Rhizosphere >... | reverse complement strand
TGTCAGACTGTAGTCTGACTTCAACGAGTCGGACTGTAGTACGACTCATCCCGGCAGAACCGGAGGCCCGGAACCGATTACGTCACGGTCGAACCCGCCACGGGTCGTGTCTTCGTCTCGCGTGGCACGCACATGATGGTCGTCGAGGGCGCCACGGGAAAAGTGCTCGGTGATATTCCGAACACGCCTGGCGTCGACGGCGCGGGCATTGCCACCGTGACGTTGCCCTCGCCGCGGTGCGCCACCGGCGCCGTCCGGACCGGGTGGACGCGGCCGCGGACCGCTGGGTCCGATCGTCGCCGCCTGGTTCATCGTCATCAAGTCCTGAGGCGCTGAATCGCGGAGAGCCATCACGGCACGCTCACGCTCGACGACAGCGGTCTCTCGGCGATCACGGAGACGATCGCCGAGCCGGCGCGGCGGACCTGTGACGCGTAGACGCGTCGCGTCGCGCCGTCGAATCCAATCGTCGCCAGCGATGCGAGGTAGACCATGGCGATCATGATGCCATCCGCGATCACGGCTGCGGCTGACGCGGGCGGACGAGTCATGCGGAGGACCGCGCAGGCGCACGATGCGATGACCGCGCCGATCACTGCGGGACGCGTCGTCTCGTAGAGACATCGGCTGAGGGAGATACCGACTGCGCGACACGCCGCCGTCAACATGACCACCAGGTGTCCGATGACGAGCGGCACGAGCGTGCCGACGGCAACGCCGAGCAAACCCATCGTCCGAACCAAGACGAGACTCATGACCAGATTCATCGCCGCCTCTGCCATCCAGATGCCGGTCACGAGGCGGTGGCGGCCGACGGCGATCAGCACGTTGGAGGATGCCGCCTGACTGACGACGATCACGCCGGCCAGCGCGAGCACGTTGAACGGCATGACGCTGCCGGCGAATGCTGGACCCATCCATCGCACGATTAACGGTCCGCTGAAACCCATGAGGCAGACCGAGGCGCCGGCAACGAGCGTCGTGGCCATGCGATTGCCTTCGACGAGCGTCCGCCTCAACGCTTGCCGGTCGCCGTCGCTCCCGAAGGCAATCGCGACCGAAAACAGCATGCCGCTGAACTGATCGCACACTCGTCGCTGATACTCCGCGAGGCGCAGCGCGATTGTGTACACGGCGACAGCCGCCGGGCCGAGGCAGGCGCCGATGACCAGGTTGTCGATGTTGAAACTGATCTGACCGGCCACGTTGATGACGAACAGGTAGAGGCTGAAGGTCGTCACCTCGCGCCACCGCGACGCGCTGAACGACGAAGGACGGATGCGCAACTCCGGCATCACGCGATACGCAGTCCACGCGTAGCCGGCGTATCCGAGCATGTTGATGGCCGTCGTGGCCGCGACGAGCGTCACCAGACCACCGCCGCTCTCGAGGACCACGTAGGTGCACACGGCGCTTGCCACGACGATCGCGCTGGCGACGAGGTTGTTCAGCACGAACCCCTGTCGCGCATTCGTGACCGCGCCGAAGACCGTCAGCGGAAATCCGATCGCGACGCGCGCGCCGAGGATGACGAGCAGCACCTGGGCGACGCGGACCTGCGCCGGCGACAGATGCGGAAATCGCGGCACGACCACGCCGACCATGACCGCAATGACGGCGCACGCGACCACCGCGATCGCGGCATACACGCACACGAACGTGCTCGCGATGCGATTGACGTCGGTGATGTCGCCGCGCCGGTCCGCTTCGACGAGGTGCCGCACGACGCCGTTTCCGTACCCCAGATCGAGGAGCTGAAAGTACACCGTCATCGACGCGACGAGCATCCACAGCCCGTAGTCGGTTTGACCGAGGTGTCTGATCGTGAACGGCATCAGGACGATGCCCACGCCGATGTTCAGTCCCAGCACGATGTATCTGGTGGCGGTGCCGGCGATCAAGTTCATCGCCGCGTCGGAGACGTCGCGTTTGAGCACGCGATCGGCAAAGCAAGAGCCGTGCTGGGTGTATTTAGAAAACACTACGGCATTTCGTTTGCGCCATGTCAGGTAGGTGCCGCGTAGTACATGAAGTTTCGATGAATTTTGTCAAATGTGGGCACCGCGAGTGGCGCTCTGTAGGTGGTGAATGACCCAGTACGACGATGTGACAGTGCTCATCTGCACGTGGAATCGTGCGACGTTGCTGCGCGAAACGCTCGCCTCACTCGCACACATGAACGTTGCATTAGATATTCGTTGGGAAGTCGTGATCGTCGACAACAACTCGACTGACAACACTCGCAAGGTGGTCGAGACCGTCGCGCCGGCGTTTCCGGTGCCTGTGCGCTACGTCTTCGAATCGCGACAGGGAAAGTCGTTCGCGATGAACGCCGGACTACGTGCGTCGAGCCGCCCGATCGTCGCGTTCGCGGACGACGACGTGCGCGTCGATCGCGAGTGGCTGGCGTCGCTCTCCGAGGTGTTTCGCGTGTACCCAGAGATCAGTTACGTCGGCGGACCGGTCGATCCGATCTGGGAAGCGCCCTGCCCCGCGTGGTTCCAGAGGACCGGCAAGATCATGTGGGGCACATTGGCCATTCTCGATTACGGCGCCGAGCGATTCGTTTTCGAAGAGCAGCAGAAAATTCCGCTCGGCGCGAACTTCGCGGTTCGCCGCCGGCTCGTCGACGAAATCGGGGACTTCGATCCAACGCTCGGGCGCAACGGCGGTCAGGTCCTGCTCGGGCAGGAGCTCCCCGAGTTTTTCGTACGCAGCAGACGGGTGAACGCGCGCGGCATGTACGTGCCGGGTATGCGTGTCCGGCATCACGTTCCGGCGCGACGACTGCGGCCGGAATACTTCCGCCGGTGGTGGTACGGCAAAGGCATCTCGCGGGCTCGCATGGAAGCGATTCATCCCGTCACCGAGCTCGGTCTCGATCTGCGTCGAGTGCCAACGGTCGCCGGCGTTCCCCGGTTTCTGTTCGGCAGCGCCGTGCGCGACGCGGGGCGGTGGTTGAAAGCGGTGATCCGCGGCGACCGCGGCGATCGCTTCGCGGCAGAAACGCAGTTGTGCTACTTCGGAGGGCAGCTTCGGGAACGTCTGCGTCACCGGTAACGGCACGTCGGTGTAGGGCCGACCGATGTGTCGGCTCGGGGCGGACACCCAGGTCCGCCCCGACAAGCGCGTTTTGAAGCCGCGTCTACCGTACTGCGATCCAGTTGATGTTGCCGACGGAGCCGGTCGTGCCGTTGGCATCCATCACGATCTTGATCGCGTGCGGACCAGCAGCGAGTGTGACGCCGGTCTTCGAGATCGTCGTCCACGTCTGCCACGCGCCGGTGTTCGGAATCGTCATCGTGCCGGTCACGTTGACCCCGTCCACCTCGATGTGGAATGTGCCGCCGGCGGCTCTCGACGCGACGCGGACATCGAACGTGTACGCGCGCGAGGCCGTGACGCTCACCGAGTACTTCAGCCACTCGCCTTTGACAATCCACGCGACGTTGTAGCCGCCGCCCGCGTCGCTCGTCGCCTGAATGTCCACACCGTCTGTCCGATATGTCTTGCCCGTGTTGCCAGCCGTCGTGTCGTGATAGGCGACGCCTTCACCGCCCTTGTCGTAGTTCTCCGCTTCGATGCGTCCCGGCAGCGCAATCCGCTGACCGGTGTACGGCGTCGATCCGGCCGGCGGCGGGGGCGGCGGCGGCGGCGGCGGATTCACTGGCGTCGACGCGCCGTTGAGCGCCGTCTCCAGTTCAGCGAAATCCACGCCGATGTCTTTGCCGTCGGTCGCAGCGCCGCGCGACAAGCTGGTCGGCAGCAGTCGATAATTGCCGCTCGCGCGGTCCGTGAAGTCGGCGAGCCACTGCGCGACGCTCGGAAAGTCATTGCCGGTCGGATACAGCTTCGCCGCAGCGCCGGCGAACGTGTTGTGCAGCACTGTTGCGTTCGGCACGAAGTGATCGAGCGCCGGCTGCCCCTGGCCGACCGCATCGCCGTAGATCGCCCACGAGTTCTGCTTCAGCAGATTGTTCGTCAGCGTGAAGCCGACGATCTGCACGCCGGTCGGCGTCGCGCCGCCGTAGAAAAAGATCGTGCTCGACCCGTTGTTGTCGACGGTGTTGTGGTCGAATGTCACGTTCTTCGGACCGGCGCCGACGATCGCCAGGCGCGCGGGACCGGCCGTCGAATTCGAGGTGTACTTCGAATCGACGTCGTACAGCAGGTTGTTGCGAACGGTGATGTTCTCCGTCTGGAGGCTCGGCGCGAGGTTGTCGTACCCGAGGATGTTGAAGCCAGACGACACGTGGCGGATCACGTTGTTCTGCACCGTGATGTTGCGCACAACGGACCACGGCGCCGTGTTGCTCTGATTGCGCGGCGTGATGACGATCGCCGAGCCCTGCTGGCCGCCGACCCAGTGGTTCTCGATGATGTTGCCCTCGACCACGGCGTCCTGTGCGTTCTTGAACTCGACGAGGTTCTTGACCGTCCATCCCTGGCTCATCCACGACATTGGACGCGAGATCAGGTTGTGACGAATCGCGATGCCGGTCGGCACCAGATTCGGGACGCTCGGATCGCTGCCGCCGAACATGATGTTCTCCCCGGCCGCTTCCAGATAGTTGTTCTCGATGAGGTACGGCCCCGGACCGTTCCACCCGCAGATGGCCTGCGTGTCGACGTTCTTCCCCTTGAAGTCGGCGAAGTACGAATTGATCACCTGCGTCTCGCCGCTGTTCAGCGCGATCCCGCGGCGCTGACCGTTGGTCGCGTCGCCGTGGAAGTACACGCGATCCACGACGAAGTGGTGCGGCACCTGTGCGAGCGTGTTCTGGTGCGATCCGGTCGCGCCCAGTTCGAGCAGATCGGCCGTGGTCGTATTCGGAGCGGGGTAGAGCTCGAGGAACATGACGCGCCAGTGTGAGGCGCCCGGCGCGGTCGCGAGCGCAGCGCCGTTGCTATTCGATCGAATCTTCGGAAGCTGCGGCGCATACGCAGGCGTCATGCGAACGCCGGGCGCGGGCAGTTGCGCGTCGGGAGCTGACGATCGGAGCGTGATCTCACCGCTGCCGCTCTTCGCCGGTAGCACGAAGTTGCCGGTGAACGTCGCACCCGCCTGGACGAGGATCGTGTCGCCAGGCCGCGCCGCATCGAGCGCCGCCTGAAGATCGCCGCCGCCGTTGACCGTCAGAGTCGAAGCATATACAGAGCTCGTGGCGAGAGACGCCGCGAGACAGATCGAGCCTGTGAGAACCTTTCGCACCGCTGAACTCCTTTATTGATGGAACGCGAGTGCGATCTGGCAGGGCAAAGATGTGACCGTCGTCGGTCTCGAGCGATCGTCGAATGCGCGCGCGCCACGCAATCGAACCGGGCCGTTGGCAGAAATTACACGGTGCCTGTCGCTCACGCCTTTGCTGGCGTCGATTACGGTTACGGCTGCGTTCGCATCAGATACTCGAATGCCGCAGGCGTCGAGTGATCGTGGACCGGTCGGTGTCGTGGACGCGATGACGAAACGTCAATCGCGATTACGTTTCTGTGATGCGAATGACGATTGTGATCAAGACTGTCGAGCGGAAGCACACTACTTCTTGAGAGGCCGGCCGTTCCCATCCACGGCGACTTCTACTTTCTTGCCGTTTCTCTCGACGACGCCTTCATAAGTGACACGTGTGCCTTTGGTCACCGACTCGAGCCGCAGGATCTTTCCGCGCGAGGCGAGCGCGGCCGTGACCGCCGCCGGCGCCGAGTCGATCGCAATCTGCTCCTCGACCTCGATCACGTGGCCGGTCGCGTCGAACAACAGATCGCGCGCGTGACCGTTGACGTCGGTCTCGGCCTCGTAGAACGTCTTGCCGCCTTCGACTTCCTTTGCGAGCCCTTTCAGGGTCGCGCCTTTCGTTTCGCGCTCCACGGCCTCACGCACGAGGGGCGGAAGATCCTTCATCTGAATCTTCTTCTCAGCGCCGACTGGATGTGCGGCGATGAGGGCCAGGAACGCGCCGGCGACAGACAGACGGAGCTTGGTCATGTGATGGCCTGATGAGTCTTGAAGACATCGCGAAGAAGCAGATTCAAACCGGTGAGGAGCGGAGTAGTCAACGCGTCGTCGGCTTCGACCGACAATTCGATCGGCCGCGCGAACGTGTCGCCGTCGCGGCGATAGACCCGGATGACATCGACTTCCGGATCGACGACCCAGTACTCGGCGACACCGGCGCGTTCATAGAGCCGTCGCTTGATCGTTTCGTCACGCTTGCGGGTCGCCGGGGATCCGATCTCGATCACGACCTCCGGCGTTCCCTGTACATTTTGGTGGGTCATTACTTGCGCCGCTCGCTCGTTCGACACGTAGAGGAGATCGGGCTCGACGACGTCAAAACGCGAGAAGACGACATCGAGCGGCGCGTAGAACACCGCGCCGATGGGGCGTTCTTCGAGAAACGAACGCAGCAGGTAGTACAGGTTGCCGGAGATTTGCTGGTGGCGCGTGATGGGCGATGGCGTCCCGTAGTGCTCTCCATCGATCAACTCGTGCCGCTGCCCGTCGTCGGGAAACAGCAGGAAGTCGTCGTAGGTGAGCTTCACGCCGGGGCCGGCCGGTTTCATCGCATCCTTCCCTGACATGCGCTCATTGTAGCGGGTCGCAAGAGCGAAGCGCATGCCATCCGGCCATTGACGATCTGGCCGGCGGGTTCGAGGATGACGACGCAGAGAGCGGGCAGAAATTCCGCACTCGGTCGCCGTCTCCGTGGCAAGATCCTCCCGCCGTAGACAGGGAGGCTCTTCGACATGATTCCAGCTTTCATTCTTGCCGTATCGCTCGTTCAACCGCCCGGTCAGCCCGCCGCTCCGGCAAATGTACCGACGCCGACTGACGTCAAGCCGGGCAGCATCAACGTCGAGGACGTGCCGTATCCGTATCCCGTGTCGTACATCTCGTTTCAGACGTACGGACAGGACGTGCGGATGGCGTTCATGGACATCGCGCCGTCCGGCGCGCCGAACGGGCACACCGTGGTGCTGCTGCACGGCATGAACTTCTCCGGCTTCTACTGGGCGGAGCCGATCGAAGTCCTCCGCAAGGAAGGCTTCCGCGTCGTCGTGACCGATCAGATCGGATTCGGCCGATCGTCGAAGCCGATCATTCCCTACAACTTTCACGACATGGCGTTCAACACGAAGCGCGTGCTCGATCATCTGCACATCGCGAAGGCGGCGATCGTCGGACACTCGATGGGCGGCATGCTGGCGGCGCGCTTCGCGGCGTCGTATCCCGACGTCACCGAGAAGGTGGTCCTCTACGATCCGATTGGTCTGACCGACGCGCGCTGGGAGCGGCCGTATCGGACCACCGACGAGGCGTACAAGGCGACGCTCGGCCAGACGTATCAACAGGCGTACGGGACGATTCGCCGATATTTCCCGAACCCGGCGTCGTGGAAACCGGAGTACGAGAAGTACGCGCGGCTCCACTACTCGTGGACGCTGAGCGGCGACTGGCCGCGGCTCGCGATGGTCCGCACGCTCCTGCAGCAGATGGTCTACACCGATCCGGTCGTTTACGACTGGGCGCACATCACGTCGAAGGCGCTCGTCATCGGCGGCGAGAAGGACGGCCCGAACTTCCCCGCGCTGGCGAAGCACATTGCCGACACGATTCCCGGCGCGCAGCTCGTGCTCGTCCCCGGCGCGGGCCACGTGCTGCACATGGAGACGCCCGACATCTTCAATCGCGAGCTCGTGAAGTTCCTGAAAGCGGACCTCGCGACGTCGACGCAGAACGGACGCTGAGACAGCGGTCACCGCAACGAATCGATCCCATGCCGCTGACCGCCGGGACGCGTCTCGGGTCGTACGAGATCGTCGGTGCCCTCGGCGCTGGCGGGATGGGCGAAGTCTATCGCGCGCGCGACGCGACGCTCGGACGTGACGTCGCGATCAAAATCCTTCCCGAGCTGTTCCTCACCGATCAGGATCGTGTCGCGCGATTCCAGCGCGAGGCGCAGCTGCTCGCCGCGCTGAACCATCCCAACATCGCCGGCATCTACGGACTCGGGGAGACGGGGCAGACGCGGTTCTTCGTGATGGAGCTGGTCGACGGCGAATCGCTCAGCGCTCGCCTCAAGGCTCACGCGCCGTTGAGCGTCGCCGAATCACTGGCGATCGCGCGGCAGATCGTCGACGCTCTCGAGGCGGCGCACGAGAAGGGCATCGTCCATCGCGATCTGAAGCCGGCCAACATCATGCTGACTCCCGATGGGCAGGTGAAGGTGCTCGACTTCGGCCTCGCGAAGCACGACGCGGGATCAGGCGCTGGATCCGGTGGGCCGGGCCCCGTGACGCATTCGCCGACGTTGTCGTTCGCCACGACGCAGACGGGAGTGATTCTCGGCACCGCGGCCTACATGAGTCCCGAGCAGGCGAGGGGCCGCGCGGCCGACAAGCGCAGCGACGTCTGGGCCTTCGGCTGCGTCCTGTTCGAGATGCTCGCGGGCCGACGCGCGTTCGACGGCGACGATCCGACCGACGTCATCGCGGCGATCGTGCGCGGCGAGCCGGACTGGGATGCGCTGCCGCGCGCGGTGCCGGCTCCGGTTCGATCGCTGTTGAAACGATGTCTGGACAAGGATCGCAAGGCGCGGATTCCCGACATCTCGGTCGTGCGGTTCCTGATGGCCGACGCCGATCGAGCCGCGCGCGCGGCCGATGCCGCACCGAACGTTTCGCGCGCGCGCGCCGGATCGATCGCCGCCATCGCCCTCGTCGCCGGCGCCGTCGCGGCGTCGCTCGCGACGTGGTCGGCGATGCGCAGCGCGCGCGCGCCGCGCTCGCAGCCGATGCGTTTCGTCATCGTGCCGGCCGCCGACCAGCCGATTGTCGAAGGCAATCCCGATCGCAATCTCACCATCTCGCCGGACGGGGGTCGGATCGTCTACATCAGCGGCGCGAGCGGCCCCGGACCCTTGATGGTGCGCCCGATCGATGAGCTCGCGGCGGCGCCGATTCGCGGGATCGTCGCGCGCGCGCCGTTCATCTCGCCGGACGGATCGTGGGTCGGATATTTCGATTCCGGCAATCTGAAGAAGATTTCGACGAGCGGCGGACCCTCGGCGGTGATCTGTCGGATCAGCGGCAGCACCCGCGGCTCGACGTGGGGGCCGGGCGATACGATCGTCTATGCGACGAACGATACGACCACCGGCCTCTTCAGCGTACCAGCGGCCGGCGGGCAGTCGAAGCTGCTCACGACACCCGATCAGGCGCAGGGCGAGATCGATCACGTCCTCCCCTCGTTTCTGCCGGACGGCCGCGCGGTGTTGTTCACGATCTTGTTGCGCGACTCGCCGGACAAGACCCTGGTCGCCGCTCTGGATTTGGCAACAGGTCAGCGGAAGACGCTGATTCGAGGCGCGAGTCAGGCCGAGTACGTCGATCCCTCGAATTCGACGGCGCGCACCGGTCATCTCGTCTATGCCACCGCCGGAGGGTTGCAGGCGGTGCGCTTCGACCCCGTGCGGCTCGAGGTGTTGGGCAATCCTGTTCCCGTCACGGAGCCGATCGCGGTTTCGCCGGCGTCTGGCGCCGCGAACTTCGCAATCTCGCGAAGCGGGACGCTGATATACATGCCCGGCGGTGGTGGAAGCGCGCGGACGCTGACGTGGGTCGATCGGCGCGGCGCCGAACAACCGCTCAAGACTCCGCCGCGCGCATATCTTCATCCGCGCTGGTCGCCGGACGGGACGCGCATCGCGGTCGCGATCGGCGATCAGGATCAAGACATCTGGGTCCTCGATCGCGTCGATCAGCGGTTGACGAAGCTGACGTTCGATCCGGCCGCCGAGCAGCATCCGATTTGGACGCCCGACGGACAGCACATCATCTTCAGCTCGGCGCGATCGGGCGTGTCGAGTCTGCTGCGCCAGCGCGCCGACGGCAGCGGCGCGATCGAGCGGCTGGCCAGCAGCCCGAGCGCCGTCATCCCCTTCTCGATCTCGCCGGATGAGACGTCGATCGTCGTCGGAATCGAGTCGCCGGAGACGGGTCCGGACCTCGGCCTGCTGCGACTCGACGGAAGAGGACGCATCGAACCGCTGATTCAGGCGCCGCAGCCGCAAATCGTCGGCGAGATCTCACCCGACGGCCGATGGCTCGCGTATCAATCGAACGAATCGGGCGCATCGGAAATCTACGTGCGTCCATTTCCGAACGTGAACGCCGGGCGGTGGCTCGTCTCGACGACGGGCGGCGCGAAGCCGGCGTGGGCGCGAAGCGGACGGGAGCTGTTCTACATCGATTCCAACGACCGCATGATCGCCGTCCCGATTCGCGCCACGCCGACGTTCGCGCCGGGAAATCCGACGCCGCTCTTCGACGCCCGATCCTTTTCGCACAAAGGCGTGGCCGCGCGCACCTACGACGTCTCACCCGACGGCCAGACGTTTCTGATGATCAAGGAGTCGGTCGCGGCCGACGCGACCACGTCGCGACGCGGCCTCGTCGTCGTGCCGAACTGGTCGGCCGAGCTGGCGCAGCGGCTGCCGGCGGCGCGCTAGCGGACCGGCACGAGCTTCCCCTTGCTTACCGAGAGGAGCTGCGGTAGGCTCACTCGGTAACCGAGGGGGACGCGCCGCGTGAGCAAACCTTCCGATCTCGTTCAGGGCACGCTCGACCTGCTGATCATGAAAATTCTCGCGCTCGAGCCGCAGCACGGCTGGGCGATCAGTCAGCGTCTGAAACAAATCTCCGGCGAGGTGCTGCAGGTCAGCGACGGATCGCTCTATCCCGCCCTTCACAAGCTCGAACAGGAAGGCTGGATCAAAGCGACCTGGAAGCCGACCGAGAACAACCGCCGTGCGAAGTTCTACGAGCTGACGCGGTCCGGCCGCAAAGAGCTCGAGCGCGAGACGGCCAACTGGCGCCGCCTCTCCGAGGCGATCACCGGCGTCGTCAAGCTCAAAGAGGCGTGAGCCGGTGCGTTGGGTCGACACCGCCCCCGACGATCTGATCCGCGATCTGCGGTACGCCGCGCGGATGCTGCGCCGGAGTCCCGGATCGATCTTCATCGCGATCGTGTCGCTGACACTCGGCATCGGCGCCACGACGGCGCAGTTCAGCCTCGTCTCTGCGCTGGTGCTTACGAAGCTGCCGGTGGCGCGCCCCGGCGCGCTCGTCAT
>Ga0114129_10014763_pt1 | contig 11130 bp, 6 predicted proteins | sample RhiMetdeltSRZDD1_FD_80071 | JGI IMG/M metagenome (GOLD analysis project Ga0114129, IMG submission 80071) | Populus rhizosphere microbial communities from Tennessee, USA - Rhizosphere MetaG P. deltoides SRZDD1 (version 2) (version 2) | ecosystem: Host-associated > Plants > Roots > Rhizosphere >... | reverse complement strand
TCCTGCAGGTCGAGACGGGCTCGCTGTATCCCGCGCTCCATCGTCTCGAAGCCAGGGGATGGATCTCGGCCGCGTGGGCGCTGTCCGACAAGGGGAAGCGGGCCCGGTACTATCGCCTCACCGCGTTGGGGCGCCGGCAGCTCGAGAGCGAGCGGTCGAAGTGGCACGCGTTCGCGCGCGCCATCGGATTGATCCTGAATCCGGCCGAATAGCGCGAGGCAGGTTGCCTATGACATTCCTGCGCAAGTTGTACTGGCTGTCGCGCCGCAGGCAGAGAGACGCGGAGCTCGCGGAGGAGCTGCGGTTCCACCTCGACGAAGACGCCGATGACTTCGCCGCCGACGGCCTGCCGCCGGATGAGGCGCGCGCGGCGGCCCGACGAGCGCTGGGCAATCTCACGCTGGTCGAGGAAGACACGCGCGCGGCGTGGACGTGGACGCTCCTGGAGCAGCTCGCGCAGGACGTGCGCTACGGCCTGCGCATGATCCGGGCGAACAAGACGTTCAGCGCGCTCGCGATTCTCTCGCTCGCGCTCGGCATCGGCGCGAACACCGCGATCTTCAGCTTCATGGACGCCATGCTGATGCGCGCGCTGCCGGTGCCGGATCCGCAGTCGCTCGTGACGCTGTCCTGGCGCACCAAGAAACCCGAGATGCACGGATCGAACCGGCACGACGAGAGCTACACCGACGCGAACGGCGGATTCGTCGGCGGCATCTTCGCCTATCAGGCGTTCGAGCTGCTCCAGCGCGGCACGGATGTGTTCACGACGGTCTTCGGCTATCAGGGCGCCGGCGATCTCCACCTCGCGGTTCACGGCAGCGCCGAGATCGTCAACGGCGAGTACGTCTCCGGGAACTACTTCAGCGGTCTGGGCGTATCCGCCGCGGCGGGACGGCTGATCGGCCCCGATGACGATCGCGCAGGCGCGCCCGCCGTGGCCGTCGTCAGCCATCGGCTCAGCGAGACGCGATTTGGAGGTCCCGCGAGCGCGGCCGGCCAATCGGTGCTGCTCGACAACATTCCGTTCACCATCGTCGGCGTCACGCCGCCGGATTTCTTCGGCGCGGATCCCGACGCGCTGCCGGCCGTGTACGTGCCGATGCATGCAAACCTGCTTCTCCAGGCCGAAAACAAGTTCAATCGCCCCGCCCTGCGGTACACGGATCCGAATTACGACTGGGTCGTGCCGATGGCGCGGCTCCGCCCGGGCGTCACGCCTGCGCAGGCACAGGCGGCGCTCGCGCCGGCGTTTGCGGAATGGAAAGCCGCGACCGACACGCGTCCGAAAGCGGATCTGCCGACGCTGTTCGTCAGGGAGAGCGCCGGCGGCCTCGACGGGCTGCGGCGCACGTACGCGAAGCCGCTGTACCTGCTCCTCGGCCTCGTCGGGTTGATCCTCGCGATCGCGTGCGCGAACATCGCGAACCTGCTGCTCGCCCGCGCGTCGGCGCGGACGCGCGAGATGGCCGTGCGCCTCAGCATCGGCGCCGGCCGGCCTCGCGTGATCCGCCAGCTGCTCACCGAGAGCGTGCTGCTCGCCGCGATCGGGGGCGCGGTAGGCGTCGCGTTCGCGGTCTGGGGCATCCGGTTCCTCACGCTGCTCCTGATGGCCGGACGCGGCGACACGCCGTTCGCGCCGCCGATCGGCGTCAACTGGCGCGTCCTCGGTGCGTCGGCGTCGCTCTCGGCGCTGACCGGCATCGTCTTCGGGCTCGCGCCGGCTATCCGGTCGACGCGTATGGATCTGATGTCGACGCTCAAGTCCGTCAGGAGTCACGGATCGCGTTCGCATGCCCGCGTCCTGAGCCTGAGCCGCGTCCTGGTCGTCTCGCAAATCGCGCTCACGCTGCTGATTCTCGTGGCGGCCGGGCTCTTCCTGCGCACGTTGTCGAACCTGGAGTCGATCCAGCTCGGTTTCAACAGGGACGAGCTCCTGACGTTTCAGCTCAACGCGCGCCAGGCCGGACAGCGCGACCCGGGCATCCTCGCGTTCTACGAACGGCTGCTCTCGGAGCTCTCGGCGATACCCGGTGTGAAGAGCGCGACGGTGTCGGACTCGCCGCTCCTCGGCACCGGCTGGTCCGGGACGATGGTGACCTTCTCGGCGGGGCCGCCGAAAAACAGCCTCGTGCTGACGGTCGGACCCGATTTCTTCACCACGATGCAGATCCCGCTCGTACGCGGACGCCCGATCGACGCGCGCGATCGTCCGGGCGCGCCGTACGTCGCCGTCGTCAACGAAGCGTTCGCGCGGGCCTTTTACGGAGCGGACGACCCCATCGGCCGTCGCGTCGTGCTCGAACGCCGCTGCAAGTCGTGCGACATTGAAATCGTGGGGCTGGTCTCGAACGCCTTGTACGGGCGACTGAAGGAAGCGCCCAGGCCGACGATGTTCCTGTCGCTTCCGCAGGCGGTCTGGGGGCCGGTGGCCGAAGTGACCTACTCGCTGCGGACCGCCGGCAACCCGCTGGCGACGGCCCGCACGGTGCGCGACATCGTCGAGCGCGCCGACCCGCGCGTGCCGGTCACAAGACTGAAGACGCAGCGCGCGCTGATTGACTCCATGATCAATCGCGAGGTCACCTTCGCGCGGCTCTGCACCGCCTTCGCCATTCTCGCGCTGGCGATTGCCTGCGTCGGTCTGTACGGCACGATGTCCTACGGCGTCGCGCGTCGAACGAGCGAGATCGGCATCCGCATGGCGCTCGGCGCTCAGCGCGCGGCCGTCGTGTGGATGGTGCTGCGGGAGGTGTTGACGCTCGCCGCGATCAGCGTCGCCATCAGCCTGCCGACGGCGCTCGTGGCGTCGAAGCTCGTGGAATCGTTTCTCTTTCAGATGAAACGGAACGATCCGGTGGCGCTCGCGGCGGCCGTGCTGACCCTGGTGGGCGCGGCGGTCGTCGCCGGCTATCTCCCTGCGCGCAATGCGTCGCGGATCGATCCGATGACCGCGCTCCGGCACGAGTAAAGTCAAAAGTAAAAAGTCAAAAGTAAGAAGTCGTTCGCGGCCTCTCGCACTGACGTCAGCGTGGGACTGTGTTACAACCATGGGCGAGGTGTGCCGTGCGGGAGTGCCTGTCGAACGCGCTCGTCATCTGTGTTCTCACGCTGGTCGCCGCCGTGCCGGCGGCGGCACAGGATGTCGCGATTCTCGCGCTTCCCCTGCCGTTCGAGTTCCTCAATCCCGGAGCGCGCAGCATGGCGCTCGGCAGCACGTTCACCGGACTGGCCGACGATGCGACGGCCGCGTTCACGAATCCGGCGGGCCTCACGCAGCTGTCGCTCGCGGAAGTCTCCTTCGAGGGGCGGTTCAGGAATCTCGGCGGCTCATTCCTCGAGCGCGGGCGCTTCGGCGGCGTGCCGACGGGCATCGGCATCGACACGATCACGGGACCGCTGTACGGCGACTTCCACGACGCACGATTCGGACCGTCGTTCACGTCGTTCGTGTATCCGAGCCGGCGGTGGGCGATCGCCGGCTATCGCCACGAAGCGCTGCACACGAGCCAGTCGATCTTCAGCCAGGGCGCCTTGCAGTTTTATCCAGCGAGCACGTACACCTATCCCGGCATGCAGCCGGGAGACTATCGGCTGAACGCCTACAGGGCGTCCCGCGACATCTCGTTGACGACCTACGGCGTCTCGGGCGCGGTCAAGGTGTTGAGCGGGTTGTCGGTCGGCGGCGGCCTCATGGTGACGCGCAGTTCGCTGACCGCGAGAGGCGACAGCGTCCTCTCGACCGCGTACGCGCCCGCGGATCCGGGCGGACGCGGGTTCGGCGTCCTCCGCCAGTCGGCCGACGCGACGGAGCTCGGGGTGCTGGCGGGCGTCCAATGGGCGCCGACCGGCGCGATTCGCGTCGGCGCGTCGTTTCGCCGCTTTCCGCAGTTCGAGTACGCGCAGCAGGGCACCGGTCGCGATGAGGAGACGTGCGATCCGACCGGCCGCGTGATTCCCGGCTCGGGCGGGATCCAGTTCCCGCGCTGCTTCTTCAAGATTCCCGACGCGATTTCGGCAGGCGTCGCCGTGCGCATCACCGATTCGCTGATGGTTGCGGCCGACTACGACCGCATCAAGTACTCACAACTGAAGCTCGATTACGTGGCGCGTCTCGGGGCGTTCGACTTCGATTTCCGCGGCCGGTCGTTCATTCTGAAAGACGGCGACGAATTCCACGTCGGCCTCGAGTACGCGTTCGGGCAGCTCGCCTGGACGCCCGCGATTCGCGTCGGCGCGTGGAGCGACCCGGTGCACGTCGTCGCGTACGCCGGCGCCGGGAGCGACTCGTTCTCCGAGTTCGCGCGGGCGCTCCTGCCGCGCGGGGATCGCCGGATCCACGTGACCGGCGGCGGCGGCGTGTCGATCAGTCGGCGGCTGGAAGTCAACGCGGCAACGGACCTCGCGCGCGACGCGAAGTCGGCGTCGGCGTCAGTGGTCGTGCGGTTCTGATTCGTGTTGATACACTGAGGCCCCCATGAAAGTCGGCGACGTCGTCTCGCACTACCGGATCGTCGAGTTGCTCGGCGCGGGCGGGATGGGCGTCGTCTACAAAGCCGAGGACGCGCGGCTGAAGCGGCCCGTCGCGATCAAGTTCCTCCCGCCGGCGCTCGGGCAGGACCGGACGGCGAAGGATCGACTCGTCCAGGAAGCCCAGGCCGCCTCCGCGCTCGACCACCCGAACATCTGCACGATCCTCGAGATCGACGAGACCGACGACCAGCTGTTCCTCGTGATGGCGTACTACGAGGGCGAAACGCTCAAGGACCGTCTGGCGCGCGGACCGCTCCCGCTGGACGAGGCGCTGGATCTGTTCGGCGGCATCGTTCGCGGCGTCGCGGCCGCCCACGCGGCCGGCATCGTCCACCGGGACATCAAGCCGGCCAACGTGATCGTGACCGCCCGCGGCGGCGTGAAGCTGCTCGACTTCGGCATCGCCAAGCTCCAGGGCCAGACCGCGCTGACGCGCACCGGTACCACGCTCGGCACGCTGTCGTACATGGCGCCCGAACAGATCAGCGGCATCGGCGTCGACGCACGGTCGGACGTGTGGGCGCTCGGCGTCGTGCTGTTCGAGATGCTCGCCGGCCGCACGCCGTTCGGCGGCGGGCACGACGCCGCGGTCCTGCACGCCATCGCGACCGAGCAGCCGCCGGCGCTCGCCGACGTGCGGCCCGACGTGCCGCGCGCGATCGATCGGCTCGTCGCGCGCGCGCTCGACAAGGATCCCGCCGCGCGCTACGCCTCCGCCGGCGAGTTGCTCGAGGCGCTCGACGCCGTTCGTGAGCCGCGTGTCGCGACGGCGGCGCACGCGCAGCCCGCGCCTGCCGCCGCGCGCCCGATCGGTCGATGGGCGGTCATCGCCGCCGTGCTCGTCGTGGCGGGTGCCGCCGCGTGGTTTGCGTATCGCAGCTCGCGTGTGCGATGGGCGCGGACGACGGCGCTGCCGCGTGTGTCGGAGCTCATTCAGAAGGAGCAATTCGCCGAGGCGTTCCGGCTGCTGCGCCAGATCGAGCCGTACGTGCCGGACGATCCCGACTTCGTGACCGTGCGCACGGGGTTTCTCCTGCCCGTGGTGATCCGCAGCACGCCGCCGGGAGCCGACGTGTACATGAAGGGCTATGGCGAAGTGGACGGCGAGTGGGAACACCTGGGACGGACGCCGCTCGACACGCGCGGGCCGCTCGGTTACTACAGGCTCCGCGCCACCAAGCCTGGCTTCACGACATTCGAAGGAGCCGGAAGCGTCACGCTGAACGAATTGTCCGTCACGCTGGCGCCCGAGGGATCGCTGCCGGACGGGATGGTGAGCGTCCCGGGCGGGACGGCGCGAGTCGGGGATGGGACGGCGGCCTTTCCTGATTTTTTCCTCGACCGGTACGAAGTGACCAACCGCGCGTTCAAGGCCTTCGCCGACGCCGGCGGCTACCGTTCGGCTGAATTCTGGAAGGAGCCGTTCGTCAAGGACGGCCGCACGCTGACGTTCGAGGAGGCGGTCGCGGAATTCCGCGACACGACCGGGCGCCCGGGCCCTTCGACCTGGGAGCTCGGCACCTATCCGGAGGGACAGGACACGGTGCCGGTGCATGGCATCAGCTGGTACGAGGCGGCCGCGTACGCGCGGTTTGCCGGCAAGGCACTGCCGACGGTGCACCATTGGCGCCGCGCCGCGGCGCTGGGCATCTATTCGAACATTCTCGAGTTCAGCAACTTCAGCAACAAAGGCCCCGCGCCGGTCGGCACGTTCAAGGGCATCGGCGAGTACGGCACGTACGACATGGCGGGCAACGTCAAGGAATGGTGCTCGAACGCGAACGGCGCGCGCCGCTACATCCTCGGCGGCGGCTGGAACGAGCCGAATTATCAGTTCGCGAGCGCCGACGCGCGTCTGCCGTTCGATCGATCGCCGAACAACGGCGTCCGGCTGATGAAGAGCGCCGGCGACGCGCCTGTCGCCGACGCGCTCGTCGCGCCCATCGCTCGCGTCGTGCGCGATTACTCGATCGAAAAGCCGGCCGACGAGGCGGCGTTTCGCGGGTACGAACGGCAATTCGACTACGATCGGTCGGATCTGAAGTCCGTCGTCGAATCGACCGATGAGTCGTCGCCGTTCTGGCGGATGCAGCGGATCACCTACAACGCCGCGTACGGCGGCGAGCGCGTGGTCGCGTACCTGTTCCTGCCGAAGAACGTCTCTCCGCCGTACCAGACGATCGTCTACTTCCCGCACGCGGGCGGGTTCGCGCTGCGGGGGTTCGAGCAGGCGGAGATGGGCTATCTCGGCTTCGTCGTCAAGGCAGGCCGAGCGCTGCTGTTCCCGATGTACAAGGGGATGTACGAGCGGCGCGTCGCGGGTCCGCCGCCGGGACCGAATGCGAGCCGCGACGGAATCGTCCAGCGCATCAAGGATCTTCGCCGCTCCGTCGATTACCTCGAGACGCGGCAGGACGTGGACCCGCAGCGCCTGGCGTACTTCGGCGTCAGCTACGGCGCCAAGCTCGCCTCAATCGGGCTGGCTGTCGAGGGACGATTCAAGGCGGCGGTCGTCTGGTCGGGCGGCTTCTCGATGGGCCGGCAGCTTCCGGAGATTGACGAGATCAATTTCGCGCCGCGCGTGCGGACACCGATTCTGATGCTGAACGGGCGAGACGACTTCACGTTTCCCGTCGAGGAATCGCAGCGGCCGATGTTCCGGCTGCTGGGCCCCGCGGAGGCCGACAAGCGCCACGTCATCTACGACGGCGGCCACGTGTTCCCGTTCGCGCGCATCCAGAAGGACACGCTCGACTGGTTCGACAAATACCTGGGCACACCGCGCTGACCGCGAACTCAGTGACTCCGCCCGCAGCGCGACGATGGGATCCGGGGTTCGAGGTTCAGGATTCGGGGTTCGGGGTTCACCAGATCGTGCGCGCCGGGTACTGGGTGACGAGCGGGTCGGGCGTGAGGATCGTGAGGCCGTGGACGATGGCCTGCGCGACGAGCAAGCGGTCGAACGGATCGCGATGCAACGGTGGAAGGCGTCCGACGTGCAAGGCCGACTCTTCGTCGATCGGCAGTGAGTCGATGCCATGATTGACGCGCTGCGACCTGACGAACAGCGCGACCGGATCGGGCAGGGGCAGGCGCCCGCATGCGTGCTTCACGGCGATCTCCCATGCCGACGCGACGCTCAGGAAGACGTCGTGTTCCGGATTCGGTACGAGCGCGAGCGCTCGGGCCGACAGCCCCGCGCCTTCTGCGAGCCAGAGGAACGCACACGTGTCGAGTAGCAGCTTCATCGGCGCCGCGACCGTACGGACCGGCGGGCCCCGCCCCTCTTTGCGCGTTCACGCGAAAGGCCGTGCGCGTCCGATGCCTTTCCCTCAAACGCGTCCAGCACGTCGTCGGGCAGCGGCTCGAAGAATGATGCCGGCACCTTGAACCGGCCCTTGGCCAGGCCAACCGGCCTCGGTGTCGTGCGTCGGGCTTCGACCGCGCGCAGCTCTGCGATCGGGCGGTTGCGGTTGCAGATCACGACGCGCTCGCCGCGGGCGACGGCCTCCAGATAGGTGGACAGCTTCGCCTTCGCCTCGTGAATGTTGACCATAATCATGACCATGAGTATGACCATATTCGCCGAGTCGTGTCCAGCGCGTCCTGCCCGCGTCCTCCCCTTGATTACCTACAGGAGCGGTGGTAGCCTCTTGTTGATTACCTAGGGGAGCGGCCGTGAGCAAGCCGACCGACCTCGTGCAGGGCACCCTCGACCTGCTCGTCCTGCGCATCCTGGCGAACGCGCCGCTCCACGGGTGGGCGATCTCGCAGCGCATCCGGCTCGTCTCCGACGAGGTCCTGCAGGTCCAGCAGGGATCGCTCTACCCCGCCCTGCACCGGCTCGAGCAGCAGGGACTCATCAAGGCCGAGTGGGGGCCCTCGGAAAACAATCGCAAGGCGAAGTATTACGCGCTCACGCGCGCCGGCCGCCGGAAGCTGGCCGCCGAACGCGCGAGCTGGACGCGGCTCTCCGCCGCGATCACGAAGGTCATCGACACCGCGTAACGACACGTTTCCCACGAGGCCCGCCATGCGCTGGCTCGACCGCGCCCTGCTTCGCCTTCGATCGCTCGTTCGATCCGGCCGCGTCGACTTCGAGCTGGACGCCGAGCTGCGGTTCCATCTCGACCAGCAGATGCAGCTGGGCCTCGCCCGCGGCCTGACGCCGGCTGAGGCCCGCGCGGCCGCCATCGCCGAGTTCGGCGGCCTCGATCAAATCAAGGAGCAGTGCCGCGACGAGCGGCGCGTCGCCTTCTTCGATCATCTCGCCCGCGACATCCGGTACGCCGTTCGCAGCCTCGCGCGCGACCCCGGCTTCAGCCTCGTCGCGATCGCGACCGTCGCGCTCGGGATCGGCGTGAACGCCGCGATGTTCACGATCGTCCACTCGGTGCTGTTGAAGCCGCTGCCCTACCCCGATCCCGATCGCCTCGCCATCGTGTACTCGGTGAGCGACACCGGGCCGTTCAGGTTCACGAACGGCACCTTCTCGGACGCCGCGTATTTCGAGGCGCAGCGCAACCGCACCTTCGATCGGCTGGCCGCCTTCGACAGCTCGCTGCCCGTCCTGACCGGCGCGGGCGAACCGATGCGTGTCCCGCGCGCCCGGTTCACCGCCAATCTGCTCCCGATGCTCGGCGTCGAACCGCTGATCGGCCGCGCGTTCGCGGACGGCGAGGACGCGCCCGGCCGCGGCGACGTCGCGGTCATCGGCGAGCGACTGTGGCGCGGCCGCTTCGGCGGCGATCCCACGATCGTCGGCCGATCGATCCGCGTCGATGGCCAGCCCCACACGGTCGTCGGCGTGATGCCGGCGAGCTTCACGTTTCCCGCCTCGATCGAGATGGCGGCTTCGTCGCTGGTCTGGACGCCGTCGGTCTGGACGCCGCTCGTGCTCGATCCCACGTACGACAGAAACGCGTCGCACCGCCTCGTCGGCCGCCTGGCGCGAACGGCGACGCCGGCAACGGCCGCGGCGGATCTGCTCGACGTGACGACGCATCCGACCGGCGTGTACGCCAAGAATCGCGGCGGCCGCGTCCGCGTCGTGCCGCTCAAGGACGCGATGGTCGGCAGCACGACGCGGCTGCTCGGGATCTTCTCCGGCGCCGTGGCGCTGGTGCTGCTCGTCGCCTGCGCCAACGTCGCGAGCCTCCTCGTCGCTCGCGGCGCGGGGCGATCGAAAGAGCTCGCGCTGCGCGCGGCGCTCGGCGCCAGCCGGCTCCGCATCATGCAGCAGCTCCTGACGGAGAGCGGCGTGCTCGCAGCCGCCGGCGGCGCCGCCGGCGTGCTCGTCGCGTACGGGGCGATCGCGCTCGTCCTGCCGTGGGTGCCGCCGAACAAGCTGCCGCGCGTCGACGAAGTCGCGCTCGACCGCAACGTGATCGTGTTCGCGGCGTTCCTGTGCCTGCTCGCGACGATCGTCATCGGGACCGCGCCGTCGTGGCTGTCCGCGTCAGGCGAGGTGGCGGCGCCGCTCCAGGACGGCGGCGGCCGGGCGACGGCGCGCGGCGCCACGCGGCTGCGCAGCGCGCTGCTCGTCGCCGAGACGGCGATCGTCCTCGTGCTCCTCGCGGGCGCGGGCCATCTGCTGCGCAGCTTCTGGCTGCTGCAGCACGTCGATCCCGGGTTCCGATCGTCCGGGCTGGTGACGGTGCAGATCGAGCTGCCGGAGAAGGCGTATCCGACCGTCGAACGCCGCAAGGCGTTCGTCGAGGAGACGCTGGCCCGCGTGCGCGCGATCCCCGGCACGAGCGACGCGAGCGCCATCAACCTGCTGCCGTTCGGCGACATGTTCTGGGGCGGGGACTTCGAGGTCGAAGGGCGGCCCGACCTCGGCAAGCCGCTGATCGTCTCGAAGCCGGCGGTCACCCCGGATTACTTCCGCGCGCTCGGCATTCCGCTGCTGCGCGGGCGCTCTTTCGACGAGGGGGATCGGGCCGCGAGCGCCGGCGTGGCCATCGTGAGCGACGCGGTCGCGCGCGCCTGCTGGCCGGGCGCGGATCCGATCGGCAAGCGCGTGCGCATGGACAGCAGCCGCGCGAACGGCTGGCTGACGGTCGTCGGCGTCGTCGGCGACATCAAGCATCACGACCTGAGCGGCGGCGTGCATCCCACGATCTACGTGCCGCACGCGCAGGAGTGGCGCAGCTTCTTCCTGTCGACGGTCGCATTTCTCGTGCGCGCCGGCGGACCGATCGCGCCGGTCGCTCGCGGTCTGCGGCAGGCGGTGCGCGAGATGGACGCCAATCTGCCGGTGACGAACGTCACGACGCTCGACACGCTGCTGGCGCGCTCGGTGGCCGAGCCGCGCTTCCGCACGAACCTGCTGTTCGTGTTCGCGGCGCTGGCGCTCGCGCTCGCGTGCGTAGGCGCGGCCGGGCTCGTGGCGTACGACGTGAGCCGCCGCACGCGCGAGATCGGGATCCGCGTCGCGCTCGGCGCGCGGCCGGGCGAGGTGGTCGGCCTGGTGATGCGGCGGACGGTGCGGCTGATCGCCGTCGGCGTCGCGCTGGGTGTGCCGGCCGCGGCCGCGCTCACGCGGCTGCTGAAGACGTTCCTGTATCAGGTGACGCCGGGCGATCCCGCGACGCT
>Ga0114129_10014762_pt1 | contig 11131 bp, 6 predicted proteins | sample RhiMetdeltSRZDD1_FD_80071 | JGI IMG/M metagenome (GOLD analysis project Ga0114129, IMG submission 80071) | Populus rhizosphere microbial communities from Tennessee, USA - Rhizosphere MetaG P. deltoides SRZDD1 (version 2) (version 2) | ecosystem: Host-associated > Plants > Roots > Rhizosphere >... | reverse complement strand
TCATGATTTACGGCAAGCACCACGTTCTTTGCGTTGAGAGGAAACCGATCGAAAAGATCTTTTTCGTTAAGAGCGGCTGGGTGCGACGCTCGCGCGGGATTCCATTTGACCCCACAGCGACAGGGGTCGTGATGGGCGTTGGCGAAACTATCGGCGTTGATTTTCTCGGCTCCGGGAACTGTCTGGGTCTGGAGGGCGCGAACGGGGCAACCGCTTGGAAATACACCGCCACATTGATGGCCCGCAGTGAAGTCCTCGAGGTGCCGCTGAGTAAGCTACACGCGCAGCCGGAACTATGCGCGAAGATCGTTGCTGCTTTCGACCAATTCTCTCGAGCGGATGACAAACTGCCGCCAACGATCGAAGAAGTTTCCGATTTGCGGTCGGTGGCCGCAGTTGAAGAAGAGATTGTCACCGGCATTGTGGACGGTTCGAATCTCCTTGTGATGGACATGGACCTTTGCGTCCGTTGCGGCAATTGTTCTCTAGCCTGTCATAAAGTCCATGGCCAATCTCGTTTGCTGCGCCGTGGGATAAGCATTTCGCGGCCAACTGCCATAGGCTCGAGGAAGATTCAGAGTGTTCTCATCCCGCAAGTGTGCATGCATTGCAAAGATCCTGAGTGCCTCACCGGGTGCCCAACCGGTTCAATCTTTCGTGATCCGATTGGGCAGGTCGACATCGATGCGGCGACCTGCATCGGCTGTTTCGACTGCGCGACTCAGTGCCCTTATGACGCGATTTCGATGGTTCCGCGTGTTAATGCGTCGACTAATGACGTGGGTTTGTTTGCGACGCTCAAACGAGTGTTGAGTTTCAAACTGCCCGAGGCACTGCCGCCTGCCGCATCCGATGACGTCGTAGCCATCAAGTGTAATCTGTGCGAACAAACTCCTCTGAACCCACGAGGCGCACGAAGGCAGGCATACTCGTGCGAAGAAAACTGTCCCACTGGAGCATTGGTGCGCGTGGATCCCATTGAGTATTTCAGTGAGGCAGGAACGACGCAGGGACTTGTATTTCGCGATCAGACTCACGCGATCGGTCGAAACATTCACAAGCATGATCCGATTGCACGCGCCTGGCACGTCGCTGGGTCACTGTTGGTTGTTATAGCAACTGTGGCGACCATCTGGGGACTTATGCGTTACGGATTTGACGGGATTGTTTGGAGGAGCTGGATCACCATGCGCTGGGTGACTGGCTTTGTAGGGTTGTTCGGCATCGCTGCCGTGATGACCTACCCGTTTCGAAAGCAGATCTATCGACGCAGGGCGGGCGCACTACGCTACTGGATGTTGGCTCACGTTTACCTTGGCGTGCTTGCGGGCGTCGTTCTCATGTTGCATGCGGGATCGCGACCGGGTGGCTGGCTTACGTCGCTCCTGTTTGTGGCTTTCGAAGTAGTCGTCTTCTCGGGGTTGTATGGAGTCGCCGCATACTTCATGGCTCCGCGAATCATGACCAGCATAGAAGGCGAACCTTTATTGATCGAAGACCTGACTGAGCGCCGCGAGGAATTGAAGAAAGAGCTGACGGAAACGATTGCAAAAAGCGAAGGTTGGCTGCGCGACGAAATCGAGCAGAACGTTATCAAGCGCTATCAAGCGTTCGGTTTTTTGCTGCGTCAGTTGATTCATCGAGAACCTCTGAAGAACTTGCTCGCGGAATCCAGGGAGGAGTTTAAGGACAAGACGTTGCGCACCGCCACGACAGATGAACGCGACCTACTGCTTAGTGCCGTACAAACTGCTGTGACCCTCAGGCGTGTTGAGGCTTTAATTTTTCTCCATCAAATTCTAAAGCAGTGGATACCTCTCCATGTCGTCTCAACTGCTTTAATGCTTGCCTTGATGGTAGTGCACATCATTCAGGCGATCTTTTTCACCATCAAATAACTGATGGCCCAAAACAAATTCATTATTAACCGCGAGGATCTGCTGCAGGATCCCGTAACGATAATTACAGAAGGCCTGCTCATTGGGCGGCTGCGACAGTGCGACCTTCTGTTAAACCATCCATCCATATCGCGTGCCCAGGCAGGGATAAAAGAGATTGGTGAAAACTACTATGTCTTCTCGCTTCGGCCTGCAAATCCAGCAATTCTGAATGGGAAGCCCGTTGAAGGAAATGAAGCGCTTGCTGCGGGCGACGTGTTGGTCGTTGGTCCATTTATTCTCGAGATCGACAGTGTGGAAGATGCACTGCTGATCAAGGTCTCGCTTCAAATCGGAACGACTGCTGAGACGACTGATGTCAGCAGCGGCAGTTTGGAAACAACAAAATTGCCAGACAAGGGTGACGCCGGGAAAAAGCCGGCAAAGCCACGTGCTGCTCCTTTACCGGCGAATAAAGCGCTCGATATATTTTGGGACAAACGTATTCGTGACGCAGGAAAGATGATGCGCCACTCCGCACTGTTTCCTCGCGCTCAACGCAGAGCAGGGAAGGCGCAGTTCAATTGGACACCTACTACGGACCTGGTATCACGTTGGCCTGTTGCTATTTTTGTTTGGGGAACTCTTCTGGTTGGAGGGTTGTCCATCACGACTGCCTACTGGTACACAAGCGCCTACGCGCCTGCGCCCGTTTCGAATTCACACAACAAATCGCGACTGGATCTAGTGCCGGCGATAGCTTCCCGGCCGAATTCAGGATCGTGCACAGGTTGTCACTCCTTGCGTGGCAAGATGGAATCGAATTGCGTGAGTTGTCACAATGCGGAAGGTTTTGTGGCTACGGTGATTAAACCTCATGAAGATGCTGGAGTTGGTTGCGTCTCCTGTCATGCAGAGCACAACGGGCGGGATTTCCGCGCTGCAAGTGCAGCGTTGTATACATGCACGGAATGCCACACGGATGCAAATCAAAAAACGTATAACGGCCGGCATGTGGGAACAGCGCATGGAGGCACCTTTGGATATCCGGTCGTGGACGGGAAGTGGAACTGGAAGGGGCTTTCTGATGCGGATTGGGCGCTGAAGAAGATTGCGGTCAATCGCCTGCCCGCTGAGAATGAGGAGCAGTGGCGAAGCAAACAGTTTCACGCGTTGCATGTGCAGCGAGTGAAGCTGGTTCCACCGTTGACTGGTAACGCGCAAGGAGAGCTGTCATGCTCAAGCTGCCACAAAGTTTTAAACCCGATCGATCGCACGACGCCTCGCACGACGTGTGGTGTATGTCACAACGGCAAAACTGAACCGTCAACTAACAGAGTTCTGATCGCCAGCGACAAACCTAACTGCACTTCTTGTCATGTGCAGCATGTGTTGGACAAGAGAAATTTAGAATTTTAAATCTGCTTATGACAAGGCACGCAATCATTCGATCCCGGTACTTTTCCTTTCAAGGCCGGGCGAGCGGCGATCGCTTTGTCGTGGCAAAGATTGCAGTTCGTGTGATAAGCAACCTCGTTCGTGAGTTTGGTGGGCGCAGTCTTCCCCGCATAAGTGACCGTCGGTATAGTTCCGCTATCATCACCCGCCTGCAAGTGACAGGCACGACAAGTCTTCACCGGTTTCGCATCCGCTGCTGCCAGGACCGCTGCAGTTAATACCACGTCACGTTCAGAGGTTTTCAATGGCGCTTTCAGGGACGCCGCCGGCTGATCAGTGTGATGACATTCCGTGCAGGGAAGGACTGCTGTACCTTCCGGATTGTAATTCTTGGTGGCGTGGTTCTCGTGATTGAAAGCGACTTCACCGTATTTGTCTGATTGACTATCCTTACCCAGAACGACTTGCTTTGGCTGAGTCTTGCTTTCCTTGGGGATGTCCTGATCGAGAGAGGCGAACGAGCTTCGGCCGGCCACTACCGCAACGCAGCCAAAAGCGAGAATAATCACGAAAGATAGTTTCATCTTGATTGTCCTTCTGCGTAGTATTTGCGAGTGTGACATTTTGCCAGTTGTAAGAGTTTTTGAAGGAGAGCTATTGAAGGCCAAACCATCTTAATTATCCCAGTTTGGGCGTGTCAACGAGTTTCCGCGATGTTCTATTCTATTCAAACTTGAATCGCTCACTTCAGTGCTGGCTGAGCTCAGATCGGCATTTTGAACGTTGCGCCTGTATGACAACGGCGGCAATTCTTGAAATCCAAATCGCCACCAAATGTGCGCTTTGCGTTGTGACAAGTAGAACAATTCTTGCCTCGGCCCACTAGGAAATGTTCGGCCGGTGATGGTGAGCTTACTTGTTGACGCTGTGGAGCTCCCGCATTCAGATCGTGACAGTTAGTGCACGCCAGTCGTTGACCCGCTCCGTGCTTTGCATGGCTAAACGCGTAACGATATGAACGCGCGTTGCTCAATGTCGGCGAGTATGCCTTTGCTTCGTGGCAGACACCACAGGAAGCAATCTCTCGACCAGCGGCTGACTTGCTTGAAGGGGTATGGCAGCCGTAGCACTGCGTGTGTGCTGCCAGATCAGCTGGAATGGAAAGTGCAACACCGCGGTTGAGCGGACGATTGTGACATCCAATGCAACCGTTCTGCGGGCGAGCAGCACCATTCATGTGCTGCGCATGATCAAACTTAACATTGAAACTTTCCTTGAAACTCGCAGGAAAATTCCTGAGTGGAGGTTGATTCGTACTCGTGTCAGTATGGCAGATGAAGCACATCGGAACACCCGGAGTCACGAACTGTGAGAGATGGCAATTAGTGCAGGCTTTATGTCCCGGAAATCGGGGTAATGCCGAGTTGTCCTGGGTGCGCTCGTGGCATGAGGTGCAGGCTAGAGAAACATGCCGCTGGCTTGAGTGTAGAAACTTTGAATAGTCGAGCTCTGATCCTTGTGGCACAAAATCAGAGCACAAAAGCACACGAAACAATTTCGAGTGATTTCGAGAATCTGCTGAAACAACCACTAATGAGACACATAAAAAGCAGAGGATACAAAGCGCGACATGGGCCACAACCAACGGTATCTTCACGCAAAGACGCAAAGGAGCAAAGACGCCAAGGCAATTCTCATTTTCTTCGGCAAGGTAATTCTTGTTTTCTTTGCGTCTTTGCTCCTTTGCGTCTTTGCGTGTAATCGTGTTTAGACAAAAAGAGTCTGCGCTTTTGTTCCACTGAGATCCACGAATACATCTCTTAACAAAAGAAGGTTTCACTTTACATCCTTCCGCTTCAGTGGTTCGCGACCGGCAATCAAATAATGACCCGCCGGCGGGTCGAGCCTTCCAACGTTCGATGTGTGGCAATAGACGCAGACAAACGTCTGGTCCTTATCCAAGGCCTCCAACTCCTTGCTGACGTCAAGCCTCAATCCATCTTTGTTGTGGCATTCGGTACATGCGGTTATCGGCACATCAGGTTTCAGCCCACGCAGACTGGCTGCCTTTGTGATGTTGATGTGGCAGGTTGTGCATTCCGCTATGTGCTGCTCTCTATCATGCCGGAACTTCATGGAGATGCGCGTTGGAACACTGTCACGGGTCAACGGCTTTTCCGTCAGCTTGTGACACCCGCCGCAGTCGGAATTTATTGGACGCTGAGCTTTCCAATGACAATTGAAGCAGGCAGCGTGATCGGCGGGTGAAGATTTGAACTGGGCCGCTTTAGGGACGAAGTTATCTATAAAACCAGGTGCGGTCTCAATCGGCCCAACCAGTGACCCAGCATGACAGATAGCACAGTTGTTATACGTCTTCGACTTATCATCCATACCGGGAAAGACCCGATGGTGACTCAGCAGAGCATCTGACAAATTTCGTTTCTGAAGGACCGCAATTACGTCCTGGTGCCTGTCGTGTGGAAATTCAATCGCAAACTGTCGAATGACATCAGTCTTTCGGAAAGCAAACCGTGCATCGTCGTGCGGTGATATCCTGGTGTGACATCCGCTGCAAATCACTGGTCGAGCGCCTTTGAAGAACTGAGCCCTATGACAACTAACACATGCATCGTGGTCGGGATAATCAACGATGTCGGGAAAGGGGCTGCTTTTTTGCCAGCTCTCAGTCGGAATCTTATGACACGTATTGCAGGCTTGTTGATGCTTCTTGGTTGTGTGTAAGAACCTCGAGTAATCGATGGCGGAACTGGTTGCGCGACGCGTTGATGGTCTTTGCTGATTTCGGATCTGGGCGTGAACGTTAGTAACAGACAAAAAGATGAAGCACCACAGCAGCCGTTTTAGCCGCAGATTAACGCCGATAACGCAGATCAGATGAGAAAATTTTATGAGAGATCTCATTTCAGAGCGTTTTCAAACATCCATCTGATCTGCGTCATCGGCGTTAATCTGCGGCTCATTTGGTTTTTGCGCTCGTCGCATCACATACCGGAAGCGGCTTCTCCACACCCACACACTTCACGTTTTTGTCCGCCTTATTCGAGATAAGAAGAGGCCGCTCGGTTGCGAGATCTCCTGGTTTTACCGACACCGCGCAATTCCAGGTGACGAAACTGTCTCCAATCTCGATCGGCAGAATGCTCGAAATGACATAAGACCCCGGTACAAGATCAGTGAAATACGCCGTTCCGTTTCGATCGCCCATCACCGAAATCACGCTTGCGCCAGAAACTGTCTCTGCCTGTTTAATAAGATTTCGCAGTTCGCTCTGCCTTGCCTGATAGAAACCGTCCCGGATGTTTTCGGGAAGATTGACCGTCAACCATTTGCGGGCAAGATCGCGGCTGCCGAATTCCTTTTCACCGGCCGTCAATGCTGATTGAAACTCAGGAACCGCGTCTGGCCCACTCACGTCTTCCGAATTGATCTCGCGACAATAGACAGACTCACAATCGCTCTCTTTTAACCACTTTATGAGCGCGTCGCTGGCTCCGATTCGGTGGTAGTAACAATCACGGCTCAACAGCGCCTGGTGCTCTACGGTGTCAATGAAGGGTTTATTCTGTTCCGCCGAACCCTTAATCAAGAAAAACCTTTTTCGCGAAAGCCCTTTTGTAGAATCGCCGACCTTTGCTCGAACTCGTAGCCTGATAACTCCACGGGAATTTGATGGAGGACTTGAATCCTGAGCGACACACACACACACAAGAACAAACCCAAGTGTGATCAAGTAGAAGAAGCGAAACATGATACGTAGAAGTTAAAGATTCGGACTTCGCGGAAACTTCAAGAACGGTAGACGAACATTGCGAACAAACACCTGATCCGAACGAATACCAGCAGCCGGCGAGTAACCATTGGCGCCGGCAGCGGCGATGATGTCGTCCTGATCGACTCCGTCGCCGCTGATGCCGATGCTCCCCACCAACACACCATTCTTGTAAAGCGGAACACTACCGGGAAAAATCTGGATTCCATTGGGCAACGTAGGGATTGTGGTGCACGGTACAGTTGCGCCGGTAATCGCTGCCTGGAAGTTAGTCTTAATCAGATCCAATTGCAGCCCAACATTGAATACACTCCACTCTCCAAATTGCCTGCTAAAAGGACCAGCGGAACTGTTGTTGATTCCGTCAGGGAAGAACGGCCGGTGAAGGAATCCGATTGCGCGATCAGAAAACGCTATCGACGCATCGAGTCTCAAGCCGTCGGCTGCCGCCCGATCGACGTAAGCACCAAACCCTGAACTTCTTAACACTGAAGCTGTATCGGCCCTCGAGAAAAACACAGCGGTGCGTGCCTTTTGCACGGAAACATCGAAACCAAACACGGGCGCATCCTGCTGTCGAAACAAACCGAGCACACGGCCCTCGGTGTCCACAACTGCGATGCTCACACGAGCATTGCTCCCCAGCGGCTGTCTTATTGCCCCGCGAGTAATGTTAGCTTGTTGTGCAGCGTGGGAAATGATCTGATTGACGTCCGTGGCGGTCAGAGAATTTGCCCCGCCGGTCGGACTCGAGATGAAAGGGAAGAAGCGTGGATCGGCTTCGCCGAGAATTCCACCCACGGTTACCGGCGTGAATGCTGAAGGTTGCGCACCACGGATTGGAAATGATGGATCGATTGTGCCGGGCAAACTAGCAAAAGGAATCGTCGCCGGTCGTAAAGGTTCCACTGAATTCGCAAACGCCAGCCGAATTCCATCGACAAGGATGTTGTCGCCACGAATCAAAGCAGGTGTCTCAAACCCTCTCACTGCTGACAACGCAATCAATTCTTCGAACGGTTGATCAAAATCAGCCGGATCCAGGTCAATGCCATAGACGCCATCACCTTCTATGCCGACGCCGCCCTCTGCGACTCCATTCTTATAAATTGGAATGCCGCCGGGATCTGCGCTCAAACCAAGCGGCAGACCGGGAACCTTAATGTCGGAGCAAGGCAGTGATGAATACTGGACTCCAAAAAGCGGTCCACCTGAACGAAAGTCAACGCGAGGCGGGAAATGCTCCTGAATAATGAAGCCTGCCGTTCGCGTCGAGAATGGATTTCCCGACGTGCTAAAGAGCGCTGCCGTACCAGCCTTTGAAATAGCGGCTACTCGAGCAGGCAGTATTGTCCCTTCCAAACCCACGGGCACTAAACCTGTAATGGGATCAGGCGTCTGCAATGGCCCACCACCGCGGATTTGTACCGTTGAGGGCGCTCCCGTCATGCGAAAGACGCCGAGTACATTGCCCTCGCGGTCAGTAACTGCGACCGTCACGTTTTTATTTAGAGAAACGGCAGCTGAGACCGCCTGAGCAATAATTGTGCGGACTTCGTCGGGAGTAAGCGTGCCGGCGGTGCCTGTAGTTGAGATTTGTACGCCTACCGGTCCGGGTGTTGGGACCGCGCCTGGATCGTCGGGTGGTCCACCACCCACGTGTCCGATTGCCAATCTGACTCGATTACTGGCCACGCCTTGATAGAACAGTCGCACCAGAACGTCGCCAACATCGCCCAGATCAGCAGGAAGTTTAACGATGACGGCCGTGGCCCAAGCCTGCTCGGGAACAGGGCCAACGTATTCGACGGTCAATGTGTGAATGTTGTGTGATTCGTCTTCAGCATCGGCAGTGACAGCATTGAATGTTTCGCCAGCCGCCAGTTGCAGATTGCCTGCGAATAGCATTACCCGAGTGGAGTGGTCGGAAGAGAATGAGACGGGAGCGATTGCCGTAAATGGTTCCCGTTTGCTCGTAACCGAATCGAGTGCGATCGCACGGGTGGATTCTCTGTCACTGAATAAGACTACTCGATTCGCCTGGGCGGAGGTGTGCGTCGGTTGTTGAATTAATGTGACTAAGAGGATCAGGGCAACACTGGCAATCGCAGAGCTGGGGAAAATTGCGCTACGAATGTTGCTCATCGAATCTGGGGTTTCCGATAGACCATATGTCAGAGAAACCAAACGCAAAGACCAAAATCAATTTATCATTAAACCAGACTCAGTCAATGGAAATCCTTGACTGCGGGGGAGTCCGAAATTATTTTCACCATCTTTTTGCCTTCGTGAGGTAATCTTTCCTTGGTTGGTTGTCCCATGACGGACAGCGGTACGCACCCGACAGGTTTTGCCCGCAGTCGATTTGTTTTTTGGTTGCGATAACGTGCTCGCGGCTTGTCCCCTGGAGTCTCGCGTTTGCTGCTAAATCGCATAATCCCGCGACTATCACTCCTAACGTTTCTTCTGCCATTAATTTCGGCGCAGGTATGTGCGCAGGAAACCGGCCGCCTTTCGGGCTTGGTTCATAATCCCACTGGTGCGCCGCAGGCCGGAATAGTCATCGTCCTTACAAATCAAGTCACTACCGCGAGCAGGGAAGTAAAGAGCGGGCCCGATGGAAGCTTTTCAACTAAATTGCGGGCCGGAGCGTATCGCGTAACAGTTAAGCCGCCGTACGCTGCGAAATTCGATAAAGATAAGGTTTACGGACCGTACGCCATTGCTCGCGGCGACACGTTGGAAAATGTAATTGTCGTCGCCGGCTCTGAAATCAAGGTCGATATCCCGGTCGAAGAGATCAAAGCAGAGAAGATTCCCGCGCTGGAATCCGATCGACCCGTGGGATTTGCCGGCGACAAGAGTGTTGCGTCGTCACCTCAGACCAGTCGCGATCGGCGTGAAGCGCGTGATCGCTGGCGAGCAGGTTTTCCTGAATACGATCGTTATGGAGATCGAGGGGCACGCGGCCGAGACATTCCTTTCAGCCGGGGCCACTGGTGGGATCCATATAAACAGAGTGTGCTCAAGGGCGACTATCCAATCCATGGCAACAAACTGTTCATGATTTTGTCTGCGGTGAGTACGAGTGCTATTGAGCAAAGGCGTGCGCCCACACCGTCGGACGTCAGCTCAGATGAACCGCTGAGTGGGGAGTTCTTCGGTCAACCCGAACAGCTTGCAATTAACCAAACGATCCAACTCAGTTTCGAACTCTTTCATGGCGATACAACATTCAAGCCACGCGATTGGGCAATAAAAATCTCTCCGACATTCAGTGTCCCAAACTATCTCAACGCGCGCGAGAATGGCGTCGTGAACATTGATGTGCGACGGGGCACGAATCGCACAGACTCGCACGTCTCGTTTGAAGAAGCGTTCGGTGAAATCAAGCTGCGCAATACGAATGAGAACTACGACTTTGTCTCAGTTCGAGCAGGCATTCAACCTTTTGTCTCGGATTTTCGTGGCTTCATCTTCTCTGATAACAATTTAGGAACGAGACTGTTTGGGGCCTTCGACAACAATCGCTACCAGTTCAATGCTTCGTACATCTCGATGCTCGAAAAGGACACCAACAGCGGATTAAATCGTTTCGACACGCGTCATCAAAATATCTATGTTGTTAATCTCTTTCGTCAGGACTTCATCCGCAAAGGCTACACGATTCAGGGCAGCCTGCTTTACAACGACGACCGCCGCAGCATCAAATTCGACCGCAACGGTTTCCTGGTTCGTCCTGCACCGATCGGAGACGTCAGGCCGCACGCAATCAAAGTAGGCTACCTCGGGATAAACGGCGATGGACACCTCGGTCGTTTGAATCTCACCAACTCGTATTACTACGTCTTCGGAAAAGATGAGCGAAACCCGATTGCCGGTCGCGACGTCAGGGTCGAGTCGCAGATGGCAGCCGTTGAGGCGTCAATCGACAAGGACTATTTAAGATTTAAAGGCTCATTTTTCTGGGCCCAGGGCGACAACAATCCAACAGATCACAAGGCAACAGGCTTTGATGCAATCCTCGATGATCCAAATTTTGCGGGCGGACAATTCTCATTTT
>Ga0114129_10014761_pt1 | contig 11131 bp, 9 predicted proteins | sample RhiMetdeltSRZDD1_FD_80071 | JGI IMG/M metagenome (GOLD analysis project Ga0114129, IMG submission 80071) | Populus rhizosphere microbial communities from Tennessee, USA - Rhizosphere MetaG P. deltoides SRZDD1 (version 2) (version 2) | ecosystem: Host-associated > Plants > Roots > Rhizosphere >... | reverse complement strand
CGGGCGGCGGTTCGAGCTCGAGCAGCACCTGCCCGCCGCGGACGATCTTGGCCACCCCCAGATCGCGGGTGAGATGGACCTCGCGGCCCCCGTCGGCCGCGAAGACGTAGCGGCCGTTCTCGATCCGGATGAGATCGTAGGCGCCGTCGCTGCGGATCCACTTGTCGCCGACCGCGTAGGTGGGCCGGTCGGCCTTGGGCGCCTGGGCCCACGCGGAGTGAGCGGCCGACAGCACGAGGAGGCCGGCGATGGCGCCTGCGACGGTGCCCTTACTGCGTCCTATCCACGTCATCGGAATGGCGTTTTCTCCGCTCCGCCTGAGCTAGAGACTAAGCCCTTCTCTGGAGGCCTGTCAACGAACGGCGCTTGACTCGCCGGGGTTCCTGGACCAAGGTAGGGGGCGCTTTCCCAGCCGCAGTCAGGAGGAGCCCATGCGCGCAATCCTTGTCATTTTCTCCCTCGGCCTCGTCGCCGGCTGCGCCGATATGCAGGTGAAGGAGGCCGAAGAGGCGTCACGGTCGCGCGTCTTCGTCGCCAACGAGAGCTCGAACTCGGTGACGGTCGTGGACGGCGACTCCTTCCAGGTCATCGCCACCGTGGACTCGCGCAACCACGCCACCCACGATCTGGCCGTCTCGCGCGACGGTCGCTGGCTCTTCGCCACCAACCTGGCCTCGGGCCGGCTGTCCGCCATCAACACCCGCGCGCTCGAGACCGTGGCCTCCATCGCCACCGGCGACCGGGCCCACGTGGTCACGCTCACCAATGACAACCGGCAGGCCTGGGTTGCCAATATCGGCGATAACACGATCTCGATCGTGGACACCGGCACGTTCCGCATCCTGGGCACCATCGCGGTGGGCAAGGGACCGACCGGGCTCACCTTCTCGCGCGACGGCCGCTTCGCCTACGTGAGCAACCAGGGCGACAAGACGGTGGAGGTGATCGACACCGCCACGCACCGCGTGCTGAAGGCAATTCCGGTGGGCACCAACCCGCACTTCCTGGTGCTGGGCCCCGATGGGCGCATCTGGGGCACGAACACGGGCGGCACCGACATCTACGTGATCGATCCGGCCACCCAGGACAAGGTCGGGGCCATCAATGTGGGTCCGGCGCCGCAGCAGATCGCCTTCGGGTTCAAGGGCCTGCAGGGCCCGAACGCCTACGTCACCGTCGCGGGCCTCAACCGGGTGGTGGTGGTGAGCGCGGATCCGAGCAATCTCCGCATCCTCGAGCAGATCGACGTGGGGCAGCGGCCGAACGGGATCTCGAACAACCGAGAGGGAACACGGCTCTTCGTGGTGCATGAGAACTCGAACGACCTGAAGGTCATCGACGCCGGCAGCAGCTCGGTCCTGGCCACGGTGCCGGTGGGTCGCAAGCCGATCCGCGTCGTCTATCACGGGAACTGAGCCGGCCATGAGCGCTCGGGTCGGATGGAGTGGAGGGCTGGTGATCGCGCTGGCGTTCTGGTCGCTGCTCCCGGGTGGCGGCGCGGGGCCGGCGGCCGCTCAGGGCGTGCCGGTCGGCACCGCCCAGAACGCGGTGGGGACGCTGGTGGTGGTGCGGACCGACGGCATCGAGCATCGGCTGCAGGGACGCGGATCGCTGCCGCTCTTCGAGGGCGACGTGCTCCGCACCGAGGCGGCCAGTCAGGCGCTGATCCAGCTCCGGCCCGGCATCCCGGTCGCCCTGAACGAGCGCACGTCGCTCAAGATCCTCTCGCGCTGGGACAAGACCGGCGGGACGACGCGCATCCTCCGCGTGAGCCGGGGCGGAATCTGGGCCAAGGCCGGGGCCGGCGCGAATCAGCTCGAGGTCGAGAGTCCCGTCTCCGTCGTCGCGGCGCGCGAGGCGGAGATCGATCTGAAGGTGGCCGAGGACGGCCAGAGCTCGCTCACCGTGGTGCAGGGCACCGCGGAGCTGGGCACACCCTTCGGCGTCTGCACGGTACGCGGCGGGACCGCCAGCGTGGGCGCGCGCGGCGCCGCGTGCACGGCCCCGCAGCCGGCGAACGTGGCGGGGGCGGTGTCCTGGAAGCAGGCGGTGTCGCAGTAGCCTTCAGCCGAAGATCGGGTAGGGCTTTCGGCTAGCGTGTCGGCGGCGTGTCGGGCGGACGCGCCGGAGCAATCCGGACGTCCCGGATTGTCTCGATGCGGGCGCGCCGCTCCAGCTCGTCGGCGTCGAACGCGCTCTCCTGCTTATCGGGCGACCGGACCACATAGGCCGGACCGGTGGAGCCGTCGGGGAACGTATACCGCCGCTCGAGTCGTGTTACGACGCCCAGTGGGCTGCCATCCGTCATGCGGCTCAAGGTATCCCCCGGACGGAAGAAGAACGTCCACTCGGCCTGGCCCCGCGAGCGAGACGCGACCGGGGCGGGGGCCGGCGATTCGGTCGCCGGTGGGGTGGCGGGCGCCGGAACCTCGGCGGGCCGTTCCGCGACCGGATTCGGAGCCTCCCGCCGCCCGGACACCAGGGTGACGGCGGTGATCGCGACCAGTAGCCCGAGAAGGGCGCCGCCCAGGATTTTCAGGCGGAATGCGGCGGTGGGAGTCATGGCAGGAGGAGGGACGCAAGAACAGGGCCAGTCTTCCTTTCAATCATCGCGCCCACTTAGCGTTGTGGTGCTGCATGGCCTGACCAAGTCTGGGCACTCGACCTGACAAGCTCCGGAGGGCGTGGGGCCGGCCGGAGCCCAACTCGCTGATTTCTCGCGAGGTCTACCATGGCTTGGCTCTTGCTACCTTACCCGGGCGGATGAAAGACGCGGCGCGTAGCGAGATCCTGGAGGCCCGAGCCCGATGCTGCTGACAACGCTGATCACCGTGGTATTGATCGGAGCGAGCTCGGCGATACTTTGGCTCTCGATAGGCGCCGAGTAGAGCCGATCTGGAGGATATGGCGGCCATGGACACGCCCTCGGAGCAGAGCAGCCCGCTCGAGACGGTGATGAAGCGCGGAGCGCTGATTTGCATCGTGGCAGTGGGTGGTGTCGCGGTGGGGCTCGCGGTGTGGGCCCTCCGTCGCTGGCAGGACGAGCGCGAATACCAGGCCTGGCGCGAGTCGGTGACCGCGGATCCGTACCGCCGCGACCGCAACGGCTTTCCGGTCGGCGCGCAGCTCGGCTACTCGCGCACGCGGTAAACGCGACTCTCGCTGCCTCGTCGTTCCCTCCCGCCCACGCGAGATGGGCGCCTCCGCGCTGCTATACTGAATCGCGCCATGGGGGCATCAGAGCGTGACCCGGCCAGAGCGTGACCCGGCGGCGCCCGGCCGCTTCACGATGTCGAGCGAGGCCCTGGACCTGGCGCGGCTGCGTGCGTGGCTGCGCGAGGAGCTGGCCGGGCTGGGTGTGGAGCGGGAGGCCCGGGCGGCCCTCGTGCTGGCGGTGGGCGAGCTGTGCGCCAACTCCATCGAGCACGCCTACGAGGGCCGGGGTGGCCAACCCATCCACGTCTCGATTCGGGGCTTCGAGGACCGGTTGGTTCTCGAGGTGGAGGATTTCGGACGGGCCTTCGACGCCGCCCGTTACGTGGAGCCCGATCTCGACGCGCTCCCGGACCACGGACTGGGGATTCACCTGGTGCACCGCATCGCCGATTCGGTTTCCGTCGACGTACGCCGGGAGCGGGGGACCCGCTGGACCCTCGTCAAGTTCCGGCCGGGTCATGGCCCGGCCGATCGCTCGATCGTGGATGGCGGTGGCGTGCCGCCGGCCCGATCAGGAGAGGCCATGGACATCGAGGTAACTCGTTCGGCCGCGATCACCGTGGTCGCCCCCCGCGGCGACCTCGACATGGCGGCCGCGGATAAGATGAAGGGCGTCCTGTCCGGACTCGTGAACGAGGGGGCGGTCAAGCTCCTGGTGGACCTCGGCCACGTGGGCTACATCGACAGCTCGGGCATGGGGGCGCTCGTCGCCACGCTGAAGCACGCCCGCACCGCGGGCGGCGATCTGCGCCTCTGCGCGCTGCAGGACGACGTGCGGGCAATCTTCGAGATGACCCGCCTGAACAAGGCCATCACCATCCACGCGACTCGGGGGGAGGCGCTCGCCGCGTGGGTCTGACGCGGCGCCTGCTCGCCGCCGCCCTGGTCCTGGGGCTGGGTGGGGCGTCGGCGCCGGCCGCCTCGTCGATCCGCCCCCTGGCGGGCGTGCGCACCTGGGCCGTGTACTATGCGGCGGCCCCCGAGGCGGCCGTCGACCTCGCGCGCTTCGACGTGGTCGTCCTCGATCCCCACGCGCACCCCCCGCTGCCGCTGGTCAAGCGGCACGGCTCGCTCCTGCTGACCTACGTCAGCCTGGGCGAGGTGAACACGAAGCATCCCGAGTACGCGGCCATCGCGGGTGAGCCGTGGGTGCTCTCGCCCAACCCGAGCTGGCCCGACGCGCGCCGCCTCGACGTGCGCGCACCCGCCTACGAGCGCTGGCTGCTCGACCGGGTGGTGCCGGGCGCGCTCGCGGGTCCGGTCAACGGACTCTTCCTCGACACCGCCGACACCGCGCTCGACCTGGAGCAGACGGATCCGGGTCGGTTCACGGGCGCGGCCCGGGCGCTGGAGCGCGTGCTCGCGGAGATGAAGCGCCGCCACCCGCGGACGCTGCTCATGATCAACCGGGGCCTCCCCATCGCGGAGCGGCTCCCGACGGTGCTGGACGCGGTCGCGCTCGAGTCCATCTGGACCGACTACGACTTCAAGGCCAAGGCCTACCGGGTGCGGCCGGCCGACGAGGCGGAGTCTCGCGCGCTCCTGCTCAACCGGGTGGTCGCGCTGGGCCTGCCGGTCTTCACGCTCGAGTACACCGCGGCCGACCGCGGCGCGCCCTGGCCGGCCGAGCTGATCCAGCGCTCGCGGGCCCGGGGCTTCATCCCGTACGTCTCGACGATCGGCCTCGACCAGGTCTCGACCCACACCCTGACCCCATGATCGCCCCGTGACCAGAAAGCTGTCGCGCCGCGCCCTGCTCGGGCGCACGGCCGCCGCGGCGGGTGTTCTGGCGCTCCGCGCGGCCGGCGCGCGGCCTCCCGCGGCGCACGCCGCGCCCGGCACGAGCACGCCCGGGCCGGGCGAGCTGCCGCGCTACGTGCTGGCCCTTTACAAGTCCGCCGAGATCTCCCACGGCGTGGACGGCGGCCGGCCGAAGACCGCGACGCTCAACGAGATCCACAGCTGGGCCCAGATGCCGCTCAACTGGCTCGGGCTCATGGTGGAGTACCACGACATCGACCGCGGGCTGCCGGACGAGCGGACCATGTCCCGCTACCGCGGGGTCGTCACGTGGTTCCAGACCGAGGAGATGGCCGCGCCGCTCGAGTACCTGCGCTGGCTGGGCGCGCAGATCCGGGCCGGGCGCCGCGTGGTGATCCTCGAGCACCTGGGCGCGCTCCGCGATCGCCGGACCCTACGGACCGTCGATCTCGCGGCGGCGAACGAGGCGCTCGCGCCGAGCGGGCTCGAGTTCCTCGGCAACTGGACGGGCAACCAGAAGGTCATCGAGCTCCGCCGCAAGGATCCGAAGATGATGGAGTTCGAGCGGCCGCTCCCGCCCGGTCTGCCCTACTACCAGCAGGTGCGCGCGCGGGGGCCCGCCTCGCGCGCGCACCTCGTGCTGGCCCGGCGCGACCTGCCGGACTCCGAGAGCCAGGTGGTGGTGACCGGCCCGTGGGGCGGCTTCGCGGCCGCCGAGTACGTCCGCTTCCAGTTCCCGGGCGCGTCGGGCACGCAGTGGTGGCTCGATCCCTTCGCGTTCTTCCGCGAAGCCCTCGGGGTGGGGGACTGGCCGCGGCCGGACACCACCACACAGTGCGGGCGGCGCATCTGCTACTCGCACATCGACGGCGACGGCCTGCGCAACCGCTCGGAGGTCCGCCCGGGGGCCTCGAGCGGTCAGATTCTCCTCGACGAGATCCTCTCCCGCTACGGGCTGCCCACCAGCGTGTCGGTGGTGGTGGCGGAGGTGGACCCGACGCTCCTCGGCTCGCCCGAGTTCCACGAGCTGGCGCGCGCCATGTACCGGCTGCCGAACGTGGAGGCGGGCAGCCACTCCTACACCCATCCCCTCGACTGGGAGAAGCGAACGCGGAGCTTCGCCTTTTCCGGAATCCCGTACTCGGTGGAGACCGAGACCGCGGGTTCCATCCGGTACATCGAGGAGCGGCTCCTCCCGCCCGGGAAGCGGGTGCGGCTCTTCCAGTGGTCCGGGTCCACGCGGGTGACCGAGGACGCGATCGCGGTCCTCGCGCGGCTGGGCGTCCCCAACATCAACGGCGGTGACACCATGCGCGATCGCGAGTGGCCGAGCTACACGCGGGTGGCGCCGCTGATGCGCCAGGTGGGCCGGCAGTGGCAGACCTACACCTCGGCCTCGAACGAGAACCTCTACACCAACCTGTGGACCGGCCCGTTCTACGGCTATCGCCACGTGGTCGAGACGTTCGAGAACACCGAGAAGCCGCGTCGGGTCGCGCCGGTCAACCTCTACTACCACTTCTACTCGGCCGAGCGCGTGGCCTCGCTGGCCTCCCTGCGCTACGTGCACGAGTGGGTCGGGCGGCAGCCGCTCGCGCGGCTCTTCACCAGCGAGTACCTGGCCGTGGTGGACGGCTTCCGGACCGCGCGCATCGCGCGGGCCGCGCCGGGCTGGCGCGTGTGGGACCACGGCGCGTTGCGCACCGTGCGCTTCGACGACACGCGCGCCGGGGTGGACCTGGCGCGCTCACAAGGAGTCCTCGGCTTCGTCCATCACCAGGGATCGCTGTACGTGCACCTGGCCGGGCCCGAGCCCGCGCTGATCGTGCTCGGCGACCAGCCTCCGCAGACGCCGTACCTCGTGCAGGCGAGCCACCGGGTCACCGCCTGGGCCCGCGAGGCCGCGCGCGTCAGGGCGTCGCTCTCGGGGATGGGCCCGAAACTGATCGAGGTGGCCGGGCTCCCCCCGGATCGCGAGATCGCGGTCGAGATTCGTGACGCAGCCTCCTCGCGGCGCGAGCGGCCGCGCACCGGGCCCGATGGACATCTCACCGTCCGCGCCGGGGAGGCCGCGGACGTGGAAGTGCGGCTCGGGTGAAGATCGAGCGCTGGAAGCTCGGGCTGGGGGTGCTGCTCACCCTCGCGCTCCTCGCGCTCTCGGTGCCCTGGGGCGCCGACCTGGGCTGGGCCTATCTGGCCGACCGGCAGTACACGCTGGCCCGGGACATGTTCACGGACGCGCTGCGGGGCGACGCCACCGACGCGCAGCTCTGGCTGGGGCTGGCCACGGCCTACGCGGCACTCGGCGAGCCGGACCGGCAGATCGCGACGCTCGAGGACGCGACGCGAAGCCTGCCGCGGCGCCGCGATCTTCTGTTGAAGCTGGCCGACGCGTACCAGGCCAACAAGGATCCCGCCGCGGAGGCCGCGGCGCTGGAGCGGCTCACCGTGAGCCCGGGCCCGGACGACGTACCGTTGCTCGAGCGCCTGCTCACCGCGTATCTCTGGAAGGCCGACTACCCGCGCCAGGTCGCGGTGCTCCGGAAGCTGGTGGCGCTCAGCCCGACCGACCCCGGGGTCGTGGGCGAGCTGGCCACCGTCGCGCGGAGCCTCAACCGGCAGGACGAGGCGGCGACGGTGTTCGAGGCCTTCGTGCGGCGTCGGCCCGACGATCCCGAGGGCCGGCGCTGGCTCGCCCAGGCCTACGACTCGATCGGCCAGGGGGATCGCGCGATCGAGCACTGGAAAGTGCTCGCGCGGATCGCGCCCGGCGACGTCGAGGCCCGCGACCGGCTGCTCCCGGCTCCCGGGGGCGCGCCGCGCGTGGAGGAGATCGCGCTGCTCGAGCGCCAGCGCGCGGCGGATCCCCGCGACGAAGCGGTGCGCCACCGGCTGGTGGATCTCTATCGCGCGAGCGGTGACGGTCCCCGCGCGATCGGCGTGCAGCAGGAGCTGGCCGCGCTCCGTCCTCGCGACCACGACACGCTTGCCCGGCTGGGTCGCCTGCTCGTCGAGCAGGACCGCGGGCCGGCCGCGATCGCCGCGTACGAACAGGCCATTGAGATCGCGCCGGAGCGCCTCGACACCGCGCTGGCCCTGGCCCAGCTCTACGAGTGGGGAAACGATCCGCGCCGCGCCCTGGCCTTGCTCGAGCGCGTCGCGAAGGCGCGCCCGGCGGACCGCGCGCTGCAGGAGCGGGTGGCCGCGCTCGCTCAGGGGGGCGAGGACGGTCAGGCCGCGCTGTCGGCGCTGGACCGGCTCGCGGCGCTCTCCCCGCAGGAGGGCCGCTACGCCCAGCAGGCGGTGGACGCGCTGGTCGGCGCGAACCGGCTCCCCGAGGCGATCGCGCGCCAGCGCCGGATCGTCGAGCAGAGCCCGGGCGCGCCCGGCCCCGCGCTGAAGCTCGCGCAGCTGCACGAGTGGAACAACCAGGAGCGCGAGGCCATCACCGTGTACGAGGGGCTCGACCGCGCGGGCGCGCTGCCCGAGCCCTCGCTTGGCCGGCTCGCCGAGCTCTATCGCTTCCAGGATCGGCCCGCGGACTTCCTGCGGGTGGCCGACCGCCTCCTCGCCCGCCGCCCGGACGACTGGGCCTTGCGCGAGATGGCCGCCCAGGCCGCCGAGGGCCTCGGCCGGTTTCAGGATTCGGTGCGCCTGCTCCAGCCGATGGTGGAGCGCCGTCCCCTCGACGAGGGCGTGGTGCTCCGCTACCTGGCCCTCGCCGCGCAGGGCGGGCGCCTGGACGACGGGCTTCGCGTGCATCGCCGCTTCGCGGCCTCCGGAGGCCCGGCTTACCGGGCGAAGGCGGGCCGGATCCTGATGGATCTCGGCCGCTACCCGGATGCCGTCGTGGAGTACGAGGCCGTCCTCGCGGCGGCCCCGGCCGACGGCGACGACGCGGTGGCCGCGCGCCTGGCGCTGGCCCAGCTCTACGACTGGACGGGGGCCGGCGAGCCCGCGCTCCGGCAGTGGGAGAGCCTGATGCGCGCGCGCCCGCGCGATCCGCGCGTGCTGCGCGAGGTCGGGCGGCGCAGCCTCACGATGGCGCGCAACGACGTGGCCCTGCGGGCCTATCGCTCGCTGCTCGACGTGCAGCCCGACGACGCCGAGGCGCTCAAGCGGGCCGGTCAGCTCATGGCCTGGAGCCGGGACGCGCGCGGGGCCCGGGCCGCGCTCGAGCGGTTCAACCGCGTCAAGGGCGGCGACTACGAGGTCCACTATCTCCTGGGCGAGCTCTATGCGGCCGATCGGGACGAGGAGCGCGCGCGCGTCGAGTACGAGCGCGCCCTCCGCCTCCTGCCCGCTCGCCCCCGCTGACCCGCCCTCCTCCCTTGAACGCGGCGGACGTCGCCGCCATACTCGCCCGGTGCCCCCGTTCCGCTTCGCGTGTGCCGTCGGCTGGTTCCTGTGCCTGACCCTGGGGGCCCCGATCATGGTCGCGCGCGCCCAGACGCCGCCCGCCGCTCCCGAGACGCCGGAGACGGCCGACCCGCTCGAGGTCGAGATGATGCGGGCGCGCATCCTGGCGCGTCTGGGCATGATCGAGGAGGCCCTCGCGGCATACCGCGCGCTGCTCGCGCGTCACGGGGACGACCACCGGTTGCGCGAGGACTATGCGGAGCTCCTCGTGGACGCGGCCCGGCTCGACGAGGCGGCTCCAGTGGTGGATCGCTACCTCGCCGACGATCCCACGTCGGCGCGGCTGCGCCGGTTGAAGGCCCGCCTCGACCTGGCTCGGGGCGCGCCCGCCGAGGCGGGCCGTCGCCTCGAGACGCTGTCCCGCGAGCAGCCGCGGGACGCCGGGATCACCGCGGACCTGGCCGCCGCCGAGCTCGGCGCGGGCCGATGGACCCGGGCGCTCGATCTCTACGGGCGGCTGCTCGACGCGGATCCGGAGAACCGTGAGGTCCTCGCCGCCTACCGCGAGATCCTGCTCGGCCACGCCCCGCGCGTCGAGCTGATCCATTCCACGCTGCTCCAGGCCGCGGCCACGCACCACGTGGAAGAGGTGGCGTGGCGCGGCTGGCTGGCCGACCGCTGGTGGCTCCGGGCCGGCGCTCGGTACGGCAGCTATCACCAGGATCGCGTGGTGGGCCGGTCCGCGTTCAGCGAGGAGGTGTCGACCGTGCTGGCCACGGTCGGGTTCCAGCCCATGCGCGCAATCTCGCTCTGGGCCGGGCTCGAGGAGTCGCGGCGTCGCGAGGACATCTACCGCACCACCGGGCGGCTCGGCGGCGCCTACGACGATGCGAAGGCCACCAGCGCCACGGTGGACGTGGCCATTCGCGAGCTGCTGACCAACCCGGTGGCGGCGGTGCCGCGCAATGGCTCGACCGACCGGGTGACGGTGGACGCGGCGCGCCGCGTTCTGGTCCCGGTGGTACTGGGCGCCCACTACGACTTCCGCCACTACCGCGCGTCCGGGGAGGATCTGGGGGACCGCTGGGAGGCGGCGGGGCGGGCCGAGCTCGAGCTCGTGCGCAGCCGCGTGCAGGTCACGCTGATCCCGCAGGTATTTTTTTCCCGATACACGGCCACCGCGGGCGGCGCGCTGCGCGACGCCATCTCGTTCATCAAGCGAGAAGACGTGCTGGGGATCGGCGGCGTGGTGGGCTGGGACGTCACGCCCGCGCTGCGGCTCCAGGCGGGCGCGGTCGGGCGCCGCGACCTGTTTCGCGCGATCACTTCGTGGGAGGCCAACGGGGAGGGCCGGTGGCGAATTCGCCCCTGGCTGGAGGGACGCGTGCTCTATACTCGCAACACCGAGTCCACCACGGTGGGCGGCCAGGAAGAGTTTTTTCTCGGTCGCCTCGACATTCTGTACTGATGAGACTCCTGTACCCATGAGACCCAGGGCACGGCGTTCGAGAATTCTGCTGCTGGCGGTCGCGGTGCTGACCGCGGCCGGGTGCGCGAGCGCGGTGCAGGAGTGGGTGAAGCCCGGCGCGGGCCGCGTCGGCCGCGTCGCGGTGCTCGCCTTCGAGAACCAGACGACGTCCCTGCGCGCCGGTCAGTCCGCCGCCGATCTCCTCGTCACCGAGCTGCTCGCGACCGGCGCGATCGGGGTGATGGATCCGAGCGAGGTCGCCGATCTCCTCCGCCGCGAGAACCTCGACCCGGCCGACGCGGGCCGCCTGCCGTCCGCGCAGCGGAT